>Ga0207668_10000015_pt1 | contig 162011 bp, 159 predicted proteins | sample KBSS43metaG_FD_184323 | JGI IMG/M metagenome (GOLD analysis project Ga0207668, IMG submission 184323) | Switchgrass rhizosphere microbial communities from Kellogg Biological Station, Michigan, USA - KBS S4-3 metaG (SPAdes) (version 2) | ecosystem: Host-associated > Plants > Roots >...
ATCTCAGACGACCGCGTATGGCTTGCCTACGCCACAGCGCAGTATGTCGAGACGGTCGGCGACGCGACCGTGTTGGCGGAGACGGTCCCGTTCCTCGACGGCGCACAGCTGGAGGCGGGCGAAGCCGAAAGCTTCTTCCAACCGTCGGTCTCCGAGGAGACGGCCAGCCTCTACGAACATTGCGCCCGTGCGCTCGACCATAGTCTGGACCTCGGCGGGCATGGTCTCCCGCTGATCGGCGCCGGCGACTGGAATGACGGCATGAACCGCGTCGGTGAGCGCGGCTTGGGCGAGAGCGTCTGGCTGGGGTGGCTGCTGCATGCGACGCTGACGGCGTTCATGCCTCTTGCGCAAGCCCGTCGGGACCAGCCCCGGGTGAAGGCGTGGCAAGCGCACGCGGCGGCGCTGAAGGCGGCGCTCGAGCGCAATGCCTGGGACGGCGAATGGTACCGGCGCGGCTGGTTCGACGACGGCGCGCCGCTGGGATCACAGGCGAGCGACGAATGCCGTATCGATTCCATCGCCCAGTCCTGGGCGGTGCTGTCAGGCGCCGCGGCGCCCGACCGCGCCGCCAGGGCCATGGCCGCCGTCGCGCGAGAGCTCATTATTGATGACGAAAAGCTCGCGCTGCTGTTCACCCCAGCCTTCGACAAGACAGCGCTCGATCCGGGATACATCAAGGCCTATCCGCCGGGGATTCGAGAGAACGGCGGCCAGTACACTCACGCCGCCGCCTGGGCGGTGATGGCCTTCGCCCGCCTCGGCGAGGGTGACAGGGCTGGCGGGCTTTTCTCGATGCTGAACCCGATTAATCACACGCTGACGCGCGCCGACGTCCATCGCTACAAGGTCGAGCCCTACGTCATTGCGGCCGATGTATATGCCGCCCCCCGCCACGTCGGGCGGGGCGGTTGGACCTGGTACACCGGCTCCGCCGCCTGGATGCAACGCGCCGGCGTGGAGAGCATCCTGGGGTTGCGCCGGAAGGGCGATCTCCTGATCGTCGATCCCTGCATTCCCAAGGCTTGGCCCGGCTTCACCGCAAGCCTGCGCCATGGGGAGAGCCGCTATGAGATCGTCGTCAAGAATCCTCAGGGAGTAATGCGGGGCGTCGACGCCGCCGAGCTCGATGGTCGTGACGTGCCGTCCCGCCCACCGGTCATCGCCCTAGCGGATGACGGCCAGATTCATAGGCTGACGGTTCGGCTCGGCGTCTAGCTCGCCAGCGCCTCCGGAGCGCCTAATGTCTGCATTTCGGCGCAGGACTGACTGTAGCGGTTGACCCCGCCCGCGAACGGGCGCGTGAACGTCCATGGCCCGCGAAACCGTCTATATCGTGCAGTCCTATGTCCGCGGACGCGGCAAGGGGCTGAAGGCTGAGCAACAGGTCGGCTGCAAAACCGCCGAGGAGGCGCGCCGCAAGGCCGAGCGGCTGGGTCCCTTGCGCGTGGGCGTCGTCGCCTTCGCCGCGACCGCGGACACGGAGCTCGGCGACTATGACGAGAACCCGGTGATCCTATTCCGCTCGGGCGAGCTGCCGCATCCGTTCACAGAGGCCTGAATGCCGCCCAAGGTGTCGGCAGGTTCGCTGTACCCAGGGGGTTACGGCTGCAGGGGCGAGGCCGCCGAATGTCCTCGTTCCGGATCGGTGCCACCTTCTGCTGTTGGCGACGCTCGGACCTTGCGGGCTGATCTTCGATCTGCCGCGGCGCGGACCTTCGGAACAGCCGGGGAGGGTGGAAGCAGGACGTTAGGCTTCGGCCTGGTACACGAGAAATCTCGCCACCCTCGTCGATGACATGGCGCTGGCCAGTTCGTGGTCGCGATAGCCGGGTAGGCGTGACATCCATCCGACGAAGTCGTGACAGCCGGCTGCCTCAAGCGGGAAGAGGGCTGCAGGGTCGGCTCGTTCCGCGTAGAGCAGAAAGACAACATCATCGTCCCAGGGGCCGCTGTCATCGGTCGCGACGACCACGCGTCGCAGATCGGCTGCGTCCACTCTGCGCTCAGTACCTTGGCCGTCGCTGGTGATGATCACATCGTCAACGACCGACACCGACCAAGGGGTTGGACGTGTGGTGCCCGCGAAGACCTTTCGCAACCATCCGAACATCGACACCTCCGCCCGACGCAGAGCCTAGCTGCAGAACTTGAGAATGTCGCCAGAGGGTGGTTCTCGGAAGTTGAAATGCTAGGCTTCAGCTCAGATGCGCTCGCGGTCTGCGCGGCTCCTTGAATGAGGACTACATGTTCGCCGTCGTCGCGGTAGCACTGGCTTTGCAGGCGCAAGCGAGCGGCAAAAGCACTGAATATGCCGGACTCATGCCGGTCACTGGCCCAGAGCTGACTCGGCTCCTTAGTGGTGTCAGCATCACGCGCGTTCGAACTCAAAAGATTGCGGACGGCAGGTCCGAGCGATTTGATCGAGATGGCCGCTGGCTCTTGGTTGGAGGCGGCATGCAGCGCCAGGGAACCTACCGCATTCAAGGCGCGGACGTTTGCGTCCAGACGCTCCACCGAGAGCTTTGTCGCCGTATATATCGGGACAGGCTCGGCCGAATGTACATGACGAACGGCAGCGGGGCTGTCGAGCGCCCTGGCGAGATCAAGGTGCAATAGCTGCGCCTTGGAAAGTTCGGGGCTAACGCTACGAGCAATCGTTGTCGCTCAACGTTCGCAAGGGGTCCGCCACCGGTCTCGACCTCGCCTCCAGGAAGCTGACGTTCGCAGCGGCGGTTCGGGGTGGAAAACGGTCCTTGGCGGTTTGTGGCGCTTACGGCACCGTCTGAGCATGTGAGATGCATGTGTACTGATTGTATTGGGCTCAATTGCCTTGAGCGCCGGCTGCTCAGTCGCCGCGGAAAAAGGCGGTGGGACGGTGAGCGAGATGCGCGATGTCGGCGAACCCCCGGCGTGGGACGACGCGAAAGCAGCAAAGCTTGTCGGAGCGACGGTGCTGATCGGGATCACCCGGCTTGATGCTGCCGGAGCCGAACAAGAGCAGATGTTTGGCGTAATCCGATCCGCGAACGGGCGTGACGGTTTCGAGGTGGCCCTAAAGGGAACTCGCGCCGGTGAAACCTACTGGCTGCCGCCTGACCTGAGGAACATCGACCCCGCCGCACCTGGCGAGTACCGGCTGCGCAGTACCGGTGAAGTCGTCACGAACCCCGATTACACCACCACTTGGACCATACACCCTCCCAACCCCGTCCGCTGATGTTCGCGAACGCTACTCAGAGGCGGCGGCATTGAAGCAGACTCTACGGCGGTCGTTTGGGGGTGGTTTGCCGACCTTCCAGTCTTCCGCCAAACTGACGGTATGGCTCAGGGAACGCAACGCTTGGAGACCCGATGAGGGTGGCGACGGAAGCTACGGTTGCAGCGGGGTGCGTGGCGTTGGTCGTATTCGCGACAGGCCCCATCATCCTGCTGCGATCACCCCATCTCACCAACTTGATCTACATGGCGACGATCATCAGCGGCGGGATCGCATTCGCTGCGATTTCAGCATCGGTGTTCGGCCGATCTGCGATCTGCGCTGCTGCGATTGCCGCCGCTACAACCGCGATGTTCGTCTTCGGGGAGGCATTTCGCAGCGTCGGCCTCGATGTTCTGGCGCACGGCCCCCTCCCATGGTGGTCCGAGAACGTAATGGGCAATTGCTTGATCGGCGGCGTGCCGGTCGCCCTTGCGGCTGCGGCGCTCAGCTTTTGGCTCTGTGGTCGCCAACGCCGAAGCGCGAGATCACCCTAATTTTCTGATGCGCCAGGCTCATGGCGCAGTAGCGGACCTTCAGGGCGTCGCTTGAGGGTGGATAGCCGACCTTAGTCATCGACGACTTCGCAGCGCGGCTGCGATCAGCCTTTCCATTCTCGCCACCCGGATTTTCTCTCGTCGGTCGCGCAAGCTTCAGGCTAGGCTCCTTCGCGATGGGACCGAAGGACGGACCTCGCCCTGGCCACAAAAGCAGGGTAGCCGTCACGGAAACCATTAACGAGACGGAGAATGCATTGTCCGACCGCAAGCCCATCGGCCTCACCGACGAAGACATGAAGTTCATCCGGCGAATGTTGCTAGTCGCCGTGAGCGGCGACGCCACAGTTCTAAGTGAGGAAGACGCCGCGCACGCGGCTCGGCTGATCCATCGTCTCGGTCGCCTGTCGGACGAGCAGTGAGGCCGCCAATCGGGGGGAGCGCAAAGCGTCGAGGCGGTCTCTGAGACCGTCAGCTAGGGGTCGTTCAGCCCCGTTCGGCCGCCGACGCGAATGTCCGCATTCTGGAGCGAAGGCCATGTCGGCTTCTGGCGCGTCTGCGCCAATGAGATCCTGAGATACCGCGCCAGCAAGGCTGATTGTGACGCCTGTCCGCTGAAACCGACGTGCTGCCCGAACATGCACTCGCGCAAGGTCTCGCGGTCGATCCACGAGGCCGCCCGAGACAAGGCGCGCGCCATCGCCAAGACCGACGCCTGTGTCACCTCGCGCCGACAAAGAAAGAAGGTGGAGATGCTGTTCGCCCACCTCAAGCGCATCCTCAAGCTCGACCGACTGCGACTTCGAGGACCGAACGGCGCCAAAGATGAGTTCCTATTGGCCGCGACAGCCCAGAACCTGCGCAAGCTCGCCAAACTGATCCAAACGCCAACGCCGCATCCCGCCTGAGCTGCGCAGGGCCTCCCAGTGAGACCGGACGACGCCCTCGTCAACGCGCCTCAGCACGGCCTTCTTCAACACTATCGGTGGGTTGCAGACGTCGGCGGGTGCTGGCGCTCTGCTTGGAAAGTCGGGCCGGGAGGCCATAATGGGCCATGGCGCGCGCAACTTCCGAGACGGCCCAATTTCCGATCGTAGGGGTGGGAGCCTCGGCCGGAGGGATCGAGGCCTTAGAAGGCTTCTTTAAGGGGCTGCCGGCGGAGCCGGGCTTCGCCACCGTGGTGATCACCCACCTCAATCCTGAGCGCGAAAGCCTGCTGCATCAGGTCATCGGCCGTCAGACCGACATGCCGGTGTCCGTCGTCGTCGACTCAGAGAAGGTCAAGCCTAACCGGGTCTATGTGATGCCGGCCGACGCTGTGCTCAGCATCGCGGGCGGGCGCCTTCAGATCTACCGGCTCCAACGCGGCCAGCGGGAGCGCAAGCCGATTGACGTTTTTCTGGCGGCCCTGGCGCGGGACCAAGGACATTGGGCCGCCTCGGTCGTGCTGTCCGGGGGCGACGGCGACGGAACCTTGGGCACCAAGGCGGTGAAGCAGGCGGGCGGCCTGACCCTGGCCCAGGTTGGCGACCGATACGGCCCGGCCTATCCCGACATGCCGCAATCGGCGATCTCCGCCGGGTTCGTCGACTTCGCCGTCACGGCGGAGGAGATGGGTGACAAGCTGTGCGACTTCGCCCGGGAGTTGAACGACACCGACGAAGAGGCGGTCGATCTCGAGGCGGCGCGGGCTGAAATTTGCCGTCTGCTGCGCGATCAGACCGGGCACGATTTCAACGGCTACAAGCCTAAGACCTTTCTGCGGCGGGTTCAGCGCCGGATGGCGATCACCAAGACCGACGCGCCGGACCAATACATCGAGCGCCTGCGCCGGGACCCTCAGGAAGTCACCGCCCTGTTCCGCGACCTGCTGATCAATGTCACCGCTTTCTTTCGCGATCCCGAGGCGTTCAAGGCCCTGCAGGAGGTGGTGATCCCGAAGCTGTTCGAGGGCCAGGAGCCGCAGGGCGCCGTGCGTGTCTGGGTGCCGGGCTGCTCGACGGGCGAAGAGGCCTATTCGGTCGCCATCCTACTCCGCGAGCACATCGAGACGATGCAGCGCGCCCCGCGCGTCCAAGTCTTCGCCACCGATCTGGACGAACAGGCGCTTGCGGTCGCGCGGGCCGGACACTACCCGGAGGCCTTGCTCGACGGCGTGTCGCCCGAACGCAAGCAGCGGTTCTTCACCACTGAAACCGGCAGCTGCACACTGGTGAAGGAGGTGCGGGAGATATGCATCTTCTCGCCGCACAACGTGGCCGCCGATCCGCCCTTTTCGCACATCGACCTCGTGTCCTGCCGCAACCTGCTGATCTACTTCGGGAGCAACCTGCAGAAGCAGGTTCTCCCGAACTTCCATTATTCGCTCTGGCCGCAGGGCTACCTGTTCCTCGGCATGTCCGAGAGCGCGCGGGAATTCGGCGATCTGTTCGAGCCTGTCGACAAGGCGCACAGGATCTTCCGCTGCCGCGAGGCGGCGTCCCCACGGATCAGGGCGCCCAACGCTCGGAGCGGCGCGGCTTCGATCCCGCCCATCGAGCAGCTGCGTCTCTCGCCGGAGCTCGCCGGCGTCTCCGCCCTGCGCGGCCTGGTGGAGCAGCAGGTCCTGGCGCGCTATGCGCCAGCGTTCGTCGTCGCAACTCGCGATGGAGAGGCGGTCTACTATTCCGCTGGCCTCGGGCGCTATCTGGAGCCGTCGCCGGGTGCGCCCTCGCGGCAGATCATGACCATGGCGCGCAAGGGCCTGCGGCTGGACCTGCGCGACGCCTTCCGTCTGGCTGTGCAGTCGGATCGGACCGTGAAGCGCAAGATCGCTTGGGACGGGGCGGAAGGATCAGCCGAGAACCTGTCGCTGACCGTCGAGCGCGTCAGCGAGCGTGAGGGCGAACCGCTGTATCTCGTGCTGTTCGACAAGGAAGAGCCGCCCCCGCGCGTTCGGGCGGGGAGGCCACGCGGCGGCGCGGCCCGCGACGCCGAGCTGGCGGAGCGGGAGCTGCAGGAGACTCGCGACCGGCTCCACTCCACCGTAGAGGAGTACGAAACCGCTCTCGAGGAGCTGAAGTCCTCCAACGAGGAGCTCGTCTCTCTGAACGAAGAGCTTCAATCCACCAACGAGGAGCTGGAAGCCACCAAGGAGGAGACCCAGTCCCTCAACGAGGAGCTACATACAGTCAACGCCGACCTGAGCCGCAAGATCGATTCCCTGGATCGGGCCAACGACGACCTGCAGAACCTCTTCGACAGCACCGACATCGCTCTCGTGTTCCTGGACCGCAAGCTCAAGATCCGCAGCTTCACCCCGGCGGCCACGCGGCTGTTCAACATTCTGCCCGGCGACAAGGGGCGGCCGATCACGGATCTCTCGGCGTCTGTAGCCCTACCGCAGCTGGCGGAGGATGTGCTCCAGGTCTTCACCTCGGGGGAGATGATCGAGCGACGTGTCCAGCGAACGGGCGGGGAGGCTCATTTCCTGGTTCGTCTTGCGCCTTACCGCGACAGCCAGCGGCGCATGGACGGGGTGGTCATCAGCATCGTCGATGTGACCAGTCTGGCGCGCGCGGAAGCCCACCAGCGTGTGCTTACGGCCGAGCTGCAGCACGGGGTCAGGAACATTCTGGCGACCTTCCGGTCTCTGAGCCGGCGCACGCTGCGCGGGGCGGCCTCGGTCGACGAGGCGGAGTCGCACCTGATCGGTCGCATCGACAATCTGGCGCGGACGCAGAGCCTGCTGACACGCCATGGCGCGGGCCTGGACATGGAAACCTTATTGCGCGAGGAGCTGCTCGCGCACGCCGCCGAGGAGGCCCGCACGTCGATTTCTGGTCCTTCGGTTCAACTTTCGCCGAGGCTCGTGGAGCTCTTGGCTCTGGTCTTCCACGAGCTGGCCACAAACGCGGTCAAGTACGGCGCCATAGGCGAGCCCGAGGGCCGGATATCCGTGTCCTGGACTGTGACCGCACGGGCGGACGGCAAGACCTGGCTCGACCTGACCTGGCAGGAGACGGGCGTGCGGGTCGCCGGCTTGGCGCCCGTCCGCAAGGGTTTTGGAACCGAGTTGATCACACGGCGAATGCCCTATGAGCTCAACGGCGGCGCGGAGCTTGATCTGCAGCGGGGCGGCCTTCGCGCGCACCTGGAGTTTCCGCTCGCTGCGGGTGAAAGTCTGCTTTCGACGACGGCGCCCGCGCCGCAGCAGGAATGATGACATGGCGTCCGACGGCAAACTCAGCGGGCGCTTGATCCTAATCCTGGAGAACGACTACTTCCTGGGCGACGACGAAAAATCCGCCCTCGAGGCCGAAGGGGCGAGGGTGCTCGGCCCGTTCAACCGCGGCGCTGAGGCGATCAAAGCCGCTGATCGGGCGAAGCCGGATTGCGCCTTGATCGACATCAATCTGGGCGGCGGACCGGATTTCGACGCGGCTCGCGAGTTGGTCGCGCGCGGCGTTCCGATCGTCTTTGCAACAGGGTACGACCGGGCGGTCCTGCCGACGGATCTCGCAACCGCCCCCTGCCTTCAGAAGCCGTTCACGGACGAAAGCCTCGTCACGGCCATGGCCTCGGTCGCCGGCTGAGAACGGAGGCGGCGCGAGCCGATGTGGCGGAACATCGGCCATCGGCGCCCGTTGATCTGCTATCGCCGGCCAGTCCCCCTGAGAGCGTCGGCGGCTGAGAGACATCGAAGAAGCGCTCCCGCTCGTGAAAGGCTGGAGTCGTGCGCCCGAAACACTTGCTTCGAGCAAAGGCCGTCGCCGTCACGCCGCCGCCTCAGCGCATTCAGTCTGTGGACGAGCAGCGCAAGCATGAGGAATGGGAGCGGCGCCGCTGTCAGGCTGTCGCCCCAAACACTTTCATGATGTCCCCCGGATCGCCGACGACGATGACGCCGCCGCTCTCGGATCCGAAGTGAATGAGCGTGCCCCCGCCGTCTCCCCGGTTCCGGTTCACATAAGTCACCTGCTCGACGTTCACGTATACCTCGCCGCCGCCGATTGCGCGCTCGAACCGCCTGAATTGCACCATTGCTGTCTCCTGGATGGGGCCGGGCCGACCAGACCGCAATCGTGTCGTCCAGCTTGACGCCGAAGGGGGCGCCCGATTCGCGTTAGAAGATGGTCGTGTTCACGCCCCAGAGCTGCGCATTGATCTGCGCGGCTAGATCGTGCGCCTTGTCGAGCGTGACGCCGGGGCGCAGATCCAGCGTGAAGAGTGAATTGCTGAACGAAGAGCGTTCGCCGGTGGAGGGCTCGAAAGCCAGGTACGGAACGCCGTCGCTTTTGATCTGCACCGTGCAACGGTGCTGCTGGTCAGGGGTCATGGCAGCCTCCTGCATTGTTCGCCGGGCGCGATCCGCCTGATGTGAGGTGGCGCCTCGCGCCAAGGTCGCCCGCCCGGTTCGGGGGCGCATGGGCGATCCGCAAGGCGGACCGCACCGAGGGGCGGGTCAAGCGACCTGCAATTTGCCCGCCGCCATCTTGCCGCTTTTCTCGTCGCGCTCGACCTCAAAGCCCAGCTTTTGGCCCTCTTGCAGAGGCGCCATGCCAGCCCGCTCCACTGCGGAGATGTGAACGAATACGTCGTTTCCGCCGGTGTCCGGCTGAATGAAGCCGAAGCCCTTTTGGCCGTTAAACCACTTAACAGTACCGCTTTGCATAAATTGTCCCTTTTTGGACATGAGTTCTCGCGCCCGAACGGGCCTTGAGATCAAATTTTCGGAAATGGTCTTGCGGCGAGTTCGCGGATGAAATCTGGGATTTCTCTCGGAGGACTGCCGATCCCGAGCAAAATTCGATTTGTCGATCATGGACTTTCCCCCGGATTTATCAAGTTTTTTTACAAAAATAACTTTACCCCCGCTGTAAAAATGTTAGAGGGCTCCATGCGAATAGTTACAGACCGGGCGGTGCTCACCGTCCTGCGACACGAAGGCGCTTGGGCGGTCGAGCTTGACGGCCAGCTGTTTGGGCGATCCCGCGATCAAGAGGGCGCCAGGGCCGCCGCCAACCGCCGCGTTCGCGAAATCCAGGACTCCGGCCGCGCATGCCAGGTGCGCGTCAGCGGCGAGACCGGCTTCTTTCCCGCCGCATGAAACCCTCTGCTCCGCCACGCCGCAGATCGCCAGCGGTTCGCTTCAGGGAACAGATCGAGCGGGCCGAAGCCGATGGCGTTGCGCGTGAAACGATGACGCTCCGACTCACCTACGGAGACGCCAGCCTGCTGAAGCGCGACCAGGCCCTTGGCGTCTCGGACATCAATTTCGCGGGAGGAGCGATGCGATTCCTCGGCGTCAGGGTCGAGGAGGGCGGCGTGCCGCAGAGCGAACTGATCACCCCCAGCTAAGATCGAAGGGGTCGCCCGTCAGGGCGTCGAGACCGTCACGTCGACATCCATGCCGGTCAGGTCGCCCGGCGCGCCGATGTAGCTGCCGACGACAGGCATGACTTGCGCATTGCATCGTCCGACGGCCACGGGGATCAAGCCCGCGCCCCCGACACGGGCGTGCGTGGGATCGAAGGCGATCCAACCCGCTCCCGGCAGATACACCTCCGCCCAGGCGTGGGTCGTATCCCCCCGCCGCGCCGGCGCTTCGGGATCAAAGAGATAGCCGGACACCGCGCGGGCGCCGAACCCGAGGTGGCGCACGGCCTCGATGAACAGGGCGGCAAGGTCACGGCAGGAGCCGCTGGCCTGGGCCAGGGTCTCCGCACCGGTCTGGACCCCTTCTTCGTCTCGCGGCCGGTATGCCGCCGCGGCCTGGACGCCGGCGTTCACGTCCTTCAGCAGCGCAAGCGTGTCCGTCGGTCGACTGCGGATGAAGCCCTGCACCCAGAGCCTGACGGCCGGGTCTCCTTCTGGTCGTGCCCGCAAGGAGCCCAGGTCGGTGAGTTCGTCAGCGGAGTGCTCATAAGGAAAGGATTGCGCCCGTGGCGGGATCGCAAATACCGGCCAGGCATCTGCGGTGGCCTCGACCACGAGCTCGCTGGTGATCACCAGCTCCGCGGCGCGCCCGGCGAACTGCGCGGTCGCGATCGGATTGCCGAAGACGTCCTGCGACCACGCCACGTCAGCCGGCGGCGTGCATCGCAAACGGTGCGCCAGCACTTGAACGTCCAGCCCGCCGCGGGGGCGCAGCATCAGCCGGTGCGGGTTGAAGCCGACCTGCTGGGCGTAGCGATAGGTCGTGTCGTGTACGATGTTCAGCCGCATGCGCCCTCCTATGCGTCGCCGACCCGTGGCGGCGCGTGAGGATCGGGCGGATTGATCATCTTCCGCAGGATCACCTGGTCCGCCGACCTGCGGCGCTCGTCCAGCTCCTTCAGACGTCGGGGGTAATCCAAGTCGGTTCCGGCGGCCTGCGGCGGAGACTTGGCCTCGGGCTCCGGCTTGGCGCTCATCGAGCCTGGAGCTTCCAGACGCAGGCGCGAAGCAGCACCACGCGCGCCGCCGGCAGGCCGGACGCCTTCAATTCGTCAAGCGCGCCCTCGAGCGGTTCGCCGTGATGGCGCGCGCCCAGGCTCCAGATCTCGGCTCTGATCTCGGCCTCGCTGGGGGCGATGCTGCGGAACCAGGACGCAAGGCTCATGGCCGCGTTCCTTTCGCGCCCGGAGGAGGTCCCAGGACTGAGCGCGCTGCAGCCGCAGGGTTGGGTTGCGCCTGCTTTGGCTTGCGCGGCTCTCGGTTGGATCGCTTCTGGCCCTTGGCCATTGCCGTCGCCTTTCAGGTCTGAGGATAAGGTCTGCCGAATGCGAAGCTGAGCAGCAGTCCATTCAAGTCGGCGAAGCGCTGCGCGGAATCGAAGAACCCGAGGTCCAATCGGCTCGGCGTGTCGTCCAGGACGGTCAGCCCGTCGTCCCGCCATTCTCCGCCCTCTGCGACGTGCTGCGCCTGGACTTCGACCCGGCAATCCACGTCTTGGATTGGTATGTCGATGCGCTGGTCACGGTCCTGGCCACCGATTTGGGAACCATAGGTCAGGCGGGCGTGCGGCTCCGCCGTCGGATCCGCGCCGTGCACTCGAACCGCCCACCGATGAACGCCGGCGTCAGCGCCCGCCGTCGCCGTGAGCCGGATCGTCGCGCCGGCGGGCATGTCTATCTTGTGCATCGCAGTCCTCATCCTCGAATGCATCGAGCTGTGGGGCAGGAGGCTGCGCGCATGACTACTGGCCCCCGCTAAGGGGATTGGGCGGCTTCAGAGGCGTCCGGCCGTGCAGACGCTCCACTATCTGTCTGAGGCGCTCGACTTCCGCCGTAAGCGCCGTGACGTCGCCCTGAAGCTGGTCGTTCCTTAGGCGCAGGTAGGCGTTCTCTCGCACCACGTCCGGCGGGGTGGAGGTCATGGTCTCGCCCTCCAACCAAACAGGGCGAATATTTTGGGAACGAGCAGCGCGCTCACGACAAGTAGCGCGGAGACTGCCAACAGCGGGGGCATGGAGGATCTCGGATGCGCGCGCCCCTCGGGGGCGATCGACCGCCTCGGTTGCGGCACACGCCCGATGGCGCCGTCACCTACATGGGAACGCGGAGCCTTGCTTGCTATGGGCGGCCGCGATTTCTGGCGATCCGTTCGCAATCTTTGGCAAAAAGGGCGGAGCTTTGCAGCTCCGCCCTTGCCCCAACCAAACGATTTGGCGCGGACTAGAAGTCCATGCCGCCCATGCCGCCGCCGGGCATCCCGCCCGCGGCGCCGTCTTTCTTGGGCGCCTCGACGATCGCCGCTTCCGTCGTGATCAGGATCCCAGCGACCGAGCCCGCGTGCTGCAGCGCCGTGCGGACGACCTTCGCCGGGTCGATGACGCCGGCCTGCACCATGTCGACGTACAGTTCCGTCTGGGCGTTGAAGCCGAAGGTGGCCGAGCTATTCTCCAGCACCTTGCCGACCACGATCGAACCTTCCACGCCGGCGTTCTCGGCGATTTGACGGATCGGAGCCTGCAGCGCGCGGCGGACGATGGCCACACCGGCCTCCTGGTCGGCGTTGTCGCCCTTGAAGCCGTCGAGCACCTTCGAAGCCTTGAGAAGCGCGACGCCGCCGCCGGGGACGATGCCTTCTTCCACCGCGGCGCGGGTGGCGTTCAGCGCGTCGTCAACGCGGTCCTTCTTTTCCTTCACTTCGACTTCGGTCGCGCCGCCGACGCGGATTACGGCGACGCCGCCCGCGAGCTTCGCCAAGCGTTCCTGCAGCTTTTCTTTGTCGTAGTCAGAGGTGGTGTCCTCGATCTGCGACTTAAGTTGGGTGATGCGAGCCTCGATGCCGCTCTTCTCGCCCGAGCCGTCGACGATCGTGGTCTCGTCCTTGGTGATCGTGACCTTCTTGGCGCGGCCGAGCATGTCGATGGTGACGTTCTCGAGCTTGATGCCGAGGTCTTCGCTGATCAGCTGGCCGCCGGTAAGGATGGCGATGTCTTCCAGCATGGCCTTACGGCGATCGCCGAAGCCCGGCGCCTTGACCGCCGCGACGCGCAGGCCGCCGCGCAGCTTGTTGACCACCAGGGTCGCCAGCGCTTCGCCTTCGACGTCCTCAGCGACGATCAGGAGCGGGCGGGACGACTGCACTACCGCCTCGAGCAGAGGCAACAGGGGTTGCAGTGAAGCGAGCTTCTTTTCGAAGAGCAGGATGAGCGGCTCTTCGAGGTCAGCCTCCATCTTCTCGGCGTTAGTGATGAAGTAGGGCGACAGGTAGCCGCGGTCGAACTGCATGCCCTCCACCACGTCCAGCTCGGTTTCGGCGGTCTTGGCTTCTTCGACGGTGATGACGCCTTCGTTGCCGACCTTTTCCATGGCCTCGGCGATCATCTCGCCGACTTCGACGTCGCCGTTTGCGGAGATGGTGCCGACCTGCGCGATCTCGCTGTTGGTGGTGACCTTCTTCGAGACGTTTTTGATTTCCTCCACCACTTTGCCGACGGCCTTGTCGACGCCGCGCTTCAGATCCATCGGGTTCATGCCGGCGGCCACGGATTTCAGCCCTTCGATGACGATCGACTGCGCTAGGAGCGTGGCGGTTGTGGTGCCGTCGCCGGCCTTATCGTTGGTCTTGGAGGCGACTTCGCGGATCAGCTGGGCGCCCAGGTTCTCGAACTTGTCAGCCAGTTCGATTTCCTTGGCGACGGTCACGCCGTCCTTGGTCGAGCGCGGCGCGCCGAAGGACTTTTCAATAATGACGTTTCGGCCCTTGGGGCCCAGGGTGACCTTCACCGCGTTGGCGAGGATGTTGACGCCACGCAGCATCTTGTCGCGTGCTTCCGTGGCGAAGTAGACGTCTTTGGTAGCCATAGTTGGTTCTCTATTTCTTCTTGTTCTAAGGGGGGTGTGGGGACGTTCGCGCTTACGCTGCGATCGCGGCCTTCTCGGCGTCGAGCACGCCCAGGATGTCGCTCTCCTTCATGATCAACAGGTCCTGGCCGTCGAGCTTGACCTCGGTGCCGGACCACTTGCCAAACAGGATGCGATCGCCCGGCTTGACGTCGAGCGGCTGCACCTTGCCGCTGTCGTCGCGGGCGCCGGGGCCGACGGCGATGACTTCGCCTTCCTGCGGCTTCTCCTTGGCGGTGTCGGGGATGATGATGCCGCCGCGCGTCTTCGCTTCTTCCTCGACACGCTTGACGAGGACGCGGTCTCCCAAAGGACGGAAGGGCATGCTTTTTTCTCCGTTCGAGACGGGCGGCGACGGGAATGAAGCTGAGCGTCCGAGGAGCCACTTTAGCACTCGCGGCGCGCGAGTGCTAAAGGCAAATAAATTTAGAGGATGCCGCGCAATCGCCTGATGGATCTCTGTCCGCCTGTATGCGCGTAAGCCCTGGAGTTACAATGACCCACTATGTAATGGACTGTTACGCCACAGACGCCGCTGCCGAGTGCGAGAGCTTCCCGATCAACGCAGCCGCCGATGTTCAGGCGATCTGGGAAGCCAAAAGCGCCGCCAAGTGGCGCAAACCGGCCTACTTCCAGCTTCGGGAGGTCATGCGCCACGGCGACCGCCCGGTCTACGACTCGCGACAAGATCGTTGATCTCATCACTGAACCAAGCGCGGTGGTCACGCTGGCCGCCGCTGTGGCGGCCTTCCTGCTTTAATATCCCCTGATCCCGCTGCTGTTGGCCTGCTCGGCCGCGGGCGTCGTTCTGTATCTACTGACCGGCTTGCGCGGGCGGATCACTAGGGAGGACCTGACGATGAGAGTGCGCGCACAGCATCTAGGCCTGGCTGCGGCCCTGCTCCTTTCGCTGCCGGCTCAGGCCGCGCCGGATTGGGCCGCCTTTGGCAAAGCGCTCGGCAAAGAGGGAGCGATGCAGGCCGGCGATATCTACAAGGTCTCTCTGCACCGACCTGAAGGTCGCGCTAGACGGAGTGCCGCTCAAGGCGGGCTTCGCCTTTTGGCACGACTCTCTGAGATCAGGGTTAACATGCCAGGGCAAGAAACCCCGATATCAAAGAGGCGCCTCGGGCCTGCGCCTGAGGGTGGCGTCGCCGTGCTGTTCAGGCTTGAACGGGCTGCCAAGCTCGACGGCTGGATAGCCGTCCAGCCCAAGCCGGTTAGCCGCCCAGAGGCAATCCAGGCCATGGTGGCGGCGGCGCTGGAGATTATGGACCCGGTCAGCCGATGAACCGCAGAAGGCGCCGCTCTGGCGGACGCCGTGACCCGTGGTGGTCGCGCCCAGGCACTTGGCTGATCGGCAGCGTCATCGTGCTAGGCCTGCTCGCCGCCTTGCAGTGGTTGAGCTGAAGGAACGGCCTCCGGGAACCGAGGCCGCCCCCAAGCGCTACGGCGATCGTTGTAGGAAAGATCCCGACATGTGCGACCTGAACACGGCTTCGGTCGCCGAAATGGCAGCGCTCGACGGCATCACAATCTCCGACGCCTATGAACTCCAGCTTTGGCGTCCGTACCTCGATTGGTTCGAGGTGGAGAGCGTCCCAGGCTTCGATCGGGAGCGGATCGACGCGGTGCGGACGGCGGGAGCCGTGCTGGTTGTACCCGGCTTCGCGAACCGGCCAGGGGAGCACTGACGCGCTCATCAAATAGCAGCTCGGCCGGTCGATCATCGGGCGACCCCTTGCGCTGAGACGCACGCGGCACCTTAGCTCGCGATGAGCAAAAAAGCGTTCGGCCTAACTTCGGCGGCATGGCTCGCCTTCAGCGCCTGCTTCCTTCTCGCTGGAGACTGGCGGACCGCCGCGATAGCAGCCGCGAGCGGCGTAGCCATCGCCGCATTGATGGTCTGGCTCGGCGACAAGATCGGAGTCCATGTGGGACCGCCTCAACGGAAAGCCAGACTTGCCTTTGGCTGACCCTCAGCGACCCTTCCTTCTAGATTTCATCCCCGCCGCCGTGCGTTAGGATCTGCAGTGAACGGCAGAGGACCTTGGTCGGAGTTCCTCCGATCGTCCTTGTTCCGCTGCCATTGCACTTCCAGTGGCGATCGTTTCCCAGCCTTCGGGCTCGCGCCGCAACCGTAAGCCCAAATCACCGTTGAATTTTCAAGGGAATTTTGGACGCGGCAAAACCCAGTGAAATTTCGGCTGATTTGGGCAAGTTCGAAGGGATTTCTTGGGCAAGTTCGCTGAACGATCAAAAATTAACGCTGTAATATCAGATACTTACCGGAGACTGGTGGGCAAGTTTGCGTGGAAGTCGACAATTGGAGCGGGTGAGGGGAATCGAACCCCTGACATTCAGCTTGGGAAGCTGACGTTCTACCTCTGAACTACACCCGCGCGCAGGCCGGCGAACCTAGCGGGAAATCTCGGCGAGACAAGGGGCGCCGGGGGGCGGCGGCGCGCGGCGGCGTGCCGCGCGCCCGCTCGTCTGTCGGCCTAGCGGCGGTCGCCGCCCCAGGCGTAGCGGACCCGCAGGCCCGCCATCCGCGGCGGCTGATAGAGCGCGGTGTTGAGGCCCACGCCCTGGGAGGAGAGGCCCGTCGCATTGGTCGGCTGCGTCCGCGCTGGGCTTTAAGTGAATGCTGCGTCCGCGCTGGGCTTTAAGTGAATGTCGTCGCGGTAGGATGACGGTCGCGCGAGGGGTGCTCAGGCGGCGCGCACGCGAGGCGGCCAGGAGCGCACCCACCGCTGGCCGCACCAGAGCTCCAGGCTGGTGCGCTTGTCGAGGTCGCGCACCGCCCCTTCGGCCTCGACGTCGTCCGGCGCGCCGAACTCGAAGCGGTCGATGAGCCGGCCGCGCATGTCGTAGCTCTTGAGAATGTAGTGCGCCATGCGCCGTCCCCTGCGCTGGTGTGAGGGGCGCAAGCTTAGCCTCGCCGACGAAGCTGTCCCTCCGTCTGACACCTGAGCCGGCGGTCAGGCGTTCCGCCACGCCAGAGCTCAGGGCGTGGCGGAAGCTGGAGCGCGTCGGGATCAGAACCGTGCGCGGACGCCGCCGTAGGCAGCCCGGCCGAGCTGGCCGTAATTGCGGACGGTCTGGTAGCGCTTGTCGAACAGGTTTTCGATGCGGCCGTAGAGTTCGATCTGCCCGGTCAGCGGATAGTCGGCGCGCAGGTCCCAGATGACATAGCCCTTCAACCGATCAAGGTTCGCCATGTCGTCGAACCGGTCGCCCGCATAGTGCAGGGCGACGGTGGTGCTGAGCTTCAACGGCCAGCGGTAGGAGACCTCGGCCTCGCCCTCGCGCGAGGGGCGCCGCGCCAGGCGATTGTCGTAGTTGGCGCCCGGCGAGCGGTTGCGGGCGTCGAGCCAGGTGTAGCTGGCGCGAACGGACAGGGCCTTCGTGAGGTCGGCCTGACCCGAAAGCTCGACGCCCTGCACCTTCGCCTTGGCGATGTTGTCGTAATAGCCGCCGGACGGATGCGTCGGGCACAAGGGCGCGGTGGTCCCGAAGCAGGAGACGAAGTCGATCAGGTTCTTCGACCAGCGCTGGAAATAGGCCGCCGAGACGACCGCCCGGCCGCCCAAGAAGCGTTGCTCGACGCCCGCGTCCCAGCCTTCGGCGCTTTCCGGCTCGAGCGCCGGGTTCCCGTATTCGCTGCCCAGTTGATAGAGGCTGGGGGCCTTGAAGCCCTGGCCCCAGCTGGCGCGCAGCACGGTGTCGCCCTCGTTCGGCCGCCAGGCGATGGAGGCCTGGCCCACGGTGTGGCCGCCGAAGTCGTCGTGATCGTCGTGGCGCGCCCCGCCGCTCACCGTCAGCCCCGGCATGAGGTCGCCGCGGACCTGCAGGTAGAGGCTGTCGATTCCGGCGCTGCGCACCGTCGGCGTCGGACTGAAGGAGGAGGAGCTGCGCATGTGCGAGTCCTCCCGCTCGGCGCCGAACACCGCGGTCCAGCCTTGGGTGACGTCGAACACGCCCTGGTACTCGTAGCGCTCGTCGCGCCCGTAGCCGCTGAACGTGACGTCGAACGGCGCCTGGGCGGGATCCCAGTTCTTGCGCGCCACATGGCTGGCGGTGACCGCGACGCGGTTTTGCAGGCGCCCGTCCAGGAGTTCGAAGTTGAGGCCGCCGTAGCCGCCCACGTTTTCGGTCACCCCATACTCGGCGGTGTCGCCGAAGGTGAAGTTCGGCGGGGGGAAGCCGTCGAACTGGTTGCGGCCGCGGATGTAGAGCGAGCGCAGGTCGAGGGAGACGCCCTCGGTCAGCGTCACGCTCGCCTTGGCGCTAGCGCCCAGGTTGCGATAGCCGTCGCGCTCGGAGCCGCTGGCGGCGGCGGAGATGCCGCCGGTCGTGAGATAGGCCGCGTTCGCCCGCCAACTGACCCGATCGCCCTTGCCGCCCACGCCGGCGCGGCCGTAGGCCCAGCCATGGGAGCCGCCCTCCGCGGTGACGTCGGCTTCCAGCGGCGCCTTGGGATCGGCTGTGATCATGTTGATCACGCCGCCGATGGCCCGGCTGCCCCACAGCACCGATTGCGGCCCGCGCAGCACCTCGACGCGGCCGATGTCGCCCACCAGCAGGTTGGCGAAGTTGAAGCCGGTGTCGGTGGAGGTGGCGTCGCCCAGCCGGATTCCGTCGACGAGCAGGACGCTTTGGCCGTTGTCCGCGCCGCGGATGTAGATCGATGTCGCGCCGCCGACGCCGCCGGTGCGCGAGACGCTCACGCCCGGCGCGCTCGACAGGATGTCGGACAGCACCGGCGTCTGCCAGGCCCTCAGGTCCTCGGCGGTGAGCACGCTGATCTGGGCGCCGACCCGGTCCGCCCGTTCCGGCGAGCGGTTGGCGGTGACCACCACTTCGTCGACGGGCGGGATCTCGGCCGCGGCCGCGGCCGCGGCAATGGAGGGAAGGCCGACCAGGACGGCGGCGGCGGTGGAAAGCAACAGCAAATGCTTCATGGCGAAGCCCCTTCTGCGAGGGCCGCCGCTTGCAGGATGGGCGCGACGCGCCCGCCCTGCGCGCGCGCAGCCGGACCATCGTCGCCGAACCGGGGTCTCTCCCGTCCGCCAAGGCCGCCCCGACCTCGCGTATGACGACCGCTTCGGGCAGGTCTCCTGGCTCGCGGCTCGATCGCCGGGTCCCGCCTTCCCGCGCCCGAAGGCCCAGTGGCGTCATGGGATCCAGCTCGCCGCTTACAGTTGCGGGGTCAGCCCGGGCCTTTCACCCGGTTCCCTTTGATCCCCTTGCGGGGAACCCGAAGCGCGGCCGGCCTATAGTCGCGCCGCAACGAGGCGTCAAATCGCGTTCTTCCGGCGAGCGCCGGCCGGACGCCGGCATTGCCGAGCCTGGGATTCGAGAACAGTATTATCTTAACCTCACCGGACCCTTCGCCATGGCCGCCAGCGGCACCCTGGAGAACCCGGCCTTCCTGGGCCGGAGCGCCATGTTGCGAGGCTTTCGACAACAGGCCGAGGCGGCCGGTCTGAACCCGTTCGAGCTCGCCGCGGAGGTCGGCCTCGAGCCGTCGGCGCTCACCAATCCGGACCTGCACGTGCCGGTCCGGGCCATGGCCGACATGTTCGAACTGGCCGCCGAGCGGGGACGGACGCCCGACTTCGCTCTTCGCGTGGTGGCGCAACGCAAGATATCGAACCTCGGCCTCATCGCCCTGCTGGCGCGGGAGGAGCCGACGCTTCGGCAGGCGCTGCGCAGCCTGCAGCGCTACCTGTGGCTGCACAACGAAGGCCTCGACATGATCATGGAGGAGGTCGACGGCGGCGTGCTCGTGCGCGCCCACCTCTATGTCCCCGCCAGGCGGCAGACCGTAGACCTGTTCATCGGCATGTTGCTGGTGTTCATCCGACAACTGATCGGCGGGCAGTGGCGGCCGCGCGAGATCTACCTGCCCTATGCCGCCCCCGAGCGGCTGCAGCCCTATTTCGAGGTGTTCGGCGTGACACCGCAGTTCGGTCATGACGAAGGGGGCGTGCTGATCGACGCGGAGGACCTGGATACGCGCCTGCCGAACGCCGATCCGGACATGGTGACCCAGTTGCGGCGCCAACTCGAGACCGCCACCCGCACGCGCAAGACCGGCTTTGTCGCGGGCGTGCGCAGCCTCATCGAGACGCGGCTGGCCAGCGGCGAGCACGGCATAGGCCGCATCGCCGCCCTGCTCGGCCTCAGTTCACGCTCGTTCCAGCGCCGCCTCGCGGAGCATGGCGTTTCCTATTCCGCCCTGCTGGAGGAAACGCGCCGGGCGAGCGTCAAAGCGCTGCTGTCCGAGCGTGAGCGCAGCATAGAGCGGGTGAGTCATCTGTTGGGCTTCGGCGCGCCCAGCTCGTTCAATCAATGGTTCAAGCAGCGCTATGGCTGCACGCCCAGCGCGTACCGGGCGAGATTGCCCTGACGCCGTCACGTCGCGATCGCGCAACTTCTTAGCGTATTATCGAAAGAAAGCTCGCCAGCAGAGGTGTATCCGGCGCGCCTCGAATGCCGGAGTTCGGCGAGTTCCTTCCCGTCTCCGGGCCAAGCTGAAGATGTTGCGCCACCTGTCCAAATCTCTGAGCTTCCGGCGCGGCCGCTTGGGCCGATCCGGTTCCGAGCCGGGCCGGAACGGTTACGCTCTAATCTTCGTGAAGCGGCTGGGGCCGAACTTCATGGGCTTCTGGCGGGTTCGAGACGGGCCAACGGGGCGGCTGGTGCTGTTTCTCAGCCGCCAGTCGGCGGTCGCCTACGCAGAGGCGCAACTCGTCGGCCGGCGCGGGCAGGTGATCCACGAATAGGCTCTGGTTCGGATGGTGCGCTGCCTAATTGACGGGCGCGCAAGCTCAGCAATTCGGCGCCCGTGCACGTTGTTCGGCGACTTCGGCGGTTTGCATCCATAGGGCAAGAAAGACTTTACCCGCGCGGGCGCCGAGTGGCCGGATAGGTTGCAAACGGTCGTCCCAGATCAATGACTCGATGGTGGAGCGCAGGGCTCGCCGCCCTGCGGCGAAGGTTCGGACTTGATCTCCGGCAGGAGCTGGAGGCGGCGCAGGCGCGCGCGGCTCTTGCGGAACAGCGTCTAGGCTCGGTGCTCGACGCCCTGCCCGAAGGCGTCGTCCTGCTCGACGCCGAGGGCCGCTACGTCCGGTGGAACTGCGCTTATGCGGAGATGTATCACCGCTCCTCCGACCTCTTCAAAGTGGGGCGGCGGCTGGTGGACGTCCTCAAGGTGGGCGTGCAGCGCGGCGACTATCCGGAAGCCATGGGCCGTGAGAACGAGTGGCTGGCGGAGCGCGAGCGCCAGCTTCTTGAAACGGGCGCCCGCCATGAGCAGCTGCTCGCCGACGGGCGCTGGTTGCTGATCGAGGATCGCCGTACGTCCGACGGCGGCATGCTCGGCCTGCGGGTCGACATCACCGACATGAAGCGCCAGACGTTCGAACTGGCGCAGGCCGTGGAGGCCGCCGAGGCCGCGAACCGGGCCAAGTCCGAGTTCCTCGCCAACGTCAGCCACGAGATCCGCACGCCGCTGCACGGCATCATGGGCATGACCCAGGTGCTGGCTCGCGACGAAAGCCTCGGCGGCGAGCAGCGGGCCAGGCTCGGCCTGATCCGCCAGTCCGGCCAGCAGTTGTTGGAGTTGCTGAACGATCTGCTCGACCTGGCCAAGATCGAAGCCGGCAAGCTCACTCTGCAGGCGGTGGACTTTGATCCCACCGCGAGCGCCGAGGCGGCGTGCGCGCCGTTCGAGAGTCTGGCGCTCGACAAGGGCCTCTCGCTCGAGCTGAGGCTCGACGCCCTGGCCGGCGAGACCTGGACCGGAGATCCCGTGCGGCTGCAGCAGGTGTTGGCCAACCTCGTCTCCAACGCGGTCAAGTTCACCGCCCAGGGCCGAATCGTGGTCACGGCGGAGCGCACGGGCGACGAGGTCGAGTTCCGGGTCGCCGACACCGGCATCGGAATCGCCCGAAGCCGGCTGGACGAGGTGTTCGAGAAGTTCGCCCAGATCGAGAGCGCCAAGGACCGGCGCTTCGGCGGCACTGGGCTCGGCCTGGCGCTTTCGCGCGAGCTGGCCGAACTCATGGGCGGGGCGCTGGAGGCGGAGAGCGCCGTGGGCGTCGGCAGCGTCTTTCGCATGCGCCTGCCGGTCAGCCTGGCCGCCGCGCCGGTCCAGCCCGCTCGTGAGCCGGCGAAGGCCGCCGGTCCGCTGCGGGTCGACATCCTGGCGGCCGAGGACAACAGCACCAATCAGGTGATCCTGCGCGCGCTCCTCGAGCCGCTCGGCGCGCGCCTTACCCTGGTGGGCGACGGCCAGGAGGCGATCGAGGCCTACCGGTCCGGCCGCTTCGACCTGGTGCTGATGGACATCCAGATGCCGGTCACGGACGGGGTCGCGGCGGCCCGGGAGATTCGCCGTCTGGAGGCGAGGGAGGGCCGGACGCGCACGCCGATCATCGCGCTGTCGGCCAACGTCATGGCCCATCAGGTCGCCGAGTATCGCACCGCCGGCATGGACCAGGTGGTGGGCAAGCCCTACGAGGCCGAAGCGCTCTGGGCGGCCGTCGCCGACCTGATCCTGGCGGATGACGCCGAGGCGCCGGAGAGCGAGAGGCTGGCGGGCTAGGACTTTCCCTCCCGCGGTTCCGCTCTTCCGGCATGCCGGGAGAGGAAGTCTTCCTCTATCGCCGCGCGACGCTTAGATCTGGAGAATGGCCTCCGCCGAACATGGGCTCGACAACGGCGCCCAGACCGCCTCTCCGTCCTACCGCCTCGCCGCGCTGGACCAGGACTTCCTGCTTGGGCCCTCGATGCGCGGGGTGCGTTTCCTCCTGGAGTTCGCCAAGGTCGACGAAGCCCTGCGGGACTGGGGGGTGCGCTCCACCGTCGTAGTGTTCGGCAGCGCCCGCGTGCGCGAAGGCGGCCCGGGGCGTCAGAGCTTCTGGTACAGCGCGGCGCGCGAGTTCGGCGCGCTCGCCTCGCGCCGCGGCGGCGCCTTCCTGCACAATGGCGGCACGCGGGACAATGTGATCGCGACCGGCGGCGGGCCGGGCCTGATGGAGGCCGCCAACCGCGGCGCCTTCGACGTCGGCGCGCCGAGCATCGGCTTCAACATCACTCTGCCGCACGAGCAGCAGCCCAATGCGTACACAACGCCGGCGCTGACCTTCCGCTTCCACTACTTCGCCATGCGCAAGATGCACCTGGCGATGCGCGCCAACGCCCTGGTGGTGTTCCCCGGCGGCTTCGGCACCTTCGACGAGCTGTTCGAGATCCTCACCCTGCGGCAGACCAACAAGTCCCAGCTGATCCCGGTCGTGCTGTTCGACGAGGCCTACTGGCGCTCGGTCATCAACTTCGACGGCCTGGTGGAGGCCGGCATGATCAATCCCGCCGACCTCGAGCTCTTCCGCTTCGCCGACAGCGCCGAGGCGGTCTGGACCCAGCTGCTCGCCGGCGGCCTCTCGGTGGGCGAACCTGCGCCCGGCGCGCGTCCGGACATCGTGGAAAGCGCCGCGGGCCAGCGGTGAGCGCGATCAGCGCAGGGCTGGTCGTCTGGCGGCCCGGCCCGCAGGGGCCCGAGATTCTCCTGGCCCATCCCGGCGGCCCCTACTGGCGCGGCAAGGACCGGGCGGCCTGGTCCATCCCCAAGGGCCTCGCCGATCCCGGCGAGGATCTGCTGGCGGCGGCCAGGCGCGAGACGCTGGAGGAACTGGGCCTGGAGGCGCCGGGTCCGTTCGAGGCGCTGCCGCCCTGCCGGCTGCCGGGCGGCAAGACGGTGCACGCCTGGCTCACCCAGGCCGACCTCGACCTTTCGGCGCTGCGCAGCAACCTCTTCGAGATGGAATGGCCGCCGCGCTCGGGGCGCACCCAGGCCTTTCCGGAGGTCGACCAGGCGGCCTACGTCCTCGCGGCGGCCGCGCTGGTGAAGGTGCACCGCGGTCAACGGCCGATCATCGAAGAGGCGCTGCGGCGGTTGCGAGATCCTCCACCGGGCAGCGGGGGAGGTGGATTGGCGCGTTAGCGACGAGACGGAGGGGGCGTTCATCGACCGTGACCAACGCCCCCTTAGTCGCCTATGGCGACAGCTCCTCCGCTTCGCAGTGGAGCATCTCGAGGATCACACGCTCTGCGGCAGCAGGCGCTGGTAGTTGCGGTGGATCACCGCGTAGCACTCGCAGGCGAGCGTCTCGAGCGCGCCGCGATCGATGATGTCGACGACTCCCCGGCGATAGCGGATCGCGCCCTTCTCCTGGAGATTGCGGGCGACAGCCGTGACCGTCGTCCGCTGCACGCCCAGCATATCGGCCAGGAACTCCTGGGTCAGGGCGATCGTGTCGCTGGCGATGCGGTCGTGGCAGGTGAGCAGCCAGCGGCAGAAGCGCGCCTCCACCGAGTGCAGGGCGTTGCAGCCGACCGACTGCAGGGCGTGGCCGAACAGGGCTTCCGAGTGCCGCTCGACCAGGTCGCGCAGGCGCGCGCTCTTCTGCCATCCGTCGTGCAACTGGGCGGTGCTGATCCGGCTCGCCCGGACCGGGGTCTGGACGATGGCGCGCCACATCGCCTGGCGCGGCACCACGGCCGCGCTCAGGCCCAGCGCGCCTTCGCGGCCGATGGTGGCGCTTTCGATGGCGGCGCCGTTCTCCATCAGCGTCATCAGCGAAATGACGCCGTCCTGGGGGAAATAGACCGTGTCGATTCGATCGCCCGGGTCGTACAGCAGCCGACCGCGCTCCAGCTCGACCGTCACCAGGTGCGGCGCCAGCAGGGTGAAGTCGTCGGCGGGCAGCGACGCGAGCAGGCGGTTTTCCAACGCGAGTAGTGGCCTTTGCATCGGGGAATCGAAACGTCGCTGTACGGCTTAGGTTTCAAGTTATCGAGCGTCCGAAGCAAAGACTGTCGAGAACTCGACATTGTCTGAACTGTCCCGATAAAAATTCCGGGCTTTAAGAAAAGAAAGAGAAGAGTGACCGTTGAAAGCGAATGAAACAGAGCCTCGGAAAGGCGACATTCTACATTTTGCAGCACGGGGAGCATTCAAGTTGCGACGTCGCCTGCATTTGCAAGCGCTCGACAAAAGAGGGCGACGCCGGACCCAGGCCCGGCGCCGCCCTCATGCCCCTTCGGCACTGGTGAAGATCAGTGCAGATTCAGGCTCGTATGTCCGCCGACGTCGGGAGTCGAGCCGGTGGCGTTCGCCCTCGCGACCTCCCAGGCGTAGCGGATCGGCCCGGCGTCGGTGATCCAGACCTCGGCGTCGCGCGCATCGAGGCAGAGCAGGGTGAGTTGCGGATCGTCCTTGCCCTGCGGGTACCAGGCCGCGACGGCGGCGTTCCAGTAGCGGTCCATCCGTTCGCGGTCGTGTTCGATCCGCAACGCGCCGCCGATGCAGGCGTAGAGGTCGCGCTCTCGCTGGAAGACGAACATCGCCCGCCCGCCCGCTGCGCCCACGCCTTCCACCAGGTCGGTGTCCTTGTAGGTGAAGAACCACAGCCGGCCGGCGTCCTTCTCCAGGAAGGCGGTCATCGGCTGGAAATGCTGCGGCTCGGAGCCGACGAGGCCCAGCATGCCGATCTGATGCTTCTCGATCTCGCGCCAGAGCCGGGTCTCGACCTCCGCCTGGTCCTTGATGTCAGCGCCCATGGAAGACTCCCTTTTGATGGTTGAGCCCTCAAAACTGCGCCGTCCAGGTCCAGTTCCGGGAAAGGCGCTTGGCCCCGGCGGCGTCAGGCGAGCCAGCGGCGGGGGCTTTTCGCGCCGAGTTCGCGGACTTCGCCGGGGGCCAGGCCGAGCGCGCTCATCCGCGGGCGGGTGAGCGCCTTGAGCGCTTCCACCGGCTCGGCGCCGGCGATCGGACTGGCCGCCACCTCGCCACGCCGCAGCGCCCAGTCGATCGCGGTCCACTCCGCCTTGGCGCGGTCAGCCTCTCCCACGGCGTAATGATGGCGCTGCGCCGGCTCCCCGCCGGCGGCCAGCAACACCCCGATCACCCAGCCTGCGGGCGCAGCCTTCGCTGCCTCGCTTTCGTCCATGGCTCGAGAGCTAACGGTCCGGGGGCGGCGCTGCAAGCCCACCTGGATTCGGTTGACAAGGTGTCTAGCGTCTAGTCACATCCCGCGAGCTTTGCGCGCCAAGCGCGCCAAGCGCGCCTGGCTCACGAGAATCCTAAGGCGGGTCTGCATGATCGAACTCTTCTTCACGCCGACACCTAACGGCTGGAAGATCACGGTCATGCTGGAGGAGCTCGGCGTCCCCTATCGCATCACGCCGATCAGCCTCGCGAAAGGCGAGCAGTACGCCCCCGAATTCCTCCGCGTGAGCCCCAACAACAAGATACCGGCCATCATCGATCACGAGCCGAAGGAAGGGCCGCCGATCTCGATTTTCGAGACGGGGGCCATACTGCTCTACCTGGCGGAGAAGTACGGCCGCTTCCTGCCGGCCGACACCGCGGGCCGCTTCGCCACGATCCAGTGGCTGATGTGGCAGGTCGGCGGCCTGGGGCCGATGCTGGGCCAGAACGGCCACTTCTCCCTCTACGCCAAGGAGCGCATCCCCTACGCCCTGGACCGGTTCCGAAACGAGGCGCGGCGGCTCTACGGCGTCCTCGACCGTCAGCTCCAACGCACGGGCGCATGCGTGGCCGGCGAGGAGTACACCATCGCCGACATGGCCTGTTTCCCCTGGGTGATGACCCACAAGGCGCAGCGGTTCGACCTGGCGGAATTTCCCAACGTCAAGCGGTGGTACGCCGAGTTGAGGGCGCGCCCGGCGCTGCAGCGCGGCCTCGCCGTGGGCCGGGAGCCCGCCGCTCCCAAACCCGAAATGTCCGACGAGATGCGGCGCAAGTTCTTCGGCCTGGCGGCGGACAAGGCCTCGAGCAGCGATCGGGAGCGCTGATCCGAACATGGTGAAGATCGAGTGCTTTTTCGACTGTTCGAGCCCCTGGGCCTATCTGGGCTTCTCGAACCTGGTCACCCTGTCGACGCGGCTCGGGATAGACGTGGAGTGGCGGCCGGTGATCGCCGGTTTCATCTTCGCCGAGGTCAACCCGGACATCTACGCGACCCGCCGGCTGATGACGCCGCCGCTGCGGGGCGCCAACGAGTCGAAGGAGATGCAGTCCTGGGCCGACCACGCCGGGCTCGAGCTGAACGTGCCGCCGGCTTGCGGACATCCGGTGAAGACGGTCAAATGCATGAGGGCCTGCATCGTAATGGAGCCGCGCGGCAAGCTCGTCGCCTTCGCCACCGCGGCTTTCGAAGCGTTGTGGCGGGACGGCCGCAATCTCGGCCATGACGAGGTCCTGCGGGATATCTGCCTGCAGATCGGCGTCGATCCGGACGAGGTTCTGAGCGCGATCGAGGAGGACGGGCCCAAGCGGGTGCTCAAGGCGAACAACGCCGCCCTCGCCCAGCGCGGCGGGTTCGGGGTCCCGACCTTCTACGTCGACGAGGAGCAGATGTTCTTCGGCAACAATCGGTTGGAGCTGGTCGAGCATCAGCTGCGCAAGCGGCTGCGACTGGCGCCGGCGACGATCTGAGTGGAGTGGACTGACGGCGAGGAGGGTGACAATGGCGGTCGGCACACGACGAGCGGCGAGCACCGCCCCCAAGGGCGAGGCGGTCAACAAGCACACGGCGCGGCGGCTGGAGACGCGCTCCGGACTGTTGCGCGTCGCGCGCCAGCTGCTGGATCAGGGGCGGCTGGAAAGCTGCAGCGTCGATCAGATCTGCCAGGCCGCCGGCATAAGCCGCGCGGGCTTCTATCTTCACTTCGCCAACAAGGCCGCCCTGCTCGACGCCATGCTGGAGGAGATGGGGGACTGGTACCTTCGGCAGTTCCGTAAACTGACCCCGCGGACGGCGGCGACCGAGGAGGGGCTGGTCGATTGGCTCCGCCACATGGTCCGCGGCCTCAAGATCTCGCGACACGCCATCCAGCTGTTTGCGACCCGGGAATTCAGCGCCCTGAAGGGGCAGGGGATGCGACGTCGGCGCGAGGCGGTCCTCTTGCTGGGACGGCAGGTACCGGCGTTCCGGCTCATGCTGCCGGACGGCGGCGTCGACGAGGAGCGCAGGCTCGGGCTTTTGCTCCTGGTGTTCCAGACCGAGGCGCTCTGCAACTACGTGGCGTTCGACGCCCCGGAGGAGACGGAGCTGGGGCTGCGGGGCCTGGCGCGGCAGTACCTCACCTTCATGGCGCCCGCGGCCGAGGCGTCGACGCAAACTTCCGGAGCTGCGGCATGATCGAGATCGAAGGCTTTATCGACTGCTCCTGCGTGTGGGCCTATGTGGCCTTCAAGCATGCCGCACGACTGAGCTTCTCGCCGGAAGTCACGGTTCGCTGGCGGCCGGTGCTGGTCCAGGAGGTCTTCGATAAGGTCAATCACGCGGTCCGGCAGGCCCTGCCGCCGGCCAAGCAGGCCTATTACCAGCGGGACCTGGCGCAATGGGCGGACTATCTGGAACTGCCGCTGGCGCCCGACGCCAAGCCGGCTAAGGACGCCGCCGAGTGCATGCTGGCCTGCGTCGCGGCCGACCGGCTGGGCGCTCTGGAGGCCTTCGCGTCGGCGGCCATGAGCGCGGCCTGGGCGGAAGGCCGGGATCTCGCCGATCGCCAGGTGCTCGCCGACGCCTGGGCCAAGGCGGGCCTTCCGGCGGTGATGTTCGAATCCAGCCTCGCCTGGCCGGCGACCAAGGCCGAGCTCGTTGCGAACACGCGCGAACTGATGGCGCGCGGGGGCTTCGGCGTTCCGACCTTCTTCATCGGCCACGACATGTACTTCGGCAACGACTCGCTGCCGCTCGTCGAACGCGCGGCCCGGATGCGGCTGCGGCTGACCGCCTGATCTGAGGGGCGGCCGCGCGAAGCGGTTCGGGCGTGTCTGCACGGATCCGCTCCAGCCCGCCCTCAGCGCCGCTGGAAGGTCAAGCCCGCCGCTTCGCGGTCCCAGGTGGCGGCGGTCTTGCCTTCGCTGCGCAACTGCTCTTTCAGCACCTTGCCGGTCGCGCTGCGCGGCAAGCTCTCACGGAACTCGATATAGAGCGGCACCGCGAAATAGGGCACCCGGTCGATGGACCAGCGGCAGAGCTCCTCCTCGGTCAACTGGGCGTCGGGCTTCAGCTCGGCCGTGACCTTCACCTCGTCCTCCCCGGCGGGCGAGAGCACGGCGTGCACGGCCACCTCCAGCAGCGCCGGATGCTCCTTGAACACCAACTCGAGCTCGAGGCTGGAGATGTTCTCGCCGCGCCTGCGGATGTAGTCCTTCTTGCGATCGACGAAGTACAGGAAGCCGTCCTCGTCGAGCTTTCCGATGTCCCCGGTGTGGAACCAGAGATTCTTCCAGGCGCGGACCGTGGCCTCCGGCTTGTTCCAATAGCCCTGGAACATGATGTTCGGCCGCCGCGGGCGAGCGACGATCTCGCCGGCCTGGCCGGTCGGAACCTCGTTGTCGCCGTCGTCGAAGATCCGCAGGTCGAAGTCGATACCGCCGCGGCCCGAGCTGCCGGGAGGGGCCGGAGGATCGCCCGGCAGCAGGCCGGAGATGGAGGCTGCCTCCGACATGCCGTAGCCGCCCGCCCCGGCGTTCTTCACGCCGAAGCGTTCACGCCACTTGGCGATGGTTTCCGGGGCGAAGGGCGCGGCCGTGATCCGATTGAGCTGGCCATAGCAGCGCCGCGAGGCCTCGGTGTCGGGGGCCTCGGCGATGAAATTGGCCATCGAGCCCAGCAGGGCGACCGTGGTCGCTCGGGACCGCTCGATCTCCGGCCAGAACTGGGTCACCGAGAAGCGGGGGCTGATCGCCGCCGTCGCCTGGGCGATCATGGCGGACAAGACGGTCACCCCGATGGCGTTGAGGTGGAACAGCGGCAAGGGCGTCCAGAGGACGTCGTCGGAGGAATAGCCGCGGTACACACGGTTGATCCAACCCATGTTGCAGGCCGCGTTGTGCGGGATCATGCAGCCCTTCGACGGCCCGGTGGTGCCGGAGGTGTAGACCAGCATCGCCAGCTGGTCGGGGGTGGCCACGTTGGGGAGCGGCCCCCGCCCCGCCAGCCTGATCTCGTCTAGCCGGAGGCTCTTCAGTCCGGAGGGGCTATTGTCGCGCGCCACCAGGTGGCGCAGGTGCGGAAGCTCCGACGCGATCTCGACGACGCGCTCGGCGTATTCGTCCTCCGCTATCACCACCTGGGCGCTGCAATCGTGCAGCTGGTTGCGCAGGAAGGCGCCCTTGAAGGCGGTGTTCACCGGCGCGCTGACCGCGCCGATCTTGTTGATCGCCAGCCAGACGGTGACCGCCTCCAGGGTGTTGTCGAGGACCGTGGCGACGGGCTGGCCCATCTCGACGTCCAGCGAGAGGAGTCCGTGGGCGAGCTCGGTGGCCATGCGGTCCACCTCGGCGTAGGTGTAGCGGGCCCCCGAGAAATCCAGGAACACCCTGTCCGGCGCCTCCGCGACTGCGCGCTCAAGGGCGTGGCAGATGGTGTCCTGCGGCAACTCGCCTGCTGCGGTCGACATGATTCCTCCCGACTTGGTTCTGTCCGCTTGGAGCCCTGTTCGGCGCGCCTCAGACCGTGCCCGCCAAGGCCCCCGCCGCCAGCGGTATGCCGGCCGATTGTTCGGCGGAGGGCCGTGCGCCGATCCGCGCCAGCCAATCGGCCAGCGCCGTCCACTGCGGGTCGAGGAGCTGGCCCAGTTCGATCGCGTATTCCAGGAAAACGAAGAGCTGGATGTCGGCCAGGGTGAAGCGGCTCCCGCAAAGAAAGGGCCGATCCCGCAACTGCTCGTCCAGCCAGGCGAGATGGCTCGCCGCCAGGCGACGCATCGCTTCGGCCCCGTCGGGGGCCGGCGCCGACTGCCTGAACCTCCGGAACCCCATCGGGCTCAGACGGAAGGCGTGGGTCACCAGCTGGCAGAGGTTCAGGTCCACGCGGCGGGTCCACATGCGGCACTCGGCGCGCTCGGCCGGCGTCCGGCCGACCAGCGGCGGCTCGGGCTGAATCTCCTCCACGTACTCGCAGATGGCCGAGCTTTCGCAGAGGAAGGCGCCGTCCGCGGTCTCCAGCACCGGCACCTGGCCGAGCGGGTTCCGGGCGAGGTGGTCGGGCCGGCGTGCTTCGCCGATCGCGGTCACCAGCGCCGACATCGGCACGTCCAGCGCCTTTTCGGCCAGAAACATGCGCACGGCCCGGGAATTCGGACCTGCCGAAATATAGAGCTTCACAGATCCTTCCCGGGCGGACCCACATTGAACGTCGTGGTGATCGCACGGTGCATATCGGTTGACACCGCGTCAACCGTCTCGTGCATCGCGCCCGGCGATCGATCGGGGGCGGGCGGGCCTGGCGCAGATCAGCCGCCGACGATCCAACCGCCGGTCAGCGCAGACGCCTGCACGCCGAGGAGGATCATCCGCGCGCCGCCGGAAAAATCGATCACGGCATCGGCCCCGGCCTGGGTCACCGTGTAGGTCATGCCCGGGTCGAGCTCCACGCGGTCGCCGCCGGCGAGGTTGAAATCCGTCACCTGATCGACGCCTGCGGAGACGTGGAAGCGATCGGCGCCGGCTCCGCCAGTGAGCGTGTCGGCGCCGAGATCGCCGATTAGCCAGTCGTTCCCGTCTCCGCCCAGCAGCAAGTCGTCGTTCTGGCCGCCGCGAATCGAGTCTTCGCCCGCGCCCCCGTCGCAGGTGTCCGCGCCGATATTGCCGTTGACGATGTCGGCGCCGTCGCCGCCGAAGACCAGGTCGGCGCCCTGGCCGCCCAGCGCCCAGTCGGGGCCCGAGCCGGCGAGGATGAGGTCGTTCCCCTGATTGCCGTTGATGTAGTCGAAGCCCGCGCCGCCGAGGATCTGGTCGTCGCCCTCGCCGCCGCGGATGAAGTCGTCGCCGGCGGCGCCGACGATGGCGTCGTTCCCGCCCTGGCCGAGCAGGCTGTCCGCGCCGGCCCCGCCCATCAAGCCGTCCGGCCCGTCGTCTCCCGTCTGGCTGGGACCGGGATTGACGCTGAGATAGGTGGAGACCAATTCCGTCGTCCCCAGATCGCCGCGACGCACGACGATGTCGGCGCGGCCGTCGCCATTGATGTCGCCCGAGGTCGGGCGGTCGAGCGCGCCGATGTCGCCGGGAATGTCCGGCATGCGGACGAAGCGGCCTTCGCCGTCGTTGACCAGGATCTGGGCGTTGGTCCCGCCGCTCAGCATGAGGTCAGGCGCGCCGTCGCCGTTGAAGTCGGCGATCTCGGTTCGATAGACCCAGCCGCCGCTGGTCATCATGCCGCCGCCGGCGACACGGGCGAAGGTCTCGTCGTAGAAGATGCCGTTCCCCTGGTTCATCAGGAGCTGCAGCCCGCCCGCGGTGAAACTGCCGTAGGCGACGGTGACGACCACGTCCTTCAGCCCGTCGCCGTTCAGGTCGGCTGCGACTGCGTCCACGACGTTATGGGAGCCCGCGACGGGATAGGTCATGCCGGCCGGCACCGCGAAGCGCCCGGTCCCGTCGTTGAGCAGGATCCGGGAATCGCCGTCGCCGCCCAGGAAGACGTCGGGCCGGCCGTCGTTGTTGGCGTCGAACAGCAGAGGCGTCGCGAACTGGCCGGCTGCGGGCGCCACCTCCGGCGGCAGCCGGCCGCCGTCCGAGACGAACTGCCCGCCGCCTTGCCCCATCAGGAAATAGGGCCCGCGCGCGCCGATCGTGGCCACCAATATGTCGGGCCGGCCGTCGCCGTTGATGTCGGCGGCCGAGGCGCCGGTGCTGTAGTCGGAAAAGGCCGGCAGGTTCCCGGCGGCGTTCGTCAGCGTCGCGCCGCTCGACAGCACCATGCCGTTGAGCTCGCCCGGAAACGGCGGCGTGTCGAAGCCGGTGTTGGCGAAGAAGAGGTCGGTGCGTCCGTCGCCGTTGAAGTCGGCCGCCGCGTGGCCGCGGGCGTCGATGAAGGCCGGCGCCGATCCGCCGAAGACCTGCGAGGTCCCGTCGGTGAACCCGCCGTTCGCCGTCCCGAGCAGGACCCGCATGCCGATCGGCTGGTTCTGCACCGGATAGTATTCATAGGTCAGCACCGCATCGCGGACGCCGTCGCCATTGACGTCCGTCAGGAAGAACTCTCGGACCACCGCAGGCTGCCCGCCCTGCGGGAAGCTGTGGCTCGTGTCCGTGCGCGAGAAATAGGTGGGCATCTTCGGAGCCTCCGCCAGCTTTGCCGCAACGCGCCATGGCTCAGCTCGGTTTCCTTAACGACGTTGGAAGTTGGCGTGTTTACAGCGGGGGCGCGCCGCTCTACCGGTTCAGCGCTCTGAGGGGGAGGCCGCGTCGTCCGTATGCTGAGCTGGTTTCAAGCGCTGCTGCCGCGCGAGGAAAAGTTCTTCGACCTGTTCGAAGCACATGCGCGCACCCTTTGTGCGGGGGCCCGAACCCTGCGCGACCTCCTCGCCGAGGGCGGTGAACGGGTGCCCGAGCGCTGCGCGGAGATCGCCCGCCATGAGGCCGAGGCCGACAGCGTGACCCGGGACGTAATGCTGGCGGTGGGCCGGACCTTCATCACGCCCTTCGACCGTGCGGACATCCGCGAACTGATCACCTCGATGGACGACGCCATCGATCAGATGCACAAGACGGCCAAGGCGATCACCCTCTTTGAGCAGCGGAGCTTCGAGCAGGACATGGTCCTGCTAGGCGAGGTGATCGTGAAGACCGCCGATCTGACCGGCGAAGCGATACCGCTGCTGCGCGGGCTTCGCGCCAACGCGGCGCGGCTGAACGCCCTCACCGAGCATGTCACCCGCCTGGAGGAAGACTCCGACCAGCTCTACGACAAGGGCATGGCCGCCCTGTTCCAGGGCCCGGCGCGCGCGGACCCCATGGCCTTCATCATCGGCTCCGAGATCTACGACCACCTCGAGAAGGTCGTCGACCGGTTCGAAGACGTGGCGAACCGGATCAGCAGCGTGCTGATCGAGCACCTCTGAGAGGCCGCGTGGATCTCTCCGGATCGGGCCTGCTGCTCGTCTTCCTCATCGCCATCGCCCTGGTCTTCGACTTCCTGAACGGGCTGCACGACGCCGCCAATTCGATCGCGACCATCGTCTCCACGCGCGTGTTGAAGGCCGGTCACGCCGTGATTTGGGCGGCCTTCTTCAATTTCATCGCCTTCCTGTTCTTCGGGCTGCATGTCGCCGACACCGTCGGCAAGGGCATCATCCATCCCGCCATCGTCTCCGACGCGGTGATCTTCGGCGCGCTGGGCGGGGCGATCACCTGGAACGTGGTCACCTGGCTTGCGGGCATTCCCTCTTCGTCGTCCCATGCACTGATCGGCGGCCTGCTGGGCGCAGGCGTCGCCAAGGCCGGCCTGGATCCGGTCGTCTGGTCGGGGTTGCTCAAGACCGTGGCGGGCATCGTCGTGTCGCCCTCGATGGGCTTTGTTCTGGCCTTGGTCCTGGTGCTCGCCGTGTCGTGGATCTTCCGCGACAAGGCGCCGGCGATGGCGGACTCCGTCTTCCGGAAGCTCCAGTTCGTCTCCGCCTCGCTGTATTCGCTGGGCCACGGCGGCAACGACGCGCAGAAGACCATGGGCGTCATCGCCGTGCTGCTGTACGCCCACGGCAAGCTGGGCGGTGATTTCCACGTGCCGTTGTGGGTGGTCCTGAGCTGCCAATCGGCCATGGCGCTTGGAACGTTGGCAGGCGGTTGGCGTATCGTCCAGACCGTGGGCTCCAAGATCACCAGGCTGTCGCCCCAGCAGGGCTTCTGCGCCGAGACCGGCGGCGCGCTGACCTTGTTCATGGCCACCCACATCGGCGTGCCCGTCTCGACGACCCACACCATCACCGGCGCCATCGTCGGCGTCGGCGCAGCCCGGCGCGTCTCGGCGGTGCGCTGGAGCATCGCGACCGGCATCGTCTGGGCCTGGGTGATCACCCTGCCGATCTCGGCGGCGATGGGCGCGCTGTTCTACGGGCTGGCGCGGCTGGTCGACAGGATCGTGACCTGATGCCGAAGGCCGGTCAGGTCCGTGCTGAACCCGACCGCGAACCGCGCGTGCAGGTCGCTGCGCTGCCGTGGCGCCGTCTCGAGGGCGGCGGCTTCGAAGTCCTGCTGATCACCTCGCGGGAGACGCGACGCTGGGTCATCCCCAAGGGGTGGCCGATCAAGGGCATGACCTCGCATCGTGCGGCCGAGCGGGAAGCCTATGAAGAGGCTGGCGTGCGCGGCGACGTGGCCAAGCGCAAGCTCGGCGCCTACCACTACGAGAAGCGGCTCCGCAGCGGCCGCATGCAGACCGTCAAGGTGACGGTCTATCCGCTGAAGGTGATCTCGGAAGGCGAGGCCTTTCCCGAGGCCGACCAGCGCGAAAAGCTTTGGACCGCGCCCGAGGCGGCGGCCGATCTCGTCCAGGAAGCGGACCTAGCGGCGTTGCTGCGCCGCTTCGCGCCGAAGTAGCTCAGGATTTCGCGGGCGTGCCCTTGCGGGCGCCCGCCTTGGGGCTGCTGGCTGTCAGTTCCTCGCCTTCCTTCAGGGCGTCGACCACCAGCTTCAGCCGGCCGGGCACGGGCTTGGATTCGACGTCGCGGTAGAGGGTCTTCAACTGCCCCTCCATCGTCGCGACCCGCTTGGCGCGCGCCGCCGCGCGGACCTTCGACCACAGCACGACGGCGACGCCCGCTGCGAGCGGCCACAGGAGCGCGCCGCCCACGGTGGCGATCTGGAGGGGAGCGGAGACTTCGCTCATCGCGCGGCCTTCCCGGATCGAGGGTGTTCTGCCAAGGGAAACTCAAGTAAACAAGTTTTGCAATGCTTAAAGCATTGTTGCTGAATTCATTGAGGTGGCGGCCCGCGAGGGGGCGGTAAGCTTAACAGACTGTAAATTACTGCGGCAGCTGATCCTTTTCACCTGCCAGACTGTGCTCGTAGATGGCGGCGGCCATCCCACGCAAACTGCGGCAGGCCGTGCCCAGCGCCACGCCGCCGATCAGGCTGACGCCTTGCGCCGTCAGGCGGTCGAACTCCTCGGCGACAGCGCTCAGCCGCTGGTAGATCTCAAGGTCGGAAACACCGCTCATTCGACCCTGCATAGCGGATTCGCGCGACCTATTCGCCTGCGCCCGTCGCCGCAGGCGGCCGCGATGGGCGGAGGGCCTCGTCTGGCGGCAAATCAGCTATAAGCGGTGGCTTTTTGAGCGGAGGCCATCGGCCCGGATGCCGTCCTGGAGAGACTTGAAGCCGGCCCTGTACGCCGCCGCGCCCTGGACGGCCGCGCTGCTCACGCTGGCGGCCGGCGTCATGCTGGTGGCCTCCGGCGCGACGCCGTCTGAGCCATACCGGTTCATGCGGCTGATCGCGGTCACCCCGGTGTTCCTGATCGAGGTCAGCCACTTCGCCTCCAGCGTGATGGGGCTGGTGCTGGTGCTGCTGGCGTTCGGCCTGCGGGCGCGGTTGGACGCGGCGTGGGGCGCCACCATGGCGGCCCTGCTGATCGCGGCCCCGCTGGCCCTGCTCAAGGGCTTCAACTGGGAGGAGACGGCGACGCTGGCGGGCCTCGCCGTCCTGCTAGCGCCCTTCCGCGGCGCCTTCCCGCGCTCCGCCCGCCTGTCGCGCATGGAGATCACCCCCGGTTGGCTGTTGTCGGCCTTTTGCGCGGTGCTCGGCGCGGGTCTGCTCGGCCTCTGGTCGTTCCAGCACGCCGACTACGCCGACCAGACCTGGTGGCGGGTGATGGCGGACGCTGACGCGGCGCGGGCGATCCGGGCCTGGGCCGGGGCGGCGCTGGCGCTGTTCGCCTTCGGGCTGTGGCGGCTGTTCGTCTCCGCGGCGACCCCGCCGGTGGTGGGGGAGGCGGACCCCAAGTTCGCGCGCGTGCGGGCGATCCTCGCCAAGGCGGAGGTGGCCGAGCCCGGCTCCAATCTGGCGCTTCTCGGCGACAAGCGGTTCCTGTTCTCGACCAGCGGCGAGACCTTCCTGATGTTCGGCGTGCGTGGGCGCAGCTGGATCGCGCTCGGCGGCCCGGTGGGACGGCGTGACGAGCGGCTGGAGCTCTTGTGGCGCTTCCGCGAACTGGCCGACAGCCACGCCGCGCGTCCCGGCGTTTACGGGCTGGGCGCGGAGGACCTGCCCGACATCGTCGAACTCGGCTTCTCGATCCAGAAGGTCGGCGAGTCCGCCGCGGTGCCGCTGGAGACCTTCTCCATCGAGGGCCGCCGGCGCGGCAACCTGCGCCGCGCCTGGCGCAAGGCGGCCGAGGAAGGCGCGACCTTCGAGATCGTCGAGGGCGAGGCGCTGACGCGGCTGATGCCGGACCTGCAGGGCATCTCCGACCAATGGCTGGCGCAGCACGCCGGCGGCGAGAAATCGTTCTCGATGGGCGGCTTTCGGCCGAGCTATGTCGCCGAGTTCCCGGTCGCCGTGGTGCGCGAGCTTGGGCGTCCGGTGGCCTTCGCGTCGCTATGGACCACGGCGGCGCGAAGCGCCTTCTCGATGGACCTGATGCGCTACGCCGACGACGCGCCGAAGAACATCATGGACTATCTGTTCGTCGAGCTGATCGCCTGGGGCCGAGAGCAGGGCTACGAGGCCATCGAGTTCGGCATGGCCCCGCTCGCGGGCCTCGACGACCGTCCCCTCGCGCCCATCATGTCGCGCGTCGGCAAGCTGCTCTTCGAGCGCGGCGAGGAGATCTACAACTTCCAGGGCGTGCGCCGGTACAAGGACAAGTACGATCCGGTCTGGCAGAGCCGCTATGTCGCCGCTCCGCACAAGTGGGCCATTCCGCTCCTGCTGGCCGACGCGGGCCTGCTCTCCTCCGGCGGCATGGCCGGCTTGGCGAAGCGGCCGAAGCCTTCCTCTCCCACGCCAGCTGGAGAGGGGGACCGCCCGGGGCACACCGGGCGGTGGAGAGGGCGAGCCGCCGCAGGGATGTTCCGGAAGCGTGCTGAGCTGCGCGGCGAATAGCGCCAGGCGCTGCAACTCGCCCCTTCCACCACCGACTGTCAGCGTCCCGTGGTCACGCCCAGCAGGTTCACGAGGTGAACCACCATCACCAGGGCGCCGCAGGCCGCCAGCATCATGATCATGCGCCAGGGCGCGAGCCTGGGGCCGCGCATCGGATCGGGCGGCCGCGCGCCGCGCCAGCCGGCGAAAGCCGCCAGCGCCGCGCAGGCCGCGGCGAGCGCGATGGTGAGCCTCAGGTCCATGTCCGCGACCGGGTAGCGCAGGGCTCGCCCTGGTTGAAGGGCCGGCGCGCGGACAGTTGGCGGAACATCCACAGGACAGTGGTTCGAACCCTAGATGTAGCGTTAACGCCGCGTTTACACCCCAATAGATCGGTGGGTAGCCTGCTCGTGCAGGGGGAGTTCGATTCGATGACGGCGGGGGCGCCCTGGAGCGTCAAAGGGATTGATCCCAAGGCTCGCGAGGTCGCGAAGCACCATGCCCGGCGCTCGGGCATGACGCTGGGCGAATGGCTGAACCGGGTCATCCTCGAGGACGAGGCGGCGGCGGCGGGCGGAGACTACGCCGCGCCCGATCCGCTGCGCAGCGGCGAAGAGCTGGCCCGCGTCGCCGGCGCGCTGGACCGCCTGACCGATCGCATGGAGGCGGCGGAGACCCGGACCGGCCTGGCCATATCGGGCGTCGAACACTCGGTGCGCCAGGCGCTGGCGCGGATCGACGTGGCCGACCGCGAGTCCCTGACGGTCGCCGCACGCATCGACGGCGCCGTCGAGCAGCTGGGGGGCGAGCAGTCGCGCCTCGCCGAGCGCCTTCGCCGCATCGAGACCGAGGCGGGCCCACGGTCGAGCGAGGCGCTGCGGGCCATCGAGCAGTCGGTGATCCGTATGGGCGGCCAGATGCACGAGGCCGAGGTCCGCATCGACGAGGTGGTGCAGGCGCTCGGCGTGAGGCTCTCCAGCGCTGAGGCGCACACCGCCGAGGCGCTTGAGGGCTTGAGGACGTCGCTGGCCTCGCTGGACGGGCGGGTCGGCGCCCTGGACGGCGGGACGGAGGATCCCCGCTTCGAAGCGTTGGCGCGGTCGCTGGCGGAGCAGGTCGAGGCCGTGCGGACCGAGCTGTCGGGACGGATCGCGGCGGTGGACGGCGGCCGTATCGACCGGCGCTTCGCCGAACTGGCCCGGCAGGTGAAGGCGGCCGAGCAGCGGTCCGGCCGCGCCGTGCAGCAACTCGGGCGCGACGTCCTGGCCATGGCCGAGGTCGTCAATCGCCGCATGCAGAGCGCCGAGGAGCGGAGCGCCGAGGCGCTCTCCAAGGCCAGCGAGGAGATGTCCCGGATCGCCGGGGCGCTGGAGGCTCGCCTCGGCCACGCCGAGCAGGCCCATGCGGAGGCACTGGATCGGCTCAGCGGCGAACTCGGCAAGATCTCGGACCGCCTGAGCGAGCGTTTGCTGATCTCGGAGCGGCGCGCAGCCGAGGCGATCGACAACGTCGGCGAACAGGTCAGCCGCGTCACCGAGCGGATGGCGCAGAGCCAGGAGCGGGCGGCCCACGAGTTGGCCGACCGCATCCGCGAGAGCGAGGAGCGCACCGCGCGCCTGCTGGAGGAAACCCGCGCACGCCTGGAGCAGCGCCTGGGCGAATCCCCCGCGGGCGCCCAGAGGCTCGCCGAGGCCGCCGCCGCCGCGCCCGTGCTGTTCGCGCCGGCGGCTGAGGCGCTCGCCGCCGTCGATGCGCCAAAGCTGGATAGTGCGGAGCCGGACAATCCCGTGCCGGACAGTGCTGAGCTGGACAAGGTGGACGAGCCGGAGCTGCACGACCGGAGCCTCGCCGAGGCGCCGGCGGCCGCGGCTTTCGGCCCGGAGCTCTTCTCGCGCGCCGAGGAGTTCGAGGACGAACTCGACCAGCTCGAACTGAGCGAGGCGGCGCCGTTCGCACCGGCCCGCCCGGACCTGACCGCCGACTTCGCGCCCATTCCGGAGCCCGAGGGCGACCTTTTCGACCTGGACCAGCCGGAACCGCCCGAGGAAAACGCAGCCGCCGCGTCGCTTTCCACCCGCGAGGTGATCGAGCAGGCGCGCGCCGCCGCCCGTGCGGCCGCGCCGGAGCCCATCGAGCAGCTGCGGCTGAACGCCCGCGCCAACTGGCGCAGCATGCGGCCCGGACGGCTGGGCTCCATGTTCTTCGGCCCGCGGACCAAGCGCACGCCCAACTCGACGCTGCAGACCGCGATCCTGGTGGCGGGCGGCGCGGCTTTCCTCAGCGTCGGCGCCGCCGGCGTCGTGCTGGTGCAGGGATCGCCTGCGTCGAAGACGGGCCAGGCTCCGGCCAATTCGGCGTCGCCTGCTCGCGCTTCAGTGGCGCTCGCCGCCCCCGAACTCAGCGGCCTGCCCGCGGACCGCGGGCCGCGCCCGCCCGCTCAGCTGCAGGATGCGCTGCAAAACGCCTTCACGCGCTCGGCCATCGGGGTGAAGGCGGGTGAGGCGGGGGCGCTGGCCAAGGTGCGCGCGCTCGCCGAAGCCGGACATCCGCCGGCCCAGTTCTTCCTCGCCAAGCTCTACGAGGGCGGCCAATACGGTGTGCCGCAGAATTGGACCGAGGCGCGCCGCTGGACCCAGCGCGCCGCGGAAGGCGGCGACGCCGGCGCCATGCACAATCTGGCGCTCTACGACTTCCGGGGCGAAGGCGGGCCGCAGGACCTGAAGGCCGCTGCGCGATGGTTCCGGGCTGCGGCCGAGCGCGGCATCGTCGATTCCCAATACAACCTCGGCCTGCTCTACCAGTCCGGCAGCGGGGTCGAGCGGGACCTGTCCCAGGCCTACATCTGGTTCGCGATCGCCGCATCCAAGGGCGACGTCCAGGGGCGGATCAACGCCGAGCGGATCCAGGCCAAGCTGACGCACGAGCAGCGCGCCGCCGCTGACGAGGCGATCGGCGCCTTCGCCGCGCGCGCCCCGGCGCAGGATGCGATAGCCTCCATCGACGGCGGCCACATGCCATAAAAAACCCAGAACTTGGGAATAGAGGCGATGCGGTCTAGCCTCCCGCCCGCCAAGTCCCGAGCTTCGTTGGGAGGAATCGATTTGGTGATCGACGACGACGCTTCCGTGTCGGGGCGCGAACCGGGGCGCGAGGCGCCGCCCCTGACGCTCTGGCTTATGGCGTTGGTGGCGCTGTTTCCCTTCCCGCTCGCCGCCGGCATGTTCGTCTATGGCCCACGCGAGAGCTCGCGCGAGGCGCTCACGGTGCTGCTCACCTGGTCCGCGGTGGTGCTGGCCTTTCTCGCCGGCGTGCGCTGGGGCCTGGAATCCAGCCGGCGGACGCCGCGGGTAAGCCGCCTGGCGGGCGCGGTGATGTTCGGCATCGTCGCCTGGGCCTTGCTCCTGGCCCGCTGGCGCACCGATTACGCCTGGACCCTCACCGCCTATCTCGCCGCCTTCATGGTCCAGTGGACGCTGGACCACGCCACCCCCAGCCCGCAGGCGCGCTTTCCCAGGCTCTCCACCGCCATCACTGCGGTGGCCTGCATCTCCCTGGCGCTCGCGCTGGACCAGGTGCTCAGGGGATAGGACCAGGAGGCCGTTAGTCGCTCGCCAGCGAGCGCCAGCCGATGGCGTGGACGCGGCCGCGTCCGAGCGCGCCGGCCAGCGGCGGGCGGGCGAAGAGACCCTCGAAGGCGCGATCCCTCAAATTGAGGCCGCCGGCGTAGGCGCCGAACGCCGGCAGGATCAGCCGTTCGCCATCGGTGGCGAAGCAGCGCCGCCGCACCGCGCCGCGGCCGCTGCGCACCTTGGCGGCGGGGTGCAGGTGGCCGCAGGCCTCGCCCGGCTGCGGACCCGCCAGCGGTTCGTGGCGCAGCCTCAAGGTCCCGAGCTGCAACTCGTCCGCGCGCTCGCCCGGCAGGGCCTGCGGGCCGTCCGCGTCGTGATTGCCGACGACCCAGATCAGGCGCCGTCCGCGGGCGAGCGCCTCGATCCGCCTGGCCTCGGCGGCGGTGAGCCGGTCCTCTGAGCCGCCGTCGTGGAAGCTGTCGCCCAGTAGGACCAGGATGCGCGGCGCCAGCGCTTCGACCTCCACCTCCAGCCGATCCAGCGTCTCGCGGGTGTCGTAGGGCGGCAGCATCTGGCCTCGGCGGGCGTAAGACGAGCCCTTTTCGAGGTGCAGGTCGGCGACCACCAGGGCGGCCTCGGCCTGGAGCCAGAGCGCGCCGGACGGGCGCAGCGTCGCTTCCGCGCCGGCCACGACGGTCCGCAGCGAGCCGCAGGCCGCGGTCGCGAAGTCGTAGACGAAGGTCTCCAGCCTCTGGGCGTTCACTTAGGTCAAGGCCTCTGCGATCAGCTCGTCCTCCGCCTCGGCCAGGATCATCTCGCCCGCGCCGCCGGGCGACCGCTCCTTGCCGATCTCCAGCAGGATCGGCACCGAGAAGGGCGACAGGTGGTCGAGCGGCGCGTGGACGATCCGCCCGCGGATCCGCGCCAGCATCTGGCCCAGGCGCGCCACGTCGATGAGGCCCGTCGCCGCATCGGCGCGCGCGCAGCGCAGCAGCAGGTGATCCGGCTGGTGGCGACGCAGGACGTCGTAGATCAGATCGGTGGAGAAGGTGATCTGGCGGCCGCTCTTCTGCTGCTCGCCGGGAAAGCGGCGCTCGATCAGGCCGGCGATCACCGCGCAGCCCTTGAACGCGCGTTTCATCATGAAACTCTCCGCCAGCCAGTCCTCGAGGTCGTCGCCCAGCATGTCCTCGTCGAACAGGGCGTCGAAGTCGAGGCCGTCCATAGGATTCAGCGCCCAGACCGCCAGAGCGTAGTCGTTGCAAACGAAGCCGAGCGGCCCCACCCCCAGCCGCTCCAGCCGCCTGGTCAGCAGCATGGCGAGCGTGGTGTGGGCGAGGCGGCCTTCGAAGGGATAGACGGCCATGAAGTGCCGCTTCCCGCGCGGGAAGGTCTCCAGCAGCATCTCGTCCTCGCCGACGATCCGTGAACGGATCTTCTGCGCCTCCAGCCATTCCTGTACGTCCGGGGGCAGCACCCGCCAGTGCCGCTCGTCGAACATCAGCTGGCGCACGCGCTTGGCGAGGAAGGTGGAGAGGGCGAACTTCGATCCGCCCCAGGACGGCATCTTCGGGTCGGCGTCGTTTGCCGGGCTGACCAGCACGTCGAGGTTGGTCACCCCCATCAGCCGCCAGACCTGGCCGGCGAAAACGAAGGTGTCGCCGGGGTCGAGCATCTCCAGCATGCCCTCCTCGACCTCGCCCACCTTGCGCCCGATGCCCCCGCGGCGGCCGGCGATCCGTACAGAGAGCATGGCCGGCGAGACGATGGCGCCAACGTTCAGCCGGTGGCGCTGGGCGGTCTGGGCGTTGCGCACGCGCCAGAGACCATCCTGATCCCTGATAATCCGGCGGAAGCGATCGTAGGTCTTCAGCGCATAGCCGCCGGTCGAGACGAAATCGACGACCTGCTCGAAGTCCTCCCAGGAAAGCTCGCGGTAGGGGCCGGCGGTCCGCACCTCATCGTAGAGCGCCACGAGGTCGAACGGCTCGGAACAGGCGCAGCCCATGACGTGCTGGGCGAGCACGTCCAGCGCTCCGATCCGCGCCGCCTCGCCGTCGAGGGCGTTCTCGGCGATCGCCTCGCGCGCGGCCTGGCACTCCAGCATCTCGAAGCGGTTGGCGGGCACGAAGAGGGCGCGGCTGGGCTCGTCCAGTCGGTGGTTGGCGCGGCCGATCCGCTGCACCATGCGCGAGGCGCCCTTGGGCGAGGCGAGCTGGATGACCAGGTCGACGTCGCCCCAGTCGACGCCAAGGTCGAGGGTGGAGGTGCAGACGACGGCCCGAAGCTCGCCCCGGGCCATCGCCGCCTCGACTTTGCGGCGCTGCTCGGCGGCCAGCGAGCCGTGGTGCAGGGCGATCGGTAGCGCGTCCTCGTTAAGCCGCCAAAGCTCCTGGAAGGCGAACTCCGCCTGGAAGCGGGTGTTGACGAAGACCAAGGCGGTGCGCGCACCCTTGATCGTCTCGTAGACCTCTTCCATGGCGTGCTGGGCGGTGTGCCCCGCCCAAGGCACCCGCCCGTCCGACAGCAGCACCTCGACGATGGGTTGGGCGCCCGCCGGGCCGGTGACGAGGTCGACGGGGTGGGTCACGAGCGCCCCCTCCCTCTCGGCGCTATCGCGCCGATCCACCTCCCCCGCTTTGCGGTGGAGGAGCGGCGTCGCTGCTCCCCCGCTTGCGGGGGAGCTGTCGGCGAAGCCGACCGAGGGGGCGTTCGCGTGCCAGCCCATCCAGCGCTTGATCACTTCTGGGTCGTCCACCGTCGCCGAGAGGCCGACGCGGCGCAGGGTCGGGGCGAGCTGCTGCAGCCGCGCCAGATCGAGCGCCAGGAGGTCGCCGCGCTTGGAGGCGTGCAGGGTGTGGATTTCGTCGAGGATCACGCAGCGCAGGCTCTCGAAGAACAGGCGCGCGCCTTCCCAGGCGCAGAGCAGGGCGAGCTGCTCGGGCGTGGTCAGCAGGATCTCCGGCGGCTTCGCCCGCTGGCGCTGGCGACGCGCCAGGCCGGTGTCGCCGGTCCGCGACTCGGCGACGACTGGAAGGCCGATCTCCAGTATGGGCGCGGTCAGGTTGCGCTCGATGTCGACCGCCAATGCTTTCAGCGGCGAGATGTAGAGGGTGTGCAGGCCGGCGGGGGCGTCGGCGGGCGGCCGCTCGGAAAGTTCGATCAGGCTGGGCAGGAAGCCGGCCAGGGTCTTGCCGCCGCCGGTGGGCGCGATCAGCAAGGCGTCGCGCCCTTCGCGGGCCTTGGCGATCATCGCCAGCTGGTGCGGCCGGGGCGTCCAGCCGCGCCGCTCGAACCACGCACGGAAGCGGGCCGGCAGGAGGTCTTCGGCGGCGGGACCGGAGGCGTCAGCCATCGCCCGCCCGCTAGAGCATGATGCGATCAGACGAAATCATCTGATCGTTGAATCGTGCTCTAGAATTGAAAGTTGGAGCGCGTCCTGATCGCAAAACCGGAATCCACTTTTGCGGTACGCGCTCTATATCACGTTCCCGTTCCGTTTCGCGCAGAAACTCCGCCCGGCCTAACAGGCGTAGCGGTCGACGACCTCAACCCGGCGATGGATGTACGGATCCCAGACCAGGCGCCGGCTGGTGCAGACGCCGTAGCCGCCCTCGTAACCGTAACCGCCATAGTAGGGCTGGCTGTAGTAGCCGCCGTTGTAATAGCCGCCGCCGTAGTACGGCCGGCTGTAGTAGCCGTTGCTGTAGTAGCCGCGGCCGGAGTTGCTGGCGAGCGCCGCGCCAAGCGCTAGGCCCACCACGCCCGCCGCGACGGCGACGCCGGCGTCGTTGCTGTGGTGATGATAGTAGCGGCCTCCGCCATAGTAGCGGCTTCCGCCGTAGTAGCCGTAGGGCCGCGCCTCGGCCGGCGCGGTCGCGGCGACGGCGCCGCCGAAGGTGAGCGCCGCCACCGCCGCGGCCAGGATCTTACGCATCTTCGACCTCCTGCACCGTTCCTTCGTACGCAGAACGGCCTGTTTAACGAATGGTTACAAGGCCTCGCCTGAACCGCGGCTGAACGACGCCGTCAGCCTGCCGCGGGCGGTGCAGTTTCCGTTTCGTTCGCGCGCGAACGGCGCTAGCTAGTTGGGTGTGAACGCGCCCGCCGCAATCCTGGAACTCGCAACCGCCCTCGTGGTCCTGCCCGGACCTCGCGCGGCCGTCGCCGACGGGGCGGCCTCGCAGCCGATCCGCCCGCCGGACGCCAGGGACCTGCTGGAGCGCGGGCCGGTGCTGCTGGCGCATGCGGCGATGACGGCGCGGCGCCTGGGACTGCATGCGCCGCCGCGGAGTCCGCGTATCTACGACGCGCTGGAGCTGTTCGCCTTCGTCCGCCCGGCCCAGTTCTGCGCCCCTTCGGCGGCGGGACTGGCCCAGGCGCTCGGTCTGCCCGAGCCCAGGGGCGCGCCGGCGCAGGCCGCAACCTTGAGGCAGGCGTGCGAAGCGCTGTTCCAAGAGTTGGGGAGCACGCCGCAGCCGTCACGCGAGGAGGCGCTGGCGGTCGCCGAAACCCTGGCGCGGGGCGGCTGGGCCTGGGGCGCGGCGACTGTCGGCGCGCTGCGCTCCGCGCCCGTGGGCAACATGTTCCGAACCTCGGGGCTGGATGTCTGGACCCGGCTTCCCGAATGGGAGGCCGAGGCGCCGCCCGGCGAGGCGGGGTCCCGCCCCATCCAGCCGGAGGGCGCGGGCGAGCGGCTGAAGGCCCTGCTCGCCGAGGCGGGCCTCGACGAAGCCCGGCCCGCCCAGGCCGAATTCGCCATCGAGGCCGCCTTCGCCTTCCAGCCGCGCGATCGGGAGGGCGAACCGCGGATGATGCTGGCGGAGGCCGGAACCGGCGTCGGCAAGACCCTGGGCTATCTCGCGCCCGCCTCGTTGTGGGCCGAGGCCAATGGGCCGGCGGTCTGGGTCTCCACCTACACTCGCGCCCTGCAGCGGCAGATCGAGCGCGAGAGCCGCGCCATCTTCCCAGACCCCAAGGTGCGGGCGAAGAAGGCGGTGGTGCGCAAGGGGCGCGAGAACTACCTCTGCCTGCTGAACTTCCAGGAGGCGGTGAACGCGGCCCAGCTGGGCGGCGGCGACCTGATCGGCATGGGCCTGGCCGCGCGCTGGGCCAGGGTCAGCCGCGACGGCGACATGACCGGCGGCGACTTTCCGGCCTGGCTGCCGACGCTTTTCCATGTGGCGGCGGCGGCGCAGGCGGGCGCGGCCAACCTGGTCGACCGGCGTGGCGAGTGCATCCACGCCGGCTGCGCGCACTACCGGACCTGTTTCGTGGAAAAGGCGATCCGCGGTTCGCGGCGCGCGGACATCGTCATCGCCAACCACGCCCTGGTGATGACGCAGGCGGCGTTCGACGGCGCCAGGGCCGCGCGCGGCTCCAAGGCGGACGGCGAAACGAGCCTCCTCAAGCGCATCGTCTTCGACGAGGGCCACCACCTGTTCGACGCCGCCGACAGCGCCTTTTCCGCCGCCCTGTCGGGCGCGGAAGCCGCGGAGCTGCGCCGCTGGATCCGCGGGCCGGAGGGGCGTGGCCGGCGGGGCAGGGGGCTCGAGGCGCGGCTGATAGACGTGCTGGGCGACCACGAGGACGCCCGCCAGGCGCTGGCCGAGGCGACCCGCGGAGCGGCCGCCCTGCCGGGCGAGGGCTGGTCGGGCCGCATCGCCCCGCCCAACGGCGAGGTCAATCCGATCGGGCCCGTCGAAGCCTTCCTGGTCGCGGTGCTGGAGCAGCTTCGCGCCCGCGCCGCCCCCTCGGAGGTCGGCATGGAGTGCGCCGCGCGGCCGGCCCTGGAGCGGGTGCGCGACACCGCCCGCGAGGCGGCGGCGGCGCTGGCCAAGATCGAGGCGCCGCTGCTCGCCTTGGCGCGGCATCTGGAGGATGTGCTCGACGCCGAGGCCGCGACCCTGTCCGGCTCCGAGCGGGCGAGGATCGAGGGCGCGCTGCGGGGCCTGGACCGTCGCGCGCGGATGACGCTGCCGGCCTGGCGTTCGATGCTGCGCGCTATCGACGAGGACAGCGAGGACGATCCCGACTTCGTCGACTGGTTCGACGCCACCTTCCTCTACGGCCGGGTGGTGGACGCCGCCTGCCGCCGGCACTGGATCGATCCAACCGAGCCGCTGACCAATGCGGTGATCGCCCCGGCCCATGGCGTGCTGGTGACCAGCGCGACACTCGCCGATCCGGCGCTCGACGACCCATTCGCCCTGGCCGAGATGCGCACTGGCGCGGCGCGGCTTCCCGACCGGCCTAAGACGCTGAAGCTCGTCTCGCCCTTCGACTACGCCGCCCAGGCCCGCGCCCTGGTCGTCACCGACGTCGCCCGCGACGACGCCCGCCAGGTGGCCGCGGCCATGCGCGAGCTGTTCCTGGCGGCGGGCGGCGGAGGCCTCGGCCTGTTCACGGCGATCCGTCGGCTGCGCGCCGTGCACGAGCGGATCGCCGCCCCCTTGGCCGACAAGGGCCTGGCGCTATACGCCCAGCACGTCGATCCGCTGGAGGTGGGCGCGTTGGTCGACATCTTCCGCGCCGAGGAGGACGCCTGCCTGCTGGGCACCGACGCGGTCCGGGATGGCGTTGACGTGCCGGGCCGCTCGCTGCGGCTGCTGGTCTTCGACCGGGTGCCCTGGCCGAGGCCCGACCTGCTGCACAAGGCCCGCCGCGCGCGCTTCGGCGGCAAGGGCTACGACGATGCGCTCGCGAGAGGCCGCATTGCCCAGGCCTTCGGCCGCCTGATCCGCCGCGCCGACGACAAGGGCTGTTTCGTCATGCTCGACGCCGCCGCCCCGACCCGCCTGTTCTCGGCGCTTCCGCCCGGCGTGGCGCTCCAGCGCGTCACCCTGGTGGAGGCGATCGAAACGGTGGCGGGGTTCTTAAGCACGGGCGGCTGAACGCCCCCTCTGTCTCGGCGCGCTGCGCCGATCCACCTCCCGCCGCGCGGTGGAGGAGCGAACCGCTGCTCCCCTGCGAAGCGGGGGAGCTGTCGCCGAAGGCGACTGAGGGGGCGTTCGGCTACAACCACCCCGCCCCATGCACGCCGTCGTAGGCCGGCAACAGGCCCTTCAAGATCCGGGTCCAGCCGTCCTTATTGCCGTCCATGTAATCCGGGGGCACGCCGTCGTTGGTGAGGGTGAGTTCGCAGCCGCCGGCGACCGGGCGGATTTCGACCGTCACTGTGGTCATCCGCGGGTCGAACTGCGGCACGCCGAAGCTGAAGACCAGCCTGCGTGGTCGGTCGATCTCCAGGTACTGGCCGATGTGGCGCACCTCGCCCATGTCCGGGCGGCGTTCGGTGAAGGCGTAGCGGCCGCCGACGCGCGGGTCGATCTCGGCCTCGATCATCTCGCCGGTCGCCGTGGCGAACAGGAAGCGGCGCGCGATCGCCACGTCGAGGAAGGCGTCGAACACCCTCTCCGGCGCGGCCTCGTAGCGCTGGGTGACGACGACGGATCCGACGGTTTCGGTCATGGAGCCTGCTCCTTGAGGATCTTGTCCAGTTCGCCGAGCCGCCAGGCCCAGAGCGCCCGCTGCTCGTCGATCCAGCGGGCCGCCTGGTCGAGCGGCTGGGGATTGAGGGTGAGAAGGTGCTCGCGGCCCGACCGGCGCCGGCGCACCAGGTCCGCCCGCTCCAGCACCCGGATATGCTTCGACACAGAGTTCAGCGAGATCGGGAAGGGGGCCGCGACGTCCGTGACCCGCGCCTCGCCGGCCGCCAGCCTGGCCAGGATCGCCCTCCGCGTCGGGTCCGCCAGCGCCATCATGGTGTCGTCGAGTCGGCTATATTCATCCATTTGGGTGAATATAGCCGAGACGCCGCCGGGCGTCGAGCCGATTTGCGCCGGACCGCCGCCCAAGCTAGTCAGCGCGGATGAGACGCTTGGGCCTGGTGGGCTTCGGGCAGTTCGGCCAGTTGGCGGCGCGGCTCCTGAAGGACCAATTCGAGATCGTGGCGACCGACATCGCGCCGGGCGCCGAAGCGGCGGCGCGCGCCGCGGGAGTCGCTTTCGGCCGGTTGGAGGAGGCGGCCGGCTGCGAGGTCGTGGTGGTGGCTGCGCCGGTCGCGGCCATGCGCGGGCTGTTCGCCGCGATCGCGCCGTACGTGCGGCCAGGCGCCCTGGTGGTCGACGTGGGCTCGGTGAAGATGCTGCCCGCGCAGTGGATGCGGGAGCTGCTGCCCGATCACGCGGACATCGTCGCCACCCATCCGCTGTTCGGGCCGCAGAGCGCGCGCACCGGGCTGCATGGGCTGCGCTTCGTCGTGTGCCCGATCCGCGGCGACCGCCACGAACGGGTGGCCGCCTTCGGCCGCGCTTTGGGCCTCACCGTGACCGTCACAACGCCGGAAGAGCATGACCGCGAGATGGCCTATGTCCAGGCGCTGACGCACCTGATCGGGCGGTCTCTGGTGAACATCGGCATCCCCGACGAGCAGTTGAAGACGCCGTCCTACCAGCACCTGCTGGAGCTGTGCGGCCTGATCGGGGCGGACACCTTCGAGCTCTTCACCGCCATCCAGACCCAGAACCCTTTCGCGCCGGAGGTGGCCCAGGCCTTCGTCGACCAGGCGCAGGCGCTGTTGAGGCAGGTGGGAGAGGCGAGGAAGGACTAGGGGTAGAACGCCCCCTCAGTCCGCTTCGCGGACAGCTCCGCCGCGAGCGGTGGAGCATTGTGGCGCCTGGATCCTCCACCGCGCAACGGGGGAGGTGGATCGGCGCGTAACGCCGAGACGGAGGGGGCGTTGGATGCAGCTCAGCCCTGCAGGATCTCCTCGGCGGCGGCGAGAAGGCGCTCGACCTGGTCCGGCGAGCCGACGGTGATGCGCAGATGGTCGGCGATGCGCGGCTGGTCGAAGCGGCGCACGAGCACCGCGCGTTCCCGCAGCGCTTGAGCGATCTCCGCCCCGCTCCGCGCCGCGTGGCGGGCGAATACGAAGTTGGCGGCGGACGGGAGTACGTCGAAGCCCAGGCGCGTCAGTCCCTCGACCATCGCCTGGCGGCTTTCGATGATGGCCGCGCGCGTCTTCTGGAAATAGGCCTCGTCCGCGACCGACGCGGCGGCTCCGGCCTGGGCGATCCGGTTGAGCGGATAGGAGTTGAAGCTGTCCTTCACGCGCGTCAGCCCCTGGATCAGGGCCGCGTCGCCGATCCCATAGCCCACCCTGAGCCCGGCCAAGCCGCGCGACTTGGACATGGTCTGAACCACCAGCAGATTCGGGTAGTCGGCGATCAGCGGGATCGCCGTCTCGCCGCCGAAATCCACATACGCCTCGTCGATCACCACGGGCTCGTCGAGATTCGCCCTCAGGAGACGCGCGATCTCCTTGCGGCTGAGCGCTATGCCGGTCGGGGCGTTGGGGTTGGCGACGATGACCGGCCCGCCGGCGACGTAGTCGGCGACGCGAACGCGCATCTTCCCGTCCAGCGGAACGATCTCTGAGGCGATGTCGAACAGCCGGCAGTAGGTCGGGTAGAAGCTGTAGGTGACGTCCGGAAAGCGCAGCGGCCGCTGGCGCTTCAGAAGCGCGGCGAACACGTGGGCCAGCACCTCGTCGGAGCCGTTGCCGACGAACACGTTCTCGACCTTGACGCCGTGATAGTCGGCGAGCGCCTGCCGGAGCGCCAGCGCCTGGGGATCGGGGTAGAGGCGCAAGGAGTCGCCGGCCTCCGCCTGCATGGCCGCGATGGCGCGGGGCGAAGGGCCGAAGGGGCTTTCGTTGGTGTTGAGCTTCACCAGGCCTGGCACGCGCGGCTGCTCGCCCGGGACATAGGGCGAGAGCGTTTCGACGATCGGGCTCCAGAACCTCGACACGCTAGACGTCCAACGGCGCCGCCGCGGCGCCGATGACCCCCGAGAGCTTGCCGGGCGCGCGCGCCAGGCGGGGATCATCGGCCTGGTAGAAGCCCGAGAGGATGAACAGCTTCAGGCCGCCGGCCTCCAGCAGCATGGTCGCGGCCACGCCGTCACGGCCCAGCGCTTCCTCGAGCGCGCGGCCGGACTGCGACGCATCGGTGACCCAGAAGGTGCGGTCGTCGCCGGTCGGCTCGATCTCGACGTCGGCGATCCCGAGCGCCGCCAGCGGTCCCCAGGCGGCCAGGCAGGGCAGGATGGTGAAGACTTTCAGCCTGGGCTCGGCGAGCAACCGGCCCCACCAGGCGCTGTCGGGGCTCAGCGCGGCGACCGCGACGCCCCCGCGGGTGCGGGCGGCGGCCAGCGCCTCCTCGGGCTTGGCGGCCTGGCGGATCTGCGGCGACGTGCCGAACCGCATGCGGGCCAGCTCCATGGCGCGGCCGGGATCGCGGCCGCCCCAGACGGTCACGTGGAAGGGGCCCTGCAGGCTCAGGCTGTCGGCCATCAGCTCGCGCCAGATGCGGACGATCAGCGCCGGCCGCGCGGCGGTCCGCGGCCGGGCCAGGAGCTTGCGCATGACCTGGGTCTCGCGCCCGGGGCGCAGCCCGAACCGATCGGCTTCGCCGGCCGCGGCCTTGGCGGCGGCGACCTCGTGCGCCAGCATCGAGCGCTCGTCCACCAGGCGCAGGAGCTCGGAATCGATGACGTCGATCCGCGCCCGGACGTCTTCCAGCGACGGCGGCGCGGGCGTCTTATCGGCCATGGTCCTCCCCCGCACGAAACCCGGACGAGCGGTTAGGTCATCGCAGGCGACGGCGCAAGCCGCTCAGAAGCGACGGGTGACCGCCACGCCCCAGGTGCGCGGCTCCAGGGTGGAGGCGTTGGTGAACAGGCCCGCGGAGTCGTCGGCGACGTAGAAGTCGGTGATGGGCTCGGCGTGGGTCAGGTTCTTGCCGAACAGCTGCACCTCAAGGCCGCCGCCAGGCCGGGCGAGCGTGAAGGTGGCGTTGAGCACCCCATAGCCGCGCAGCCGGTCGCTGGCTCCGTTGAAAATCCGCGCAAAGCTGTCGCCCTGACGGTAGTAGTCGCCGCGCAGCAGCGCGTTCCACCCGCCGATCTCCCAGCCGTACTGGGCGCCCAGCGCGAGGGTCCATTCTGGCGCGTTGGGCAGATGGTTTCCGCGCAGCACCACCGGAACGCCCTGGCCCACCTGGGCCACGGTGTTGGGCCGGGGCGCATTGTTGACCACCACCGGGGCGGTGACGACCCCGGTCCCGGCGTAGTTGTAGAGGCCGAGCGCGGAGTAGACGCCGGAACAGGCGGCCAGCAGCGCCGCCGGCTGGCCCGTCACGCCGGGCAGGTTCGGGGCGCCCGGAAGGGCCTCCTGAATGGCGACGAGCTGGGCCAGGCCACCGCGGTTGACGACGCAGTTGGAGCCGTCTTGGGCCTTCACGATCGCCAGGCGCGGATCGCCCTGGGTTCGGTCGAGGGTGTCGATCACCTGGCCCTCGCGGATCCGCGTCCGAAGCCAGCCCGCCCCGACGTTGAAGCGCAAGCCGCGCCGCGGCTCCCAGACGCTCTCCAGTTCGGCGCCATGCAGCCGGGCGTCGATGTTTTGGGTGATCGAGGACTTGTTGACGATCGAGGAGACCTGGTAGCCGCGATAGTCGTAGAGGAAGGCCGTCAGGTTGAGCATGAGACGGCCGCCGGCCAGGATGTTTTTTGTCCCGACCTCGTAGGCGTCGATCGTCTCCGGCCCGAAGTCCGCGGGCACCGATCCGCAGCCCGGGCTCTGGATGTCGCAAGGCGTATTGAAGCCGCCCGCCTTGTAGCCGCGCGCATAGTTCGCATAGACCATGGTGCGGTCGGTGAACCCGAGCTTGGGGCTCCATTCCACGTTGAGGCGTCCGGTGGTCGCCGTGTCCGACCGCTTCAGCAGAGGCGCCGCCACAAGGCCGCGGCCGCCGGTGAACATCGGGTTGAGGCGCAGGCCGGAGTCGGGGGGCGTCGCCGGCGTGAAGGCCGTGGTCAACAGGCTGACGGGATTGGGTTCGCTTTCCTTGCGGTCGCGCGTCGCCCGCAGGCCGAGCGTCAGCCTAAGGTCGGGCTGGGGGCGCCAGTAGGCCTCGCCGAACACGGCGTCCGAGCGGGCGCGGTTCGTGGCGACATTGGCGAAGTAGCTGCGGCCCTCGCCGCTTGGCGGGAAGCCGGGGTCGACGAAGAAGGGGAAGGTGTTCGGGAAGCCGGCGCCGGCGTCGGCCGCCTGAGCGAAGGCGGTGAGGCCGTTCGCCATCACGAAGTAGCGGCTGCTCGCGTCGTAGGTGCGATGCAGGCCGCCCAGGCTGAAGTTCCAGGCTCCGCCGAAATCCGAAGTCAGCCGCAGCTCCTGAGTGAATTCCTTGGTATGTGTGGCGAAATAGTCATAGGCCCGAAGCGCGTTGGCGGACCCGAGCTGCGGGTCGTTCACCACCCCGCCGGGAAACAAGCCGGTGGACGCAAAGGTGCCCTGCGGCGCGACGCGCATATAGTCCTGGAACGAGGTGGCGCGGTCGTAGCTGACGCCGGTCAGCGAATTCAGCGTCAGCGCCGGGCCGAGCTTCGCCTTCGCGTCGATCTGGTAGAAGTCGGTGCGGACCTGATAGCGCGGATCGATGGGCGAGGAGATGTCGCGCAGGTTCTGGATCTGCGACTGGCCGGCGAACAGATCGCCGCGCGCAAGCCCGATCAGCGGAAGGTAGAGCCCGGGAAGCGTGGCCTGGCTGTTGACGGCGCCGTAGGCGGCCGCCTGGTAGCGGGAGCCGGGAACGCAGCCCTGGCTCAGATAGCTGCGGTTCGCCGGTCCCACCGGGACCGCGCCGATCGCGGTCGGCCCGGGATCGTTGATGCACAGCGGCTTGCCGACCCTTAGCCTGTGGTCCTTCTCGTCGAAGCGCTCCCACATCACGTTCAGGTCGAAGGCGTCGGAGGGATGCAGGCGAGCGGTGAGCCGCGAGGCCTTGATGTCCCGGTCGTCGATCCGGTGGCCGTCGAAGGTGTTCTTCGCAAAGCCGTCGCGGTCGAGCAGGAAGCCGGCGAAGCGGACCGCGAGCATGTCGTTCACGGGCAGGTTCACGGCCCCGGAGAGCCGCACGGAGTCATAGTCGCCGTACTCCCCCGTGATCCAGCCGTCGGCCTTATCCGTCGGGCGGGCGGTCAGGATGTTGAGCGAGCCGCCGGTCGCGTTGCGCCCGTAGAGCGTGCCCTGGGGGCCGTGCAGCAGCTCCACGCGCTCGACGTCGTAGAAGTCGGAGTCCGGCAGGCGGCTGACGGTGAAGGGCGTGTCGTTGACGTGGACGCTGACGCCGTATTCGCCCGACAGCCCGATGATCTTCGAGCCGATCCCGCGGATCGACAGATTGTAGCCGCCGAAGTTGGACCGAGAGTAGTTGGTGTTCGGGCTGGCGCGCAGCAGATCGCGCGCGCCGTCGAGGCGCGAGACGCGCAGATCCTTGGCCGAAAACGCGCTGAGCGCCACGGGGACCTCTTGCGGCGCCGCCGGGCGCCGTTCGGCGGTCACCAGCAGTTCGTCGGTTTCCGCCGCACCGGCCGAAGCGACGCCACCGGCGGCGAACGCGGCCGACGCGCCCGCTGCAATCCAGGCTTGAAACTTGCGAGACACAGCACCCCTCCGAGCAGGGGGCTTATCTTTTTATCATGCCGAGGTGTATCGCCGGTTGGACATAACATCGTTTCTCGCGGCGAATGGCCGCGCCGCGGCGGCCGCAGCGACGCGCTCCAGCAGCGCATCCGCCAGGATCGGCTTGGAGAGATGGCCGTCGGCGCCCGCCGCCAGCGAGGCGGTGATGTGGTCCGGCATGGCGTTGGCGGTGAGCACGTGGATCGGGGTGGGAAGCTGCCCGGTGTGGCGCTCGACGCGGCGAATCTCGCGGATGGCGGTGAGGCCATCCATGACCGGCATCTGCATGTCCATCAGGATCAGGTCGAAGCTCGCCTTGCCGAAGGCGTCCACCGCCTGGGCGCCGTCCTCGACGCAGGTCAGGTCGACGCCGGCCGCGCCGAGGATGAGCTCGACGACCCGCCGATTGGTCGGGTGGTCTTCGGCGAGCAGCACGCGCATGCCGACCAGGGGGTCGACGACGACGTCCGGTTCAGCCGTCTCGACCCAGAGGTCCGGCGCGCCGGCGCACCGCGGCAGCTCAAGCGCGAAGGTGAACACCGCCCCCTCGCCCAGTTCTCCGTCCGCTTCGAGATGGCCGTTCATGGCCTCGGCGAGAGACCGGCAGATCGAGAGCCCGAGCCCGCTGCCGCCGAACCGGCGGGTGATCGATCCGTCGGCCTGCTCGAAGCGGGAGAACAGCCTCGCCTTCACCTCGGCGTCGAAGCCGATACCGGTGTCGCGCACCACGAACTGCAGCTGCGAGCTGGTTTCGCCGCGGACCGCGTCGACGCTCAGCCGCACGAAGCCTTTCTGTGTGAATTTCACTGCGTTGCCGAGCAGGTTGCAGAGGATCTGCCGCAGGCGCGCCGCGTCGCCGACATAGGCGCCCTCCGCCGCCGGCGAGATGGTCACCTGCAGGTCGAGCCCCTTGGCCTGGGCGGCGGCGTCGAAGAGGGCGGTGCAGGCGTTCACCGACGCGCCCAGGTCGAACGGCTCGGGCCTGAGCTCCATCTTGCCGGCCTCGATGCGGGCCAGGTCCAGGATGTCGCTGAGCAGGGTCTCCAGCGTCACGGCGGAGGTTTCGATCAGCGAGACCATCTCGCGCTGGGATTCGGTGAGCTCCGTCCGCGCCAGGGCGCCGGCGACGCCCAGCACCCCGTTCAGCGGGGTGCGGATCTCGTGGCTCATGTTGGCCAGAAACTCGGACTTGGCGCGGTTCGCGGCTTCCGCCTCCGCGGCGGCGCGTTTCAGGGCGGCGGCCGAACGCGCCAGTTCGGTGACGTCGTCGGCGATCGACAGGAGCTGCGGCACGCCCCGCGCATCGTCGAAGATCACGTGCTTGACCCGGAACAGGTTCCCGGCGTTAGGCCCCTCGTCGATCTCGAAACTGTGCTCGTAGGCGCCGTCGGCGGCCCTCGCGGCCTCGACGATCGCCTCCATTCTCGCGGTTTGCGCGGGCGTCATCACCTGCGACCAGCGCGAGCCCGGCTCGGCTTGGATGATGGCGCCGAGATTCTGGAGCATGTTCTCGTTCGCCAGGACGATGCGGCGGGTCTCTAGATCGTGCAGCGAGATCTGGCCGGGCAGGTGCTCCAGCACGGCGCGAAGCCTAGCCTCGGACTCGGCGCGCGCCCTGACCTGCGAGTCGAGGTCCTGATGAAGCAAGAGCAGACCGGCGGGGCGGCCGTTCTCGTCGCGCCAATAGCTGGCCTGCACGCGAAGCGGCGGAACGTAATCCGTGCGGAGATCGACGTTATATTCGACGTCGACTTCCGTCTCGCCTGCGTCTAGGCGGGCGTACACCGGGTCCAGGAACCGGTTGGCGCCAGGCCAGACCTCGTCGATCAGGCGGCCGACGACGTCCTGCCGGTCGCGGTCGGCCGCCGTGAGAAAGGTCGCGACATAGGACGGACTCACCTCGACCATGCGGTGGTCGACGCCGACCAGGCACATGTTCAAGGCGGTCCGCGCGACGAAGAGCCGCGCGGCATCGTCCGGGCCGTGAGCAGCGGCTTGTGGCATCATTCCCCCAACTCCCGCGCCACATAAGCATTAGTTGCTTAAGAATTGGCGGACGCGCGCCCAGCCGCCGCGATTCGCCGCGCCCCGCGTGCGCCGTGACGGTGGGGGCGCCTTTCCCCTGAAGCGATGAACGCGCATATGGGGCCGATGGACCACATCCAAGGCGCGCTCGTGCTGTTTTCCGGCGGACAGGACTCCGCCGTCTGCCTTGCCTGGGCGCTGGAGCGGTACGCGCGGGTGGAGACGGTGGGCTTCGACTACGGCCAGCGCCACGCCGTGGAGCTCACCGCCCGCAAGGCGGTTCGCGCGGGGTTCGAAGCGAGCTTCCCCCAATGGCGCGGGCGGCTCGGCGAGGATCACGTGCTCGACCTGCGCAGCTTCGGCGCGCTCGCCGAAACCGCGCTCACCTCCGAGCGCGCCATCGAGCTGACCGAGAAGGGGTTGCCGTCGACGTTCGTGCCCGGCCGCAACCTCGCCTTCTTGGTCTATGCGGCGGCGCTGGCTGACCGCCGGCGCCTCGCGCGCCTGGTGGGCGGGATGTGCGAGACAGACTACTCCGGCTATCCTGACTGCCGCCGAGACACGCTCGAGGCGATGCAGCGCGCCCTCAACCTGGGCATGGCCCAGGACTTCGCGATCGAGACGCCGCTGATGCAGCTGACCAAGGCGCAGACCTGGGCCTTGGCCAAGACCCTGGGCGGCGAGACCCTCGTCGAACTGATCGTGCGCGACAGCCACACCTGCTACCTGGGCGAACGCGGCCAGCTTCATGCTTGGGGCCACGGTTGCGGGACCTGCCCTGCCTGCGAGCTGCGCGCCCGGGGCTGGGAGCAGTGGGTGGATGCTGGACGGCCATCGCTCGCGGCCGCGGAGTCGCAAGCGTGAGCTACGCGGTGAAGGAGATCTTCCTCACCCTGCAGGGCGAAGGCGGGCAGGCCGGCCGGCCCGCCGTGTTCTGCCGGTTCGCCGGCTGCAATCTATGGTCCGGCCGGGAGGCGGACCGCGCCACGGCCGTCTGCAATTTCTGCGACACGGACTTCGTCGGCATGGACGGGGCGGCCGGCGGCCGCTTCGAGACCGCCGAGGACCTCGCCCGCGCCGTCGACGCGGCCTGGCGGGGCGGGTCCGCCCACCGGCTCGCGGTGCTGACCGGCGGCGAGCCGCTGCTGCAGGTCGACGAGTCCCTGATCGCGGCGCTGCACGCGCGCGGCTTCCAGATCGCGATCGAGACCAACGGGACCATCGCCGCGCCGAGCGGGATCGACTGGATCTGCGTGAGCCCCAAGGCCGACGCGCCCCTGGCGCAGACCCGGGGGCAGGAGCTCAAGCTGGTCTACCCGCAGCCCGGGGTCGATCCCGCCCGGTTCGAGGGGCTCGGCTTCGAGCAGTTCCTGCTGCAACCGATGGACGGCGCGGACCGCGCCGCCAACACGCAAGCGGCGATCGCCTATTGCCTCGCCCACCCTCGCTGGCGTTTAAGCGTCCAGACCCACAAATACCTCGGCATAGCGTGAGGCCCAGCGGCCCGCCGCCCATCCCACTCCATGAGCCCAGCCATCTTCGAGATCACCAAGGCCGCCGGCTTCGACGCCGCGCACAACCTGCCGAATGGCCCGGCCGGTCCCTACACCCGCCTGCACGGCCATTCTTTCCGCGTCGAGGCGACGGTCCGCGGCGAGGCTAGGCCCCCCGTCGGCTGGGTGGCGGACCTTGGGGAGCTGGATGGCGCGCTCAAGACCGTCGCAGGCGAGCTTGATCACGGGCTCCTGAACGAAAAGCCGGGCCTGGAAAGCCCGACGCTCGAGAACCTGTGTCTATACTTCGCCGAGCGCCTGAAGCTGCAATTCCCGGGACTTTGCCGGGTGACGGTTTCGCGCCCGACCATCGGGGAAAGCTGCACCTACGTGGTGAGCTGATCCGGCGCTTTCACTTCGAAGATCGGTGCGGAACATGCCGCCCGCTCCGGCGGTTGACATGATGCTGCTGCGTTGCAGCATCACCCTTGCAAAGCGATCAAGTCGGGCGTCCTTCACCCGCTGCTGCGGGCTCTCCAGCGAGGAGCTTCACATGGCTGATTCACCGAACCCAGCTACGCCTGCCGCGAAGAACGGCGGCTCCGCCTCCGCAGCCGCGATCGAAGCGGCGAGGATCGCAGCCGACGCCGGCGCACGCCAGGCGAAGGACAGCGCACGCGTCGCCGAAGCGGTCGCGGACAAGACCGCCGAGGCGAGCCGCGCGGCCGCCAAGGCCAACAGCGAGATCCTGCGCACCCAGATCGAAACCGCCCAGCAAGCGGTGCGCTCGAGCCTGGAGGCCGGCATGCGCAGCCTCGAAGGCATCACCCAGAACTGGACCCGGGCCTTCGGCGCGGCGACGCCGAACGCCGATCTGGCGGAGCAATCGGCGCGCAACGTCCAGGCGGTGTCCCAGGCCTCGACGGCCCTGGCCCGAGGGGTGAAGGACGCGTCCCAGGCGTGGTTCGATCTCACCCAGAAGGCGGTGCGCACCAACCTGGAGGCGGTCGGCCAGCTGGCCTCCTGCCGCTCGGTGCAGGAAGTGATGGCGCTGCAGAGCAATCTGCTGCGCGACAACCTGCAGCAGGCGATCGAAAGCGGCGAGGTGATCGCGCGGGCCTCGAGCGACGCGATCCACCAGGCGACGCAAGCGATGCATCCGCAGCCTGGGGCCTAGGGCGCATCGCCCTCGCCCCGCAAGCGGGGAGAGGAATCCGCTAGAATCGACGGCCTTGTCCGGGCCGGAAGGCGCCGCCGCCGGTCTGGCCGCGGTGGCGCAGGAAGGCGTCGGCCAGCGCGCAGGCGAGCATGGCCTCGACCACCGGCACGGCGCGGATGCCGACGCAGGGGTCGTGGCGGCCCTTGGTGCGCAGGTCGATCTCCTGGCCCGCCTCGTTGAGCGTGCGCCGCTCGGTCAGAATCGAGGACGTCGGCTTGAACGCCACGCGGGCGGTGATCGGCTGGCCGGTCGAGATGCCGCCGACGATGCCGCCGGCATTGTTGGCGAGGAAGGCGGGGCCGTCCGCGCCGGCGCGCATCTCGTCGGCGTTCTCCTCGCCCGACAGCGCGGCGGCGGCGAAGCCCGCGCCGAATTCCACGCCCTTGGAGGCGTTGATCGACATGAAGGCGGAGGCGAGCTCGGCGTCGAGCTTGGCGTAGAGCGGCGATCCCCACCCGGGCGGGGCGCCCCTGGCCTCCACCGCGATGACGGCTCCGGTCGAGGATCCGGCCTTGCGCACCTTCTCCAGGTGGGCCTCCCAGACCGGGACCATGTCGGCGTCGGGACACCAGAAGGCGTTGTTCCGCGTCTCGTCCCAGTCGATCCGCGCGGGATCGACGGCGTGCGGGCCGATCTGCACCACGGCGCCGCGGATCTGCACCTGCGGGATGATCTTGCGGGCTATGGCGCCGGCGGCCACCCGCGCGGCCGTCTCGCGCGCCGACTGGCGCCCGCCGCCGCGGTAGTCGCGCACGCCGTACTTGGCGAAATAGGCGTAGTCGGCGTGGCCGGGCCGGAAGGCCTGGGCGATCTCGGAATAGTCGCGGCTGCGCTGGTCGACGTTCTCGATGATCAGCGAGATCGGCGTGCCGGTCGTGAGCGCGCCGTCGGTCCGGTCGTCGCCGAAGGTCCCGGACAGGATCTTCACCTCGTCCGGCTCCTGGCGCTGGGTGACGAACTTGCCCTGCCCGGGGCGGCGGCGGTCGAGCCAGGGCTGGATGTCCGCCTCGGAGAGGGGGATGCCCGGCGGGCAGCCGTCGACGACACAGCCCAGCGCGAGTCCATGGCTCTCGCCCCAGGTCGTCACGCGGAACAGGTGACCGAAGGTGTTGTGCGACATGGACCGGCTTCTAACGGATGTCTTGTGGGCGAACAAATGCGCCTGCCCCAGCGGTGCGCTATATCCGGTCCATGAACGACAAAAGGCTGATCCCGCCCTCGCCGAGCGAGGCCGACTACGTCGAGCGGGTGGCGAACCTCGCGCCGCTGCCGCAGCTGACGGCGGACGACCCCTTGGCCCTGTTCGGCGCCTGGCTGAAGGAGGCGACGGAGAAGGAGCCGAACGATCCGAACGCCGTGGCCGTCGCCACCGTCGACGCGGATGGATTGCCGGACGTGCGCATGGTGCTGCTGAAGGACGCGGACGCTAGGGGCTTCGTCTTCTACACCAATCTGGAAAGCGCCAAGGGCCGCCAGCTCGCCGCCTCGCCCAAGGCGGCGCTGCTGTTCCACTGGAAGTCGCTGCGGCGGCAGGTGCGGGTGCGAGGGCCGGTCGCGCTCGTCTCTGACGCTGAGGCCGACGAATACTGGAGGACCCGCGCACGACCGGCCCAGATCGGCGCCTGGGCCTCGGCTCAGTCGCAGGAGCTGCCCGACCGGCTGGCGCTGGAGAAGAAGATCGCCGAGTACGGCCTGCGCTTCGGCCTGGGCAAGGTGCCACGCCCGCCGCACTGGTCCGGCTTCCGGGTCGAGCCGGAGGTGATCGAGTTCTGGCGCGACCGACCGTTCCGGCTGCACGAGCGGCTGGTCTTCGGGCGCCAGGGGGAGGGCTGGACCACGCACCGGCTGTTCCCTTGAGCGCAGACCGGCAGGCCGAAGCCGGCGCCTGGTTGGAAGACCAGGCCGAGCGCGTGATCGAGACCGCGCTCGCCCGGGTGTTCCTGACGCGGGACGCCGTCTTCAAGCAGAAGAAGGCGGTGAACTTCCACTACGTAGACTTCACCACGGCCGAGCAGCGGTCGTGGGCGCTGGCGCGCGAGCTGGCGTTCAACCGCGCCGCCGCGCCCGACATCTATCGCGCGGTGCGCCGGATCACCCGCCGCGTGGACGGCGGCCTGGAGTTCGACGGACCGGGCGAACTGGTCGAGGAGGTGCTGGAGATGCGCCGCTTCGCCGACGAGGCCGTGCTCTCCGTCTCGCCGGAAACCCTGGACGGCGACAGGGCGGAGGCGCTCGGCCGGACCATCGCCCGCTTCCACGCCGAGGCGCCGCGGCGCAACGCGACGGGCCTGACGTTCACCGAGCCGTCCAACGCCAAGGTGCTGCGGGGCCTGACGCGCGAGCTGGGCGACCGGGACGTCGAAGACCTGGTCGCCGCGACCAAGGCCGAGCATGCGCGCCTTCGGCCGCTGCTGGAGGCGCGCGCGGCGGCCGGCTTCTCGCGCCGCTGCCACGGCGACCTGCACCTCGGCAACATCCTCATGGAGCACGGCCGGCCGGTGCTCTTCGACTGCATCGAGTTCAACGACGCGCTCACCGACATCGACGTCCTCTACGACCTCGCCTTCCTGCTGATGGACCTGAGCTTCCGCGATCGTCGCGCCGCGGCCGTCCGGGTGCTGTCCGGCTACCTGGATGAGGCCGCGCGCCATTTCCCGGGCGAGATGCTCTGGAGCGGGCTCGCCGCCTTGCCGCTGACGCTGTCGGTGCGGGCCGCAGTGCGCGCCCACGTGAGCGCCCACGCCGGCGATGTGGAGCTTGGGCGGCGCTATCTGGCGGCGGCGCGCGCGCACCTTTCGCCGGAACCGCCGGTGCTGGCGGCGGTGGGCGGATTGTCGGGCTCGGGCAAGTCGACGGTCGCGCGCCAGATCGCCCCGGCGCTTGGCGCGGCGCCCGGCGCGGTGATCCTGCGCAGCGACGAGATCCGCAAGCGCCAGGCGGGCCTCGCGCCCGGCGAGCGCGCGCCGCCGCAGGCCTATGGCGCGGCGGCGGACGCTGCGGTGTTCAATGCGATGTTCGAGGCGGCCGGGGCGCTGCTGGCGGCTGGCCGGGCGGTGGTGCTCGACGCGACCTTCCTGCGGCCGGAGCTTCGGGCGCGCGCCGAGGCCATCGCGCGGTCCGCCAAGGCGCCGTTCGAGGGCGTCTGGCTGGATGCGCCATCGGCAGTGCTGCAGGCGCGGGTCGCGGCCCGCCGCGGCGACGCGTCGGACGCCGACGTCGCGGTTCTGCAAAGCCAGCTCGCGCGCGACACCGGGCCGATGACCTGGCGCAGGCTGGACGCCGCCCATCCCGCAGAGACGGTCGCCGCAGACTGGCTGAGCCAGATCAGACGCTGAGTCTGGCGACGCGGCCGCCCAGGCGGGAGAACGCCAGGGCGGCGACGCCGAGCAGCCCGCCCAGCAGGGTGGCGACGACGCGATGCTCGGCGATCACGGCTTCGGGCAGGCCTTCCAGCGAGAACAGGAAGGCGATGTAGCTGGTGACGCTGATCGAGAAGGTCCCGTAGTTCACCCATTGCATGGCGTAGGCGCACCAGGCCGAAAGGGTGATCAACGCGACCAGCATGGCGGGGTCGGGGCGCAGCAGGGCGGCCACGAGCGTGGCCAGGCTCGCCCCCGCCAGCGTGCCGAGGATCCGCTGCACGCCGCGGATCACCGTCTCGGCGCCGCCGCGCCTGAGCACCAGGAGCACGGTGAGCGCCATCCAATAGCCGTTGGGCAGCGAAAGCCGCTGGGCGATCAGCTCTGCGGCTGTAGTGGCGAGGCCGAGCAGCAGCGCATAGCGCATCTCCGGCGAGCCTGGCGTAAGCACGTGGCGGGCCTGGGCGATCCATTCGGCGCGGCCGTCCGGAGGCGGCGCGGCGGTGGGCGAGGACAGCGGCGGAAATCCCCTCGGCGCGATCGCGCGCAGGGCGGAAACGACGAGGCCCTGGGTCGCGCCGCCGGCCAGCACCAGCAGGGCTCGGCTGATTGCCTCCTGGGCGTCGCCGGGGCGCGAGGCGGCGACCAGTAGGAAGATCGCGCCTTGCAGCAGCACCCACCAGGGTCCGGTCCCGAAGCTGGCGGCCAGGCCGAGGCCGAAGGCGGCGACGCCGGCCACGACAGCGGCGACCCCGGGGCTCGAACTGACCGCCGTGCCCAGCCCCGTGAAGATCGCCATGCACAAGGCCGCCAGCAGCATCGGCGCGATGCGGAAGCGGGTCAGTCGCTGGAAGGCGCCAAAACCGCTGGAGAAGGCGCCGGCGGCCATCAGCAGCGCCGGCCCCGGCTGGCCCAGGGCGAGGCTGCCGGCGAGCATGAACGCCAGCGCCGGGACGGGATAGAGGGCGGGAACGGGGTGGAACACGCTCCAGCTCTGCCGCATGGCCGTGCGGGCGTGCCCACGCAGGGCGGAGGCCTGCTCCGCATTCTTGGTCGCCGGGTCCATCTCTATCGAAACGCGGTTCAGCTACGCTTGGGTCGCCCCCTCTTACCAACCGCGGCGGCCGCGCCTAGATCTCGTCGATGGCTGTCGCCTTCACCCGCGAAGAGGATTACGAGGCCCGCGCCGCGGACCTGCCCGACCGGCCGGTCTCACCGCATCCGAACCTCGTCACCGCATCCGGGCTCGCCGCCATCGAGGCCGAGCTCGCCGCCGCACGCGCCGCCTACGCGGCCGCCCAGGCGGAGGGCGGCATCAGCGCAGACCGCACCGCCATGGCCCGGGCGACGCGGGATTTGCGCTACTGGTCGGCGAGGCGCGCTAGCGCCCAGCTCACCGAACCGGACGGCCCGCCCGAGCTCGTGCAGTTCGGCCGCACGGTCGAGATCGAACGCGATGATGGAAGGCGGCAGAGCTTCCGCATCGTCGGCGAGGACGAAGCCGACCCGGCCCGCGGCAGCGTCTCCTACGTCTCGCCGCTCGCCCGCGCCCTGCTGGGCAAGTCGGTCGGCGACGAGGCGACGGTCAATGGCGCCGAGGTGGCGATCGTGGGGCTGGGGTAGCACCAACTGCATCTTGGATGCTCCCCCTCAGGGGGAACTCCCGCGCAGCAGCGAGTGAGGGGGCTTCCGCTCAGAAGGTGCGTTAGGCGGCTTGCATCAGCGTTTGAGTGAAAGCCCCCTCCCGCCTTCGGCCACCTCCCCCTTAGGAGGGAGGATCTGACTGCAGGCTACCGCTGGATGGCGCCAGCGTAGTCGATGACGCACATCGCGCCCCAGCGCGGGTGCGGTCCGCAGCCGACGCCGGCGGCGGACCAGGCGGTGCTGAACATGTCCCGGCGGTGGCCGCGGCTCGGCACCCGGCTGTCGATCACCAGCTGGCGCACGACGGCGGCGGGGCTGTCCTGGCCGTAGGAGATGCTTTCGGCCTGCATTCCGGCGAACAGGCCCTCGGCCTGCAGCCGCCGCCCGAGCCCGCCCGCCGCGCCGTGGCCCTCGCCCCCGCTGCGCGCCTGGCGCGCCACATGGACGTCGGCGGCGCGGTCCAGGCGCCGGTCGCTCTGCAACGGCGGCAGCGGCCGCTGCCGCATCAGGAAGTCGATGGCGTCGGCCACCGCATAGGGATCCTCCTGGGCCATGCCGCCGCCATAGCCGTAGGAGTCGCCATAGCTCGCATCCTGGACCTGCATCCGGCGAAGCTTGCGGGCGTAGGCCTGCGGATTGGCGCGGGCGCTGTTGATCTCGTCGAGGACCGCGTCCTCGTAGCCGCCGGCGCGGGCCGCGGTCGGGGCGCTCAAGGAGAGGTGCGCCGCCAGGACGGCCAGGCAGGCGAGGGTGCGCGCGCGCATGTTCGGAAAGCTCGCGATTGATGATGTCCCCGGGAGCCACGATTGCCACGGCTCCGTTACCCAGCCCTTGCCGGCCAAGCTTAAGCGATTCCCACCAAGCTGCGCGGTTGTGCGGATGTGGCCGATCGCGCGGTCGGCTATGGCCCCGCCTGGCGCCGGCCGTCTATCGTGCGTCCGCAATCAGTTCGGAGGAGACCATATGATCGGCGAAGATCCGCTCGACCTGGGCGGCCAGATGGCGTTCGTGACGGGTGCGGGCCAGAGCGCAGGCCGGGCCATCGCGCTCCACCTGGCGCGGCACAACGCGGGCGGGGTGGTCGTCAACGACTTCGTCGCGGAGCGGGCGCAGGCAGTGGTCGCCGAAATCGAGGCCATGGGCGTGCGCGCCGTCGCCGCGCCCTGCGACGTCGGCGACCATGCAGCCGTCAAGGCGGCGATCGACCGCGCCGCCGAGGCGCTCGGGCCGATCACCATCCTGGTCAACAACGCGGGCATGGCCGGCCCCAACGCCCAGTTCGACATGGGCCCCTGGTTCTGGGAGGCCCCGCCCGAAGACTGGGACCGCTACTTCCGAACCAATCTGTTCGGGGTGATGAACTGCTGCCATGCGGCCATGCCGGGCATGGTGGCGCAGAAGAAGGGCCGGATCGTCACCATCGTCTCGGATGCGGGGCGGGTGGGCGACCCCAAGCTCGCGGCCTACGCCGCCGCCAAGGCGGGCGCGGCGGGCCTGGTGCGTTCTCTGGCGCGCGAGGGCGGCCGCTTCGGCATCACCTGCAACGCCATTTCCCTCTCGAGCCTGGAACCGCCGCTGCCGCCCGAGCAACTCGACGCTTTCCGCGCGACCGAGGACTACAAGCGCCGGGCTTCGGCCTACGTCGTGCGCCGGATGGGCCGGCCGGCCGACGTCGCCAACCTCGTCCTCTTCCTTTGCTCCGACGCCGCGGAGTGGATCACCGGCCAGACCTATCCGCTCAACGGCGGCTACAGCTTCGCGATCTAGGCGGCGATCGCACCGTCGGCCCTTGCGGACGGCCAAGAAGTTAAGGAGGATGGATGAATTCGGGTGGGCGGCGCGGCCGACGGCTGCGCCGCTTTGCTTTGACATGGGCGATGAACAATCGGGCCAGCATCCTGGCGTGCTGGTGAAACACACAGACTAACCGGAGAGGAATGATGGCAGGGTTTGCAGCAAGGCTGGCGTTCCACGGATCGGCGCGCCTGTTGCTGGCCGCGGGGGCGGCTGCAGCTCTGCTCGCCGGCGCGATGCCGGTCAGCGCCGCACAGCCGGACCCTGCCGACAAGCGGGACTTCGACTTCGCCACGCGCGGCTTCATCGCCACCCGCGCCGATCCCCTCATCCGCGACGCCGAAGGCAATGTCATTCGTGACCTGAACGGCGCCGCCTTCGTCAACGGGCCTGCGTCGTCCTACATCAACCCGAGCCTTCAGCGGCAGGCCCAGCTTCTCGGCAAGTCGGGCCTCTTCAAGATCAAGGACGGCGTCTGGCAGGTCCGCGGCTTCGACGTGGCCAACATCACCTTCATCAAGGGAACCAAGGGCTGGGTCGTCATCGATCCGCTGACCAACGAGGAGGAGGCCGCCGCCGCCTACGAGCTGGTCACCGAGCATCTGGGCAAGCGACCGATCACCGCTGTGATCTACACCCACTCGCACATCGACCATTTCGGCGGCGTGAAGGGCATCGTCGACCAGAAGGACGTCGACGCGGGGAAGGTCGAGGTGATCGCCCCGTCAGGCTTCATGGACGCGGTGATGCGCGAGTGGCTGATCGCCGGCAACGCCATGTTCCGCCGCGGCAGCTTTCAGGCGGGCACAAGCCTGCCCCTCGACATCAAGGGCAATGTGAGCTTCGGGATCGGCCAAGGGGACGGCGCGATCAAGGGCAAGCCGCGTCGCTCGCTGATCCCCCCCACCGTCAGCATCGAGAAGACGCTCACCGAACATACCGTCGACGGCGTCCGGCTCGTGTTCCAGCTGACGCTGGGCACCGAGGCGCCGTCCGAGATGAACATCTTCCTCCCGGATCTGCGCGTCCTCGACCTGGCGGAGAACGGCAACGTGACGATGCACAACATCCTCACGCCGCGCGGGGCAGAGATCCGCAGCGCCAAGGACTGGGCCGACGATCTGACGGAATCGCAGCGGCTGTTCGGCGCCCAGACGGACGCCTTGATCATTAGCCACGGCTGGCCGAGGTTCGGCAATGCGGAGATCAACGACTATCTCTCCAAGCACCGGGACGCCTACAAGTACCTGCACGATCAGACCGTGCGGATGATGAACAACGGCCTGGTCGGCTCGGAGATCGCCAACCGCCTGAAGCTGCCCGACGTGCTGGCGAAGGAATGGTACAACCGGGGCTATTACGGCAGCCTGAGCTTCAACGTCCGCGGCGTCTATCAGCGCTACATGGGCTGGTACGACGGCAATCCCGCGCACCTGGAGCCGCTCGAACCGGCGGAAGAGGGACGGCGCTACGTCGAGGCCATGGGCGGACGGGCGCAGGTGTTCGCCCTCGCCACCAAGGCGCAGGCGGCCGGCGACGACGTCTGGGCGACCCAGCTGCTCAATCATCTCGTGATGAGCGATGCGAAGGATCAGACCGCGCGCGAAGCCCTGGCGAAATCCTACGAGCGACTGGCCTACGCCCAGGAGAACACGATCTGGCGCAACATGTATCTTTCGGCCGCGCTTGAGCTTCGGGCTGGCTTGAAGCAGTTCAACGCCCACTCGACCAATTCGGTCGGCGGCTTCGCGAACGAGATGCCGACGCCGTACATCTTCGATCTGTACTCGGTGCGGCTGGACCCGGAGAAGGTGAAGACCGCGTCGGCGACCGTCGACGTCACCTTCCCGGAGCGGAAGGAAACCTTCCGGGTCGCGGTGCGCAACGACGTCCTGACCTACGAGCCCAAGCCGACCGGCGGACGCGCCGACGTCAGCGTGACCATGCCGCGCCCGGCGTTCCTCGCCTATATGGCTTCCGGCCAACTCGCTCCGAACGTTTCTGTCGTCGGGTCGAAGGAGCTTCTGTCGACCTTCAGGGGCTGGTTCGAGGCGCCGTCACCGGTGTTCCCGATCTCCTGGCGAGAGAACTAGTCAGGCCCCGCCGAGGGGGCCCCGACCTCGCGGGAGAGGCCGGGGCCGGCCGGTGCGATAAAGGCGCCGGCGGAAGGCGACCCCACATGGGCTCGTTCGGTCGCCTTCGGGTCCGTCCCGCGCAGAGACGGTCACGGGCGGATGTGGCAGTCTCTGCACGACGCGTTCCAGGTTCTGGGGGCGGCGGAGGGCGAGACGCCATGCGGGTCCTGATCGTCTACGGCACCACCGAAGGCCACACGCGCGACCTGGCCCACGACATGGCGCGCGTGCTCGGCGCGGCGGGCCATCCCACCGCCGTCGAGCCGGCCGGCTCGGACCTGGCCCACCCGGATCCGCGCGCCTACGGCGCCGCCGTCCTCGCGGCTTCGCTGCATGTCGGCCGCTATCAGCCGCCGCTGGTCGCCTACGCCCGCGCGCAGCACGAGGCGCTGAACGCCATGCCCTCGGCCTTCGTCTCGGTGTCCCTGGCCGCGGCGGGCTTCAACCCGGACGACTGGGAGGGGCTGGAGGACTGCCTCCGGCGCCTGGAGCACGAGACGCTCTGGACGCCGAAGGCGGTGCACCAGGCGGCCGGCGCGATCCGCTACAGCCAGTACGATTTCTTCAAGCGGCTGGCGATCAAGGCGATCGTGGCCCACCGGGGCAAGCCGACCAACACCTCCCATGACTACGATCTGACCGATTACGAGGCCCTCCACCGCTTCGTGCTCGGTTTCGTCGGCGAGGCGGCCGCCACATCGCCGCGACCTTAGGTAGCCGTCCCCGGACCCGATTAATCATCCTGCAATCCAGTTCCGCTGTAAGGATTGCAGGTCAATTGAACGGCGAGCGGATCTCAAGGTGGGGGCGACGAGACGATGAGCGCGCGCCCGCAACTGCTGTTCCTCGCGCAGCGCATCCCCTATCCGCCGATGAAGGGCGAGAAGATCCGCCCGCTGCAGACCATCCAGCACCTGCGGCGAACCTACGACATCCATCTCGGAACCCTGATCGACGATCCGCGCGACTGGGAGCATGTCCCCGCGGTCGAGGCGCTTTGTGCGAGCACCTGGTTCTCGGGCGTCAACCGCAAGCTCGCCAACATCACCTGCCAGACGGGCTGGCTGACCGGCGAGCCGCTCAGCGTCACCTTCTATCGCGACCGCAAGCTCCAGGCCTGGGTGCGGCGCATCCTGGACGAGGTCAAGCCGGAGGCGATCTTCGTCTTCTCCGGCAACATGGCCCCCTATGTGCTGGGCCTGAAGGGCGTGGAACGGGTGCGGCTCGTCGACCTCACCGACGTGGATTCCGAGAAATGGCGCGCCTACGCTGAGGTCGCCAAGTTTCCGATGAACTGGGTCTACAGGCGCGAGTGGCGCAAGACCGCCGAACTGGAAGCCCGCATCGCGCGCGAGTGCGACTGGTGCACCTTCGTCTCGGACGACGAGGCGGCCCTGTTCGCGAAGCTGCAGCCGGCGCAGAAGGCCAAGATCCGAGCGGTCAGCAACGGCGTCGACCACGCCTACTTCGACCCGGCGCAGGGGTTCGCGGCGCCGTTCGAGACCGACCGGCTCAACTTCGTCTTCACGGGCACGATGGACTACCCGCCCAATGTCGACGCCGTGGTCTGGTTCGCTCGCGAGATCCTGCCTCTGATCCGCAGGACCGCGCCGGACGCCCGTTTCCACGTGGTCGGCTCCAGCCCCTCCGCCGAGGTCCAGGCCCTAGCCGCCCTGGACGGCGTGTTCGTGACCGGCCGGGTGCCGGACGTACGGCCCTACCTCGCCCATGCCTCGGCCGGCGTTGCGCCGATGCGCATCGCGCGCGGCATTCAGAACAAGGTGCTGGAGTCGATGGCCATGGCCCGCCCGACAGTCGTCACGCGCGATGCGCTCGAGGGGATCGAGGCGACGCCCGGCCGCGAGGTGCTGCTGGCCGATACGGCCGAAGCCTTCGCCGCCGCCTGCCTCGAAGCGGCTCGGCCCGAAGCGGCGCCGATGGCGCGCGCCGCGCGCCAGCGGGTGCTGAGCGATTACGTCTGGGCCGAGCGGCTGCGCGGCTTCGACGAACTGCTGGCCGCGGCGAATACCCCCCGCAAATGACAAAATCCCGACGAGTCCGCGTGCTAAGAGGAACTCCGAGTGCGGAAAGCCGCTCTTATGGTGTAGCTGCAACCGGCTGAGATCCATGGCTAGGTCTCGCTTTCGGAGTCAGCCTGCCCTCCAGCGCAGTGGAGGGGGGGCGTCCACCACACTCCTTGGAGTCTGCCTCCTGCTGCTGACGGCCGCAGGCGCCGGCGCCCTGGTGAGTCTCGGCATTCGCGGACTGGACAACTGGGCGAACGCGCCCGCTGCGGCCCCGCGCGTCGATCGGCTGGCGAAGATCGCCCCCGCGCCCGCCGAAGCCGCGCCCGCTCCCCAGGTCGTCGAAGCCGCCGCCCCGACGCCCCAGCTCGCATCGATGTCCGCCAAGCCGCACCTCACCGCCCGGACGCCGAAGCCGGCGAAGCCCCTCAAGCCGCTGCTTGCCGATTTCGGCGCGCGCGAGCCGCGCTACGAGCGGCGGCAGGAGGAATACAAGCTCGCCAAGGACGCCTATGACGCCAACGAACGGGCCGAAGGCTACCGCTGGGCGCAGCAGTACAGGGTCCGCGCGCGCCGCTACTGCCGCGACCTCGAGCGCCAGCGCACCGCCGCCTTCATGGAGGGCTGCCTCGAGTACGCCGCCGGAACGAAGCCGCGCGGGACGCCTGGGGCGACGCAAGGCGATCCCGGATAGATCGTTCGGCGCCCAAGCTCATTGCGAAGGGTGGGGCTGCACGTCGAGGCGGTCGATCGTGCCGCTGCAGCGCGTGTCGCCGGGGAAGAAGTCGGTGACCGGCGTATCGCCATCGAAGCCGACGGTGAACATAGCGGTGGGGTCGGCGCCGATGGTGAGGGTCGCGCCGATCAGGCCGCGTGGGTTGTCGGATTTATGCCAGTCCGTCAAAATCGGCCGCCATAACAGTCCGATGGTCCGCTCCGCCTGGTCCGAGGGGTTGCGACCCCGCGTCAGGAGAGAAACGCCATGGCCGTCCAGTTCGACTGCGTTATCCGCGACGGGACCATCGTGGATGGGACCGGCGGCGAGGCCTATGTGGGCGACGTCGGCATCAAGAACGGCCGGATCGCGGCGATCGGGCGTTTCGAGGGGCGCGGACGCGAGGAGATCGACGCCGCCGGCCGCGTGGTGACGCCGGGCTTCGTCGACATCCACACCCATTACGACGGCCATATCGTCTGGTCGGAAAGGCTCAATCCCTCATCCTTCCATGGCGTCACGACGGTCGTCGTCGGCAATTGCGGCGTCGGATTCGCGCCCTGCCGTCCGCGCGACCATGACCGGCTGATGAAGCTGATGGAAGGGGTCGAGGACATCCCCGAGATCGTGCTGACCGCCGGCCTGACGTGGGACTGGGAGGGGTTCCCTGAGTTTCTCGACCGTCTCGGCCAACGCCGCTACGACATGGACGTCGCCGCCTATCTGCCGCACGCGCCGCTGCGGGTCTTCGTCATGGGAGAGCGGGCCGCGGCGAAGGAGCCGGCCACAGACGAAGACATCGCCCGCATGCGCGAGCTCGCCGCGGAAGCCATCGCGGCCGGGGCGCTGGGCTTCTCCACGTCGCGCTCGCTGAATCACGTCTCCCGCGACGGCACGCTCACGCCGACCTATGCGGCCAGCGAACAGGAGCTGCGCGGCATAGCCGCCGGGCTCGCGGACGCCGGCGCCGGCGTCGTTCAGCTCAATTCCGATTTCGACGACCTCGAGCCGGAGTTCGCCATGCTGCGCCGCGTCGCCGAGGCGTCCGGCCGGCCGATGACCATGTCGGTCATGGAGCAGCCCTTCGCGCCGGAACGCTGGCGCCGCCTTCTCGATTTGCTCGACGAATCCAACGCCGCCGGCGTCGCGATGACCGGCCAGGTCGCGCCGCGCCCGGTCGGCGCCCTGCTCGGCCTCGAACTGTACCTCAACCCCTTCACCTTCTGCCCGAGTTACAAGGACATCGCGGGCCTGCCCCTCGACCGACGCCTCGAGCGCATGCAGGACCCCGAGCTGCGCGCGCGGATCATCGCGGAATGGCCCACGTCCCTGGACGCCAAGCGCGCGACCTTCTGGAATTTCGACAACCTGTTCGTGATGCAGAACCAGCCCAAGTATGAGCCGCGGCCGGAGGACAGCATCGCCGGCATGGCCAAGGCGCGCGGAATGGACGTGGTGGAGCTGGCCTATGACCTGACCATCGCCGACGGCGGCAAGCGGGTGATCTACATGCCGTCGATGAACTTCGTGGGCGGTCGCGCCGACGCGGTCCAGGAGATGCTCAACCATGGCCACACCATCGTCGGTCTTGGCGATGGCGGCGCCCATTGCAGCATCGTCTGCGACGCGAGCTTCCCGACCTATGTGATGGAGCGTTGGGCCGGCGAGGGCGACGACAAGATCCCCTTGCCGCGCGCGGTGAAGGCGCTGACGTCGGACACCGCGGCGGTCGTGGGGCTGAACGACCGCGCCCGGCTGCAGGAAGGCCTTAGGGCGGACATCAACGTCATCGACCTTGACCGGATCAGCGTGCAGACGCCATACATGGTCTACGACCTGCCGGAGGGGGGCGGGCGCCTGCGCCAGACCGCCACCGGCTACGACTACACGATCGTGGCCGGCGAGGTGACCTACCGCGGCGGAGAGGCGACGGGCGCGCTGCCGGGCAGGCTCGTGCGCGGCGCTCGCCACTAGCAAGCCGCGGCGGCTCCTGGGGCGGTCTATCGAAGCGCGGCTTCGACCTCGTCGAGTACGCTATCCCAGTCGCCTCGCTTCGGCTGCCTGAACAGGCGCGCGCTCGGGTACCAGGGACTGTCCAGCCTTTCGCGCTGCCAACGCCAGTCTGCGCCGGCGTCGGGAATCAGGATCCACGTCGGCACACCGATGGACGCCGCAAGATGCGCTGACGACGTGTCCACGGTGATCACCAGGTCGAGGCCGGCGTACAGCTCCGCGCTCTCCTTGAAATCACGGGCGCCGGTGGCTTCCGGCCGGAGATCGCGGCCGAAGGCCGACAGCCGCTCAGCCTGACGGCCGTCCAGGGACCTGTAGCGGTCGAACTGATGCTGCGGGTTGCCGGCCGGCACGACGCCGATTCCGCCTCCTGAACCGCGCGGCGCCAGAGCCAGAGGCGGGGGCGGCGGTCGCGAGCCGAGGCGGAGCGGGAGCGAGCCCATCAGGATCCAGGCGTCGCAAGCCGGCAGGCGGGCGTTCATCGGCGAGTAGGGCGCTACCGCGAAACCCAAGCCGGCGAACAGCGGACGCATCAGGGCGTTGCAGCCCACCACGACCTCTGCGCCCTGCGCCTGCAGCCATGGCAGGTAGCGGGCGAACATCATCTGGTCGCCATAGCCCTGTTCGGCGCAGACGACGATGCGGCGTCCGTTCAGGTCCTCGCCGAGCCACTCGGGCGCGTCGCTTTCGGGGTTGGGCGCGACGTTCAGGGGCGGGTTGCGGCGCGCCTCGTGGAGGGGCCAGCCCTCGGCGTAGCGCTCCTGCGCCAGCAGCGTCATGGCGAGGCTGTAGCGGCCCGGGGCGTCGTCGGGGTAGGCGTCCAGCACCGAGCGCAAGACGCGTTCGGCCTCATCGAGACGCCCAATCTCGCGCAACATCGAGCCCAGGTTCTGGCGGGCGTGCTTGAGGTGATGGACCGCCGCATAGTCGCGCACCGCGGTCTCGTAGTCGCCGCGACGGTGCGCCGCCAGGGCGCGGTCGAAGATCTCCGACATTCGCCTAGGCCAGGCGGTATTCGCTCGCGTGGGTGGGCTCGCCGTCGGTGCTGATCACGCCGCGGCGCGTGAGGTCGATCATATGGGCCAGCATGGACTGGGCCGCGGCCGGGTGCAGCCTGGAATCCACGTCGGCGTAGAGTCGGGGCACGAGCTCGGCGATCCGCGCCGGGCCGGCCTGCAGGGCGGTCAGGATCTGCGCCTCGCGGCTGCGCCGGTGAGCGGCGTAGGCGTCGAGGAAGGGCGCCGTATCGCGAACCGGCGGGCCGTGCGTCGGCCAGAGCGTCGCGTAGTTTCCCGCCCGCACCCGCGCCAGGCTTTCCATGTAGGCGGTCATGTCGCCGTCGGGCGGGGCGACCACCGTGGTGGACCAGCCCATGATGTGGTCGCCGGTGAAGAGGGCGTTCTCCTCCAAGAGGGCGTAGCAGATGTGGTTGGAGGTGTGGCCGGGCGTAGGCACCGCCTCGAAGTTCCAGCCCTTGCCGGTGATCCGGCCGCCGGCGCAGACGCTGACGTCGGGAACGAAGCCGCGGTCCGCCGCATGCTCCATCTGGGCGCCTTCGTGCAGGGCGTCGTTGGCGGGCGCCGCGCAGCCGTAGACGACCGCGCCGGTCCTATCCTTGAGCGGGCTTGCGAGCGGCGAGTGGTCGACGTGGTGATGGGTGACGAGGATTGCGGTCACCCGTTCCCCCTCGATCGCCTTGAGGATCGCCTCGAGATGCGCGGGATAGTCCGGACCGGGATCGATCACCGCGACCTCGCCCTGGCCGACGATGTAGGTCCCGGTCCCGGTGTAGGTGAAGGCGCCGGGATTGTTGGCGATCACCCGCCGGATCAAGGGCGAGACCTGGTCGGTCCGGCCGTACTCGAAGCTGATCTCGCGGACGTAGGGGATCATGGCCTCAGCCCGGCAGGACGTTCGAAAGGTCGTAGCCCGCCTCCCGCCCGAGCCCAATGAGCTCGTCGCGGCTGCGCGCGCCCGACATCAGCTCGCCCAGCGCCCAGGTCACGATCGAGCGCGTGCCCGAACGGCAGTAGGCGAGCGTCGGCCCCTTTGCCTCGGCGAGGAGGCGGTGTTCGGTCTCCACCTGCTCGCGCGTGGGGCCGCCGTGGATCGGGATGTGGACATAGGCCAGGCCCGCGGCCGTGGCGGCGGCCTCGATCTCGCGGCCCGGCGTCTGCGCCGGCTCTTCGCCTTCGGGCCGGTTGTTGATGATCAGCCGAAAGCCCTGGCGGGCGGCTTCGTCGATGTCGGCGAGCGAGATCTGCGGGCTGACGGACAGCTGGTCGGTGACGCGGCGGAAGGGGGGCATGGCGGTCTCGGCATCGAGTGGGCAGGCGTCCGGTTTGACATCAATCCGGCGGGGAGGGAAGGTCGCGGCCCTAGCCGCCTCTGAACCGCTAATGCCGAAACGCCCCCTCCCTCTCGCGCCCTCGGCGCGATCCACCTCCCCCCCTGCGCGGTGGAGGATCTGGGCGGCGCGATGCTCCCCCGCGTGCGGGGGAGCTCTCGGCGAAGCCGACTGAGGGGGCGTTCAAGGCGCCGCCCCTCATGCTCAGCTTCATCGGCCGGCGGCTGCTGGTCGCCATTCCGACGGTCTTCCTGGTGGTGACGCTCGCCTTCTTCATGATGCGAGCGGCCCCCGGTGGGCCGTTCGACATGGATCGCAAGCTGCCGCCCGAGATCGAGCAGAACGTGCTGGCGCGCTACGGCATGAACCGGCCCTTGCCGGAGCAGTACCTGTCCTATCTGGCGGGCGTGGCGCATGGCGACCTCGGGCCGTCGCTGAAGTACAAGGACAAGAGCGTCCTCGACGTCCTCAAGGAAAACGCCCCGATCAGCCTGCGGCTGGGGGCGCTCGCCATCTCGCTGGCCCTGGTGGTGGGCGTGAGCCTGGGCGTGTTCGCCGCCGCGCGGCAGAACGGGCCCGGCGACCACCTGGTGATGAGCGTGGCGGTGCTGGGGGTCTGCATCCCCACCTTCGTCACCGCGCCTCTGCTGGTGCTGGCGTTCGCTTCCGAGCTGGGCTGGCTGCCGAGCGGCGGCTGGAACGACGGCGCGTGGCGCAACCTGGTGCTGCCGGTGATCGTGCTGGCGCTGCCGCAGATCGCGGTGATCTCGCGCCTCACCCGCGCGGGCATGATCGAGGTGCTGCGCTCCAACTACATTCGCACTGCGCGCGCCAAGGGCCTGCCGGAGCATCGGGTGATCCTGCGCCACGCGCTGCGCGCCGCCATCCTCCCGCTGGTCAGCTACCTGGGGCCGGCCTGCGCGGGGCTGCTCACCGGTTCGCTGGTCGTCGAGCGGATCTTCAACCTGCCCGGTCTCGGCCGCTTCTTCGTGGTGAGCGCCCTGCAGCGCGACTACACCGTGGTGATGGGCATGGTGATCGTCTACGCCGCCCTGATCCTGGTGCTGAACCTGATCGCCGACCTTGTCCACGCCGCGCTCGATCCGCGGGTGCGGCTCTCGTGAACCGGCTGGCGCACGGATCCGCCCGCGGGGCGCAGACCCTGGAGCGCGCCGCCGCCCGCGGCCGCAGCCTCTGGGACGACGCTAGGGCCCGGCTGTTCCGCAACAGGGCGGCGCTGGCGGGCATGGCGACGCTCGCCCTGCTTGCGCTCGCCGCCGTGATCGGCCCGCATCTGGCGCCCTTCGCCTACGACGAGGTGCGCAAGGACGACGTCTGGCTGCCGCCGCTGACCGGCGGCCACCTGCTGGGGGCGGACGCGCTCGGGCGCGACCTGCTGGCGCGGCTCCTGATGGGGCTTCGGGTGTCGCTCGCGATCGGCCTGGTGGCCACCGCGGTCTCCCTGATGATCGGCGTCGCCTGGGGCGCGACCGCCGGTTTCGTGGGCGGGCGGACGGACGAGACCATGATGCGCGTCGTCGACGTCCTCTATTCGCTGCCGTTCATCTTCTTCGTCATCCTCTTGATGGTGACCTTCGGCTCGAACCTGATCCTGATGTTCCTGGCCATCGGCGCGGTCGAGTGGCTGACCATGAGCCGGATCGTGCGCGGCCAGACCCTGACCCTGAAACAGAAGGAGTTCGTCGAGGCCGCGCGCGCCGCAGGCCTGTCGAACGGGGCCATCATCGCGCGCCACATCGTCCCGAACCTGCTGGGGCCGGTGGTGGTCTACGTCACCCTGACCATCCCGGCGGTCATCCTGGCGGAGAGCTTCCTCAGCTTCCTGGGCCTGGGCGTGCAGCCGCCGATGGCCTCGCTGGGCGGGCTGATCGCCGATGGGGCGCAGCAGATGGAGATCGCGCCCTGGCTGCTGATCTTCCCGTCGGCGGCGATGATCCTGACCCTGCTGAGCTTCAACTTCATCGGCGACGGCCTGCGCGACGCCATCGACCCGAAGGATCGGTAAGCTGCGCCCCTACTGATCCCGGTGCACGCGGACCGGCATCTTGCCGCCGATCATCATCATGTAGCTGCCCAGCATCGCCTTCTTGATCCGGGCGCGGGAGCCCGGCCGGGGTTCACGGCTGAAGTCGGCGCTGTCGATCTGGCGCCAGACCTGCCCGCCCTCGAGCCGCAGCAGCCACTTGCCGTCCGGCCGGCGCTGCGCGCTCTCGACCGCAAGCTCGACCTCGTCGACATCTTCGGGCTTCTCGGCGCTGCGATCGAACAGGCTCAGCGAGGGCAGGGTGAAGCCGAACGCCTGCCGGCGCACCTCACGCACCTGCGCGCTGTCCACCGCCACCACCTGGCCCGCGCCAAGCTGTCGGCCGAGTTCGTCCACGGCTGAGTCGTAGCAGGCGAGCCGGGCCTGGGCGTCGGCGAGCTTGCGGCAGTCGACGGCCGCCTGCACGGCCGGCGGCGGTTGCGGCGCCGCGGCCGCGGGGAGGGCGCTGAAGGCGGCGCCTGCAACAAATGTTACATCGCGCAGATGGCGGAATGCCCGCAACTTGACCATTGGAATGTCTCAATTGACAGCGATGAGCGCACGGTAGCCGCGGTTAAGCCGTGACGCAATTCGGGCTCGCAATGACCTGGTGCGCCTGTACAGTGCAAGATTTAACCGCCCGCAGCCGCAGTAGGCGTCGCAATCTACCCTCTGGAGTTCTGCATCGGTATCCTTGCTGTGACCATAATGTGACACCTGGGCCGATTGCGTGGCGAAGCCCATCCTTTGAAGTTGACGTCCATTTTCCTGGAAACGTAACAAATCCGTAACCCGAGCCGTCGCGGTTCGGGATGGCGCTTTTCCAGGAGCCGGCTCGACCGGCGCCGCCGCAGGCGGTTCGGAGGACAATCACGTGAACAACAGAACGATGCGGGAGCGGCTGCTGGCCACCTCCATGATCGGCGGCGTGGCCCTGGTCGGGTTGACGGCGGGTGCGGCCTCGGCCCAGGACGCCCAGCCCGCGCCCGGCGGGCAGGGAGTCGCCGTTGAGGAGCTGGTGGTCACCGGTTCGCGCATTCCGCAACCCAACATGACCAGCATCAGCCCGATCCAGACCGTCACCTCGCAGGAGGTGGCGCTCGGCGGGCGGACGGCGACGGTCGACATCTTGAACACCCTGCCGCAGGTCAGCATCAACGCGGTGAGCGACCTCGGCCCGACCTCCAACCCGCTGGCCGGCCCCGGCGGGGTGGCGACCGCCAACCTGCGCGGCCTCGGCCCCACCCGCACCCTGGTGCTGGTCGACGGGCGGCGCCTTGGGGTCGGCGACCCGAACACCGGCAACACCAACCCGGCGCCGGACATCAACCAGATCCCCTCGCAGCTGATCGACCGCGTCGAGGTCCTGACCGGCGGCGCCTCGGCGGTCTACGGCTCCGACGCCGTGGCCGGCGTCGTCAACTTCGTCATGAAGCGGAATTTCGAGGGCCTGCAGTTCGACGCCCAATTCGGCGTCAACCAGCACAGCCAGCACAGCAAGCTGATGAAGAGCCTGCTGCGCTCCTCCGACCCGGCGGTTCCGGTCCCGGACGGGGCGTGGGACGGCAAGTCGGTCGACTACAGCCTGATCTTCGGCGCCAACGCGCCCGACGGCCGCGGCAACGTAACCGCCTACGCCACCTTCCATCGCCAGGACCCGGTCACCTTCGCCGCGCGCGATTGGGCCGCCTGCCAGCTCAACGTGGACCCGACGCCGCGTTGCGGCGGCTCGCCCAACTCCAACTACTTCACGCTCGCCGATGGCTCCGGCCCGGAATTCTCGGTGCGCGGCAACCAGTTCGTGCCCTGGGGCACGTCGGGCGTCACACCGCCGGCCGAGTTCAACTCGAACCCCTATGAATACCTGATCCAGGGCAACGAGCGCTGGACCGGCGGCTTCTTCGCCAACTACGAGCTGAACGACCACTTCCAGCCGTACACCGACTTCTCCTACATGCACGACAAGACCGAGGTGGTGATCGCGCCCTCGGCCTCGTTCATCGGCGACGGCCTCGGGCCGGGCGGCGGCATGCTGGTCAACTGCGGCAACCCGTTCCTCAGCGCCCAGCAGGAGGGAGCGATCGGCTGCACCTCGCCCACCGACCAGATCGAGCTGCTGCTCGGCCGCCGCAATATCGAAGGCGGCGGCCGCGTGCAGACCTACGAGCACGACAACTACCGCGTGGTGTTCGGGACCAAGGGCAAGCTGTTCGGACCGTTCAGCTATGACCTCTACGGCTCCTACTACTACACCTCGCTGAGCCAGCGCAGCTCCAACTATCTCAGCAAGGAGCGCATGCAGAACGCGCTCCTGGTCACCACGGATTCGGCCGGTCAGCCGGTCTGCATCTCCGGCGGAAGCTGCGTGCCCTGGAACATCTTCCAGGACGGCGGCGTCTCGAACGCGGCGATCGATTACCTGGACACCGCCGGCAGCAACCGCGGCACCATCACCGAGCAGATCGTCGAAGGCACCATCACCGGCGACCTCGGCGAATACGGGATCAAGTCGCCGTGGGCCACCGACGCTGTGGGCATGGCGCTGGGCTTCCAGGTCCGCCGCGACCACCTGGAGTTCAACCCGGACGAGGCCCTGCTGTCGAACGACCTGGCCGGCGCCGGCGGCGCTTCCACGCCGATCGACGAGAGCCTGCGCTCGACGGAGTACTACGCCGAACTGCGGACACCGTTGGTGCAAGACAAGCCGTTCGTGCACGACCTGACGCTCAACCTGGGCTACCGGCGAAGCGAATATTCGAGCAGCATCAAGGCCGACACTTACAAGATCGGCGGCGAATGGGCGCCGACGCGCGACATCCGCTTCCGCGGTTCGTTCAACCGCGCCATCCGCGCGCCGAGCATCCTGGAGCTGTTCACGCCGCAGGCGGTGACCAACACCAGCCAGGTGTCGGAAGACCCCTGCGCCGCTAACGCCCAGAACCCGGCGACGCTTGAGCAGTGCCTGCGCACCGGCATCACGCCGGCGCAATACGGCGCCATCGTGCAGTGCCCGTCCGACCAGTGCTCGGTGCTCAACGGCGGCAACCCGGAGCTGGCGCCGGAGCGGGCCAACACCTACACGGTGGGCTTCCTGTTGACGCCGACCTTCCTGCCGAACTTCAACGCCAGCGTCGACTGGTACAGCATCACCGTGAAGGGGTTGATCACCAACATCCCGCTGGGCGTCGTGCTGAACAACTGCCTGAACACGGGCGATGCGCAGTACTGCAACCAGATCGTCCGCAACCCGACCAACGGCATCCTGTTCGGCAGCGACCAGGCGGCGGGCGGCTACATCGTCGGCACCAACGCCAACGTCGGCAAGCAGGCGCTGAAGGGCGTCGACTTCCAGGCCAACTACCTGCTTGGGTTCGACAAGTTCGGCCTCGACGACAGCTGGGGCGGCCTGACCTTCTCGTTCAACGGGTCGTATCAGTATTCGAACAAGACCACGCCCTATCCGGGTGGCGACACCTATGATTGCATCGGCCTGTACGGCAACCAGTGCCAGACGCTGAACCCGAAGTGGCGGCATAACCTGCGCGTCACCTGGAACGCGCCGCACGACGTGCAGCTGTCGGCGCAATGGCGCTATATCGGCAAGGTGAAGCTGGAGAGCCTGTCCGACGAGCCGATCATCGGCGGCGAGACGGGGCCTGACTTCAACGGCAAGGTCAGCGCCGAGAGCTACCTCGACGTGGCGGCGAACTGGAACATCAACGAGAAGCTGGCCGTCCGCGCCGGGATCAACAACATCACCGACAACGACCCGCCGGTGATCCGTTCGGCGATCTCGGGCTCCGGCGCGCCGAACTCCTATCCGGTCTACGACTACCTGGGCCGCCACATGTTCGTGGCGCTGACGGCCCGGTTCTGAGCGCGAGCAAGAGAGACGGACTTGGGCGGCGGGAGCGATCCCGCCGCCTCTTTCGTCGAGAGCGCGTTGCGCAAAAGTGGATGCCGGTTTTGCGGTCAGAACGCGCTCAAACTCTTGAATCAAGAGCACGATTCAACGATCAGGCGATTCCGCCTGATCGCATCGTGCTCTAGGCTCGCTTCTGTTGCTGATAAGAAATCCTCAAGCACATGCAGGCTTAATGCCGCGCTCGTAAGCCAGTCGGCGCCGCCGCCTGGCTCAAGGACATAGTGCAGCCGCCCGCCATCAGTCTCCCAAGGCGCGGCCGGAGGATTTGACGTGAACACCAAAAGCGCGCGGGCCAGCCTGCTGGCGACGACCGCCACGACCGCCGTGGCCCTGGCGAGCCTGATCGCAGCGCCCGCCGCCGCCCAGGAACCCGGGACGGAAGTCCAGGAGCTGGTGGTCACCGGCTCGCGCATACCGCGGCCGAACCTGGACCAGCCCACGCCGGTCGGCGTCCTCAAGGTCGACGAGCAGCGCGGGCCGCTGGCGCTCGGCGACGTGATCGCACGCTTGCCACAGGCGGGCTTCAGCGGAACCGCGCGGGCCAATTCCAACAACTTCGGCACGAGCGCGGGGCTGAACGCCGTCAACCTGCGCAACCTGGGCCTCTCGCGCACCTTGGTGTTGGTCGACGGCCAGCGGCACGTCGCGGGCGACTTGCAGAGCAACGCCGTCGATGTGAATTCCATCCCATCCGCCCTGATCGACCGGGTGGAGGTGATCACCGGCGGCGCGTCGGCCATCTACGGCTCCGACGCGGTGACCGGCGTGGTCAACATCATCACCAAGAAGCAGTTTCAGGGGCTGGATCTCGACGTTTCCGGCGGGCGCTACGACGCGGGCTTCGGCGGCCGTTATTCCGCCTCGGCCACTGCGGGGCGCAATTTCCTGGACGATCGGCTGAACCTGACCGTCAGCGGTTTCTGGCGCAAGGACTCGGCGATCGACGCCAGCGACGTCCCCGCGGCGAACAACTACCAGACCATCAACAATCCGGCGGATCTGGCGTTTGGCGCGCGCGATCCGAGCTTCTTCACGGGCTTCCGCTTTAGCGGCCCGACGACGCTGAACAACGGGGTTCCCGACAAGCTGTTCGTGCCAAACGTCGGCAGTGAACTCACCACCCGCAACGGCGTCCTCGTCAACGCGCTCACCGGCTCGGCGATCGTCTTCGACGCGGCCGGCAATCCCGTCGCGACGCCGCGGCGCACCGGCTACAACAGCTTCGCCTACGGCCAGCTGTCGAACTGCGCCGTCTGCTCCTATCCCGAGGACTTCAAGGAAGTCGCCTCGCAGATCGAGACCGGCGGTTTCGCCTTCAAGGCCAGCTACGACTTCACGCCGAAGATCCGCGGCTTCATCGACGCCAAGTTCGTCGAGAACAGCGTCGAGAACAACTTCCAGCCGTCGTTCACCGCCGGCGACTACCTGCTGATGCCAGACAACGCCTATCTGACGCCGGCCATCGGCGGGGCGATCTTCCAGGACGGCGGGCAGTTCTATGTCTTCTCGCGCTGGCTGAACAACGGCCGCAGCCAGGACATTCGCCGCCGCACTTACCGCGCGGTCGCGGGCCTCGAGGGCGACTGGGACGCCGACTTCGCTGCGGTGAAGTGGGACGCCTCGCTGAACTACGGCGAGACCGGCGTCGACATCCGCTACCACAATGTGATGATCACGGAGAACTTCGCCGCGGCGCTGGACTCGGTGATCGACCCGGCCACCGGCCGCCCGGCCTGCCGCATCAACGTGCCGTCGGCGGGCGTCAGTCCGCTGGGCTATGGCGCCGGCGCGCTGAATCCTTCGACCTGCACGCCCTATAATCCGTTCGGCCTGCAGAACAGCGCTGCGGCGCTGGCCTACTCCTTTGGCGACTTCACCACCAAGGACCGGCTGACCCAGCAGGTCGCCAGCGTCAACGCGAGTTTCGATACGAGCAAGTTCCTGAAGCTGCCGGGCGGGCCGGTCGGCGTCGCCACCGGCGCCGAATACCGCATGGAGCGGATCCACGACCGCAGCGACCCCCTGCTGACCTCGGGCGCGACCGAGAACGCGGCGACCGATTCCGCCGGCGGCTTCAACGTCGTCGAAGGCTATCTCGAGCTGAACGCGCCGATCTTCCGCGACGCCGGCCCGTTGATGGACGAGCTGTCGGTCGACGCCGCCTGGCGCGGCGCGGACTACAGCACTGTGGGCAAGGTCGCGGCCTACAAGGTGGGCGGGGTCTACGGTCCGGCGAGCTGGCTGAAGTTCCGCGGCACCTGGTCGCGCTCGGTCCGCGCGCCGAACATCACGGAAGCCTACGCGCCGCTGACCTCGTCCCCCTTCATCATCAAGGACCCGTGCAGCGTCGAGCACATCGGCGACAATGTGAACTTCGCCCGCAACTGCGCGGCGGCGGGCCTCCCCGCCAACTTCGTGGCGACGACGAATGCGGGGGTTCCGGGCACGACGTCCGGCAACGCCAATCTTGATCCGGAAAAGTCACGGAGCTGGACCGTCGGCTTCGTTGTCCAGCCGCCGATGGTCCGGAATCTGGCCATCACGCTCGACTACTATGCGATCCGCATCAAGGACGCGATCACCTCGGTCGCGGCGCAGGACGTCGTCGACAACTGCTACGCCTCCAGCGCCGGCCTCGATCCGACCTATTGCTCCCTGTTCACGCGCACCGGCGGCCCCCGCTTCGCCATCACCGGTGTCCAGACGACCTACGTCAACGCGGCCAAGCTGTTCACCGACGGCTTCGAGCTGCAGGTCAGCTACGCCACGGATGTGGGGGCGTTGACGCAAGGTTGGGGGCCGGCCAGCGCGCTCGACGGGCGGCTGAGCTTCCAGCTGACCGCGGACTACGTCGTCAGCCTGCGGAACTACCCGTTCCAGAGCAATCCGAGCGACGTGAACGTGCTGGAGGGCACGGCCACGACCTTGTTCGGCAACAATCCGCAGCTCAAGGCGATCGCGGACGTGAGCTACAGCCAGGGCCCGGTGACCGTCGGCTGGACGACCCGTTACATTGGCCGCCAGGCGCTGTTCAGCCGCGATCCCTCGGCGACGCAAGGTTCCGAGAGCCTGAACATCCCCTTCACCGAGCCGACCTTCTACCACGACCTGATGGTGAGCTATCGGATGGAGGGCGGCCTGAGCGGTCTCGAGCTCTACGCCGGCGCGCAGAACCTGTTCGACGAGGAGCCGCCGTTCACCGTGCTGGGCTCGAACCGCGACGCCGCCTTCGACCTCGGCCGCTTCCTGTACGTCGGGGCGCGCTTCCGGCGCTGACGTCAGGAAGACTTCCTTCCCGCCTGCGGGAAAGGGGGACCGCCGGCCGAGGGCAGCGGAGAGCCGGGGGTGGAAAGGGCGAGTTGCAGAGCGCCGCCCTGTCCGCCCCGCAATTCAGCGCGCTTCCAGTAAAGCCCTGCGCTCTCCACCGCCCGGTTTGCCCCGGGCGGTCCCCCTCTTGCACTAATGCGGGAGAGGAAATGCGCGATCTTTGGGGGAAGGGGGCCGCCCCCCGCCCTCAATTCACCCGCTGCGGGGCCAGCACCATGGCGCCCTGGTCGCGTAGGCGGGCCTGGACCGCCTGATCGACGATCGCCTGGGCGCGGGGGTCGCCGAACAGCCAGGCGGCGGCGGCGAGCGTGCGGGCGGCGCTGGTCTCGACGCCCAGCATCTTCTGCAGCGCCTCGATCGGCGAGGCGGGCGGGGTCATGCGCTTCAGCCGCGGCTCGCCTTCGAGCTTGGCGAGGACTTTGGCGCGGTCCACCGCCTCGTAGAAGCCGCCGATCTGGTCGACGAGGCCCAGTTCACGCGCCTGCGCCCCGGTCCACACCCGGCCCCGGGCGATCTCCTGGACGCGCGCCAGCGGCAGCTTGCGCCCTTCCGAGACCCGGATGACGAAGTTGCCGTAGATCTGGTCCATCCAGTGGGCGAAGGCGGCGCGCTCCTGCGGGGTGAACTCGCGGCTGGCGCCGAAGGCTCCGGCGTAGGAACTGCCGACGTTCAACTGGCGCAGGTCCACGCCGAAGCGGGAGAGCGCCGGACCGAGCGCGAACTTGCCGCCGAAGACGCCGATCGAGCCCGTGAGCGTGGTCGGCTGGGCGACGATCGCCGAGGCTTCCGAGGAGACCCAATAGCCGCCCGAGGCGGCGTAGGTGGCCATGGAGACGACGACCGGCTTGCCGGCCGCCTTGGCGTCGCGGATGGCGGCCAGGATCTGCTCGGACGCGGTGTCGGAGCCGCCGGGCGAATTGAGCCGCAGCACGATGGCCTTGACCTCGCGCGCCTTGACCGCGTCGTAGATCGCCTCGGCCAAGTCGTCTGAGTAGATGTTGCTACTCGTGGAGAAGGGATTGGCGCTCCCATCCTTGCCCGTGATGATCGGGCCCTCAGCCTCGATCACCGCGATCGCCGGTCCGGTGGCGGGCGTGCGCCGGCGGCCGCGGCCGTAGTCGTCGAGGTCGATCGCCTCGGCGCCGTCGCCCGCCCGCTTGAGCAGCGCCTGCTCGGCGTCGCGCGCCTGGCCCAGCCGGTCGATCAGCTTGAGCTTGAGGGCGTCCTCGGCGAGGTAGGGGCCGGCCTCCAGCGTCCGGCGCAGCGCTTCAGGGCTGACCTTCCTGTCGGAGGCCGCCTGGGCGAGGTTGGCGCCATAGATCGCGCCCATCCACGAGAGCTGCTCCTCGCGATGGGGCGGCGTGTAGTCGTCGTGCAGGTAGCCGTTGACGGCGGACTTGTACTCGTAGCGCTGCTCATAGTCGGCCTTGATCCCGTACTTCTCGAAGAAGCGTTTCAGGAAGACGTCTTCGCTCGCCAGTCCGGTCACCTGGAAGGACGAGGCCGGCTGCATCCACAGCTCGTCGGCCGAGGCGCCCAGCATGTAGGTCGCGGTCACGACGCCGGAGGGATAGAGGCCCTGGCTGTGGGCGAACACCGGCTTGCCGGCGGCGCGGAACCGGCGGATCGCCAGCCGCAGCTCGTCGGCAGCGGCGGGCTCCATCCCGCCTTCCGGCAGCCGGATCATCAGGCCCTTCACCCGATCGTCCTTCTCGGCCCTGTGCAGGGACTCGATGATCGACATCACCGAATTGCCGCGATGGCCCAGGCCCGAGAGCGGATTCTGCGGCGACTGATCCGTCAGCGGATCGCGGAGGTCGAGCTCGAGCACCGCCTTGGCCGGCGTCGCCTCGGGCCCCGCTGCGTTGGCGGCGATCGCCACCAAGGCCACGGGCAGGCCGATCATAAAGAGGATCAGGCCCGCGAACACGCCGGCCGCGGTGATCAGGAACTGCTTCATGGTGGGTAAGGCCTAGGATCGCTCCGGCGGCTCTCGCACACAATCGCCGCTACGTGAAGATGCGGCCTGATGCGGCGCTCGACGAGGGCGGGAACGACTGCGCCGCACGCCTCTGACCTATCCATGACATCCGCCGCGACTCTTTGCCTAGTGAATAATCACTTGACCGGAATCCAAGATCGGCGGCCGACTTGCGTTGTCGCCGAATCAATCGAGGCGACCTTCGGGGAGGAACTAGACTTGAACAAACTTTACGCGCTTGCCCGACTGCTCGCAGTCGTGGTCGCCATTGTCGCGGCGTTCATGGAAGTCCCGTTTGTCGCGGCGGTCCTGCTAGTCTTGGGCGCTATCGCTGGTCTTGGCGTCGAAAGAGGAGACCGCACACGACTGTATGTCGTGACCCTGCTTCTCGTCGCCGCCTCCAAGTTCCTGGAGGGAATTCCCGGCGAGATCGGGACTTATCTGTCGGCCATCTTCACGGGCCTGGGCACGGCCTATGTCGGGGCCTCCATCGTCGCCCTCACGCACAGCCTTCTGCTTCACATCAAGGAAGACTGGGCGAAGGCGCCGGCCGCCTGAGCTGAAACCGTCGCGTGGACCGCCGCGCTTGGCGGTCCACGTCCGGAAGGCGTCCGTGCCTTGAATATTTAGGCGTGCATCGACTGGAAGGCCGTCCGCAGTTCCCGCGTGAAGCTCTCCGGCTGTTCCCAGGCCGCGAAATGCCCGCCCTTCGGCAGGCGGTTGTAGTGGATGAGCTTGGGATAGGCCCGCTCCGCCCAGCTCCGCGGGGCCGCATAGAGCTCCGTCGGATAGACGCTCACCGCCACCGGGATCTCGATGCCCATCGGCTCGAAGAACGGCACGTGGTTCTCCCAATAGAGGCGCGCCGAGGAAACCCCCGTATTGGTCAGCCAGTAGAGGGTGATGTTGTCGAGAATGTCCTCGCGCGTCAGCCCCTCCGGCTGGCCGTCGAATACGCGCGCGATCATCGCGTAGCTCTCCGCGTCGTGGTCCAGGATCCAGGCGGCCAGGCCGATCGGCGAGTCTGCGATGGCGTACAGGGTCTGCGGGCGATTGCCCATTTCCTGCGCGTAGGCCAGCCCCTTCCCGTAGAAGAAGACGAGCTGGTCGTAGGCCTGCTTCTCCTCGGCGCTGAGCCCGGCCGGCGCGGGGGCGCCGGATTGAGCGGCCTTGTTGATGTCCACCGGAACGGCGCCCGGCATGTTCGTGTGAATGGCGAGCAAGCCGGGCGGCGCCTGCTTGCCCATCAGTTGGGTGATCAGCGCGCCCCAATCGCCTCCCTGCGCCACATACTGTTTGTAGCCCAGCCGCTGCATGAGCGTGGACCAGGTCCGTGCAATGCGGTCCGGGTCCCAGCCTGCCTTGGCGGGTTTGCCGGAGAACCCGTAACCGGGGATGGAGGGGATCACCACGTCGAAGGCGTCGGCGGCGCTTCCCCCGTAGGCGGTCGGATTGGTCAGCGGATCGATGATCTTGAGCTGCTCGATGATCGAGCCGGGCCAGCCATGGGTGACGATGATCGGCAGCGCCTTCGGGTGCTTGGACCGGACGTGGATGAAGTGGATGTCCAGCCCATCGATTTCGGTGACGAACTGCGGATAGGCGTTCAGCCGCGCCTCGGCCCTGCGCCAGTCGTAGTGCTTCTCCCAGTAGTCAGCGAGCTTGCGCATGGTGGCGAGCCGCACCCCTTGCGAGGCGTCGGTCACGGTCTCCTGCTCCGGCCAGACCGTGGCCGCGATCCGCCTGCGCAGGTCCGCGAGCGCGGCGTCGGACGCCTCAAATTTGAACGGGCGGATCGCCCGGTCGGCGGGCGCCGCGGCGGCCTGGGTGGAGATGGTCTCAGTCATGACGAGGACTCCTCCTGCTAGAGACGTGGCGAGCAGGACGCGCCTGCTCGGTCCAGAATGACCTGGGAACATGGGTTCAGCCCTTCGGCGGCCTGCGCGTTTCGCAGGTCCATGGCTAGACTCAGGCGGGCACGCAGCGTGACCGTGCCAAATGTCCAGATCGAGCTAGCTTGACTTTGAGGATCGCAGTCGGCATCGCGCGAACAGACGCCCGCGGAAAACGCGTACTCACTCACCATCCTACGTTCGAATACTGCAACGGTATTGATTGTCTGCCCAATCAATCGTGCTCACGATTTCGTGTGTGAAGTTTGCATCCGGTGAGACCCGAATATTGTCTCGCTTGGAGGGTGTGAGGCTCGCCGCCATGTCGACAACGTCACCGGGAGGTTTCCGCCCTTCGCGCCGTCGGCTGCTCGGCGCCGGCGTGATCGCGGCCGCTGAGCTTGGAGCCGGGCCGGGGGCCCGGGCCTCCGCGGCCGCCGGCATATCACCGCCCGGAACGTGCGGCCCGCTCAAGCAGGTCGACGCCGGCTTGTTGCGCGTCGGCTACGTCGAACTCGGACCGCGCGGCGGAAACCCTGTCCTGCTGCTGCACGGCTGGCCGTACGACATCCATAGCTTCGCTGAGGTCGCGCCTGGGTTGGCGGCGCGCGGGCATCGGGTCGTTGCGCCCTATCTGCGCGGCTACGGAAGTACGCGCTTCCTCGCGGATACGACGTTCCGAAATGGACAACCCTCGGCTCTCGCCGTCGACGTCATCGACCTGATGGACGCGCTCAAGATCGAGCGGGCGGTCTTGGCCGGCTTCGACTGGGGCGCGCGGACTGCGGACATCGTGGCGGCGCTCTGGCCGCAGCGGTGCAGCGGCCTGGTTTCTGTCAGCGGCTATCTGATCGGCGGGCAGCAGGCCGGCCGCGCGCCGCTTCCGCCGGCCGCCGAGCTTCAATGGTGGTACCAGTTCTACTTCGCCACGGAGCGGGGCCGCGCCGGCTACGATCGATATCGCCACGACTTCGCCAAGCTGATCTGGCGGCTCGCATCGCCCAAGTGGGACTTCGACGATGCTACGTTCGAGCGTTCGGCCGCCGCGTTCGAGAACCCCGACCACGTGGCGATCGTGATCCACAACTATCGCTGGCGGCAGGGGCTGGCCGAGGGCGAACCTCGCTATGACGCGTTCGAAGCCAAGTTGGCCGCCGCGCCTTCAATCGCGGTCCCCGCCATCACGCTGGAAGGCGACGCGAATGGCGCGCCGCATCCGGATCCCAGCGCCTATGTTGCGAAATTCACGGGCCGTTACGAACACCGCGTGATCGACGGCGGCGTTGGCCACAATCTTCCGCAGGAGGCGCCTCGAGCGTTCGCTCAAGCGATCCTGGACGTGGCCGGACGTTCCTAGAACGCGAGCGCCGCCGCCGGGGCCGCGGCCGTGACCTGCGTCAGCATCTGCGAAAAGTCCGTCGTCTCGTCGTCGACCAGCACGGCGAGCTCGCGGCTGGCGCCCGTGTGCTGCGCCTTGCGAACCCATTTGCGTCCAGCGGGCGCGTTCGGCAGCGCATGCCGATCGCCTCGAACCTCATAAACCGGGCAGGTGGCGTAACAGGCCCACCGATAGGTTTCACCGTCGTCCGTGAAGGCGCCCGCGTAGGATTGGAACGCTGCCAAGGCCTAACCTCCCCATATGTTGCTTCGTGCAACTTTCAGGTCGGCGCGCATTTGGCGGCAAAGCGTCGCAGAAGGCAACAATTCGTTCTTGAAACACGGAATCGTCCGCGCCCATCGCAACGGCGCCGGCGGCCCTGACCCTGGCGTCAACTCTCTTCGATGTGACGCTCGTCTTCGGTGCTGAGCGCCACTTCCGCGAAATCCAGCTCCTCCTGCAGCACCAGATAGGCGTCAGGGCCGACCCGGTGCTCGGTGCGCAATTCTTCCAGGCGCAGGCGCTGGCGGCGCATCGCGCGGCGGCCCAGCTTGCGCCTTTGCTCGAAGGCCGCGGCGTCGCGGGGCGGCGTGGCCGCTTCGCGCATCGCCTCGAAAGCGTAGCGCCAGTGCGCCGCGGCCGGATCGGGCGCGCCGTCCACGGCGGCGAGCGCGGCGGTCGCCAGTTCGCCGCGGGCGGCCGCCAGCTCCGCCTCGAGGCCGCTTTCACCGTCCAGCTTCAGCAGGCGGACCAGCCACGGCAGGGTCAGCCCCTGGACGACCAGGGTCGCCAGCACCACCGAGAAGGCGGTGAGCACCAACAGGTCCCGCTGGGGGAAGTCGGCGGGCAAGGCGAAGGCGGTGGCCAACGTCACCAGCCCGCGCATTCCGGACCAGCCGACCAGTACGCCCTGGCGCGCGCCCGACTGATCCAACTCGCCGCGAAGGGCGCGGAACCGGCGTGCGAGCTGGAGGTAGATCTGCACCCAGGCCAGGCGGACCACGATGAGGCAGAGGATCACCGCGCCGGCGAAGACCACCGCCTCCTGCAGCCGTCCCGGCGACATGGCGGCGAGGATCGTTCGGGCCTGCAGCCCCATGATCAGGAAGGCCAGCACGTTCAGCAGGAAGACGGCGGTCTCCCAGACGGCGAAGCTGTGAATGCGCATCCGTGGTTGGGTGGTCATCGCCGCCGAGGGCGCGATGGTCATGGCGAAGGCGACGACGCAGAGGATCGGTGAAAGCCCAAGCCGCTCTGCGAGGATCCAGACGCTGAAGCTGGTCACGAACTCCAGCAGATTGCCGCCGAGCGTTCCGGTGACGAAGGGAACGATCTTGCGGAAGATCTTCGCGAGCAGGTATCCGGCCAGGATCCCGCCCGGCACGGCCAGGGACAGCCGAAGCCCGATCTGCGGATCGAGGCCGCCATGGCTCTGCACCTGGATGGCGGCGCTGAACAGCAGGAGGGCGGAGGCGTCGTTCAGCAGGCTCTCGCCCTTCAGGACCGCGACGGTTCGCCTGGGCATGCTGACGCTGCCCAGGATGGCGGTCGCCGCCGCGGCGTCCGGCGGGGCGACGATCGCGCCCAAGGCCAGGGCGGCGTAGAGCGGCAGCCCGGCCATCGCGACGCCGACCCAGGCGACCGCTGCGGCGCTCAACAGCACGGCCACCACGGCCAGGGCGAACAGGGGACGCCACAGCCGCCGCAGGTCGCGCACCGGGAAATCGAAGGCGGCGTCGACCAGGGCCGGCGCGATGAAGAGGGCGAGCGCGGTGTGGGGGTCGAGCCTGACCACGGGCGCGCCTGGCGTCACGGCGAGCGCGACCCCTGCGGCGGCCAGCATCGCCGGATAGGGCACGCCGATCCGGCGCGACACCTGCAGCAGCAGGATCGCGACGAGCAGCAACGCCAGCAGGCTCTCGAAAAAGCTCACGAACGCACCCTAGAGCCGCAGTCCGCGCTCGATCCAGTCCGCCGCGGCGAGGCCGCTCGACCAGGCGCCGTGGGCGGTCGAATAGTCGGTCGTCGAGCAGGCTTCCCCCGCGAAGCACAGTCGTTCGCTCACGGGTCGCGCGAGCACGGCGCGGGCGGCGGCGTAGCCGGGCAGGGCGTGGCTGTAGGAGCCGCGGACGGACGGCTCCTGCGCCCAGCGCGTCACCGCGATCGGCGACAGGCCGCGGACGAAATCGGCGCCCAGCAGGCGCTTCAGTTCGCCGGTGGCGAAGGCGACGGCGGCGGACGGCCCGCCCGACTCCAGGGTGCGGGCGAGAGACCCGCCCAGGAAGCACTCGATCACCGGCCGCCCCAGCGGGCGGATGTAGTAGCTGCCGGTCTCCGCCCGGTCTGGCCGGCCGAGGAGATGCGACTCCGCCGGCGCTGCGTCCGGTTCGGCGAGCGCGAGGAAGACCTTGTCGGCCAGGCCTAGCGGCAGGCGGGAGGCGGCCTGCAGATGATCGTCCACCGCGGGTTCGAAGCGGATCGCGCCGCGGGCGAGCACGGCCGTCGAGACCGTGACGATGGCCGCCCGGGCGCGGATCGTTCCCCGGTCGGTATCCAGCGCCACGCCGTTCCCGTGGGAGACGGTCCGTACGGTCGTCGCCAGCGCGCTCGGGAGCTGCGCGCCCAGGCCGGCGATGAAGGCGCCGTAGCCGCCGGGCAGCCGCCAGTCGTCGTCGCTGGCCGCGTCCTCATAGGCCAGGAAGTCGGCCACCGACAGACGGTCGAGCTCGGCGCCGTTCACGTAGCTGCTGAAGGCGTCGACGTACGGCCGCCACGGATTGTCGGCCCGCATGGTGTCGCCGGCGCGGTCCGAGGCCGGCGGATTGGCGTGCAGCCGCTCAACGAAGGCCTGGTAGGCGCGCCAGGCGGCCTTCTGTGCGTCGGCGGGGAAACCGAGGTCGCCGAGCTGCCGCCGCCAGGCGCTGGGCCGGCGGTCGACCTGGAGCCCCTCCGCCTCCGCGATCCGCGCCAGCGGATTGCGCTTGGCCGAATGCAGCCAGCCGCAGCCGAAATCCAGCGGCATGCCTTGGACGATTTCGGTGCGGGCGCGGCCGCCCAGGCGGGCGAGCGCTTCGACCACCAGCACGGAGCGGCCTTGCGCCGCGAGCCGGCGGGCGGCGGCGATCCCGCCCGCGCCTCCGCCGACGATGGCGACGTCCAGCTCCCGCTCCACGCTTGCAATCCCTCCTCGCAACACCGCCGCCAAGCGCCCCCGGGCGGGGGCCGGTTCCCGGTCCGAGCCTTGACTGTCGGCGCGGCGATGGGAATTAGCCAGCGCCCGCTTGCCCGCGGCGCCGCTTTCGCTTTGGCGAGCCGCGGCTGTCGTCCATAAGTTGCGATCGTTGATGGCGTCGGGGAAACGATGCGCGATCGGTTGCGGCGGTGGGTGGTCTCGGGTCGGCCGAGCGCATTGGCGCAGGTCGGGCTCGCCCTGCTTGCACTCGCCATCGCCACGGCTGCGCGCCTGGGGATGATGCGCCTGGCCGGCGGATCCGTTCCCTTCCTCACCTTTTTTCCGGCCATACTGATTGTGACCGTCTTCACCGGCCGGGTGGGCGCGATCGTCGCCCTGACCGGCGGCGTGCTGCTGAGCGCCCTCTTCGCCCCGCCGATCGGCCAGCTGTCGCCCCAGCAGTCGCAAGTCGCCGCGGGGCTGCTGATGGCGGCTTTCGGCGGCTTCATTTCCTATGTGGCGCTCATGCTGCGCGAAGCCCTGCAGGAGGCGCATGAGCGCCGCGAGCAGGAACATCTGCTGCTGCTCGAGATCCAGCACCGCGTGAAGAACTCGCTGGCGGTCGTGCAGAGCATCGCTGCCCAGACGCTCGGACAGGAGCGCACGGTCAACGCCGAGAAGTTCATGGAGCGGCTGTTCGCGTTTGGCGAGGTGCAGAACATGCTGAGCAGTTCGGGGTGGCGCCCGATCGCGGTGCGCGCGCTCGCCGAGCGCGCCCTGCAGCCGTTCCAGCCGGGGGCGGCCGAACGCATCCGCCTCGATGGCGAGGATCTGGAGCTTCCGCCCGATCTGGCGATCAATCTCGGCTTGGCGCTCCACGAGCTAGGGACCAATGCGCTGAAGCACGGCGCGCTCTCAAACGACCAGGGACGGGTGCGGCTGTCGTGGCAGCAAGCCGGCGCGGGCTCCGGCGTCCTGTACGTGCTGTGGACCGAGCGCGGCGGGCCGACCGTGCAGGCGCCGACCGCGAGCGGCTTCGGCTCGCGGCTGCTGCAGCGCAATTTCGGCGGCGCCGCCCGCGCACGTCCCAAGCTCGAGTTCAGGCCGGACGGGGTCAGCTGGAGCGTCGAGCTGCCGTTGAAGGTCCGCCCCGAACTCGCGGCGCTGCCGGGGCGTGTTGCGTGAAGGCGGCCTCGGCGCTCGACTATCGCGAACTGGCGCGGCGGCGGCTGCCGCGCTTCCTCTTCGAATATATCGACGGCGGCTCCTATGCGGAGGTCACGCTGCGGAGGAACGTCGCCGAGCTGGAGCGCGTGGCGCTGCGTCAGCGCGTGTTGCGCGACGTCTCCGACCTCGACCTCACCGCCGAGCTGTTCGGCCAGCGGATGTCGATGCCAGTCGGGCTGGGGCCGATCGGCCTCGCCGGGTTGAATGCGCGCCGCGGCGAGGTGCAGGCCGCGCGCGCGGCTCAAAGCGCGGGCGTTCCCTTCTGCCTCTCCACCGTCTCGGCCTGCCCGCTCGCCGAGGTGGCGCAGGCGGTGGAGACGCCGATCTGGTTCCAGCTCTACATGATCCGCGACCGCGGCTTCATGCGCGAGCTGCTGGCCAAGGCGGCGGAGCTGGGCTGTTCGGCGCTGGTCTTCACCGTCGACATGCCGGCGCCCGGAACCCGCTATCGCGACTACCGCTCAGGGCTCGCCGGCGCGCCAGGGTTCGCCGGGGATATGCGCCGGCTGTGGCAGGCGCTCGTCCGGCCTCGCTGGGCCTGGGACGTGGGCGTCCACGGCCGGCCGCACAGCCTGGGCAATGTGGAGCCGGTGCTCGGGGGGCGGAGCGGGGTGGAGGATTTCTTCGCCTGGATGCGCGACAACTTCGACCCCTCGATCTCCTGGAAGGACCTGGAGTTCCTGCGCGATGCGTGGCCCGGGCCGCTGATCCTCAAGGGGGTGCTGGACGAAGAGGATGCGCGCGAGATCGCGAAGCTTGGGGCGGACGGCCTGGTGGTCTCCAACCACGGCGGCCGCCAGCTCGACGGCGTCCTCTCGACCGCCGAGGCGCTGCCGCAGATCGCCGAGGCGGTGGGCGACCAGCTGACGGTGCTGGTGGATGGCGGCGTGCGCTCCGGGTTGGACGTGGTGCGCATGCTGGCGCTGGGCGCCAAGGGCGTGCTGCTCGGCCGGGCCTGGGCCTATGCGCTCGCCGGCGGCGGGGAGGCGGGCGTGGCCCACGTGCTGCGCCTGATCGAGGCGGAGATGCGCGTGGCCATGGCGCTCACCGGCGCGCGCCAGATCGCCGAGCTTGGCCCGGAGTCGCTGGCGTCGCGCCGGTAGCGCCCTTCATCCCCGCCTGTCCCCGGGCCTCAGGCCGGCACGGAGGCCGCGAGTTTGGCCTTGACGTCGATTTCGCCGGTCACCACCCCGCCGACGAAGCCCGCGTCGACCATCAGGGTGTGGCCGCTGACGAAGCGGGCGGCCTCGCTGTTGAGGAAGACCAGGGGATCGGCCTGCTCTTCTGGCGTCGACTTGCGGCCCACGGGTTCGCTGAAGACGTCCATGACCTTGCCGGGCACGATCTTCAGGAACTCGCCCATCATTGGCGTCTCGATCGGGCTCGGCAGCGTCGCATTCAGCCGAACGCCTTCTTTGGCGAGCTGGGCGGCGCGCTTCTGGGTATAGACGACGATCGCCTCCTTCGAGAGCGTATAGCCGTCGCCCATGACGTCGGGGCGGGCCTCCAGCCATTTGACGGCGCTGGCGAAATCCGGCGTGTCGACGAGCTCCAGCAGCATCGGCACCCGCGGCGCGTACAGGTAGGCGGCGTTGGAGGCGACGGTGGCGACGCCGCCGCCGCGCCGGATTCGCGGGATCCAGGCCTCGGTCCAGTGACGCATGCCGATGAAGTTGACCTTCATCACGTCGAGCGGGGGGAAGGTCTGGGGCAGGCCCGCGCAGTTGAACAGGCCGTCGATCTCGCCGCCGATCGCGGTCACCGTCGCGTCGATGGCGACCGGGTCGCGCAGGTCCATTTCGCGGAACGAGGCGAGCGGCAGGGCGCAAGGGCGTACGTCAACGCCGTGCACCTCGGCGCCGAGCTCCAGCAGTCGGCGGGCCGCGGCCTCGCCCACGCCTGAGAAGCACCCCGCGATCACGACGCGCTTGCCCTCGTAGCCGAAAATGCTCATCGGAAGTTCCTCCCTTGTCTTGCCTCCCATGCTTCTCCCGTGGATGCGGATCGCGCAAGCCATCTCCGTCTCTCGTGCAGGCGTTGAGCAAGACGATCGCCGTTGACGCTGCGGCCGGGTCGGACACTCTCTGGCCGATCCCAGGACAGGAGTTCGTCGCCATGAAGGGTCTCAGGGTTCGCGCGCCCGGCGGGTTGGACGCCCTCCAATGGGTGGAAATGCCGGATCCCGGTGCGCCCGGTCTCGGCGAGGTGCGGGTCAGAGTCCACGCCAGCTCGCTCAATTTCCATGATCTGGGTGTCGTGCTGGGTCACCTGCCGACCGAGGACGGGCGGATTCCCCTGGCCGATGGCGGCGGCGTGGTCGAGGCGGTGGGCGAGCGCGTGACCGAGCTGGCGCGAGGCGACGCGGTGGTCTCCTGCTTCTTTCCGACCTGGGATGACGGCGGGCCCACCTTCGCGGGCTTCTCGAACACGCCGGGCGACGGCGTCGACGGCTTCGCTTGCGAGGTGGTGACGGCGCCGGCGAGCTATTTCACGCGCGCGCCGAAGGGGTACAGCCACCTGGAGGCGGCCACCATCACGACGGCGGGCCTCACGGCGTGGCGAGCCCTGGTCGTGAACGGCGGCTTGAAGCCTGGCGACGTCGTCCTGGCGCTGGGGACTGGCGGGGTCTCCGTCTTCGCCCTGCAGATCGCCAAGGCCATGGGCGCGACGGTGATCATCACCTCCTCGTCGGACGAGAAGCTGGAACGCGCGCGAGCGCTCGGCGCCGACCACACGATCAACTACCGGGCGGTCGAGCAGTGGGCGCCTGCGGTGCGCGAGCTGACCGGCGGCGTGGGCGCCGATCATGTGATCGAGGTCGGGGGGCCGGGGACGCTGCCCCAGTCGATCGCCGCCTGCCGGATCGGCGGCCATATCTCACTGATCGGCGTGCTGACCGGGCGCGGCGGCGAGATCCCGACCAGCCTGTTGATGCAGCGCCAGCAGCGGCTGCACGGCCTGATCGTCGGCAGCCGCCGGCATCAAAAGGACTTCTGCCGCGCGCTCGAAGCGATGCCCTTCCGGCCGATCATCGACCGCGTCTTCCCGCTCGCCGAAACCGCCCAGGCCTTCCGCTACGAGATGTCGGGCGGGCACTTCGGCAAGATCGGGATCGAGGTGTAGCTAGGCCGGGGTGGGCCTCGGCGTGCTGGTAGATGTGCAAGCTCTTCCTCCCTCGGCTGTTCCTTGACGGCTCGCCGATCCTGGCCGCGATGATAAGGCGCCGGTCAGATTGGACGGCTGTCGGACTTCATCGGGAAAATCGTCATGACCACCGCCGCGAACCAGGACGTGCTGCTCGACTACGACGGGCCGGTGGCGACGCTGCGCCTGAACCGGCCGGAGCGGCGCAATGCGCTGACCTATCCCATGCTGGCGCAGTTCCGCGACCGGTTGGACGAGGTGGCGGCTTCGGACGCGCGGGTGCTGATCCTGCGCGGGGAGGGGCGCGATTTCTGCGTCGGCGCCGACCTACGCGGTGACCCGACAGGGCCGCACACCTATTCCTATGACGAGCTCGCCGGTATCTACGACACGGCCAAGCAGCTGCACGCCATGGACGCCGTGACCATCGCTGCCGTCGACGGCGGCTGCGCCGGGCCGGCGCTGGCCTGGGCGGCGGCCTGCGACTTCCGCTTCGCCAGCGAGCGGGCCGTGTTCAACACCGCCTTCCTCAATGTCGGCGTGGCCGGCGAGATGGGGCTGGCCTGGTCGCTGCTGCGCATCGTCGGCGGCGGCTGGGCGCGCGAGCTGCTATTCTTTCCCGACAAGTTCGGCGCACACGACGCGCTGCGCCTGGGCCTGGTGACACGGGTCTTCGGCGAGGGCGAACTGCACGCCGGCGCGGCTGCGGCGGCCGAGCGGCTGGTGCGCTGCGAGCCGCTGGCGCTGCGCACCGCGAAGGCCAACATCCTCTCCGCCGAGGCGCTGACCTTCCCCGACTTCGTCGACATCGAAGGAGCCCGGCACGCGCACCTCGCCGCTCGGCCGGCGCGGACCGAGGGCTTCAAGGCCGTGGCCGAAAAGCGCGACGGGGCGATCCCCTCGCGGCGGATCGGCGGGCCAGGCGGGTGAAGGCGGCGCGCTGAGCCGCGGCGCTCAGGGACGCTTGATCGAGCGGCGGGACACGCGCCAAGCGCCGTCGGCGTAGCGGAAGCTGTCGTGGTACAGGCCGGCCGTGATGGCCTTCGGCGCGCCCTCGGCGAGACTGTAATAGACGAAGTTGCTGACCGCGAAAGCCTCGTTCCCCTGGATGCGGATCTCGCCCGGCGTGACGACGTGCATGGTGTGGCTGCCAGGCCCGCCCACCTTGGTGCGGCGGCGGTCCATCGAGGCGGCGCGCAGCTCGGCGTGGCCGCGGCGCACCACGCCGCCCTCGCCGCCGGCTGGCGCCGGCGCCTCCCAGATGCCGTCCTCGGTGAAGCAGCCGAGATATTTCGAATCCAGCTCCTCGTCGCTGGCGAAGTCGGTCGCATGGGCCAGCCGCGCGATCAGGTTGCGGATCTGCAGTTCGTGAACCAGTTCGTCGGACCCGGCCATATCCATCCCTCTTTTGCTCAGCGCCCCAAGTTGCAGGGCGGGCGGGCCGGATGTCGAGACAAGAATTGCCAGCCAGCGGCGCTTCGCTATCGTCGCGCGCCGGCGTATGCGGCGAGGGAGGTGAGGATGGACCTGGGAATCCGGGGCAGGGCGGCCGTGGTGATCGGCGGCAGCCGGGGCCTGGGGTTCGCCTCGGCGCGCGAGCTCGCCGCCGAGGGCGTCCGGGTGATGATCGCCGCGCGCAATCAGGAGCGGCTCGACGAAGCGGTGGGCGAGATCGCCGTGGAAGGCGGGGAGGTGGCCGGGGTGTCGGCCGACTGCCTGACCGCCGAGGGCGTCGACAAGGCCTTCGCCGCCGCGCGCGAGCGGTACGGCGAGATCGACATCCTGGTCTATTCGCCCAGCGTCTCGATCCACGGCTGGTTCGAGGACGTCGGCGAAGCCGAGTTCGCCTGGGGCAACGCCTCGATGGTGACGCTGTTCGCGCACATGGCGCGCAGCGTGCTCCCGCACATGAAGACCCAGCGCTGGGGGCGGATCGTCGTCATCGGCTCGTGCGCGGTGAAGGCGATGCAGCGGCGGCTGCCGCGCACGGTGCCGATGGCCTACCGCATGGCCAACGCCGCCCTGTGCAAGAGCCTCTCCGACGAGTACGGACCCTATGGGATCACGGTCAACACCGTGGCGCCGGGACCCTTCGCCACCGAGCTGTTCGTGCGGCTCTTCGAGCGCCAGGCGGCGGATACCGGCAAGAGCTACGAGGAGGTGCACGCCGAGCGCACGTCCGACCTGCCGCTGCGCCGGATGGGCCGGCCCGAGGAGCTGGGTTCGACGGTCGCCTTCCTGTGCTCGGAGCGTGGGGGCTTCATCACCGGCCAGCAGATCATGATCGACGGCGGTTCCTCGCCGGCGATCCTGTGACCCCATTCGAAGCGTTGAGGGACTGATGAGCGGAAGACCTCTGGAGGGCCGCGTGGCCGTCGTCGCGGGCGCGAGCCGCTCGATCGGCATGGGCATCGCCGTCGAGCTGGGCGCTGCGGGCGCCTTCGTCTATGCGCTCGGGCGGACGCTCGAGCCGAAACCCGACGCCCCCGGCAAGTCGCTGACCGAGACGGTGCAGCAGATCGAGGCGCTCGGCGGCCGGGCCGCCGCGGTGCTCTGCGACTGCACTGACGATCAGGCGGTGGCCGCGGTCATGGCGCGCGTCGAAGCGGAGCAGGGGCGGCTGGACGTGCTGGTCAACAGCGTCTTCTCCGCGCCGGAATTCCGCGGCTCCATCGGCAAGCGGTTCTGGGAAGTGCCGCCCAGCCTTTGGCGCGACATCGTCGAGGTCGGCGTCAAGTCGTCCTACGTGGCGAGCTTTCACGCCGCGCCGCTGCTGATCGAGACCGCCAAGCGGCAGGCCCAGGCGCCTTTGATCGTCAACGTCTCGGGGCGAGCCGCCATCCTCTACTGGTATAACGTGCTGTACGGCGTAGGGAAGGCGGCCACCGAGCGGCTCACGCGCGACTGCGCCATCGACCTGAAGGACCAGGGCGTCGCGGTGGCTTCGATCTGGCCCAACGGCCACCCGAAGGACAAGAGCCACGCCGAGACGCCGCGCTACAACGGCCGCGCCGTCGCCGCGCTCGCAGCCGACGCGAACATCATGGCCAGAACCGGGGGCCACTTTTGGACCGCGCAGCTCGCGCAGGACTACCGCTTCACCGACGAGCTTGGCCGCAGCCACGAGATCCCGCCGATGCCGGAGGGCGCCCAGAGCCCGGGGTAGGGCCGCGGCCTAGCGGCCCTGCCAGTTTGGGGGCCGCTTCTCCGCGAAGGCGCGCGAGCCCTCCTTGAGGTCCTCGGAGCTCCGCCAGGCGCGGAAGGCGGGGTAGTCGGCCTGGGCCTTCATAGCCGCCTCGACGCTGGTCTCGTCCAGGCCGCGCATGGCGGCCTCCTTGGTGGCGCGGACGGACATCGGGGCGCACTGCAGGATCTGCTCGCACCAGCGATCGACAGTGGCGGCGAGCTGGTCCGGCGCCGCCACCTCGTTGACCAGGCCCAGCGCATAACCGTCCTGGGCGGAGAAGGGCTGGCTCGTCAGCAGATAGCCCATGGCGCGCTTCATGCCGATCTGGCGCACCAGGCGGTGCACGCCGCCGCCCAGCGCGATCGCTCCGACCTTAGGCTCGGGCAGGGCGAACCGGGCGGTCTCCGAGGCGATGATGATGTCGCAGGCGAGCGCCACCTCGAAGCCGCCGCCCATGCAGACGCCGTTCACCGCCGCGATGATCGGCTTGTAGAGGTCGAACCTCTCGATCAGGCCCGCATAGCCGTTCTTGGGATACTTGGACCCGCTCCAATCGGCCTTGAGGTCGCTGCCTGCGCAGAAGGCGCGGTTCCCGGCGCCGGTCAGCACACAGATGAACTGCGACTCGTCCGCGCCGAAGGCGTCGAACGCCGCCTGCAGCTCGTGGTGCATCTGCGGGTTGATCGAGTTCATCACCTGCGGGCGATTGATCGTCACCGTGGTGATCCGGCCGGCGGTCTGAACCTGGATGAACTCGTACGTCATGCGCCGCCCGCGTCGGATTGGAATGAAGTGTTGAACGATCGCCGGGCGGTGGCCCGTGGCCGGCGGCTTCGCAAGCTAGGGGAAGGTGGGGCCGCCGTCGATCACGCCGAGCCCATCGCCGCTGGCCTCGCGGCCAGCGTTCGCGTCATGATGCGCCGCTACCGTCCTGAACGAGAGCCATCGTCATGCCGACCCCGACCGAAACCGTCACCGCCTTCTTCGCCGCCACCGAACGCCCGGGCGGCCTGACCCGCGGCATCCGCGAGTATTTCACGCCCGATACGCTCTGGGAGAATGTCGGCATGTCGAAAACCACGGGGCCGGACCAGGCGGTGGGCCTGCTGGCGGGCATGGGCGGCGATCCGGAGAGCTTCGCCATGCGCGTCGACCTGCTGTCGATCGCGGCGGACGGCGGCAAGGTGCTGACCGAGCGCGTCGACCATATCCTCGATCGTGACGGCAAGTCCGTCATGGTCGTGCCGGTGATGGGCGTCTTCGAGGTGGCCGACGGCAAGTTCGCCCTGTGGCGAGATTATTTCGACACCTCGGTCATGCGCTCGTAAGACGCCGGTCCTCTCGACACGCGAACAAGAAACGGCCCGGCGGGCCACAGGCTTGCCGCGACATAAGATGTGAGGAAATCCCATGATCCGCCGCGATTTCACCATCGACGTCAGCCCCGCCGTTTCGAGCGAGGTGTCGAAGGGTGAGCCGCAATGGCTGGGCGCCAGGCTGGTCGCGCCCGACAAGGTGGACGCCACGCGACCGACGCCGGTCTTCGTCTGCGTGCACGGCGGGACGTTCGACAAGCGCTACTTCGACATGCACGTGCCCGGCCGCGAAGGCTACAGCCAAGCCGAACACTTCGCGGCCCGTGGGGCCGTGGTGGTCGCGCTGGACTATCTCGGGATCAGCGACAGCAGCCGCCCTCCGGGCATCGCGACCGCGCGGAGGCATGTGTTCGCCGCCGCGCAGGATCACGCGGCGCGCCAGGTGTTCGCGCGCCTGGCGGCGGGGGAGCTCCACCCCGGCCTGCCGCCGCTTCCCCGACTGACGAAGATCGGCGTCGGCCACTCCATGGGTACGATGCTGACGGTGACCCAGCAGGCGGCCCATGCGACCTACGAGCGGGTCGCCCTGATCGGCTACAGCGTGCGCGGCGTGGCCTTGCACCGCGCCACCATGCCGCCGCCGCCGCCCGAGGGGCCGTCCGATCCCTGGGAGCGGCTGATGGCGATTCGCCGGGGCCTGCGCGCCGAATACTACCTGCCGGACACGCCTCAGGACGTGATCGACGCCGACGAGGCCGCGGCGGTCATGCCGCCGGGGCTGATCGGCGGCGAGGCGCAGACCGCCCGCACCGTGCTGGCGGACGCGGCCAAGATCACCGTCCCTGTCTTCTTCGCCCTGGGCGAGGTCGACATCTGCCCGGCGCCCCACGACGAGCCGGGCGCCTTCACCGGGTCGAACGAAATCACCTTCCACATCGCGCCCGGGACGGCGCACGCGCAGAACCTGGGCGCCGGCCGCGCCGCGCTGTGGGACCGGATGCTGCGGTGGGCGGCCGTCTAAATAAAAACGTCGCCTGGTCCGGGAACTAGGCGACGGAAGTTAGCGAGGGATGAAGCCGGGCGGCCGCGAGCGACCGCCCTTTTTCGTCTAGAGGCCCTTGCCGAGGATGTTGGCCAGCGTCACCCGCAGGTCTGCGGTCGTATAGCCCTCGACGGTCGAGGCGCTGAGCGGGAAGGAGTCCGAATACTTGACATCCGGGTTGGCGCTCAGCGACCCGCCGAGCACCTTGTCGGGATAGTTGATCGTCACGTTGCCGGCGCCGGATACTTCGGCCGGCGGTCAGCGAGGCTGGACCTTGGGTCCAGCCTCGCCAGCGTAATTGGTCTTCCAGGCTCTAGGAGCCCGCCTTCCCAGTCTGTGAGGGATTCCGGCTGGAACGTCTGCATCGAGGCCAGGTACGGGTCGAACAACGGGGTGTTGTAGCTGCCGGCGCGATAGCCGCGGCGGTGGGCGACATAGACCATGGCGTCGGGCGTGACCTGCCAGTTGGCGCCGAAGGTGTAGGTCAGCTTGTTGAAGTCGGCCCGCGGCAGGATCTGGGTCGACACCGAGGTGGTGTCAGGCACGCCAGCGGTGGTCAGCGTGCCGGACTTGCACTCGTCCTCCGAGATCCAGTTCGGCGAGTTCTTCGAGGTGTTGAACGGCTGAGCGAAGAACGAGTAGGTCGCGTTGGCCGCGCATCCCTTCACCGAATCCCAGGTCTTGCGCAGGCCCGCGGTGATGGAGAGGCCCTTCACGAAGTCGTCGAGCGAATAGTCGACCTGGCCGTAGATGGCTTCGCTTCGGTTGGTCAGATACCCCAGCACCTGGGTGTGCGAGAGGCCTTGGAATACGTTCACTTCCAGGCCCTGGTTCCCGCCCAGGCCGTTCGGCTGCTCCTTATAGTAGAACCCGCCGACCGTGTACTTCAGTCTGTCGTCGAAGAACGAGCCGGCGAGTTGCAGTTCGTCGGTGTACTCCTCGAGCGCGACCTGCGTGCTGGTGTCCACGACATCCTGCGAAGGCTTTACAAAAGCGGGCCGAATGTCTCGCGTAAGCGGCTCATTTCAATCGAGAATGTGCGGAGTCGCCCCACAGCCCGGGTGCGCCGCCGCGCGCCCCGTCGCGCGCTTGAAGCGGGGAGCGGCGCTCTGTTACTGACCTTGCAGCAGCCCGTGGATCAGCCGCGAACGCGGCCTAGGGGCGCCTGGGAGGATGCATGTTCGATAAGTTGTTCGAGGGCCAGGTTGCGCTCGTCACGGGCTCGACCTCCGGCGTCGGCAAGGCCACCGCGCGCACGCTGGGCCAGGCCGGCTGCGCCCATGTCGTAATCAATGGCCGCAGGCTCGACAACGGGGCTCGGGTGCGCGACGAGCTGGCCGAGGCGGCTCCCTCCACCACCTTTCACTTCGTCTCGGCGGACATGAACCGGCTCGACGAAATCGCGGCCCTGTTCGTCAAGGCGGAAGAGCTGTGCGGCGGGCTGGATGTCTTTGTGCATAGCGGCTACGGGGGCGGCGGGGTCCCGGACCTGTTCGACAACATGACGCCCGAGATGTCTGAGAAGGTGATCATGGGCGTCTATCTGAGCCTGGTTCGCTGCTGCCACTACGCCGTGCCGCTGCTCAAGAAACGCGGTCGCGGCGCGATCATCGGCGTCGCCTCGGACGCCGCCAAGGTGCCGACTCCCGGAGAGAGCGTACATGGCGGCGCCCTTGCCGGATCGATGATGTTCCTGCGCGGCCTGGCGCGGGAGATGGGCCGCCACAAGATCCGCGCCAACGGCGTCACGCCGTCGCTGATCGGCGACACTGAGAACTACAACAAGGTGATGGCCGGCGGTTACGCCCAGAAGCTGTTCCAGAAGATCGAGAAGCGGGCGACGCTCGGCCTGCCGGTGCCACAGGACCTAGCCAACCTGATCACCTTCCTCGCGAGTCCCCTCGCGGACAAGATCTCGGGGCAGATCGTGAGCTGCAACGGCGGGATCTCGGGCGCGTGACCGAAGAATTCGACACCATCACCGCCGCCCTGCGGCGAGCTGTCGAGGTGGTTCCCGATCAGGTCTTCCTCGACTGCGAGGGCACCACCCTGACCTTCCGCGAGGCCGACGAGCTCAGCACGCGCTATGCGCACGGACTCGCGAAGCTCGGCGTCGGCAAGGGCGAGCCGGTCGCGCTCATGCTCGACAACAACGCCCACCATGTCTTGCTGTGGCTGGCGGCCAACAAACTGGGCGCGATCAGCGCACCGGTGAACACCGCCTTCCGCGAGCGCTACCTGTCGGGACAGCTGGTGGATTGTGGCGCCGCCGTGGTCGTCGCGGAAGACGACTACGCCGAGCGGGTCCGCGCCGTCGCGCATGACCTGCCGGCGATGCGCCACCTCGTCGAGCGCGGCAAGCTCGGCGCCTTGCTGTCGGACTGCACGGACCCGATCGAGGTCGCCGTCGAGCCGTCGGACACCGCGCTGCTCGTCTACACCTCCGGCACGACCGGCCCGTCGAAGGGCTGCATGATCTCGCACAACCAGTCGTGCCGACTCGCCTGGAACCAGGTGCGCCGCTCGACGGCCGGGCCCAACCCGGTGCTCTGGACGCCGCTGCCTCTGTTCCACATGCACGCGATCAGCGGCACCATCGTCAGAGCGCTGATCGCGCAATGCCGCGCGTCGCTGGCGCGGCGGTTCTCGGTCTCCAACTTCTGGCCGGAGGTGGAGCGTTGCGGCGCCACCTACGTCGGCCTGCTGGGGTCGATGGCCGTGTTGATCGCCAATGCTCCGGACTGCGAGGAGAGCAGCCGGTGCTTCGGGCAGATCAAGGAGCTCAGCGCCGCGCCGATGCCGCCGGAAGTCGGCCAGACCTGGGAGCGGCGCTTCGGCGTGCCCGCCAAGCCTGCGGCCGGCTACGGGATGACCGAGGCTGCGACCATCACCAGCCGCCTGCCCACTGATCCGCCCGCGCCGCCGAACTCCTGCGGGCGCACGGGTCTCGATTTCGACGTCCGGATTGTCGACGAGATGGACCGCGAGGTCCCCCGCGGCGAAGTCGGTGAAATCGTCTGCCGGCCGCTCTACGCGCACATCATGTTCCAGGGCTACTGGAACAAGCCCGCCGAGACGGTGAAGGCGTGGCGGAATCTGTGGTTCCACACCGGCGACCTCGGCCGCATGGACGAGGCGGGCTATCTCTACTTCGCCGACCGCAAGAAGGACTACATCCGCCGGCGGGGCGAGAACATCTCGTCCATCGAGCTGGAGAACGTCTTCCGCGGCCACCCCGCCATCCGCGACGTGGCGGTTCACGCCGTGCTGTCGCCGCTCGGCGAGGACGACGTGAAGGTCACCGCTGAGCTTCGCGAGCCCGGCCTGGTCACTGAGCGCGACCTTTGCGTCTGGGCCATCGAGCGCGTGCCGTACTTTGCGGTGCCGCTCTACATCGAGTTCCGCGAGGCGCTGCCGCGCACCGAGTCCGGCAAGATCCAGAAGGGCGTCCTGCGCGACGAGGGCAAGACCGCGAGCACCTGGGATCGCAGCGAGTCCGACGTCGAACTCCAGCGGCGCTAATCAGGCGATCAGCGCCACCTGGACGTCCCGGGTTCCGGTGAACGAATTGCGCCCGTGGAAGACGTAGATGTTGTCGAGCAGCATCATGTCGCCCTTGCGCCAGGGGAAGGCGACTTCCAGCGAGGTCAGCAGGGCGTAGATCGGCCGCAGGTCCTCGGTGTGAATCGGGCCGCCGTCGCCGAACGTCGTCGAATAGGCCGGTGGGCGGCCCTTGCCATAGAGGTGCGACAGGCGGGCGGCGCGCTCGATCGTGCCGTCCTGGCCGCTCCAGGGATTGGGCGACTGGCTGGGGATGTGGTTGAACCAGATCTCGCGGCCGGTGCGTGGGTGGGTGATGAAGCCGCTGGCCGCATAAATCAGCGAGAGGCTGCCGTTCTCCTCCCACTGATACTCCATGCCCATGGCGCGGCAGGCGGCCTCGGCTTCGCCCGGGTCGGTGGTGCCGAAGGTGAAGGGCCAGGTCTTGTGCGCCGCGTCGAGGGCCGCGTCGCCGCAGAACCAGTCGGGCGCGCGGAAGTTGCGCGCGTAGCGGACACCCCGACGCTTCACTCGGTCGCGGAAGCTCCGGGGGATCTCCTCGTCGAAGCGGCGCACGTCGGCGATCAGCGTCTCGCCGCCGGTCTCCGACGGCTTGTTGCAGTAGAAGGCGAGCTTGCTCGGATAGTGCGGCAAGTAAGCCATCTCCTGGTGAAACTGCAGCTTGTATTGCGCCGGCGATTGGGTGGCCTCGAAGGCGCGGCCTTGGACCTGGGCGCGCGGCGCAGCGCCGCCGATATAGCCGAAGCGCATCTCCGGATAGTGGTCGATCGCCTGGCAGAAGGCGGCGGTGTCCGGCAGTGCGAAATCGCGCAGCACTAGGGCGCCGACATCGCACAGCAGCGCGTCGATCGTCTCCTGGCGCTCGCGCAGCCAGGCGGTCGCGGCGTCCTTGTCCCGCCTCAGCTCCGGCGCGACCGCGGTGATGAACAGCGGCAGGCCCTGGCCGGGAGCGTAGGGCTCGGTCCGGACCTCCGACCCGATCGGCAGATCGGCCAGAGCACCGGGCGTTTTGGCGGCGGTTGCGGTCATCGTTTCGCTCCTCGACTTCGCGGGCGCCGGCTTTTCCACCTTCGCGCCAAAATACTAATCCCCTATCGGCGCGTACAACGTCACAGTAGGCTGATGTACAATCTAATGGTCGGGCGTGTCGCGCCGCGCGTCTTACAAAATCGATGATATCAAAGGGTAATCGTTGAAAAAGCGGGGCGATCCCGCGCGCCGGCGTCTGCGCAAAGATGGACGCATGACGCGGGAGCGGATCCTGACCGCCGCCATCGAGCTGATTGCGGAGGGCGGGCGCTCGGCGTGAGCATGGTCGCGGTCGCCGGCCGCGCCGGGGTGACGCGCGGCACCGTCTACCACCATTTCGGCAGCCAGGGCGGCCTGCTGGGCGCGGCGCGAGACGGGATCGCCGAGACCATGCTGAAGCTCTCGGACCGCACCTTCCCTTTTCAGAATCCGTACGGCCTGGCGCTGCGGCTCGCCGTCGACGATCCATCGCTGGTGCGCTCGCGCATCTATCGCCTGCTCGACGAAGGCCCCTTGGCCGACGCGCGCACGGTGAAGCTGCTCAAGCTGATCAGCGACATGAACGAAGCTGGCGAACTCGGCCCGGGCATGGACCCGGTCTCTGTGGCCCTGATCACCGCGTCGCTGGATTTCGCGGGCGCGATGGCCCTGCAACTGGGAAGCACCGCCGAGGAGCGGCGCAGGCTGACACGAAACCTCAGCGACTGCTGGCGCGAGATCTTCGCCCGGGGTGTCGCGGCCGCCGGCGCGCAACTGGGCCGGCAGCGGCGGACGAGCGCCAAACGCCCGCGCCGGGCGCATCGCCGATCGCCGTCGACGACGCGTTGAGGCGCTGGCCCTATTTCGCCTGGTTTACGCCGCGCCGGCGCACGCGCGCGAGATCCGGGCCCAGGCGTTCGAGCTGGTCGAGCAGGGCGTCGACGTCCTTCGCGGCCCAATCTTCGAACAGCGACGCCACGACCGTCCGCCGCGCCACCTCCATGGCGTGAGCCGAGTTCCGTCCCGCCTCCGTCAGCGTGAGCCGCGCGTGCCGACGGTCCGACGCCGATTGACGCCGGTCGACGAGCCCTTCGGCGACGCATCGGTCGATGAGGCGGCAGGTCGCCGGATGGCTGAGCGCCACAACCGCTTGCACGTCGCTGATGGACACCGGGGCCGGCAGGTCCCGCACCGCGCGGAGCGCCCGGAACAGCGAGCGATTCTCCGGCGCGCCGCTCGCCTGGACCAGGGCGTGGACTTCGCGGCTCTCGAAGAAGTGGGCGATCGCCAACAGCGCCGCGTCCAGGCGCTCGACACGGGTCGGCTGCCCTGCGCTGCGAACGAAGGGCTCCGCGGAAGCGCCGTCGTTTCGCTCCCCGGCCTTTTCGGCGATCGGCGCCAGGCCTCTGGCTGACAGCCTCATCGCGTCCTGTCCGCGCGGCTCATAAATCCGGACTGTCCCAATCTTCCGTTGACCGTGTAATCGTGAACAAGGCGTGATTTACGGCGTGTATAGGCTCGTTGTCGCCCTGTTTTTCGATGGCCAGCGAGATGTGGGCCAAGGTCAGCATGAGATCGAGCAGTCGCCGCTCCGGGTCCGGCATTGCCTGCAGGTCGAAGCCGTCGAGGTGCGCGAGCGCGTCCTTCATCAGGGGCAGCGCCGCGCCGTAGAAGTCGGCGCGCTCTTCCGGGGTGCTGGCGATCCGCCGGCGCTTGCGCGCGTCGCCGCCGTGGATCGCCCAGGCCTCGACGTACGGCGTGAGCGCCTCGAAGCCAGCGGGAAGCAAGGCCGAATTCGCCATCAGCGTCCCGCCTCCGCGCCGGCTTGTTCCTGCTGGAATTCCCTAACCCAGCGGTCGACGGCGTTGAACGCGTGCCGCAGCGGAACCTCGTGGATCTGGAAGTGGATGAACTCCCGAGCCCCGCTCCTCAGGCCCTTGTGCGAGGCCTCGATGATGTCGCGGTCCTCGCTGTGGACGTCGAGCAGCGACGCCATCTGCCACTCGCGGGCGAAGCGGAGCGAGGCGTTGGTGTCCTTGCCCTCCCAGTATTGCCGGATGACGCTGCGAGTCCGATGCGGTCCCAAGGGCCAGATGGTCTGGGTGAAGCAGCGGTTCCGCATCGCCAGGAAGGTGACGTTGGGGAAGAGGTAATAATGGTCGGTCGTCGGCGCGGCGGCGACCGGGTTCTTCACGGCGAAGGCGCGATTGATGCTGTAGGCGTGGGACTCGACCGGCGTGGGCTCGTAACCGGGGTTGTTCCAGAGCGTCTTGCTGCGGTGCAGCCCGTTCTCCGAGAATTCGTACTTCGTCGGATAGCCGAACGGGTTCTCGTTGCTGGTTATGCTTTTGCCGATCGAATGCGCATGGACGAACTTGCCATGGTAGATCTCCTGGAAGTTGTCGTAGGCGACCTTCCAGTTCGCTTCCACATCGAAGACGTATTCCGAGAACATGTCTCCGCCCCCGACGTGCAGGGACTCCAGCCGCGTGAACCAGTCTTCGCCGAGAAACTCGCGAAGGCTCATCCTTGGGCTGCGATCGAGGTTGATGAAGATGAAGCCGGCGCAGGTGTCGATCGCGATCGGCGCCAGGGAACACTTGGCCTTGTCCAGGTCGAAGAAGGCGTTCTCGTCCGGTATGAAGCGGACCGCGCCATCCGTCCCATAAGTCCAGCGGTGATAGCGGCAACTGAAGGCGGACGCCTGACCGCTCTTGGCCTCGACCAGCTCGGCGCCCCGATGGGCGCAGACGTTGTGGAAGGCGCGTAGCTCGCCGCCCTCGCCCCTGACAATAAGGACCGACGCGTTCGCGACCTCGACTTCTCGCACGATGAACTGGCCGGGTTTGGCCACCTCGCTCGCCCGGCCGACGTGCAGCCAGGCGCGCTTGAAGATGGCCTCCTGCTCCAGCCGGAAATAGTCCTCGTCATAGTAAGGCTTGGCCGGAATGGGGTTGGTGCCGATCGAGGCCACGTCCGACTTCGTCACGGCCTGGTACGATACGCTGTTCATCGTCATGGATCTCCGAAGGGGGCGCCCGAAGGTGTCCGAGACGGCGCGACGGAAGTCCCCGCCCGTTCCCGCGAACCAGCCGCAAGCTGGGGCCATCGCCGTCTCATGGATCGGCGGAACGCCCAGGCCGGCTGAAGGGGGACCCCGCGTCCGGACGCGGGGCCCTCCAAAAGACTAAGCGTTCGCCAGGGTCTTCTTGTTCTTCTTCAGCGCCGCGGTGTCGACATTGTAGAGCGCCGCGACATTGCCGCCGAAGATCTTGTCGACCAGCGTCGAGGGAAGGCCGGCGCTGTTCTGCGCGATCCATTGCCGCGAGTTCGGGAAGGTCGAGTCGGGGTGCGGATAGTCCGAGCCCCACATGACGCGATCTTCGCCCGCGACCTTGCAGGCGTATTCCATGATCGTCGCGCTTTCGAACTGGGTGGACGCCCAGATGTTCGTCCGCACCACTTCGTCCGGCAGGCGCTGCAGCTTGTGACCCATCGGGATCTTGGTGATGAAATGCTGCAGGCGGTGGGTGAAGTGCGGCATCCAGCCCACATCGTTCTCCGCCGAGACGACCTTGAGCTTGGGGAACCGGTCGAAAACGCCGCCGACGACCATTTCGGCCAGCGCTGTTTGTATTTCCATCGGCAGCTGGAAGAAGTTCAGCTTCGTGCCGGTGAAGGCGACCTCGCCCCGGACCTGCAGGTCGTGCATGGTCAGCGGCATGTCCATTTCCTGGGCCGCGGCCCAGAACGGGTTCAGGTGCTCGGCGCCGAAGCCGCCCTCGCCGGGAGAGCCGGTGATGAGGACCCCGCGCAGGCCCATCTTCTTGGCGTCTTCGAGATCTTTAAGGGCGGTCGGGATGTCGTGAATGCTGACGACGCCGATGGCCAGCAGGCGATTGGGATCAACGCTGCAATACTCGGCGATGTATTGATTAATGCCCCGGAAGCAGGCCGCCTTCAGCTCGTCGTCCTTGGCCGCGAGGATGACCATGCCCATGGTCGGGAAGATGATCTCGCTGTCGACGCCGTCCAGATCCTGCTCTTTGAGGCGCTGCTTGGGATCGCGAACCGATTTCGGCGCGGCCTCGAAGCCTTTGCTGTTGAACGCCGCCCACTCGACCGGATCGTGCAGATGGCCCGCGCCGAAGAACTTGGCCACGGCGATCGGCTTCAGCTCTTCGAAAACGTAGTACTCGCCCGGCGCCGCGTCGTTGTTGGGGTTGCGGAGGACCTTGGGGGCGCGGTCGCGATACTCTTTCGCCACCCGGTCCCACGCCTCCGGCGGTTCCACCAAGTGAGAGTCCGCGGAAATCACGAGCTCGGGCATTATTTCCTCCACCGTTGCGCTTATTTACATGCGTGACGCATATAAATGCGGGGGTGGGTAGGCTTGTCAAGGCCGTCCAGCGGCCGGACGCGTGACGCTTTGCAAGCTTCGTCCTGGCGGTATCCTTGTCGCGAAAGGGGGCCTATCGATGATGTCGAAAACGGCGAAGTCGCCTGGCTGACGAGCGCGCCCGTCGCCGGACGTCTTCCACCCGGCCAAGCCCGACGAGTCGGCTTGGGTGGAGACCATGTGGTTCGCCTTCATGGTCCCCGAGCGGCGGCTGCTTGGATATTACTATCCGGTGTTCCGTCTCAACCAGAAACTCCAGTACGGCGGCGTGCGCATCGGCGAAGGCGACGCCGAGCTGCCGTGGGAGATCCCGATCTATCACTGGGAATACTACACGCCGATGCAGCCGGACGTGGACCTGCGCGACTTCAGCCTGCCGGGCGGCATGTCGGTGCGCTGCACCTCGCCGGGGCGGCGCCTGGAGCTCAGCTACCGCAGCGAGGAGCTGACCCTGGACCTCACCTTCGACGCGCTGATGCAGCCGCTGCGCTTCGAAAACACCGGCCCGTTCACGGCCAACGGCCACCTCGACCAACCCGGCCGGGTCACGGGCGGGCTGGTGATGCACGGCGAGCGGATCGCCGTCGACTGCCTGGCGATGCGCGACCGCGGCTGGGGCCCGCGGCGCGACAACGGCAAGGTGCAGATGGGCTACGCCTACGCCATCGCCTCGGATCGCTCTGCGTTCCTGTCGGTGTCGGGAACCGGTCGCAGCGGAAAGGACAAGGTGGTCTCGGGCTTTCTGATGCGTGACGGCGTCTGGGCCAAGATGGCGTCTGGCGAGCGCGTCGCCACCCGCGACGAGCGGGGCCGGGCCATCGCCTTCGACATCCAGGCCACGGACGAGGTCGGCCGCGAGCTTCACGCCAAGGGAGAAGTCGTCAGCCGCTGGGCCAGCCACACGGCGCCCGGCATGCTGGTCTGGGCCAATCTGGTGCGCTGGAGCTTCGACGGCCACGAGGTCTACGGCGAGGACCAGGACTGCTGGCCACCCCGTAAATGGCGCGACTACGCCCGCGACCTGCGGCGCTGAGCTTGCGTCCGGTCGGCCGGCCCGGTTGCTGGCCGATGCCGATGTAGCATCGCCGAATACAATATTGATATTGGACCTGGAGGGGGCGCGGGAGCTTACATCCCGTGAACAGTATTGATCCGCGACCTCTGAGAGGTTCGCAGGGAGCCATCAGATGTCCTTCCCCCGCGACGCCGCCGTCTATGAATCCAAGCACGGACTCAAGATCGAACGGCTCCAGACCGACATCGGCGCCGAGATCTCCGGCGTCGATCTGCGCCAGCCGCTGACGTCGGCGATCGCCGACGACCTCCGTGAAGCCCTGAACGATCACGGCGTGATCTTCTTCCGGAACCAGGACATCGATCCCCAGGCTCAGCTCGCGCTCACCGCCCTGTGGGGGACGCCCAACAACGAGGGACCGGACCCCGCCCGGCCCGAGTTCCGGCCGGTCCGCTCGCAAGGCGGCGCCAAGGACCAATCCGCCGCCCGCTGGCACAGCGACAGCATGCACCTGGAATGCCCGCCCAGGGTCTCCATCCTGCGCTCGTATCAGTCCTCCATTCTGGGCGGCGACACCGCCTTCGCGAGCGCGACGGCGGCCTATGCGGGACTGCCCGACGACGTGAAAGCGCGCATCGACGACATGACCTTCCGCACCAGCGCCGCCTTCGTGCACGCCCGGGGCCTGGCGAAGGGCAAGGCGATGTTCAGCTCGGTCGAGAAGCACAAGGAGATCGACGCGAAGAACCCGCCGCGCAATCACCCGGTGGTCCTCGCCCACCCGGACACGCACCAACCCGTGCTTTGGATCAATTCGGTGTACGTCGAGTACATCAACGGCATGAGCCACTTCGAAAGCGCCGACCTCGCGCGTTACCTTTGCGACGAATTCAAGCGGCCCGAGTATCAGTGCCGCTGGCGCTGGACCGATCATTCGATCGCCGTCTGGGACAACCGCGCGGTGCAGCACTACGGCGTGCCAAACCAACTGACCGATCGGTATCTGGAGCGTACGATGGCCGCCGGCGACAAGCCGCTGGCGTACGCCGAATGGCGGCGCATGCAGGCCGAAAAGGCCGCCTGAGCCGATAACGGTTCGGGGGAAGCAGGGGAAGACGATGGACGACCTGACGTGGCTTCGCCTGGAGCGTGATCGCCGGGCAATCGAAGAGATGCACAAGCTGTACTTCTCGCTGATCAATCAGGGGCGGGCCGACGAGCTCGACGACAAGATCTGGGCGCCGGACGCGGTCGTCATCATCGGCAGCAAGGTTGATCCGAAGACCGGCGAGCTGGTGGGCGGCTATCAGGCGCGCGGCCCGGGCGCCGCGCCGGGCGCCTCTTTCGCCGGCGGCCTCTCGGCCATCAAGGTGCCCTCCAGCCCGATCGCGACCACCCACGCCATGCAGCAGTGCGTGATCGAGCTCGACGGCGACGCCGCCATCTCCGAGACCTACGTCAATTCCTACCTGGTGATCGATGGCGAGCCGCGCCGCATCCTGGTGCGCGCGATCCGCTACCTCGACCGGTTGGTGAAGCTGAACGGCGAGTGGCGGATCAAGGAACGGCGCCCCAGCCACGACTGGATGTTCGAGGCCGAGGCCACGGCCTCGCTCGCCTTCGCCGAGCGGCTGCAGACCAAGCATCTGACCGGCGCAAAGTAGGCGCGACGCCCTAGGGGCGGCCGGCCGTCACCGACGACGGACGCCGGCCTCCATCACCAGCTCAGCGGCAGGCGCAGAACGCCCATGATCGACATGGCGTGGGTCGCGGGCTCCGCGCCTTGGCCTGATGCTGACCAGGCATCGCAGTTTACAGAAATGATATTGGCCATCACCTTGCAGCCTGCCCAAATGGCCCAGGCTGAGAGGTTTTCGCGCAAGCTGGCGGAGCTTCTTCGCCAGGGCAGGAGACGCGCGTGGGACATTCATCATCCGAGCCGTCAGGCGAGGGGCGGTCGGTCGGCGTCGTCGGCGTCGGCGACCTGGGCCGGCCCATGGCCGAACGTCTGGCCAGCGCTGGATTTTCCTTAGGCGTGTTCGACACGCGGTCTGAAGCCATGGCTCTGCCGGGCGCCGCCCCCGCGGCCTCGGTGCGGGAGCTCGCGGGGCGGGTCCGAGCGCTGGTCCTCGTGGTCGCTATGGACAAGCAACTGGAGGCGGTCGTCGAGGAAGCCTTGGCGGCGCGTCCGCGTCCGGGCGTTCTGATCGTCCACAGCACCGTGCATCCGCGCACCGTTCGCGAGCTGGGCGCCCGCTGCGCCGAGCAGGGGGTGTTGTTGCTGGATGCTCCGGTGACCGGCGGCAGCGCGGCGGCGCGCAACGGCGTTCTGACCGCCTTCGTAGGCGGCGACGCCGCCGCACTGGAGGTGGCGCGCCCCATCCTCGCCGCCTATTGCCGGCGGATCGAACATGTCGGCGAGTTGGGCGCGGGCCAGACCTCGAAGATCATCAACAACGCGATGTCGATCATCAACACAATGGTCGGCATCGAGGTCGAGCGCATCATTGAGGGCCTGGGGATGGACTTCGAGAGCGTGCGCCTCGGCATCGTCGCAGGGGGCACGGGCGGGAGCCGGGCGCTAGCGGGCACCGACTCCGAAGGCTTCGGCACGCCCTGGAGCTCGCGGCGGCGGATGCTGGATATCGTGCCCGGCCAGGTCCGGTCCGGCATCGGCGCCAAGGATGTCGGCCACGCCTTGTCGCTGGCCAAGGAGGCCGGCGTCGAGACGCCGGTGATCACGGCCGCCGTCGCGACGCTGCAAGCCCTGGACGAGCTGTCCAGGAAACAGAACTCATAGGGACCGGGATGTCGCAGACAGAATTTTCCGACAAGGTCGTCTTCGTCACCGGGGGTGGGCGCAATCTCGGCTTCGCCATCGCTTCGGCCTTCGCCGAGAAGGGCGCGCGGGTGGGCATCGCCGTACGCGGGAACGCCGCCGAAGGCGAGGCGGCCGTCGCCGAACTGGAGCGCCTGGGCGCCAAGGCCATGCTCACGCTGGGCGACGTCGCCGACCCCGCGGTCTGCCGCAGCATGGTCGATAGCGTCGCCAAGACGCTGGGTCCGATCGACATCCTCGTCAACGCAGTCGGCATCCGCCCGCACCACGCCTTCGCCGAAATCTCGCTGGAGGAATGGCGGCAGGTGTTCGACACCAACTGCTCGTCGGCCTTCTATCTGTCGCAGGCGGTGCTTCCCGGCATGGTCGAGCGCGGCTTTGGCCGCATCATCTCGCTCGGCGGGTCGGGTCCCGGGCGCGCCGGGCCGAAGCACTCGCACATCTCGGTCTCGAAGGCGGGCCTGCAGATGATGATGAGCGAGATCGCCATGGAGTACGGCCAGCACGGCGTCACCGCCAACACGGTCGTGCCGGGCCCGATGGACACGACGCGGCTTCATCCGCCGCCCTCGGGCTGGCCGCCCAGCCGGGAGATGCTCATGAAGCGCCTGGCGGTTCCCCGCCTCGGCAAGCCGCGGGAGATCGCCGCCGCGTGCGTCTACCTCGCCAGCGAGGACGCGGGCTTCGTCACCGGCCAGGTCCTGCGGGTGAACGGCGGCCAGGAGTGCTAGCGCCTGTTCGGGGGGATCCGGCGTAGAGCGCGGGACATGGCCACGAGCGAGCAAGACCGTTCCGGCGGTGGGGTGAGCAAGCTTCAGCTTGTGCTCTTCATCGCCGTGATGGGCCTTGCGCGGGTGGGGGTCGGGGTGGGCGAGGCCGGCGCGATGTCGGTCGTACACGCCCCGATCGGCGCGGCGCTGCCGCCCGGGCGTCGCGCCTTTGCGCTCGGCGTCGTCGGCGCCGGCATCTACGCAGGCTCGATGGGCGCCTTCATCCTCGGCGGCTGGCTCGCTCAGACCGTCGGCTGGCGCGCGGCTTTCATGCTGGTCGCCCCGCCGGGGGTGGTGCTGGCCTTACTCATTCCGCGGTTCGCCAGGCTGGACCGAGCGAGCGCCGGACGGCGCGAACGCAAGCCCGATGTTCCCAAGGCGGAGCGGCCCAAGTCGGACCTCGCCGGATTTCGTCCGGAGCATGTCATGCGCATGCCGGCGATCACCTTCGGCATCGCCGCCGTGCTCTACGTCGTGGCCTTCCATGCGCCCGACCCGCGCAGCCTGATGCTGATCCTGATCTTTCCGTCCTTCTTCTCGGCCACCTGGTATCCCGCGCTGTACGCCAGCCTGCAGAATGTCGTGTCGGGGGAATCGCGCGCTCAGGCGACGAGCACCGCCAACATCTTCATCCAGATCCTGGGCAACGGGTTCGGCCCCAGCATCGTCGGCTGGGCGTCCGACGCGCTGGCGCCGGCGCACGGGCAGGAGAGCCTTCGCGTCGCCCTGACCGGGACAACGCTGCTGGGGCTGGTCGCCTCCGCCTTGATGCTGGCCCTGGATTTCATGCTCCGCCGGGACGGTGGCAAAGCCGTCGCGGACCCCGCCGTTCCCGAGAGCGGGAAGCGATCAGGCCGAACCGCGGCGCGGGCTCCGCTCGTCGGGCTCGCGCGTCGCCACTTCCTCGCGGACGCAGGCGACGAAGCGCTCCAGGGCGGCGGACATCCCCATCGGGCTCCAGGCCAGCAGCAAGCTCGTCGGCACGCTCAGGTCCTCGACCCGTCGCACCACGATGTCCTCCTGCAAAGAGACGGAGAGCGGCACGAACGCCACTCCGAACGCGCTGCGAACAAAGCTCAGCATCATGTTGTCGCTGTTGGTGTGCTGAACGATGTTGGGGGTGAGGCCGCCGCTGGCGCAGGCGGTGATCAGACGTGCGTGCTGCAGTGGATAGGCTTCCGGGTCGGTCCAGATGAACGACTCGTTCTGCAACGACTTCAAGGTGAGCGATTCCGCCCGGGCGAGCGGATGATCAATGCGCATGGCGAGCTGATAGTCATCGACATCCACGAGCAGCGTTTCGAACTCGTCCGAAACGCGATGGCCGAACATGAAGCCGGCGTCGATCTTCCCTGACTTCAGGTCGATCTCGTTCTGGTATGACAAGCCCGCCTGAGCGTTGATCTGCAAGCCTGGGAAGCGGGTGCGCACGAAGCTCAGGATTCGCAACACGCGGCGATTGCGCAGCGCCGCATTGCTGAAGCCCACCGCGATGACGCCCAGGTCTCCATCCGCCACGATCTGCGTCTGGTCCAGCGCCCGCTCGACCTTGGCCAGGATGCCGCGCGCTTCGCGGTAGAGGACCTCCCCGGCGGGCGTCAGCTGCACCCCGTTCGCCAAGCGATCGAAAAGGCGGACCTGAATGCGGTCTTCCATCGCGGCGATCTGGCGGGAAAGCGCCGGCTGGGCGACGCCCAGGCGGACCGACGCCCTGCGGAAGTTGCTCAGCTCGGCCACGGTCATGAAATAGTAGAGGTGGCGCAGGTCCAGAGTCGGCCTTTTCAGGCGGGCGAAGGGCTGCTCGTCACTCGCGGTCGCGTCTGCCGTCAAAATCCGTGTCCACGATGCCCTGCAAGCATTGGCGGATGCCGAAATGATATTTGCATTCTCCTACCGTGAGGCCTGAATTGTCGAGGGCATAAATCGGGCCGGCGGCTTAACCGACGGTTCTAAGGTCTTGCCCGAACGCCGTCGGGGTGAGGAGCGTGGAACGGTGTGTGGGGGAGGGCGAACGCGCCCGCGTTCGCAGCCCGCCCAGAACGCCTTGGAGGCGGGGCAGACGCGGACAGTCCGTGACCCGACGGGAGCCCGTTCCAGGGCCGGTCTTGTTCCGCTGCGCCTGTCGGGTCATCGCGGAACGCCTAGGGAGAAGTGGCGAATGGTGGACATGTCGGGTGAGTACAGGATCGCGGCCTCTCGCGAGCGGGTGTGGGAGGCGTTGAACGATCCGGAACTCCTCGGCCAGTGCCTTCCGGGCTGCGAGTCCGTGGAGCGCATCGGCGACGACAGCTTCACCGGGCGCGCGGTGATCGCCATTGGCCCCGTGAAGGCGAAGTTTTCCGGCAAGATCACGCTCTCCGACCTCGATCCCCCGAACAGCTATCGGCTGACCGGCGAAGGCGCGGGCGGGGCTGCCGGGTTCGGCAAGGGCGGCGCGTCGGTGACCCTGGCCGAGGACGGCGCCGACGGCACGATCCTCACCTATGTGGCCGAGGCCCAGGTCGGCGGTAAGCTGGCCCAGCTCGGCGCGCGCCTCATTCAGAGCAGCGCCAAGAAGATCGCCGACGGGTTTTTCGCCAGCTTCGCGGCGAAGGTCTCGCAGCCCGGCTGAAGAGGACGGCATGACGCTTTCGGTTTCCCTCACCGTCAATGGGCAGGCGCATTCGGCCGAGGTCGAGGACCGCACCCTGCTGGTGACCCTGATCCGCGACGGCCTGGGCCTGACCGGAACCCATGTCGGCTGTGACACGACCCAGTGCGGCGCCTGCACCGTTCATATGGATGGGTGTGCGGTGAAGAGCTGCACGGTGCTGGCCGCCCAGGCGGACGGCGCCGAGATCATCACCATCGAGGGCCTCTCGCCGCCGGAAGGGCCGCTGCATCCGGTGCAGGACGCCTTCGCCCGCAGCCACGGCCTGCAGTGCGGGTTCTGCACGCCGGGCATGGTGATGGCCTCGGCGGCGCTGCTCAAGGCCAACCCGGACCCGACCGAAGAGCAGGTCAAGCTGGGCCTCGAGGGCAACATTTGCCGCTGCACGGGGTACTTCAACATCATCAAGGCCGTGATGAGCTGCGCGGCCAAGACGGGGGCCGCTTGATGTACGCCTTCACCTACAGGCGTCCCGGCTCGATCGAGGAAGCCTCGCAACTCGTCACCGAGGCCGAGGACGGCAAGCTGTTGGCCGGCGGCATGACGCTGATCCCCTCGCTGAAGCAGCGCCTGGCGCAGCCGTCGGACCTGGTGGATCTGGGCCGCATCCCTGGCCTCGCCGGGGTCACCGAGGAAACGGCGGGCCTTCGCGTCGGCGCGATGACCCGCCACGTGGAGGTCGCCACGAACCCGCTCGTCAGACAGCATATCTCCGGCCTGGCCGAGCTCGCCGGCATCATCGGCGATCCGCAGGTGCGCAATCGCGGCACCATCGGCGGCAGCATCAGCAACGCCGATCCGGCGGCGGACTATCCTGGAGGACTCGTGGGTCTCGGCGCCGTGGTGCGCACCAATCGCCGCGAGATCGAGGCGGAAGACTTCTTCACCGGCTTCTTTGAAACCGCGCTGGAGACCGGCGAGATCGTGCTGTCGGTGCTGTTCCCCAAGCCGCTGAAGTCCGCCTACGAGAAGTTCCGCAACCCGGCCAGCGGCTATGCGGTGGTGGGCTCCATGGTTGCGGTGACCGACGGCGGCGTCCGTGTCGGGATCACCGGCGCGGCCGGCTTCGCTTTCCGCTGGGCCGAGGCCGAGGCGGCGCTTGGCGCCGAGTTCTCGCCAGGCGCGCTCGCCGAGCTGGACTACGACGACAGCGAACTCAACGACGACATGCACGCCTCGGCCGCCTACCGCGCCAACCTCATGCGAGTGATGACGCAGCGGGCCGTGGCGCGGCTCTGAAGAAGAAGCGGGTGATGGACCAGCAAACCAAGTCTCGGGCGTTCACCGGCAGGCGCGAGGATAGCCGGCTGGTGACGGGCCGCGGGGCCTACACCAGCGACCAGAACCTGGCGGGTCAGGTTCACGCCGTCTTCGTCCGCGCCGACCGGGCGCATGCGACTATCCGGTCGATCGACACGGAAGAGGCCGCCGCGGCGCCCGGCGTCGTCGGCGCCTTCACCCATGAGCTCCTGGACGAACTGGGCTTCAACCAGCCGCAGGCCAGCGGACCGATGAAGAACGGCGAGGGCGAGCCTCTGTTCGCGCCGGCGCGCGCCTGGCTGGCCAAGGACCGCGTGCGCTACGTGGGTGAGGCGGTGGTGCTGGTCGCGGCCGAGACGCCGGAACAAGCCGCCGACGCCGCCGAACTGGTGTTCATCGACTACGAGGATCTGCCGGTGGTCGCCGACGTGCGGCAGGCGACGGCGCCAGACGCGGTCCAGATCCACGAGGGCGCCTACGCCGGAAACCTGGCCTTTCGTTCCGAGTATGGCGACCGCGCCGCGGCCGAGGCGGTGTTCGCCTCCGCGCCGCTCACCGCCAAGGTGACGTTGAACTCGCAGCGGCTGGCGGCCAATCCGATGGAGCCGCGCGCCTGCGTCGCGGCCTATGACGCCGAGAGCGGCAGCTACGATCTCTGGTCGCCGAACCAGGGCGTCGTGACGATGCGCGGCACGATCGCGGCGCGCACCGGGCGGCCGGCGGACAAGGTGCGCGTCCACCCGCGCGACGTGGGCGGCGCCTTCGGCGTGCGCGGCGAGACCTATCCGGAATACATCGCCTGCCTGGCCGCCGCCCGGGCCTTGAACCGCCCGGTGAAATGGACGGGCTCGCGCTCCGAAACCATCATCACCGACTATCACGGCCGCGGCGTCCTGCTGACCGGCGAGCTTGCGCTGAACCGCGAAGGCGACTTCCTGGCGATCAGGATCGAGTGGCTGGCGGACATGGGGGCCTACCTGTCCGGCCACGGTCCGCAGATGCGCATCGGCGCGCCGGGCGGCATGGCGGTCAACAGCTACCGGACCCCGGTGGTGCACGGCGTGAACAAGCTGTGCTTCACCAACGCCACGCCCACCACCGTCTATCGCGGGGCTGCGCGGCCCGACGCCTCCTACCTTTGTGAAAGCCTCGTCGACCACGCGGCGCGGATACACGGCTTCGACCCGGCGCAGCTGCGTCGCCGCAACATGATCCCGAAGGAGGCCTTCCCGTACACCACGCCGACCGGATCGACCTACTGCAGCGGCGATCCGGAGGGCTTGCTGGACCTAGTGCTGGCGAACTCCGACCCGGCGGGCTTCGCCGCGCGGCGCAGGGCGAGCGAGGCGCGGGGCAAGCTGCGCGGCCGCGGCCTAGCCGCCTTCTTCGAGCCAGCCGGCTTCCCCATGGTCGAGCAGACCACGATCCAGTTCAAAGCGGACGGCGTCGTCCTGAACTCGGTCAGCGGGCCGTCGGGTCAAGGCCATGAGACCGTGCTGCCGGAGGTGGTCGCCGATCAACTCGGGCTCGATCCGGCCGACATCGCCTTCAAGTTCGGCCTGCCGGACACCGAGCTCAAGGGCGGGCCGACCGGCGGCTCCCGCACCCTGGTCGCGGTCGGCGGCTCGCTGCGAAACGCCGGCGAGCAGGTGATCGAGAAGGGCAAGGCCCTGGCGGCGGACGCGCTGGGCGTGCCGGCGGAGGATATCGACTTCGACGAAGGCCTGTTCCGCCACCGGAGCGGCAACGCCTCCATCACCCTCCGTGAACTGATCAAGCGACATGCCGGCGGCGAGGCCCATCCGCTCGACAGCCTCGGCGCCTACAGCCCGCCGCAGGCCGCCTGGCCATCCGGCGTCCACGTGGCCGAGGTCGAGATCGACGTGGAGACGGGCGTGCTGCAGGTCGTCAGCTACCTGGGCGCCGACGACTTCGGCTACATCTACAATCCGGCGATCGTCGAGGGACAGGTGCAGGGCGGGCTAATGCAGGCCGTCGGCCAGGTGATCGGCGAGGAGATCGTCTACGACGGGGGCGGGCAGATCCTGACCGGCTCGTTCATGGACTACTTCATGCCCAAGGCCGAGGACACCTTCCCGCTGCAGCTGCTGCACCACAACACGCCCTCGCCGACCAATCCGCTCGGCGCCAAGGGCGTCGGGGAAGCCGGCGCGACCGGCGGCGTGCCGACGCTGGCCAATGCGGTGATGGATGCGCTGTCCACGGTGGGGATCGGCCACCTCGACATGCCCTACACCCCGAACCGGCTGTGGAACGCGATCCGCGAGGCCAAGGCGGTGCGCGCGCCGGCGTGACGCCGAGAAGATAGCGAGAGGGAGGCGTTCAGATGGAATATGACGTCATCGTCCGCGACGGCCTGGTGATCGACGGCACTGGCGCGGCCCCCTTCAAGAGCGACGTCGGCATCCGCGACGGCGTGATCGCCGCCGTCGGCGAGTCCGTCTCCGGCACGGCGAAATCGGAAATCGACGCCACGGGCCTCGTGGTGAGCCCGGGCTTCATCGACGCGCACACCCACTACGACGCCCAGATCGACTGGGACCCTTGGCTCGGCTCGTCGGGGCGGCACGGGGTCACGACCATTCTGATGGGCAACTGCGGCTTCACGCTCGCGCCGGTGAAGCCGTCGGATCGCGACTATGTCGTCCAGATGCTGACCCGCGTGGAGGGCATGCCGCTCGAGGCCCTCAAGGACGGCGTTACATGGAAGTGGGAGAGCTACGGCGAATACCTCGACGCGATCGACGCCTCACTCGGCGTGAACGTCATGCCGCAGGTGGGCCATAGCGCGATCCGCTACTACGCCATGGGGCTGGACGCCTGCGAACGCGAGGCGACGCCGGACGAAGTGGCGGCGATGGAGGGGCTGGTCAAAGACGCCATGGCGTCCGGCGCCTGGGGATTCACCACCTCCACCTCGGCCATGCACAACGACAGCGCCGGCCGGCCGATCCCGAGCCGCATGGCGGCGCCCGACGAGTTCGTGCGCCTGGCCGCGGCGATGAAGGACAAGCCCGGCGCCCTGATCGGGATTTCCCCGGGGACCAAGTTCAGCGGCATCAGCCCCGCGGAACGCGACCTGATGATCGACATGGCGCGCGCCGGCGACGCCACCGTGCTGTGGAACCCGCTGAAATACTCGGATCAGGAGCCGGGGCTGCTGGACAAGATGCTGACCGCGTCGGCCGAAGCCGAAGAGCGGGGCGCCAGGATCTACGCCGTGTTCAATCCGGGCCCGGACGGTCCGATGCGGCTCGACATGCAGAACGCCTTCCGCTTCGACATCCTGCCTAAGTGGAAAAGCATCAACGTACTGCCGTTTAAGGAGAAGCTCGCGGCCTATGCGGATCCGGTGACGCGCGCGCTGCTGAAGAAGGACCTGGCCGAAGGCGAAGGCCTGCTGGCCAGCGGGCTACGGACCATGTGGCCGCGGATCCTCGTCGCCGAGGCTTTCCATCCCGAGAACAAGACGTACGTCGGCTCCAAGATCCAGGACATCGCCGAGCGTGAAGGGGTCGAGCCAATCGACATCTTCCTGGACATCGCCGTGCGCGACGAGCTGCAGACGGTGTTCATGCAGGAAGAACGCACCGAGACCAGCAGCGCCACGGCGGCGATGGATCGCGCCTCGGCGAGCAAATACGTGGTCTACGGCGGCTCGGACGCCGGCGCGCACCTCGACTTCATGTCGAACGAAGGCATGCCCAGCCGCGCGATCGCGCTGCGGGTGCGCGAGGAGGGGCGCTATTCGCTCGAAGGCATCGTGCACGGCTTCACCGGCCGCGTCGCCGATGTCCTGGGGTTGCAGGGGCGGGGACGCCTGCAAGTGGGCGCCGCAGCGGACGTGACCGTCTTCGACATGGCGAGCATCGGCGTGAGCGACCCCTACATGGCGGCGGACCTGCCGGGCGGCAGCGCGCGGCTGTCGACCGACGCCGTCGGCATCCAGTACACCCTGGTGAACGGCGTGATGGCCTATGAGAAGGGCAAGGTGACGACGACGCCGGCCGGGAAGCTGCTCCGGCGCCACTGAGGCGGCGTCTCGCGGCTATCGGTTCTTGTACTACCGGTTTCGGTATTGGGGCGTCCGCTTCTCGTTGAAGGCGCGGATGCCCTCGCCGACGTCCTCCCACCCGCTCGCGGCGTAGCCGCCCCACTTCTCCAGCGTCATGCCGGTGGCGAAGTCGGCCTGCATGCCGGCGTAGACCAGCTCCTTGATCATCGCCGTGACGCGGGGGCTCTTGTTGGCGATGCTCTCGGCGAACTCGCGCGTGGCGGCCTCGAATTGCTCGGCAGGCGCCGCGCGGTTCACCAGGCCGAGCGCCGCCGCCTCCTTGCCGGTCACCGACATGCCGGTCATCAAGAGCTCCAGCGCCTTGCGCACGCCCACCAGCCGCGGCAGGCGCTGGGTCGCCGATCCGACCGGCGGCAGGCCGTAATTGGCGTGCTGGTCGCTCAGGCGGGCGTCCTCAGTGGCGATGGCCAGATCGCAGGTCATCATCAGTTCCAGACTGCCCGCCAGAGCCATGCCGTGAACCGCGGCGATGCTGACCTTGGGCGAGGCGTTGATCGCGGCCTGAAGCTCGCGCATGCACTTGGTGAGATAGCGGCCGAAGATGGGCCGCTCGTGCACGTGCTCGTACTGCTCCTTCAGGTCCGCCCCGGCGCCGAAGCCGCGGCCGGCGGCCTTGATGACCAGCACGCGGACGTCATCGTCTTCGGAGAGTTCGTCGACCGCCGACTTCAGTTCCAGCATCAGCTCAGTGCTGAGCGCGTTCAGACGTTCCGGTCGGTTCAGCGTAATCCAGACGATGTGGCCGTCCCGCTCGACAAGTAGGGTGTTGAATTCCACGGGACGTCCTCTTGATCGGGCGGCGGGCTGCGCCGCCTTACATCACGTTACCAGCCGCTCGGAGTCGATCACCTTCGGCCGCCAGCGCATCACATGGGTGGGATTTCCGGGTTCGTATTGCGCTTTGCTGATCTGAGCCGATACGCGCAGATGATCGTCGAACGAACGAGAAGCAGGGGAGATCGCCATGCACTACGATTACATCGTGCTGGGCGCGGGATCGGCCGGCTGCGTGATCGCCTCGCGGCTTTCAGAGGACCCGTCGGTTTCGGTGCTGCTGATCGAGGCCGGACCGTCCGACGATCACTTCCTGATCCAGATGCCGAAGGGCTTCCCCTTCATGGCCATGAACCCGCGCTATGCGTGGAACTTCATGACCGAGCCGCAGCCCCACCGCGGCTTCGGCGTCGAGATGTGGCCCAGGGGAAAGATGCTCGGCGGCAGCTCCTCGCTGAACGGCATGCTGTATCTGCGCGGCCATCCGAGCGACTACGCCGCATGGGCGGAGGCGGTGGGAAGCTCCCTGTGGAGCTGGCAGGAAGTCTCCCGCTGTTTCCGTGAATTGGAGAACCACAGCCTGGGCGAGACCGAGCTGCGCGGCGGCTCCGGCCCGCTGGCCATCACCATCGGCGGCCCGCAGAGCGACCTGTCGGAGACGATGATTTCGGCCGGCGAGCAGGTGGGGCTCAAGCGGGTGGAGGACTTCAACGGGCCCGAGCAGGAAGGCATCGGCTATTACCCGATGAACATCCGCGACGGGCGGCGGTTCAGCGCGGCCAAGGCGCACCTGCGCAAGGCGCAGGGCCGGCGCAACCTGACCATCATGCAGGAGACGCTGGCGGAGCGGATCGTGTTCGAAGGGCGTCGTGCGTCGGGCGTCGCCGTCCGGCGCGAGGGCGGCGGCGAGACCATCCACGCCCGTCGCGAGGTGATCGTCTGCGCCGGCACGATCCTAACGCCGAAGATTCTGCAACTGTCCGGCGTCGGCCCGGCCGCCGAGCTGCGCGCCAACGGGATCGAGGTGGTGGCGGACAATCCGCACGTCGGGAAGCACCTGCGCGACCACGTCGGGATTAGGCTGTCGTACCGACTGAAGGGCGCGCAGGGCAACAACGCCAATCTGAGTTGGCCCCGGGTGGCGGGCAGCGTCGTCCAGTACCTGCTGTTCCGCCGTGGGCTTCTGGCGGTAACCGGGGAGGTCGGGGCCTTCGTACGCGCGCATCCGCAGGCGACGCGTCCCGACGGTCAGCTGATGCTTTCATCCACGTCCCAGGGCGCGCCCAAGCCCGGGACCTACATGGGCGTGATCCAGAACTTCCCCGGCCTCACGGCGCACGTCTGCGTGCTGAACGCCGACAGCGAGGGCGAGATCACGCTCGGTTCGGCCGATCCCGCCGCCAATCCGAAGATCCATCCCAACGCGCTGAGCACCGAGCATGACCGGACAGCCCTGCTTGGACTGGTGAAGTTCGTCCGCAAAATGCTCTCGCAGCCGGCGATCTCGCGATACCTGGCCGAGGAGATGTCGCCTGGCCCGACAATCGCCAGCGACGAGGAGATCGTCGATTTCAGCTGCCGCACGGCGCGCAACTTCAACCACGCCGTCGGCACCTGCCGCATGGGCTCCGAGGCGATGGGCGCCCTCGACGCGCGCCTGCGGGTCCGGGACGTCGAGGGACTGCGGGTGGCGGACTGTTCGGTGATGCCCACGCTGACCGCCGGCAACACCAACGGGCCGGCGCAGATGGTGGGCTGGCGCGCCGCCGAGCTGATCCGCGAGGACTGGCGGGCGTAGCGCCTTCACCCGACCCGCACGCCGCCGTCTATGACCATGATCTCGCCGGTGATGAACTCGGCGTGGCGGGACGCCAGGTAGACCGCGGCCGCGCCGATCTCCTCCGGCTTGGCGCTCTTGCGGGGAAGGGCGGTGGGGCGCGGGATCTTCGCCAGATCGCTCGCGCGCTCCCGGCGCAGCACCGAGAACAGCCCCGTGTCGGGTTGGAAGCGGCTGCCGCTGCTGGTCTCATCCGGCGACTGCGGCATGGTGGCGTAGGGCGCGATGCAGTTGACCCGGATGCCCGAGGGGCCGAGCTCGGAGGCCAGCACCTTGGTCAGGCTGTGCACGGCGCCCTTGGCCGCGGAGTAGGCCGCCATCAGCCGGTCGCCGACGATCGCCGACATCGAGCCGATGTTGATAATGCTGCCCGCCTCGCGCTCCAGCATCTGCGGCAGCACCGCATGGGTGCAGTAGAGCGTCGTCATCAGCGTCATGTCGATGTCCGCCCGCCACTGATCGGACGTACTCTCGGCGAAGGGGCGCACGTCGACGTTGCCGCCGACATTGTTTACGAGCACGTCGATCCGCCCATGCCGCTGGGTGACGTCGGCGACCATCGCATTCACCGCGGCCTCGTCGCGCACGTCGGCCGGATGCCAGGAGGCCGCCGAGGCGCCGCGTTCCAGAGCCAGCGTCACCACGCGCCGGCCGTGTTCCTCGTCGCGTCCCACGACCGCGACGGCCGCCCCCTCCGCAGCAAAGCAGAGGGCGATCCCGCGGCCGATGTTCGCGGTCGCGCCGGTCACCAGCACGGTCTTTCCAGATAGCCCCATGTCCATGACGATCTCCCTTGATTGTGTTGCGTGTTCAGTCCGCCAGCAGCAGATCGAGCGACGCCTTCATCCGCCGAGCATAGGCCAAGGCCGGCTCACCCGCAGCGCGGCGGGCGGCGGACGGCGCCTCGACGCCGATCACCATGTCCGGACTGAGGGCGCGAACCAGCGCCTGCAGCGGGAAGACGCCTTCGCCGGGCAAGAGTCGCTGGGTTCCGGCTTCCCACCCGTAGCGCTCGGCGGGCATCTCGGCGGGTCCGTCACAAAGCTGCGCGTAGCTGATCCGGCCGGCGGGCAGGGCGGCGAGGTCGGAAGGCGCGCCGCCCGAACGCTGGAGGTGCAGAGCGTCGAGCGTGATCTTGGCGGCGGATGCGCCCGAGCGCGCGATCAGCGCCAGCGCAGCCGCCAGCGTACGCACCGCGCTGATCATCATGAATTCAATCGACGGAACGAGGCCGTACTCGGCTCCGAGTTCGGCCAGCGCCGCGAAGCGGTCGGCCAGGCGGCCCTCGTCGGGATCGGCGCCGTTGACATTGAACTGCCGCGCGCCGAGCACGGCGCCGCTCTCGATCATCGGCCGGAAGTTCTCGACGTCGGTGTCCGGCTCCAGCCGGCACGTCGAGGCGTCGATGACGCGGACGCCGCTGTCCTGCAGCCGGGCGTGCGTTTCGCGGCGCATCGGCGTGTCGCCGTGCATCGGGAAGTTGGAGCCGGCGCTCGCCGGGAACTGCAGCATCAGGCTGACGTGCGAGAACCCGCTCTCGGCGGCGATCGTGACCAGCTCGGGCGGCTCCACCTCGATCATCGAGAAGTGACACAAGGCGAGTTCGCGGGACATGCGGACTATCTTCAACCCCTGAGGCGATCGCGCAAGCCACGTCGGCTGCATCCTCGATGCTCCGATGGCATCCCAGGATGCCGTAATAGTATTGGACGAGGTAATCCCGCCGGGTGATCCCTGGATTGTTGGGAAAGACCTGTTCCGAACGGCTGCGCTCTGAGACGCCGTCGCGGAGTAGGGGAGGATTGCATGTCTGAGACCCTCGCGCCGCCGCTGGAAAAGGCGCCCGATCACGTTCCGCCGGAACTCGCGTTTCCGTTCCGCGTCGGCTCGGCGCCGGGCATCGAAAAGCGAGCCTTTCAGGCGGTGATCGGCGCATTCCGTGAGCGCCCGGACATCTTCTTCGCCGTCGGCGGCGCGCGCACGGGGCCTGGGACCTGGATCGTCACGCGGCACGACCTGGTGCGCGAAGTACTGATGGATTCGGACAACTTCGAAAGCCGGGGCCGGGTCGACATCAGCTCCACCCTTGGCGAGCACCTGCCGCTGATCCCGATCGAGATGGATCCGCCGGAGCATGTGAAGTGGCGCGCCGTCCTCGACCCGATCTTCTCGCCCAAGCGGATGAAGGCGCTGGAAGAGGACATCCGCCAACTCGCCATCGACCTGATCGAGGACGTCCGGGCCAAGGGCGGCTGCGAGTTCGTGGAGGACTTCTCCAGCAAGTTCCCGACGCAGATCTTTCTCAGGCTGCTGGGCCTCCCGCTCGAAGAAGCGCCCAAGTTCCTCGCCTGGGAGCATGCGATCTTCCGCGGCGCGGACCCGGACATGCGGCGGACCGCCTATCGATCGATCCTCGCGACGCTGCGGGCGACGATCGAGGAGCGCAAGCGCGCGCCGACGGACGATGCGATCAGCTATGTCGCCACCGTCAAGTTCGACGGCCGCCCGCTGACCGACAAAGAGATGGCCGGCGTTTGCATGATCCTCTACCTCGCCGGCCTGGACTCCGTGGCCGGCATGCTGGGCTTCATGTTCGCGCACCTGGCGGAGCATCCGGCGGATCAGCAGCGCCTGCGGGACAATCCGGACCAGATTACCGACGGCATGGAGGAGATGCTCCGCGCTTTCCCCATCTCGTCTCCCGCGCGGATCGTGAAGCGCGACCTGGAATTTCACGGCGTCAAGTTCAAGGCCGGCGACATCGTCACGGCCTACACCATCAGCGCAGGCCGCGACGCGCGCGAATACAAGAACCCGGACAAGGTCGATTTCGATCGCGAGGAGGCGAGCCACATCACCTTCGGCGTCGGTCCGCACCGTTGCCTGGGCTCCCATCTCGCCAGGCGGGAGCTGCGCATCGCCCTCGAGGAGTGGCTGAAGCGCATTCCGCCGTTCCGCATCACGCCGGGCGACGAGGTGGTCACGAACGGCAACTCGATCCTGGGCGTGATGCGTTTGCCGCTGAGCTGGTGAGGCGGACTATTCGCCCTTGCGGACTTCGCGCAGCGGCGGCTTCGCCCGGTGCGACTGCATGAGCTCGCCCGCGGCGACTTCTTCGCGGACACAGGCGACGAACTGCTCCAGCGCCAGCGACATTCCCGTGGGGCGCCAGACCATCAGGAGGTCGGTCGGCACGCTGAGGTCCTCGACCCGCCTCACGACGATGTCCTCCTGCAGCGTCGCGGTGAGCGGGACGAACGCCACGCCGAAGCCGCTGCGCACGAAGCTCAGCATCATGTGGTCGCTGTTCGAGTGCTGGACGATGTTGGGCGCCAGGCCTGCGTTGGCGCAGGCGGTGATCAGCCGCGCATGCTGCAGCGGGTAGGCGTCAGGGTCGGTCCAGATGAACGACTCGTTCTGCAACGACTGCAGGGTCAGCGATTTCGCGCGCACCAGCGGATGATCCGCGCGCATGGCGAGCTGATAGTCGTCGACGTCGACGAGCAGCGTCTCGAACTCGTCCGAGATGTGCTGGCCGAACATGAAGCCGGCGTCGATCTTGCCGGTCTTGAGGTCATTTTCCTGCCAGTACGAGACGCCGGCCTGCGCCTTAATCTGCAGGCCCGGATAGCGAGTCCGGATCCGGTTCAGGGAGCGCAGCACATTGCGGTTGCGCAGCGCCGAGTTCGTGAAGCCTAGCGCGATGACGCCCGCGCCCTCCTTGGCCGCGAGCTGGGTCTGCTCGACCGCGCGTTCGACCTTGGTGAGAATGGTGCGCGCTTCCCGGCACAGGACCTCGCCGGACGGCGTCAGCTGGACGCCGCTCGCCAGGCGGTCGAACAGCCGGACCTGAACGGCGTCTTCCATCGCGGCGATCTGCCGGGACAAGGCGGGCTGCGCCACGCCCAGGCGCGCTGACGCTTTGCGGAAGTTGCTCGTCTCGGCCACGGTGACGAAATAGTAGAGGTGGCGCAGGTCCAGGATCGGCCGTTTCAGCCGCGCGAAGGTTCGCTCGCCATACGCGGCCGCGTCTGCCGTCAGGTCCTTTATCATTGATGCCTTGTGAGCATTGCGGAATGCAAATTTGATATTTGCATTCTTTCACGCCGGGTTCTGAATTGTCGAGGGCTTAAAATTGGCCCGCGGTCTGCCCCGCGGCCGGAGCGTTACGTCGGGCCTGGAGGCGCGCGCGCCCCCTCAACGGGTGATGCCGGCGAGGGATCGCAGGATACTCCGATGATATTGGACCGAGCGCGCCGTAAGCGCATAGCTGGAATGAGCCATGTGCGCGCGATGCGGCCAAGCTGCGGCCGCGCGCGAGAAAACGTCTGGGGCGGAGCGCCCGTCATGAAGATGGAAGATCTGGTCATTGTCAGCGTCGACGATCACATCGTCGAGCCGCCGGATCTGTGGGAGAACCACCTCAGCGCGCAGCACAAGCATTTCGCCCCGAAGATGCTGCGCGACGCCGACGGCGCCGACTACTGGACCTTCGAGGGAAAGCGCGCCGCTCAGGGCGGTCTCAACGCCGTCGTCGGCCGCCCCAAAGAAGAATACGGCATGGAGCCGATCGCGCTCGAGCAGATGCGCGCCGGCGTCTACGACATCGACGCCCGCATCGACGACATGAACGTCAACGGCATCCTGTCGTCGATCAACTTCCCGAGCATCGTCACCTTCGACGGCGGCCTGTTCCTGAACTACGAGAACAAGGAGCACGCCCGCATCCTGGTGTCGGCCTACAACGACTGGCACGTCGACGAGTGGTGCGGAAAGTACCCGGGCCGCAACATCCCCAACGGCATCCTGCCCTACTGGGATGTGCCGGCGACGGTCGCCGAGATCGAGCGCCTGGCGAAAAAGGGCTGCCACTCCTTCACCTTCTCGGACAATCCGTCCGCCAAGGGTCAGCCGAGCATCCACAACGAGCACTGGAAGCCGTTCTGGAAGGCCTGCGCCGACAACGACATGGTGATCAACATCCACATCGGGTCCGGCCGTCATCCGCCGCACGCCTCGATGGAGACGCCGATCGATGCGTGGATCACCTCCTTCCCGATGTCGATCGCCCAAGCGGCGGTGGACTGGCTGCACCTGGAGGCGCTGCGGGAATATCCGCTGAAGATCGCGCTCTCCGAGGGCGGTATCGGTTGGGTGCCCTATCTGCTCGAGCGGGCCGAGTTCGTGCAGCTCCACCATAGCTCGTGGACGCACGGCAAGCTCAGCGGCAAGACGCCGAAGGAGATCTTCCGCGAACACTTCCTGACCTGCTTCATCGAGGACAAGTTCGGCCTCGACAACCTCCGGGCCATTGGCGAGGACATGGTCGCCTACGAGTGCGACTACCCGCATTCCGACTGCCAGTGGCCGTTGGCGCCGGAGTATCTCTGGCAGACCGTGCAGGGCCTGACCGACGAGCAGATCGAGAAGGTCACGCACCGCAACGCGCTGAAATTCTACAATTACGACGCGATCGGAAAGCTGGGCGGCCGGGCGAACTGCACCGTCGGCGCGCAGCGCGCCCAGGCGACCTACGTCGACACCAGCGAGACCGCGCTCGTCGGCGCAGCGCCGGTCGCCAAGGGCGCCAAGCCACGTCCCGTGACCTCCGGCGACATCGTCGCCATGCAGGCGCGGGTCAACGCCAAGTCCGAGCTTGCGGTCGACGCCTGAACGGCGGAAACGTCACGGAGACCAGAGCGGGCCGCGCCGCCGCGCGGCCTGCAACGTCTTTTGAATAGGCTGCGCAGGCGGAACGCGCCTGGGGGAGGGATGATGGCCAAGCCGCTCGAAGGCGTCAAAGTCGTGGAAGTGGCGACCTGGGCGTTCGTGCCCACCTGCGGCGGCATGCTGGCCGACCTGGGCGCCGAGGTCATCAAGGTCGAGGCTCCGGAAGGCGATCCGCTGCGCGCCTTGCAGATCGGCGCCCTCGCCAAGCACGCCAAGCGGCCGATCAACTACTCCTTTGAGAGCTACAATCGCGGCAAGCGCTCCATCACCCTGGACCTTCGGCAGGAGGCCGGAACCGAGGTGCTGATGAAGCTGCTGGAAGACGCCGACGTCTTCATCACCAACCTTCTGCCCCGGGCGCGTACGGCGATGGGGATCGACGTCGACACCATCCGCACCCGCTTTCCCAAGCTCATCTACGCCGCGGGCAGCGGGGTGGGCCGATACGGCCCCGAGAACAACAAGGGCGGGTTCGACTCGATCACCTTCTGGGCGAGGGGCGGGCATTCCTCCTGCCTCACCGACCCTGACGCTCCGAACACGACCCTGATGCCGGCGCCGGCGTTCGGCGACATCCTGTCGGGGACGATGCTGGCTGGCGGCGTCTGCGCGGCGATCGCCCGGCGGGCGCTGACCGGCGAGGTTTCCGAGGTGGACGTCTCGCTGCTGGCGACCGCCATGTGGCCGCTCCAACTCTACGTGACGCAGGCGACCGCGGACGGCGTCGACCGCTATCCGCGCCCCGATCCGGACCAGGTTTTCAACCTGCTGACCAATTGCTACCGGACCAGCGACGGGCGGTTCGTCGCCCTCAACATGATGCAGGCCGACCGCTATTGGCCGGGCTTCTGCGAAGCCGCGGGGCGGCCCGACCTGATCGCCGATCCGCGCTTCGCGACCGCGGAATTGCGGCGCGAGAACCTCGCGGCGGGCTTGGCGGAGATCAGGGCCCTGTTCGCCAGCAAGACGCTCGCGGAGTGGAAGATGATCCTGGCTTCGCAAGAAGGCCACTGGGACGTCGTGCAGAACGTCGGCGACATGCAGAACGACGTGCAGGTCCAGGCCAACACCTACATCCAGCAGGTCGACTATGGCGACGGGACCCAGATCCCGCTGATCAGCATGCCGGTGCAGATCGACGGCCAGCCGCTGGCCACACAGCGTGGGCCCGAGCTCGGCGCCCACTCCGACGCGATCCTGGAGAGTCTGGGCTACGACGAGGAAGCGATCATCGACCTCAAGATCCAGGGCGTGGTGTTCTAAGGGCCCGATCCGATCGCGGGCTGGCGATGCTGAGTTGGTATCGCTGTATGCCAAAATGATATTTGTTCTCGTGCTCGTCGGGCATGCAAAGTGTCACCCGCACGATGCGGCTGCCGGCGCGAGTTCGATCGCAGCCCGCCGCTAAGCGAGTGAGAAAAGAAGTGCGGGTAGGCGTCGCCGGCTCTCCGCATCCGACAAGAGGAAACGCATTGTCCCCGCCTACCCTTTGGCGCCCGCCCACCACGGTGGCGGCGCCGATATCAGCCGACAAGGCGGCGTATCGCTGGGGGTTTGCTCGACACAATCACGCTGCGAGGGCCGATGGCGACTGATCAAGGGACGGAAGTCGACTATGTGGTCGTCGGAGCCGGCTCGGCCGGTTGCGTCGTTGCGAACCGGCTGAGCGAAGACCGGAGCGCCAAGGTCGTCGTGCTGGAGGCCGGCGGCGACGACCGGCCGCTGGCGAACCTGCGCCAGTTCTCGTCCAACATGATGATCCACATCCCGGCCGGCTTCGCATTCCTGCTGACCGATCCCAAGGCGACGTGGCAGTACGACAGCGAGCCGGATGCGGTGAGCGGCCGGGTCTACAAGTATCCGCGCGGCAAGGTGCTGGGCGGCTCGTCCTCGATCAACGGCCTGCAGTATGTCCGCGGGCGGGCGGACGACTTCAACACTTGGCGCCAGCTCGGCTGCTACGGCTGGGGCTGGGACGAGCTGCTGCCGCTGATGACGCGCATCGAGGACCGCTGCGGGACCAAGAGCGAGTTCGTCGGCAAGGGCGGCGAGCAGAGCGTGTCCGAAGTCGAGCCGATCGGCATCTCGGAAATCATCATGGAGGCCTGCGTCGAGGCGGGCATTCCGCGCGACGTCGACATCAACGCCGGCGGCGAAGAAGGCGTGAGCCGCGTCCAGATGACCGCCCGCAACGGCGTCCGAACCTCGACCGCCAAGGCCTTCCTGCACCCGGTCTCCTCGCGCCCCAACCTGCAGATCGTGACCGAGGCGTTCACGACCCGCATCCTCTTCGAAGGGCGCCGCGCCGTGGGGGTGGAGTATCGCAAGAACGGCCAGCTGCAGCGCGTCTATGCGCGGCGCGAGGTGGTGCTGAGCGCGGGCCCGATCAATTCGCCCAAGATCCTGCTGCTGTCCGGGGTCGGCCCGGCCGAGGAGCTGAAGGCGATGGGGATCACCCCGATCGTCGACAGCCCGCGCGTCGGCAAGAACCTTCAGGACCACTACACGGTGCCACTGCGCGCCCAGCTCAAACACCGCGAAGACAGCATCAACTACCGCACCCACGGGCTTCACCTCGCCGGCGAAGTCCTCAAATACGCCGCCTTCCGCCGCGGGGTGCTGAGCACGGCTGCCGTCTCCGTGGCGGGCTTCATCCGCACCCGGCCCGAGCTCGACCTGCCGGACATCAAGTTCAACGCCAACGCCGGCTCGTCGGACCCGGTAGCCTCGATGAAGGCCGGCCGCATGGTCATGCGCAAAGAGCCCGGCGTCACCCTGGCGTTCCAGGTCAGCCGTCCGCTCTCGCGCGGCGAAATCACCCTGCGTTCGGCCGATCCCGACGTGCATCCGCGGATTGAACCCAACTTCCTGAGCGATCCCTACGACCAGATGACCAGCGTCGCGGCCATGCGCCGGATGCGGCAGATCATGGATCAGCCGGCGCTAGCCGCGCGCATCGAAAAGATCCTGCCCCCGGCCGACCGGTTCCCGGAGATGACCGACGACGACATCCTGCTGGAGGTGCGGGCGCTGGGCATCAGCTCCTACCACGCCTGCGGCGCCTGCGAGATGGGGGCCGACGCGCAGAGCGTGGTCGATCCCGAGCTGCGCGTTCGCGGCGTCGAGGGCCTGCGGGTGGCCGACGGCTCGATCATGCCGCGGATCACGTCCGGCAATCTCAATGCGACCTGCATCCTGATCGGCGCCAAGTGCGGCGAGCTGATCAAGGCCGGCCGCTCTGGGGAAAGGCGCTTGGGCGAGGCGGCTTGAATGGACGCCTGGTCGGAGCGATCAGGGATCTGCGGTGGTGTCGTTAGGTACGCAGTTCGACGTTAGGGATTGAACCATGTCACAGCCGATCGAAGTCTATTGGATGCCGGGCTGCACGGCCTGCCTTCGCATGAAGGAATTCGTCGAAACCACCGGCCTGCCCTTCACCGCCATCAATGCGGCGGAGGACAAGACGGGCCAGGAGAAGCTGAAGCGCCTGGGGGCGACGGTTCCCTGCACGGTGGTCGGCGACGCCTGGGCGCAGGGCATCGACCTGGCCGCGGTCGCCAAGCTGATCGGCATCGACTACGACGCCCCGACCATCCTGCCGCCGGAGGAGCTGGCGCAGCGTTACATCGTCGTCAACGAGACGCTGCAGCGGCTGATGGCCCAGGCCGACGCCAAGATGCTCGACACGCAGCTGCCGGGTCGCCCGCGCAACATGCTCAATGTCGGCTACCACGCCGCCTCGGTGATGCGGCTGTTCCTGCAGGTCTATGATCCCGAACTGGTGCCGGAGGAGGGCCGCTATGTGCTCGAGCCCACCACCCCCCTGGCGCCCGGCATCGAAACCTCCGGAGACGTGATCGCCCACGCTCAGGAAACCCTGGGCCTGTTCAACACCTGGTGGGAACGCGATGGCCGGGACGACCCGCTGGACCGCGTCGAGCGCGGCTACTGGGGGCACCGCACCATGCTCGAACAGTTGGAGCGGGAGGTGTGGCACACCGCCCAGCACACCCGCCAGCTGGCCGTCTTCCTGGAGGCGTGCGGGGTGGAGCCCGACCGGCCGCTGGGCGAACGCGAGCTGGCGGGCCTGCCCATCCCGCAGCGGGTGCACGCGTGAGCGGAGCCGTCGCCGACCTCACCGCCGACACCTTCGACCAGACCATCGCCCAGGACGCGCCGGTGCTGGTCGACTTCTGGTCGGAGTTCTGCTCGCCCTGCGTCGCGGTCGGCCAGGCCGTCACCGAGCTGGCGGAGCAGTTCGCCGGCCGCGTCGTCATGACCAAGGTCGACGTGGTCGCCCAGCCCGAGCTCGCCGCCCGCTTCAACGTCGGCAGCGTGCCGACCCTGCTGGTCTTCAAGGGCGGCAGCCCGGTCGGCCGGCTGGCCGGCGCCCGCCCGAAGACGCACATCGTTCGCCTGATCGAGTCCCACCTGGACTGAGGTCGAGGCCAAACCCGCCGCAAATTGTTCGAGGAGTGAATTCGTGAGCATGAAGATCGTCGTCGACCGCGCCGGTTGCGTGGGCCACGCCCGTTGCCAAGCCGTCGCCCCGGATCTCTACCCGCTCGATGAGAACGGCTACATCGACACCGACGGCTTCGAGGTGGCCGCGGGCCAGGAAGACATGGCCCGCCGCGGCGCCCGCTCCTGCCCCGAGTACATCATCCGCACGGAAAACGACCCGACGGGCAAGAGCTGGCCGCCGTCGAAGGGGTGAGGGGGCGCGCCGACCGGCGCGGCTAGTCTCTGATCGCTCGCCGGCGCAGATGCGGACAGGTGTATTCGTAGCGCGAGCGCGTTCGATCTCTCCCCCGATTGTTCTCCTGGAAAGCGCGGCGGCTTCTCCGGGAGCCATGAACACGCCGGACCAGGACTGGACGACGCAAGTCGCTGCGGATCTCGGCGCGCCGTTTCATGGGTCCCGGTCTTCGCTGCGCGAAACCGGGATGACATTCCCTGCCAATTGTTCCCTATTTGTTCTTGACGGTCGTGCGAGTCGCGCCAGCATGAGCTGTGCTTGAAGGGCCGGGCCTGGAGGGCCGAGGTCGAGCGAAGGGAACAGCGAGATTGCCGAACACCGCACGTCGTCCGGGGGATCCGAGGCCGAGCGCACTTGGGTCGATGTTCCCCCGAACTTATCCGAGCATGGCCGACATCCTGCGCTCAGCGCCGCCGACGCTGAGCTCAACCGTCACGATAGGCGGGCGACGGTACAGAGGTGTCGACAACGGACGAGCGAACGTGCTGGTCCCGATCGACGATCCACAGGCGGAAGCGCGGCGTCGCGGCATGGAGCGCTTTCAGGATCAGGTGGCTCACCCCCTCGGAAGCAGCCTCTACGGCCTGGCCGCACTCGCTGGCGCATCAGAGCGGACGCGCGACCGAGCGCTTAAGGCGGGGGGACTCATCGACGAAGCGATGCTGGCGTTTGCGCCTGTCGCCGCCCCGCGGCGTACTCCGCAGCCGCTGCCGCAGGGGCAAGTCGCTCCGCCGGGTTGGCGACGACCCAATGTTCAATATCGAGAGACTAACGAGCATGGTCAGGCGCGAGGAATAGATGCCTGGCTCGAAAAGTCCCAACTTGGCGTGGGTGAGCGGGCCAGCCGCCGCCTGAGGCCGCCCGGCTGGCAGGGGAACGGCAACCTCTTCAACGAGGCGAGAGGTCACCTCCTCGCGCGGAGTCTCGGAGGAATCGGTGGTCGCGACTTGCGTAATCTCGTGACCTTGACGCACCGTGGAACCAACTCGCCGGAGATGCAGAATGTCGAGCGCGATGTGCTGCGAAGGGTTCGCGACGGCGAGCTTGTCGAATACCGGGTCACTCCGTTTTATGATGGCCCCGGGCGGCCCCCGACCTGGGTGCTCATGACCACGCGTGGATCCCGAGGCGCGCCGACCGCGCGGCTCATCCAAAACCCAGCCGGAATACGCAAGTGACCATCGAGAGGTTGATGGCGGTGGTCCCGCCCCCCGTTGCCCCTTTCGAGGCGTTTCACGGCGGTGCATGGGACTTGATCGAGGCCGAGCTCGGGACGCCTCTGCCGCAGGACTACAAGGATTTCGTCCGCCTCTACGGCTGCGGCGAGTTCATGGAATTCCTCACCATCCATGTCCCGCGAAGCAGAAGTCAGTATGTCAGGCTGGAAGCCGAAGCTTACGCCGTCGCCAGGCTTGCGGGAGAATTGGCGGACGATGAACTTCCATTCCCATATCCATTCTGGCCGACGCCCGGCGGGCTGCTGGCGTGCGGTAAGACGGACAACGGCGACAACTTGTTCTGGCTGACGCGCGGCTCGCCTGACGATTGGACGGTCGTGGTTTGGGGACGGGGCTCTGGAGAATTCGAGGCGTTCGATTGCGGCCTCACCGACTTCCTGGCGGGCGTCGCCACGGGTGGGATCGAGCCAGAAGATTTTCCGGAGGATATGCTTCCGTGCGACCGCTTCTTCACCCCCTACTCGGCCAAACGGCACGGCGTCTATAGCATCAGCTGGCGCGTAACTTACGGCGGCGCGGCGCCCGAAGATTCGAATTAGCGTCACAAGCTCGCACCATCGTCACTGCCCTTCTCCGCCCAGGTTCGCGGCGTCGTGGGTCTGGTCGACCAGGGCGATGAACTTGGAAAGCGTCGGCGAGCGGTTGGTCGGGGCCCAGGCGAGGACGAATTCCTTGGCCAGCGAGAGGCCTTCGATGCGGCGCAGCGCCAGACCGCTCCAGCCGCCGCGGCGGGGCGCGTCCATGGCGATGGCGAGGCCAAGGCCCGCGGCGACCAGCGTCAGGAGGGCGGCGTCGCTGGAGGTCTCCAACACCGTGCGCAGCGGGATCTGCGCCTTGGCGAAGGCGCGCAGGATGCCGTCGTAGGTGTCGGCGTTGACGTCGCGCCGCAGCATGATCATCGGCGCGTCCGCCAGGTCGCTCAGCTCGACGCGCTGCTGGGTGGCGAGCGGGTGGGCCTGGGGCGCGACCAGCACGAAGTCCTGGGCGTCGAGGCGGCGGGCGGCGAACTCCGCGTGGGCGCCCGGGATCCGGAAGTGGAAGCCGGCGTCGATCGCGCCGGCGCGCAGCGCCTCGTACTGGTCCGCCTCGCCCATCTCGGAGAGCTCGACGGCGACGTTGGGAAAGGCGGTGCGGAACAGCGCCAGGCAGTTGCCGACGATGGGCTGCTGACCGCCGATCTCGTTGAAGGCGACCGAGAGCCGGCCGCTCTCGCCGCGGTCGGCCAAGCGCGCGCTGGTCACCGCAAGCTCGACCTCGCGCAGCACCTGCCGCGCGCCCTTGGCGAAGACTTCGCCAGGCGCGGTGAGGCGGACGCCCTGCGCCGAGCGGGCGAACAGCTGGACGCCCAGCTCCTCCTCCAGCGCCTGGATGCGCTGCGATAAGGCCGGCTGCGAAACATGCACCCGCTCCGCCGCGCGCCGGAAGTTCAGATCGGTGGCGGCCGCAAGGAAATAACGCAGCTGACGCAGGTCCATGGCGCGCGCCTCCCGACATCGCGATAAGTGTTGCTTATCACGCGATCGGTTATCAATATTCGACAAAGCGCCTTCGTCCATCGCATTCTGTGGGGGACGAAGCGGGCGTGGGCCCGCGGAAATGGGAGGACTCGCCATGCCAGCCGACGGTAACGGCTTTCTGCTGAATCCAGTGGGAACGCGTGAAGTCACCAACACCCCGATCGCGCCCCGGCTCGACGGCCTCAAGGGCCGCAAGATCGGCCTGCTCGACAACACCAAGAAGAACGCCGACATCCTGCTGAAGGAAGTGGGCGAGATCCTGCTGCGCGACCATGGCGTCGCCGAGGTGATCTATCGCCGCAAGGTGGGCTCTTCGCCGGCCGCGCCGGCCGAAATGCTCGACGAGATGGCGACCTGCGACGCGGTGATCAACGCCTATGGCGACTGCGGGTCCTGCGCCTCCTGGTGCATCCACGACGGCGTGACGCTGGAGAAGCGCGGCGTGCCGACCGCCACGGTCAACAGCGACGCCTTCGTCGTGCTGGGCCAGCAGGAAGCGGTCGCGCTGGGCCTGCCCGGCCTGCCGATCGTCACCGTGCCGCACCCGATGGGCGACGTCCGCGCCGAGGAAGTGCGCCGACGCGCCGCGGCCATGATCCCGCAGGTGCTGCACGTGCTGACCACCCGCCCGGAAGCCCTGGAGTCGGAGTTCACCGATCGCTTCATCATCGAAAGCGACAACTTCACCCGCGCCGAGATGGTGTGCGAGATATGAGCACGATGACGTCGGAGTCCGCCGACAAGTACCTCGAGATCAAGGCTTCGCTGAATTTCGAGGAGGCGAACGAGGCGCTCTACCAGTTGGGCGTCACCGACGGCCTGCCCGTCGTCCCGCCCACAGCCGAGCGCGTGGCGCGGATGCTGGGGGGGACGCGCCGCGACCCCAATCAATGCCTGGGAACGATGGGGCCGGCCTACGGCAACGCCACCGTCGAGAAGATCGCGGTCAACGCGGTGATGGCCGGCTGCCTGCCGGAATACCTGCCGGTGGTGATCGCCGCGGTCGAAGCGATGCTGCAGGACGAGTTCAACCTGTACGGCATCAACGCCACCACCCACCCAGTCACGCCGATGATCGTGGTCAACGGGCCGGCGGCGACGAAGCTGCGGATCAACGGCGGCTACAACTGCATGGGCCAGGGGTGGCGCGCCAATTCCACCATCGGCCGCGCGATCCGGCTGATCCTGATCAACATCGCCGGCGGCACGCCGGGCAAGGGCGACCGCGCCACGCACGGCACGCCGGCCAAGTTCAGCTTCTGCCTCGCGGAGAACGAATTGGCCTCGCCCTGGGACCCGCTGCACGTGCGCCGCGGCTTCGCGCCGGACGTCAGCACCGTCACCCTGCACGCCAGCGAGGCGCCGCACGAGATCAACAACCACACCAGCGAGGACGGCGTCGGCGTCATGCGGACGTTCGCCAACACGATCTCGCACCTGGGGCACAACAACTCCTACCTGGGGCATGGCGAGGTGGCGATCTGCATCGGTCCGGAGCACGCCGAGACGATCGCGCGCGACGGCCACACGATCGAGGACATCCAGGAGTACCTGTACAAGAACTCGGGCAATCGGCTGTCGGCGCTGCTGGGCATCGGCCGGGACAACATCCCGGGCATGGCGCCCTTCGACGCGTCGGCCGAGGACGCGTTCGTGCCGCTGGTCGAGCAGCCGAAGGATTACCTGCTGTTCGTGGCCGGCGGCGTGGGCAAGCACAGCATGGCCATGCCGAGCTTCGGCCTGACCAGGTCGGTGACCAAGGCGATCGATCCCGCCTGAGCCTGAGCCTAGGCTAGGGTTGACAAGAGCGAGATGCGACCAGGCGGGGCCCGCCTGGTCGCATCGTCCGTTCTGCAAACAGGAAACTGGGAGACGGGCTGGGGGGCGATGGCCGAGCGTCCGATCGCAAACAGCAAACGCACCTGTGATCTCGCGGGCGGGATCGTTGCCGGGCTCTCCATCGCGGCCGTAAGCTTTTGACGCCGATGCCGAGAATTGGCCGCGAGCGGCTCGAGCGGGCGTTCGCGATCCTGAAAATCGCTAGCCGAGGAAACGCACATGACCGGACGTCTGGAAGGCAAGGTCGCCATCGTCACCGGAGCGGGCAGGGGGCTTGGCCGCGCGATCGCCAGGCGGTTCGCGGCCGAGGGCGCGGCCATCGGCGCGCTGTCGCTGACGCCCAGCGGCATCGACGAGACCGTGGCGCTGATCCAACAGGACGGCGGCCGCGCGATCGGCGTGCGGTGCGACCTGGGCGACACCGCCTCGATCCGGCCCTCGATCGAGAAGGTCGTCGAGGCGTTCGGCACGGTCGACATCCTGGTCAACAATGGCCACGACGTCTCGGTCGACTCGATGACGGCGCCGTTCGAAAGCGCCAGCGTCGAACAGATGATGCGCCAGTTCACCACCGGCCCAATCGGCTCGGTGGTCGCCATGCAGGCCTGCTTCCCCTACCTCAAGCGCAAGGGCGGGGCGGTGATCAATGTGGGATCGGCGGTCGGGGTGAAGGGCATCGCCAAGTTCGCGCCCTACGCCATGGCCAAGGAAGCCATCCGCGCCGCCACCCGGGTCGCGGCGCAGGAGTGGGGCAAGTTCGGCATCACGGTGAACACGGTCTGCCCGGTGGCGGATACGCCCGGCGCCCGGACGACGATCGCATCCGGCGTGCTCGGCGACCTGCCGCCCGTGACGCCGCCGATCGCCCGGCATGGATCGTCCGATGACGACATCGCGCCGGTCTTCCTGTTCCTGGCCAGCCCCGACGCGCAGTTCATGACCGGGCACACCTTCATGGTCGACGGCGGCATCACCATCGACGCGGGGCGCTGATCAGGCGCGCCAGACCAGCGGCAGCTCGACCAGGCCGAGCACCGAGCCGAAGCGCATCGGCAGGCGCGCGTCGTCCTTTCGGCGGAAGGTCGGCAACTGGGCCAGCAGGTTGCGCATCGAGATCATCACCTCCTGGCGCGCCAGGTGCGAGCCGATGCAGCGGTGGATGCCGTAGGCGAAGGTGGAGTGCGTGGCGTTGCGCTCGAAGATGATGCGGTTCGGCTCCGGGTAGGCCTCCGGGTCGCGGTTCGCCAGCGGACAGGACAGCAGCACCCGCTCGCCGGGCTCGATCACCACGCCGTTGCGCGAGACGAACCGCTTGCGGCACCTCTTGTTGACCGTCAGTGGGGCGAAGGCGCGCAGGAACTCTTCCGTCGCGGCCGGCAGGAGCTCGGGCGCGGCGCGCAGGGCTTCCTGGTCTGCCGGATGCTCGGCGAGATATTTGACGATCCAGGAGAGGCCAGAGGTCACCGTATCGAGGCCGGCGAAAAACAGCATGATCGCCGAGCGCAGCTGTTCGCTCTCCGTCATGCGGCGGCCGTCGACTTCCGCCGTCACCAGCCAAGTGAGCACGTCGTCGCGCGGATCCTTCGCGCGCTCGGTCAGGGTCTCCTTCAGGTGTCCCGACATCAGGCGCAGCGCCTCGACCTTCTTCGAAAGGTCGGTGGTGCCCATGATGGTCTTTTCCCAATGGACGTAGGTCTCGCTCTCGCTGAGCGGCAGGCCGAGCAGGCTCAAGAAGATGCCGACCGGCAGCGGCACCGCGAAATCCTGGATGAAGTTGCACTCGCCCTTGTCGCGCATCTGCGCGATCAGTCGGGTCGACTCCTCGTCGACGACCTGGCTCAGCGCCGTCATCCGCTTTGGCGAAAACAGCGGGTTGAGGACGGCGCGGTACCAGGAGTGGTCCGGCAGGTCGATCTCGGCCGGGATCAGGCCGCCTTCCAGTCCGATCAGGTCCAGCACGCCCACGGCCCCGACGGCGGTGAAATGCTCCTCGTCCAGGAAGGCGGCGCGGATGTCCTCGCTGCGGCGGAAGATCCAGGCCCCGTCGCCGCGCGGCGAGCCCTTGGGGTCCCAGAACAGCTCCGGCCCTTCGTGTATGCGCGGGATGATCACGTCATAGGGGTCGTCGGCGTCCACCGAGGCGTAGAAGCCAAGCCCGTAGGGACGAACCAGGTCCGCGGGCAGCCGCTCCTCCGGCCGTGGCGCTGTAGAAGCCGTTCCGTCCATCTCATCAGACTCCCTATTCCGCCGCGCCAAGGCGGCGTCACTTTTGGCGGGGTGGGCGCGACGGGACGGTCTTCAGGTCGCGCCCACCCCATTGCGCCCTATTCTAGGGGACGATCTCGTCGAATTGCACCAGATTGCCGTCCGGATCGCGCACCACCATGCAGCGGATCTGTTTGCCGGTCGGCATCGCCCAATTGTAGGAATCGCTGCCGATCACCGGGGCGGCGAAGGGCAGGCCCGCCTTTTCCAGGCGCGCGACGACGGCGTCGAAGTCTTCCACCCAGACGCCGTAATGGTGGATGCCCCAGTTCCAGAACTCGGGCTGCGGCGGCCGCTCGCCGCGCGGTTGATCGGTGATGCTCAGGAACGGGGTGTAGGCGCCCGGCTCCGGCGGCGCCACGTGCACCAGGGCGAAGCTGCGCTTGGCCGTCCCGCCATCCCAGCCATCGCCCCCGTCCGCATATTCCTTTCGCGCGAAGTCCTCATAGCGGTAGCGGACGAACAGGTTTAGTCCGAGCAGGTCGCAATAGAAGTTCAATGAAGCGTCGAGATCCTCGACCGCGATCGCCAAATGGGAGAAGCCGTTGATCCGCATAGCCGCTTCCTCCGCAACTTCTATTGTTCTGCGCCGCGACCGTCAGGGCCGTCGCGGGCGCTGACAGGCCGCATCTTCGAGCGCAGGGCCGGTAGCGGCTCCGTGAACGAACACGTCCGCAGCTGTTCCAGACCGCACGTACATGCGCGCCGAACTCTACGGCTGTCAATCATTGCAGAGAAACCAGATCCGGCGAGCGCCGCTATTCTAGCACATAAGTGGTTCTCGACCCGCGAGAAGCGTGCTTTGATACGTTTGACTGAAGTATAAGATGAATGAAATAAGGCTTGCCGGCGCATCGCAAGATGCGGGCCGCGGGCGTCAGGGCCGAGCTTCACGTGTTCGAGGCCATGCCGCACGGCGGCTTTGGCCGCACGCCCGAGGATGAGGATCTCGCCGCCGAGGTCAGGCGCTTCGTCGCCAGTCTCGCGAGCTAACCCAGTTCGGAGGCTCGGAGGCGGCGCGCCGGGCGCCTGCCGCTACACCGAAGCGGACATCAGCCCCGTTTGCTGGGCGAGCGGCTTGATCTCGCGGGCGAACACGTCGAGGCCCTCTTCGAAGTCGACCCAGATCAGGGCCATGCCGTCCAGGCCGGCGTCGGAGAGCGCGTTCATCTTGCCGACCACCTGCTCCGGTGTCCCCATCAGCCGGTAGCCGTGGCTCCAGGCGATCATGCCCTCGGCGATGGTCTTCTGGTCGATGTAGCTGGTGGCTTGGCCGCCGCCCATGATCGCCTGCCGCAGCAGCTCGGCGCCTTCCCAGTCGCCCTTCTCGTGGACGAAGTAGTTGAAGCGGCGCTGAACCTCGGCCTCGGTAGGGCAGCAGAGCATGCCGCCGGTGGTCCAGACCTGCACCTGGCGACCGACGGCCGCGGCCTGCTGCTTGATGCCGGCGACCGTGCCCCGGAGCTGATCGAGGTCGGTCGGCGGAGTGATGAAGATGATGTCCACGTTCCGGGCGGCGAACGCCTGGCCCGCCGGGCTGGAGCCCGCGCTCATCAGCAACGGCCGGCTGCGCAGCGGGCGCGGCTCGCTGTGGGCGCCCGGCGACTGGTAGTATTTGCCCTCCCAGTCGAACGGCTTTTCCTCACGCCACAGGCGCTTGATGAAGTCGGCCCATTCGGCGGCCTCAGCGTAGCGCTCGTCGTGCGGCAGCTGGCGCTTGCCGAACATGTCGAACTCGGCGGCGTTCCAGCCGGCCACCATGTTGAAGCCAAAGCGGCCGTCGGAGATGTGGTCGATGGTGACGCCGGCCTTCGCCGCCCGCACCGGATGCAGCAGCGGCACGTGCACGGTGGCGAACAGGGTCACGCGCTCGGTCGCCGTCGCCAGGGCGGAGGCCCAGGCCATGGTCTCGTAGCTCTCGCCCCAGAAGTTCGACTTGCCGCCGATGCCCTTCCAGCGGCCGACCGGGACGATGGCGTCGAAACCGGCGGCCTCGCTGGCCTTGGCGATCCGCACCTGCTGCGGCCAGTTCAGCTGGGTGATGACCCCCTCGGCCAGGGTGGCGGTGCCGCCGCCCTGCAGGTTCCACGAGAACGAGCCCAGCTTCAGCCGATTGCCGCTGCGGAACAGCGGGTGGCTGGTCGGGGTGTCGCCGGCCTTCACGGCTTGACCTTCGGCCATCAGATTTTCCTCAGGAGACGCCCATGCGCGCTACTCGGTCAATGTTGGGGGTGTCGACCAAACCGCCGAATGAGCTGAGCTGGCCAAAGCCGACGTCGTCCATAAGCCAGATCAGGACATTGGGGCGCTGCTGCTGCGTCGCTGCGCAGAAGCGGGGCGCTGAACGGCGGCGTCTGGAAGCAACAATTCCGACGCCATCCCGAATGAAGGCGCGACCCGTAAGTCCCGCCGTCAGCGCTATCAGAGATACCAGCCGTCGCGAGTTCATCTGGATTTCCTTTACCCATGCGTTGGCGGAGGCGCGGCCCTGCCGTACTGTCGGCGCGCATCACGGAAGGCTGACTCGGACGTGTGCGACCTCGCCCTGGAGCCGCCCCGCAGCCGTGCGGTAAGTTGTAACAGGGACGCCGGTGTCGCGGCCGATGTCGAAGGTCTCGCCGATGCCGGCGGTCCCGATGATCGTCTTCGACATGCGCCCTTCGGCCAATAACATCGCGCCGTCGTAGATCTTCAGGTCGCCTGCCGCCTTCGGGCCGCCATCGGAGTTGAAGACAAAGCGCAGCTGGTGCGCGCCTGCGGCGAGCGGAGTCTGCGCCTGGACGCGCATCTGCTCTTCCGGCCTCTGCGAGAACGCCTGGATCACGGTCGGCCGGCCGTCCTCCAGGAAGAAACTCCACCCGCCGAACATGCTCCCCGTCGCCACGATGACACCGGAAGCATTGTCTGGAAGTGTCACGTCGGCCTTGATCTCGAAGGAGCGGCCGGTGAATGACGGCGCCGCGGCCGCTGCGACGCTCGTGTCCGCCGACCAGTAGTCGAACTCGCGTCGAACCGGCCCCCTTGGCGGGGGGCCTAGGTTATGGCGAGCGATCGCGAAGTTGTCGTCGAATGGCAGGACGTGGTTCTTCTCCGCCTCCGTGAGGAAAATTCGCTGCATTTCCTTGACCTTGTCCGGATGAGCGGCGGCGAGATCGTGAGCTTGGCTGAAATCCTTGCGAAGGTCGTACAGCTCCCATGTCCTGGTCATGGGATCGGTGGAAACTGGAGGCTTCTTCTCCCACGGCATACGGCCCGTTGGCGCGCCCGCGAACCATCCGTTGCTATAGATGCCGACGGCGCCGCTGATCTGGAAGTATTGGGTGCGTTCTTGTTCTGCACGCCCCGGCGAGAACCAGGGGGCCAGGCTCACGCCCTGCATCGGCTGTTGCGGCGTACCGAAGACGATTTTCGGCTGGGGGATCTTCGCGGCGTCGAGGATGGTCGGCGCGATGTCGATGAGGTGCGAGAACTGGCTCCGGATGGCGCGATGCTCATGGATCTGAGCGGGCCACGAGACGACCAGTCCGTTCCGGATCCCGCCGAGATAGGAGGCGAACTGCTTGGTCCAGCGGAAGGGCGTGTTCATCGCCCAGGCCCAGCCGATCGGATAGTTCTGGTAGGTGGTCGGCTCTCCCATGACGTCGATTTGGGAGCGCAGCCATTCGGGCGAGTCGACCGACCCGTTCAGGATGTCGCCCAGCTCGTTGCTTACGCCCGTCACCCCGCCTTCGCCGCTGGCTCCGTTATCGCCTTGGATGAAGATGACGAGGGTGTTGTCACGAAGCCCCATCCGGTCGAGCTCGTCCAGCACGCGACCGATCTGAGCGTCCTGGAAGGCGAGCATGCCAGCCGCGACCTCCATGGTCCGGGCGGCGGTTCGCCGCTCGTCGGGAGTTAGGGCGTTCCAGGCGGGAATGCGATCCGGACGCGGCGTAAGCGCCGTCCCCTTCGGGATGATTCCGGCCGCCAGCTGTCGGCTGTAGGTTTCTTTCCGGGTTTCGTCCCAACCGCGGTCGAACTTGCCTCTGAAGCGCTCGATCCAGGCCTTGGGCGCCTGGTGCGGCGCATGCATGCTGCCGGGCGCCATGTAGATCATGAAGGGGCGGTCGGGCGCGGCCGCCTTCTGGTTGTGGATCCAGGTGATCGCGTCGTCGGCCAGACGCTGGTCGAGGAGTTCGCCGGCCCGCTCGGCGTCGTCCACCCTGGAATTGCCCCGCCACAGCCTTGGCTGCCATTGGTGAACGTCGCCGCCAATGAATCCATAGAAGTAGTCGAAGCCTAGACCCGTCGGCCATTGGGTGAACGGTCCGGCTCCTGACGTCTGGTCCCAGGGCAGGTCGTGGTGCTTGCCGAACATCGCCGTGCTGTAGCCGTTGAGCTGCAGGATGCGGGCGATCGAGGCGGCGGACTGCGGAAAGGTGGCGTTATAGCCCGGAAATCCGCTCGGCGAGTCGCTAAGCTCGCCCATGCCGACCTGATGCGAGTTCCGTCCGGTCAGAAGCGCGGCGCGCGAGGGCGAGCAGATCGCCGTCGTATGAAAGCGGTTGAAGATCAGGCCGTCACCGGCGAGCCGGTCGAGGTTGGGCGTCGGCACCGGGCCGCCGAAGGTGCTCGACGCGCCGAAACCCACGTCGTCGGTCATGACGAGAAGCACATTGGGCGCGCCCGCAGGCGCCTCCAGCCGCGTCGGCCAGTCCGGGCGGGACTGCGCCGACATTTCGGCGATTTCACCGCGGAACGGCTGGTCGGGCAGCGGCAGCACGCTGCGAGGCGGCTCCGCGGCGCCGGCCGGAGCCGCGGCCAAGACGAAGAGCGCGCTCAGCGCGCCGCCGAGCAGGAGCGAGGCCCTGGACTTCTTGCCGGAGGCGCCCCCGCCCGCCGCGCCGATCGGATGAGATGCGCCGAATTGCTCCATGGTTTCCTCTCAGGCATTGTTTTTTGACGGCTTGGCGTGCGGCTCAGGGCCGGGCCCCGCCAGTTCGCGCCGAAGGTGTAGCGGTGTAGAACGCCTGGCCGAATTGCGAGTAGGTCGCGCTGCCGACGCAGCCTTTCACCGAGTCCCAGCTCTGCCGCAGGCCCGCGGTGACTGAGAGGCCCTTGACCAGATCGTCCAGCGAATAGTCGACTTGGCCATAAAGCGCCTCGCTGCGGTTGGTGTAATAGCCCGGCACCTGGGTATGGGAGAGGCCGATCAAGGCGGTCGGCGCGGACCGGGGCGAGCCGCGGTACGAGCGAGCGTCATAGTCGTCGTAGTCGTGCTCGAGCGCAACGATGCGCCCGGGCGGTGCACCCGCATATACATCTCGAGCCTCACGAAAGCCTTTTGAAACGATATCGTCGGCGTGTCGCGCGCCGCGCGCCGCGCCGCACCACGGCCCGGCGCACCTTCTCGAACATCTCGCGGATCGAGCTCATTCGCCGCCTTGCCCTCAAGCCCCTACGACCTAGAGGATCTCACGAGCCGGCCCGGACACGAAAGGCCGCCGATCAGCCGTCGAAGTTGGTCGAGCGGGAAAGGGCGTCCCAGGCCGCCATCTCCGCCGTCATCTGCGCCAGCTTCTGCTCGACCAGGCCAAGGGCGTCTGCGCCCCGGAACAGCCGCGTCGGCGGCTCGTCCGCCTCCGCCAGCCGCAGCACCGCCTCGGCGGCCTTGGCCGGGTCGCCGGGCTGGGCGCCGCTCTTGGCCTGCCGCGCGGCGCGGATCGGGTCCATGATCGCGTCAGAGTCGGCGATGCTGCGCGGCGTGCGCGCCATCGAGCGGCCGGCCCAGTCGGTGCGGAACTGGCTGGGCGCCAGCGCCGTCACATGGACGCCGAACGGCTTCAGCTCCTTGCCGAGCGCCTCCGATATGCGCTCCAGCGCGAACTTGCGCAGGGTGATGAAGCCGCCCATTGAGGTCGCGTTGATGATCCGGCCGCGGCGGCGTTCGCGCATCCCAGGCAGCACCGCCTTGATCATGGCCACCGGGCCGCAGACGTTGGCCGCGAACTGCCGGTGCAGCTCTTCCGTCGAGCTCTCTTCCAGCGCGCCCTCGTTGCCGTGCGTTGTTGATCAGCACCTCGACAGGGCCGGCCTGCGCTCCGCGGCGGCGAAGGCGCGACCGAGGCCGGAGCTGACGCCGGTGATGAGGAAGGTCTTGGCGGGGGTGGAATGGCATGGTCGCCTGGTGGGGCCATCACCTGGTTGGTGGCAATGGTCACACTCTGGCCCTTGACCATCTGGTCGAGCAGATGCAGCGCCTGCTCAGGTGAGAAGCCCTGGTGGGCTACGCTAGCGAGCGTCTCGCCGTTGCGGTCGCTGAGGCCGGCGAGCTCGGCGTGGACGGACCCCAGGTCGACGCGGCGGGGATCAACCAGCTCGCTTTTTCCGAGGCGCGTCACGTGCCGGAGCTCGCGCGCATGGACCAGCCGCGGACGCGGCCTCATCGCGGCGGCGTTCGAGGCGTGGGCCGCGCAGGGACTGCTCCCCTGACTGGACGACGCGCCGCGCGCCGCCGCCCTATGCCTCACCATGACCACCGATCCGGTGCGCATCCGCACCGCGCTCGGCACGCCGATCGAGGACATCGACGGCGAGGTCGGTTTCGCGGTGGACCTGTTCCTGCGCGGGCTGGGCTATAATGGGCCGAGTGGTGGGAGCGGCGGCTGATCGCGCCGGCGGGCGTCAATCCATCTTCGCGCCTTGTGCAGTCGCCGCAGATCCGCCAGTGATGTTTCGAAGCTGTATACGTCTGTATACAAAAGCAGCGTCAGGGAGGATTTCGCGTGGGTTTTGACTATGAAGGCAAGGTGGCCCTGGTGACCGGCGCTGCGTCGGGGCTGGGCCGGGCCACGGCGCTGGCGGCTCTGCGCGCCGGCGCCAAGGTGCTGGCGGTCGACGTCTCCGAGAAGGGCCTCGCCGGCACGGTCGAAGAGGCCGGCGAGGCGGCCGGCTCGATCCAGACCCTGGCGGCGGACCTCTCCAAGCCGGAGGAGTGCGCGAGGGCTGTCGACGAGGTGATCAAGCGGTTCGGCCGCATCGACCTCCTGTGCAACATCGCCGGCGTAGCGCGCATGCATAAGGTGGCCGACGTCACCGCCGACGAATGGCGGCTGCTGATCAACGTCAACCTGGCGGCGCCCTTCTTCCTGTCGCAGGCGGCGCTGCCGCACCTGATCAAGACGCAAGGGGCGATCGTCAACGTCGCCTCCAGCGCCGGCATCCAGGGGCAGGCCTATATGACGCCCTATTCGGCCAGCAAGGCCGGGCTGATCGGCCTGACCAAGGCGATGGCGATGGAGTTCATTCACGAGCCGGTCCGTATCAACGCCATCGCGCCGGCGGGCATGTTCACCCCGATGGCCGCGCCCGGCTACATGGCCCCGCCGCCCGGCTTCACGCCCGAGCTTCTGAAGCGCTACTCCGGCATCCGTGAGAAGGCCGATCCGAACTACATCGCCGACTTCATCCTCTATGTCGGATCGGCGAAGGGCGCCTTCTTCCACGGCGCCTGCCTGAGCATGGATCAGGGCCAGACCGCGGGGTAGGCTCGTCCCATGAGCACGACCGAAGACCCCTCCGAGAAGTTCATGCCCCCCGCGCGCGCCGTGTCGCTGCCGTTGGAGACGCTGCGGGATCGCCTGACGCCGTGGCTTCGGGAACGTTTCGCCGCGCCCGACCTGCGGATCGTCGACATCCGCTCGCCCGGCGCGGCGGGGGTGAACAACGAGACCCTGCTGCTCGACGTGGATTCCTCGGTCGCGGAGCTGAACGGGGTCGACGGCCTGGTCGTGCGGCTGGAGGCGCCGACGACGCTGTTTCCCGGCTTCGACATCGTCTCCTCCTACAGGTGCTACGAGGCGCTGCAGGACGAGCCGGTGGCGCCCACCCCGCGGGTCTATGGGCTGGAGCAGGACGAGACGATCCTGGGGCGGCGGTTCTATGCGATGGAGCGGATCGCCGGCCTGATCCCGGCCGACAACCCGACCTATCACCAGTCCGGCTGGGTCAAGGGCCTGCCCGTCGCCGAGCGTACGCAGTGCTGGGACAATGCGATCCGGACGATGGCGCGCCTGCACCGGGCGCCGGTGGAAAAGTTCGGCTTCCTGCGCGACATGGGCGTCGGCACGCTGCAGCAGCAGATGGCCTACTGGCGGCGCTACTACGACGAAAACGGCGTGCACGACGCCCTGCTGGAGAGGACCTGGGACTGGCTGGTCGCCAACTGCCCGGCCGATGCGCCTGAGGGCTTCTCCTGGGGGGACTCACGGCCGCCGAACATGATCTTTCGCGGCTTGGAGTGCGTGGGCCTGCTCGACTGGGACATGGTCAGCCTCGTAGGCCCCGAGTGCGACATCGCCTGGTGGATGCTGAACGACCTCTCCGGCAGCTCCAAGGTCGGGCGGCTGGAGGGGCTGCCCGCCGCGCGCGAGCTGGTCCGCATCTGGGAGGACGAGAGCGGACGCAAGGTCCGGAACATGGAGTTCTGGTTCATGTTCAACCTCTACCGCCTGGGCTCGATCATGCGCCGGCTGAAGGGCTTCCTGGCCTCGCTCGGCACGCCGCCGGAAGCGATCGGCGACATGGACAGGGTCAACACCGCGACCTCGATCCTCACCACCCGCTGGGGCCTGGGCGAGGGCTTCGGCGTCGGCCACTGGAAGGACGTCGCCCCGGCCATCGACGCCTGAGGGGGGTGGACCGAAATGAGCGGGCTTCGCCTGGGTCGATTGACGTTGATGCTCGCCGCCTTGGGGGGCTGTGCGACGGTGACGCGGGGAACGGACGACGCCTGGTCAGTTTCAAGCCGGCCGTCCGGAGCGCGGGTCGAGACCACGAACGGGTTTTCCTGCGCGGCCACCCCCTGCACCTTGAAGATCCCGCGCAAGGCGATGTTCGTGGCGACCGTGACCAAGCCGGGATACCGGCCCGCAAACATCATCGTGACCAGCAAGGCGGCGCGCCGTGCGGGCGCGGAGAAGGCCGGCGAGGCGTTGGTGGGCGGTCTGATCGGCTCGGCGGTGGACGCCAGAAGTGGGGCAGGGCTGGACCTGACGCCAAACCCGGCCTTCGTGGAACTAGACGCCGAGGCGGGCGCTGCGCCCTCGGTGGAGCGGCCCGCGCGCTTGGCGCCGGCTCCGTAAGCTTGACCGTGGTTCATGCGCGGTTCAAGCCGGCGCCCGCAGGGCTGCGGGCCCGCCCACCTCGCCTGCGATCGGGGACGAATGAGACCAGAGGACTCGCCAACGCCGGCGGCGGCTGACGGCGACTTCCGGGACGACCTGGAGGCCGTGCGCTCGGACGTGGCGGACAGCCGGCGCGCCGGAGGGCCGGCGGTCTCCCCGGGCGAGCCGGGCGGTCCGCTGAGAGGCTGGGTGAAGCCCGGCCGTCGGCGCGCGCCCGCCGGCAGCAGCGGCGGGGCGCTGGTCTATGCGATCGGCGACGTCCATGGCCGGCTCGATCTGCTGACGGCCTTGGTCGACAAGGTCGCCGCGGACGCCGGAGATCGGCCGCACACGCTGGTGATGCTCGGCGACTATGTCGATCGCGGGCCGGACTCGTCCGGCGTGCTCGATACGCTGATGGACCTGCACGAGCGGGCGCCCGAGCAGGTCCGGCTGCTGAAGGGCAACCACGAGCAAGCCTTGCTGCGCTTCATCGGCGAGCCGGCGCAGTCCGGGGCCTGGCTCGACCGCTTCGGCGGGGCGGCGACGCTGCAATCCTACGGTGTCGAGCCGTTGGCCGCCGGGGCCTCGGCCGAGGCGCTGCGCGCGGCGCGCAACCGCCTGCTGGTGCAGATGCCGGCGGCGCACCTGCTGCTGCTGCAGCGGCTGGAGCTGATGGCGCTGTGCGGCGACTACGCCTTCGTCCATGCCGGCGTCGATCCCGATGCGCCGCTTTCGGAGCAGACCGAGGGCGACCTCCTATGGATACGGGAGCGGTTCCTGGGCGCGCCGGGGCCGTTCGAGAAGATCATCGTCCACGGCCACACCTGGCGCGACGACCAGACGATGCTGCTCGACCACCGCATCGGCGTCGACACGGGGGCCTATCAGACGGGCGTGCTGAGCGCGGTGCGGATCTGCGACCGCGAGCGGGTGGTGATCCAGGCGCTCGATGAGGCGGCGGAGCGGCGACGGGCTGCGGGGCCAAGCGCCGCGGTCGGTTCCCTGGTGAGCCGGCCGCTCAACTACGCCGACGCCTCGCCGGCCGATCTGCGCTCGATCTTTGCGGGCGCCGATCTGCAGGTGGGCGCTGGGTCGCTGCTGACCTTGCACAGAAGGCGCGAGGACGCTCCCCCCGAAGTCGCGTAGCAACGTGCCTTGGCGAGCCTGCGACCCTAAATGAAGTAGGAGCCGCCTGGCCGGATGCGGACGCGGGGGTTCTCCGCGCCCGAGGTCAGACAATCGTCGATGGCCGCCAGGTCTTCCTTTACGCGGGAGACGAGCTGCGCCAGCGGATCGGGCGGCGCGGGCTTTTCGGGCGCGTCACCGCTGAAATGGTCGGCGATGCGTCGCCACAAGGATCGCCCCGGCGCTCCGCCGGCGGCGCGCCGGGGGAGGGCCTCGCCGCTGAACAGCGCCTTGTCGGTCCATTTGTCTCCGTCGAAGACGACGACCTTCGTTTCGAACTCAAGCTGCGGCCCGTCCTGGCGCCAGAAAAATCTCAGCAGTTCCCGGCGCCCGTTGATCAGGCGAGTGACGGCCCAAGCGCGTCCGGAAAAGTCCGGATCCTCCGCGGCGAAAGACCAGCCTTCGCTAGCCAGTCGCGGGAAGATTTCGGAGTGGAAGGCGTCGGCTAGTCCCCGATCAGGTTCGGTCGCTCGCCGCCGCCCGGCGCGCTCCAAGATCGTCCACACCACGGGGCGCGGCTCGTCGTGGGCGTAGCCGCAGATCTGCTGGCCCAAGCGCACCGGCAGGTCGAACATATGGTCGACCTCGTCCTCGCCGGACTCCGCCTGCTCGGCGGCCAGGGCTGCACGCAGATCCTCGAACGGCGGCGGCGGCTCGCCCTCGACGCTCACGCCATCCGCGTCGACATCCGGATCATGGGTCACGCTCCACGCCCGAGCGCCCCCGCGGAACGCGCGCAGACGGCTGAACATCACATGCTCTTCCAACTCGCAGCCGACGGCGAGCCCGTACTGCGAGGCGAGCGGAAGCGCCTGGTCGAGATCGACGCCCCCGTCATTGGACACCAGCACGAACCAACCTCCGAGGAATTCCGCGCAGGCGAGCGGAGAATTCAGCTCGTCGCTGGCGACGCCGCTCTCGGCGAGCCCCATCTCCGCCAGAAGGGACGCCCTGTCGCCGCCCTCCACGGCGAGCCAGTTCATACGCACCCCCATGCGCTCCTCCGATGACAGAGTCGGGGCTCCCGCTTCCCAAACGAGCGTTTCGGCCACCTAAGCGGGTATTAGGATGCACCCACAGTTGCGGCAGATCAAGAACGAAAGACGAACCCCGCCCCGAGCCGTCCGCGCAATGAGCCCTGGTGGCGGCCCCCGCGCGAGGAGCTCCCGCGTCGGAGCGGGCCCTTGGCCGGAGTTCGACTCCGTCAGGGGTGCTGGCGGATCCACTGGAGGTAATCGCGCATCGCGGCCTCGATCGGGAAGTCGGGCTGGAAGCCGAGCTGCGTGTTGGACCGGTCCATGTTCATGATCGGGCCGTTCGACGCGGTCGCCGAGGGGGCGGCTGTGGCGACGTCCTTCCCGACCGCGGCGTTGATGGCCGCGGCGATCTGGCTGGCGGAGTTGTAACGCCCCATGGCGACGTTGAAGTTGTGGTCCTGCAAGCCCTCGGCCCAGCAGGCGAGGTGGGTCGCCTTGGCCGCGTCCTTGGAATAGATCCAGTCGCCCGCCACCGCGATCTGCACCGGCTTGCCGGCCATCGCCGCGCGCAGCCAGTCCTCGAACATGGTGGTCAGCGCCCCGCCGCCGCCGAACGCCCAGGGCCCGAAGACGCCGGTGTAGCGCACGCAGACCACGTCCATCCCGTATTCGTGGCGGTAGGCCGAAGCCAGGCCCTCCACCGCCTGCTTGTTGGCGGCGTAGATGGTGGTCGGCCGCGGATAGGCTTCCTCGAACCCGTACTGGCCCTTGTCCTGGCCGCCGTCGGAGAAGACGTAGAGCACCGAGGAGCTGACCTGCACCACCCGCTCCAGGCCCATGATCCGGGCGATCTCCAGCACGTTGGCGGCGCCCATGACGTTGACCTGGGTGCTGGTGTAGGGGGCCATCTTGCTGCCGACCGTGAGCCCGCCGAAGGCGGCGGTGTTGATGATCCGGGTGACGCCGTTCGCCTTGACCGCGGCGACCAGGTCGAGCGGATTGGCCACGTCGCCGCGGACCAGGACGCATTTGTCGAGGTCGACGAAGTCGGCCAGGGCCTCGGGCCTGGGGGCGAAGTCGAAGAGGACCGGGGTTCGGCCCGCCTCCTGTTCCAGCCTGGCGATGTGCGAGCCGACCAGCCCCGCCCCGGTGATCAATACGGACATTGCGTCTTCCTTCCCCTGGTGGTCATTTCGCCCGGCCGCCAATTTTCGGCCCGCCACATTTCGGACGGGCGCATTCGAGCAGGTGGATCCAGGGCGCTCCACCTGAAAAGCCACGGAGCGCAAGCCCTGCGTCCAAGCGCAGCCGCGCCATTGGGGAAGGCGATCCTCTTGCTTTGGGTGCCCACTCGAGAGCCCGTGAAAGGCGGCGACGAAAGGGGCGTGCGAGCCGTCTCGCGCCGCAACTCGTCTCCGAGACCTGAGCCCGCGCCCCCGACCCGGGGACATGCGCAGGTACACAATCTCGTTACAGCTCCAACCCAGGTTAAGGCGCGAGATCGATCCCCGGCCAAACTGAGCAGACATCGCTGGATAGCAGCGTTATCAATTGCCCAAGAGTGTGGCAACGTCGGGTAGAAGATGTCGCCATTGTAAGGCGGACTGGTGACCGTCCGCCTCGGCGAGCGTGTTTGGCTGGCAAGGTAGCCGTCTAGCCAGTTGGATATCCAGCGCTTTTGTGGGCTGGAAGTCCTTGTGCTCCGCGAGTGTGCGGGGCGCAATCAACCTTAAGAATGTGTCCAGAATGCATTGCATCTTGGGCGGAGAGAGGTGGTCCGGTGGAAGGACGCGAAGGCAAGGTCGCGTCAAGCGGCGGTTGTGTCGGAGCCGGCAAGCGCGCTCGCGCCAAGGTCGATACGATCCCATGGATCGACGCATTGCCGCCCGATCCGACGGCGGTGCTCCGCCATCTGTATCGAGAAATGGGGCGCCTCGGCATCGAGCTTGACGACCTCTCGCCCACGCAACGTTCTGTCCTGCAAGACGTCGAGCATTGGATCGATCGCGGCCTGGTCGACGCCTTGACGCACATCCTGTCGCAGATTGCGCAGATCTCTTCGCCCGGGCGCGATCCCCAAAGGGCGCCGATCCAAGTGCGTGCGGTCATAACCCGACGCGGCGCGTTGAGCTTGAGATGGGGAGCCGCCGTTCGCAGCAAAAGCGGTGAGGGCGAGGATCGTCCTTTTCGTCGACGTGCGCACCTCAGGGTCGTGGGTGCGGAGGGGACCTCTCCCAATCTTCCAGACGCCGCGCGACGTTCAGTAAAGGCCTTCAATGGAGTTCTTCTGCTCCGTTCGGTAAGGGGTCTCAGCGAATCTTCGCGAAGTACGAAAGCAAATAATTACCTAGATCCTGTATCCATTCTGCTGATTTTTCTTGTGAGGCGGTGTTACGAGAATTTTATAGAAAGGCTCCGGGAACGGTCGCCAGTCGAGATGGTAGATCGGTTCATCTTCGCTTTTGATCGAACGACGTCGAAACCCTTCCAGCAGCTCCGTTCCTGGAAGATCGTCGAAGCGCAGGATCGGGTGGATAATCTGGTCGCACTTGAAGGTGCAAGAGGACGGGCGAGGCGTTAGCAACTCAATGCCTGATGTCGTATTCGGCGCTTCACAAGGCTGATCTCCCTTGCGCGATGACTACCTTGCGTCGATCCTTGGCGCCATGACACATAACGATGGCGGCGCGCGGCCCCTGGAGGCAGTTCGGATGAGCGATGAGCCCAAGTTCCAAGGTCAGACGGATGATTTGCTTGAAATGAGCGCCGAGCTGGTCGCGCTGTATGTTTCGAGGAACTACTTGCCGGCCGAACAGGTCACGCCGTTCTTCAAGTCGATCTATAAGGAGCTCGCCGCGGGGGTCGAAATCGGCCAGCTTGCCGGGGAGCGGGCCGGTGATGAAAGGGCGGTGGCGATTTCGCCTGCGGACTCAGTGCATCAGGATTATCTGGTATGCCTGGAGGACGGCCAGAAGCTGACCATGCTCAAGCGCTACCTCCGCACGCAGTACAACATGTCGCCCGAGGAATACCGCAGGAAGTGGAACCTACCTGCGGACTATCCCATGGTGGCCCCGTCCCAGTCGCTGAAGCGCTCTCGTAACGCCAAGAAGCTGGGACTTGGTCACAACGTGGGGCGGGGTTCGAAGAGCGCGCCCTGACACAAGGGCCTCGTGCGAGCCGTGCCGGCGCTTTGCCGGTGTAGGTTAGGAATGGCCCCTGGTCAGCGACGCGGACTTGGCAATTTCGGACGGGCTTCGGCCGGTGCTGCGAGCCGCTCCCGCTTGTGTTGCTCTCGAGCCTTTGCGATCTCCGAGCGAAATTTGGCGTAGCCGGGCGCCACCATAGGATAGTTCTGAGGCAGTCCCCAACGCGCACGATACTCGTCCGGGGTCATTTTGTACTTCTGCGTGAGGTGGCGGCGGAGCGACTTGAAACGCAAACCATCCTCGAGGCAGACGATATAGTCGTGGTTGATCGACTCTTCGATAGGTACGGCCGGAGCAGCCGCTTGATGTCGAGGTGAGGCGGCGTTCTCCCCGCTTCGGAGTTCATCGCCAGCCTTGATCAGGCGCTGCAGCATCTCAAGAACGTTGTCCGGACTGACGGAATTGTTGCTCACATATGCGCCGACAATCTTGTACGCCAGACTGACGACTGTCGCGCGCCGAGCATCCTCCATTGTTGGTCCCCGCGAATTGAGTTCGGTGAAGTTAACTGGATCTGTGCTTGTAATCGAGTGGTTTCTTTCAATGTCCACGACTATCTAAAAAGGCCGTACTTGTCGGGCACCACCACTAATTGTGCGTTAACTAAAAGCGATTCAATCTTGATTTGCTGCGGTGCGACATTGCTGCGGAAATGTTACAAAGGTGGAATCTGTACCTCGTGCGGGATGTGGACTGGCCAGATAGTTGCGTCGCGCCCTGCGGAAAGCGGCGCCGCGTTTTGCAGCGCACCATCATTTGTTGGGCCTCAAACACCGCTAAAAATTGTATCGCTCCCACCGGCGGGGGCGAAAAAATACTCTCCCGCGCCGGGCCGTGGTCGCTCCATTGCTGTCGAACGGCCCCTTTTCGGTCCACCGTGATTCCGGGAAGACGGCGGGCTTTTACGCCTTTTCGCCAGGATTCAAAGCTGCCGGCGGTCGCCCGTGCCGCCCACCGGGCATCGGTTCACAAGTCAAAATCCAACCGAACTTGTAGGAATTGTCAACGGAAACCTGCGCCGCCGACACATTGCCTTAGCGTATGCAGCTTTTTACAATCTGACAGTGATAGGCTGCACGCAAAGCGTGTGAATTGTGCGGGGTGGCGTTCCGAGCACGTGGCTGCGTCCGCGCGCGAGCGAACGCCTTGTGCATCCCTTGTCGCGAGATGCTTGTCGACAGGCTATGTGCGGAATAGAGCCTGAACCGCCTGCTAGCGCCCGAGCGCCGCCAGGCCTTCGCGGTTGAAGCCGCTCACGCGTCCAAACCGCAGCGTCGCCAGCTTCTTGGTCCTGAGGGTCCTAAGCCTGCGGTTTACGTGCACGGTGCTGAGACCGAGCGCATCGGCAAGGTGCTCTTGCGTCAGGGCGATCGGGAAGCCGCCGTTCTCGACCAGGTCGAGCACCTTCAAGCGATCGTGCAACTCGAGCAGGAGATCGGCGACACGCTCGACCGCGGACCGTCGGCCCAACCTTATGGCCTGCTCGTAGCGGCGCTCGTTCGACGTCCGCAGCGCCTGATTGAGCGCGCGCCACAGATCGTGGCGTCCCGGATCCTGCGCGCGCGACAGAATACGCTCGACATCCAGGCATTCGACGGCGGTGAGCGCGAGCAGCGCGCAGGGATTGGCCGAATTCGCGGGGCGTGAGAGCACGACGTCGCCCGGCAGCGCGAACCAGAATATCTGGCGACGGCCGTCCTCAAGCGCGCGCAACTCGCAAGCCCAACCGTTGAGGACGAGCTTCGGGCGTGGCGACGATGCGACGGAGTTGATCAGCGTCGCGGCCGGATAGCGTTCCGTCGGCGAGACCAGCGAGCGCAGCAATCTGGCGCCCTCCTCCTGCAAACCGCACGAACGGGTGAGGCCAAGGATCGCTCGGTCTATGTTGTTCGTCCGGCGTCTATTCCCTGGGACATTTGTCGGGTTCATGACATTATGCCTCACTCAATCCGTGCGAGTTGGCATTTCTATAGGGTTAAGTGTCTCCCGCACTGCAACTATTGACACAGCCCTGCGTCGTAATGCCGGAATGATTTCGGCGTGTGCGCAATCTTTGCGCGCAGAGGCAGTCTTTGCCATTTCGAGGGGACGCCGGGCGTCAGGTGCGCCCCACGCTGAGATAACGGAAACCCCGGGCCCTGACGTCCTCGGTCTTGTAGATGTTGCGCAGGTCGACCATGACCGGCGTCGCCATCACCGCTCTAATGCGGTCGAGGTCGAGCGCGCGGAACTGGTCCCATTCGGTGATGATGACCAGGGCGTCGGCGCCGGCGGCGACGTCGTAGGGGTCTTCCTTGAAGTCCACGCCGCCGAGCATTCTGCGAGCCTCATGGCCCTCGGGATCGAAGGCCTGGATTTTGGCCCCGGCCGCCTGCAGCGCCGGCACGATGTCCAGGCTGGGCGCGTCGCGCATGTCGTCGGTGTTGGGCTTGAAGGTCAGGCCCAGCACGCCGACCG
>Ga0207668_10000016_pt1 | contig 159703 bp, 152 predicted proteins | sample KBSS43metaG_FD_184323 | JGI IMG/M metagenome (GOLD analysis project Ga0207668, IMG submission 184323) | Switchgrass rhizosphere microbial communities from Kellogg Biological Station, Michigan, USA - KBS S4-3 metaG (SPAdes) (version 2) | ecosystem: Host-associated > Plants > Roots >...
CACGAGCTCGCCGAGCACAGCGAAGGCGTGCCGGGCGCGGTGCTGGCCGGCACGCTCACCCTGATCTACCGCGCCGAGCGCGGCCGCGTGCGCCAGGCGCTCGCCGACGCCCAATGCGACTTCCTGAAGGAGGTGATCTCCTCCCAGCACGTCTTCCTGGAGGAGGACCAGTCGCTGGAGGTGCTGCTCGTCCAGGGGCCGTCGGAGCGGTTGAACGCGCTGTGCGACCGGCTGCGCAAGATCCGCGGCGTCCGCCAGATCAAGCTCGTCACCACCACCGCCCTCTTGCCGCCGCTGCATGCGCACGGCGACGAGGCGGCGGCGCTCGAAGCGGGCCAGGCGCTATGACCGAATTTTCGACCGCCGACCCCGCCAGCGCGCGGGCGCACGCCCGCTCCATGGCCGGGACGCGGGTGGAGGCCATGCCGACCGTGCCGGCGAGCGCGGCCGAAGACCGGCCGGACGGGGTCGCGCCGCAGGCCATGCTGTGGGCCGAGACGATCGCGCCCGGCGGCTATGCGGCGAAGCGGCTGAACCGCGGCGCACGCCTGCGCCTGATCGACCTGAAGGGCGACGCCTGCGTCTCCATGCTGGTGTTCAACGCCGAACGCCCCGTCGAGCGGCTGAACGTGGCCGACACCCAGAAGGTGCAGTGGAACGCCTATCTCGGGGCCGGCTCTCTGCTGCTCTCCGACATGGGCAAGGTGCTGATGAGCATCCTAGAGGACACCGCTGGGGCTCACGACGCCTTCTGCGGCGCCTCCAACGCCGCGTCGAACGCGCGCAAGTACGGCGTCGGCGACAACTGGGGGCCGCACCCCAACGCCCGCGACCGCTTCATGCTGGGCGTCGCCAAGTTCGGGCTCGGCCGCAAGGACGTCCACCCGTGCGTCAACTGGTTCAAGGGCGTGTGGATCGCTTCAGACGGCGCCACCCGCTTCGACGCCACGCCACAGGCGCCGGGGCGCCAGTTGACCCTGCGCGCGGAGATGGACGTGATCGTGGTGCTGGCCAACTGCCCGCACGTGCTCGATCCGCGCTCCGACTACGCGGTCACGCCGGCCCGCGTGCTGGCCTGGCGCGGCGAGCCGACGCCGCCGGACGACCCGATCCGCAACGCGACGCCGGAGGGCCTGCGCGCTTTCCAGAACGTGGAAGAGGACCTCGCCCGGTGACCAGTCCCGCCATGCCCGATCTGGGGGCCGTCGTTCGCGACGAGGTCGTTCCCGCCCGCGCGCCCTGGACGGCCGAGGTGAAGGCCGGCCAGACCCTGCGCATCGTCGACCTGGAGGGCAATCAGGCCGTGGACTTCCTGATGTACGCGGCCGAGGACGACGCCGAGCGCTATTCGGCCCAGGACACCATCGCCGCCCAGGGCGCCCTGTTCCTGCGCGAAGGCTCGGTCTTGATGTCGAACGAGGGCCGCCCGATGGCGGTGGTGACCGCGACCGCGGTCGATTACCACGACACCATCGGCGGGGCCTGCTCGTGCGAGAGCAACACCCTGCGCTACGGCCATCACACCAAGAGCCAGCACGCCTGCGTGGAGAACTTCCTGCAGGGCAACGCCCGCTACGGCCGCGGCAAGCGCGACATGGTCTCCAACATCAACTGGTTCATGAACGTGCCGGTGGAGGCGGACGGCGCGCTCGGCATCGTCGACGGCATCTCGGCGCCGGGGCTGTTCGTCGACATCCGCGCGGAGATGGACCTAGTGGTGGTGGTCTCCAACTGCCCGCAGATCAACAACCCCTGCAACGGCTTCAGGCCGACGCCGGTGCGCATGGTCATCGCCGGCTGAGCGGGGGCAGGGGCGTGTTCGAGAGGGTCCTCATCGCCAACCGCGGCGCCATCGCCTGCCGCATCATCCGCACCCTCGAGCGGATGGGCGTGGGCTCGGTCGCGGTCTTCTCCGACGCCGACGCCGGATCGCTGCATGTGAGCCAGGCGGACGAGGCGGTGCGGCTGGGGCCCGCGCCGGCGGCCGAGAGCTATCTCAACGTGGAGGCCGTTCTGGCCGCGGCCAAGGCTGCGGGCGCGCAGGCGATCCATCCGGGCTATGGCTTCCTGTCGGAGAACACCGCCTTCGCCGAAGCCTGCGCCGCGGCGGGGATCGCCTTCGTCGGGCCGACGCCGGAGAATATCCGCGCCTTTGGCCTCAAGCACACGGCGCGCGACCTCGCCCAGGCCCACGGCGTGCCGCTCGCGCCGGGGACGGACTTGCTGACCGACGCTGAGGCCGCGCGCGCGGCCGCCGAGGCGATCGGCTATCCGGTGATCCTGAAGGCCACCGCCGGCGGCGGCGGCATCGGCATGCGCGTCTGCGAAGACGCGGCCGGGCTTTCCGACGCCTTCACCCAGGTGGCCCGGCTGGCGGGCGCCAACTTCTCCGACGCGGGCGTCTTCCTGGAGCGATACGTCCGCCGCGCCCGCCACATCGAGGTGCAGGTGTTCGGCGACGGCGCGGGCAAGGTGGTCGCGCTCGGCGAACGGGACTGTTCGCTGCAGCGGCGCAACCAGAAGGTCGTCGAGGAGACGCCGGCGCCGCACCTGCCGGGCGTCACCCGCGACGCCCTGGTGCAGGCCGCCGTCGACCTGACCGCGGCGGTGAACTACCGCTCCGCCGGAACGGTCGAATTCCTCTACGACGCCGAACGCGACGACTTCTTCTTCCTCGAAGTGAACACGAGGCTGCAGGTCGAGCACGGCGTGACCGAGCAGGTCACCGGCGTCGACCTCGTGGAGTGGATGATCCGGGGGGCGGCGGGCGACTTCAGCTTCCTCGACGCGCCGGTTCCCGCGCCGCGCGGCGCCGCGATTCAGGCCCGGCTCTACGCCGAGGATCCGGGGCAGGATTACCGACCAAGCTCAGGCGTGCTGAACGAGGTCGCCTTTCCGGCCGACGCCCGGGTCGACGGCTGGGTTTCGGCCGGAACCGAGGTCAGCGCCTTCTACGACCCGCTGCTGGCGAAGGTGATCGTCACCGCGCCGACCCGCGAGGCGGCGGTCGAGAAGCTGCAGTCGGCCCTCGAGCAAACGCGGCTGTCGGGGCTGGAGACCAACCTCGGCTGGCTGCGCGACGTGGCCCGCAGTGAGGCCTTCGTCAGCGGCCAGGTCTCGACGCGGGTGCTGTCGGAACTGCCTTACCGCGGCCGCACCGTGCGGGTGCTGAGCGGCGGCGCCTCGACGACCTTGCAGGACTATCCCGGCCGGCTCGGCTACTGGGACGTGGGCGTGCCCCCGTCCGGGCCGATGGACCCGCTGGCGCTGCGCCTCGGCAACCGCCTGCTCGGCAATGCGGAGGGCGGGCCTGGGCTGGAAATCACCGGTCTAGGCCCCACCCTGGTGTTCAACGCCGAGACGATCGCCTGCCTGGCCGGCGCCGAGCTGGAGGCCAACCTCGACGGCCAGCCGGTCGGCGCCTACGCCCCGTTCCGCATCGCGGCGGGTCAGACGCTGAAGCTCGGCCGGGTGAGGGGCGGGGGGCTGCGCGCCTATCTGCTGGCCGCCGGCGGGTTCGAGGCGCCGCTTTACCTGGGCAGTCGCGCGGGCTTCACCCTGGGCGGATTCGGCGGCCATACGGGCCGGGCGCTCGCGGCCGGCGACGTGCTCCATCTGCCGCCGCCGGTCGAAGCGCGGGTGGCTGCTCTGCCCATCGAGCTGCGTCCGGAAATCGGCAAGAGCTGGACGATCCGGGTGCTCTACGGGCCGCACGGTGCGCCGGACTTTTTCACCCCCCGCGACATCGAGACCTTCTGCGCGACCGAGTGGGGCGTGCATTACAACTCCAACCGCACCGGCGTGCGCCTGGTCGGCCCCAAGCCCGAGTGGGCCAGGCGCGACGGCGGCGAGGCGGGGCTGCACCCCTCGAACATCCACGACAACGCCTACGCCATCGGCGCCGTCGACTTCACGGGCGATTTGCCGATCATCCTGGGTCCCGATGGGCCCTCGCTTGGCGGCTTCGTCTGTCCGTTCGTGGTGATCCAGGCCGATCTCTGGAAGGTCGGCCAGCTCGCACCCGGCGATGCGGTGCGGTTCGCGCCGGTGGGCGACGCGATCGCCGCGGCGGCCGAGCGTGCGCAGGACGAGCTAGTGGCGAGCTTGAACTCCCCCTCGGTCTCGGCGCTGCGCGCCGATCCGCCTCCCCCGCTGCGCGGTGGAGGATCTGGGCGCGAAGATGCTCCACCGCTTGCGGGGGAGCTGTCGCCGCAGGCGACTGAGGGGGCGTTTTCCCCCATCCTCGGCCGCATCCCCGCGCAGGGGAGCCGGCCCGAGGTCGTCTATCGCAGGCAGGGCGACCGCAACCTCTTGGTGGAATACGGCCCCATCGTCCTGGACCTGGAACTGCGGCTGCGCATCCACGCGTTAATGCTCGAAATTCAGGCGGTGGACCTGGCGGGCGTGATCGATGTCACGCCCGGCGTCCGCTCGATGCAGATCCACTACGACAGCCGGATACTGCCGCAGGCCCGGCTGCTGCAGGCTCTGGCCGACGCCGAGGCGCGGCTGGGCGGGCTGGACGACTTCGAGATCCCGTCGCGTGTGGTGCGGCTGCCGCTCTCGTGGAAGGACCCGGCGATCTACGAGACCATCGGCAAGTACATGGCCTCGGTGCGCGACGACGCGCCCTGGTGTCCGGACAACATCGAATTCATCCGCCGGGTCAACGGCCTCTCCTCGGAGGAGGACGTACGCCGGATCGTCTTCGACGCGCGCTACCTGGTGATGGGACTGGGCGACGTCTACCTGGGCGCCCCGGTCGCCACCCCGGTGGACCCGCGCCACCGGCTGGTCACCACCAAATACAATCCGGCCCGCACCTGGACCCCGCCGAACGTCGTGGGCATCGGCGGCGCCTACATGTGCATCTACGGCATGGAGGGGCCGGGCGGCTACCAGCTGTTCGGGCGGACCATCCAGGTCTGGAACACCTGGCGGCAGACCAACGCCTTCACCGATGGCAAGCCCTGGCTGCTGCGCTTCTTCGACCAGGTGCAGTTCTTCCCCGTTTCGGCCGAGGAGCTGGTGGACTGGCGGCGCGACTTTCCGCTTGGGCGGCGCGAGATCGCCGTCGAGCAGGACACCTTCCGCCTCGCCGATTACCGCAAGTTCCTGGCTGACAACGCGGACAGCATTGGGGAATTCCAGATGCGCCGGCAGGCCGCGTTCGACGCCGAGCGGGCCGATTGGGAGCTGAGGGGCGAGTTCAGCCGGGTCGCGGCGCTCACCGAGGAAGCGGACGCCGGCGCCGCTGCGGAGGCTGTCGAGGCCCCGCCAGGCTCCGAGCTCGTGGAAGCGCCGCTGGGCGGCAGCGTCTGGAAGATGCTCGTCAAGGTGGGCGATCGCGTCGAGAAGGGCGCGGTCATCGCCGTGATCGAAGCCATGAAGACCGAATGCGACGTCGCCAGCCCCGAGGCCGGTCTCGTGCGCGCCGTCTACGCCGCCGAACGCCAGGCGATCGCCGCCGGCGCACCCATGATCGCCATCGAACCGGAGCCCGCGACATGACCCCGCTTAGCGCCACCGGGATCGCCGCCGACGTCCAGGCCGGGCGCCGCTCGGCGGAAAGCGTGGCGCGCGACGCTTTGGCGCGCATCGAGGCCTATGACGCTGTCCAGGCGCACACCTGGATCGAGCGGCCCGCCCCCGAGGCGGTGGTGGCCCGCGCACGCGCGGTGGACGCCCGGATCGCCGCTGGCGAGACCCTGCCGCTGGCTGGCGTTCCCTATGCGGTGAAGGACAATATCGATGTGGCCGGCCTGCCGACCACCGCCGCCTGTCCCGCCTTCGCCTACACCCCGGCCAACTCGGCCGAGGTCGTCGCGCGGTTGGACGCGGCGGGCGCGGTGATGATGGGCAAGACCAATCTCGACCAGTTCGCGACCGGCCTGGTCGGCGCGCGCAGCCCTTACGGCGCGCCGGGCTGCGTCTTCAACCGTGACTATGTCAGCGGCGGGTCGAGCTCGGGCTCGGGGGTGGCGGTCGCCGCGGGCCTGGTGGCCTTCGCGCTCGGCACCGACACCGCAGGGTCGGGACGCGTCCCCGCGGCCTTCAACAACCTCATCGGGTTGAAGCCGACGAAGGGACGCTGGAGCACGACCGGCCTTGTCCCGGCCTGCCGCTCGCTGGATTGCATCACCGTCTTCGCGCCCGACCCGGCGGACGCCGCTCTCGTCGATTGCGTCGCCGCCGGTTTCGACGCCGCCGATCCCTACTCGCGGCGCGCCCCGGACGCTGCATTCCAGATCCCGGCCGTCTTCCACTTCGGCGTGCCAAGACCGCATCAGCAGGTCTTCTTCGGCGACGCCCAGGCCGAAGCCCTGTACCGGGCCGCTGTCGCGCGCTTAGAGGCGGCGGGAGGTCAGGCGGTGGAGGTCGACATCGACCCGCTGCTCGCGGCCGCTCAGATGCTCTACGCCGGCCCCTGGGTCGCCGAGCGCACGGCGGCGGCGGAGTCCCTGCTGACCTCCAATCCTGCCGCGATCGAGCCCACGGTGCGCGCCATCCTGCAGGGCGGTCCGGCGTTCAGCGCGGTCGACGCCTTCAAGGGCCTTTACCAGCTGCAGGCCTACGGCCGCGCCGCCGAGGAAATTTGGGCCGCGATCGACGTCCTGCTGCTGCCCACCACGCCGACCATCTACCGGATCGCCGAGGTGCGGGCCGAGCCGGTCGCGCTGAACGCCAACCTCGGCCGCTACACCAATTTCGTGAACCTGCTCGACATGAGCGCCGTCGCCGTCCCCGCCGGTTTCCGTGAGAACGGAACGGGTTTCGGCGTGACCCTCATCGGCCCGGCCTTCGCCGACGCCGCACTTCTCGACCTGGCACGCCGCTATCTGGAGATCGCCCCCATGCCCCAGGCCCCGCCGCTCGACCTTGACGGTCGCTCCGAGACCGTCAAGCTGGCCGTGGTCGGCGCGCACCTGGCGGGCATGCCGCTTCACTGGCAACTCAGTTCGCGGGACGCGAGGTTGGTGGCGCGCACCCGCACCGCGCCCGCCTACAAGCTCTATGCGATGGCCAACACGACGCCGCCCAAGCCCGCCCTGGTGCACGCACCGCAGGGCGCGGCGATCGAGGTCGAGGTCTATGAGCTCCCCATGAGCGCCTTCGGATCCTTCGTCGCCGAGGTCCCGCCGCCGCTGGCGATCGGTACGATCAGCCTGGAGGATGGAAGCGAAGTCAAAGGCTTCGTCGCCGAACCTCGGGCGACGAATGGAGCCGAGGACATCACCGCGCTGGGCGGCTGGCGGGCGTATCTCGCACGGGGATGACGCGAGACGATTGTATCGCGCATCCCCAAGAGATATATTTGACTAGTCAAAACGACTGGTCAATCTCATGAAGACCGTTCAGGCGTCCGAAGCGAAATCCCGGCTGCTCCAGCTGCTCGACGACGTGGAACGGGGTGAAACCGTGGTGATCACCCGCCACGGGCGTCCGATCGCCCGCCTTGAACCTGAGGCGGAGCGCCGGTCAGCGGAGATCGACACTGCGATTGAAGATCTGCGAAAGCTTGGTCGTCGCACCGGGCGGATCACCGTAGCGGAGCTGCTCCAGTCGCGCGACGAGGGTCGCCGCTTCTAGATGGGCTTCGTGATCGACGCTTCAGTGGCCGCCTGCTGGGCGTTCAGCGACGAGGATCATCCCAAGGCCAGCCAGGCTCTCGAGCGGCTGCGCAACGAGACCGCCCGCGCGTCCGGCTTTGTTTCGGCTGGAAGTCTGCAATGTCGTTCTCGTCAACGAGCGGCGCGGACGCATCAGCGAGGTCGATGGGAAAGCGTTTCTGCGGAGCTTGGCGCGACTTCCCATTCAGCTCGATTTCGAGCCCGTCGAACCCGAACTGCTGCGGCTGGCGCGAACATTCGGCCTCAGCGCCTACGACGCCGCCTACCTTGAATTGGCGCTTCGCCTCGACCTGCCATTAGCCACTCTTGACGATCGCCTGGCCCGCGCCGGAGTCGCAGCGGGGGCGCGGCTCGCCTGAGCGTGAGCTTCAAGCCGCCTGCTCGGACATGCTGTCAACTGCTCGCGGCGGCGTCGCATTGGGCTTGTCGAGCGGGAAGTCGTAGACGGCGGTGGAGCCGAAGCGGTGCGGGGCGTGGGGGTCGCGGCGGCGCTTGTCGATGGCGATCACTCGGGTGCCGAGCTTGAAGGCTTCCTTGATGTCGTGGGTGACCATCAGGATGGTCAGGCCCTTCTCGGTCCAGAGGCGGGTGATCAGCTCGTGCATGTCGAGGCGGACGCCCGGGTCGAGCGCCCCGAACGGCTCGTCGAGCAGCAGGATCCTGGGGTGGGTGATCAGCGCCTGGGCGATCGCCAGCCGCTGCTGCATTCCGCCGGACAGCGCGGCCGGATAGGCGTCGAGATGATCGCCAAGGCCCACCTGGCGCAGCATGTCGGCCGCCTCGTCGCGGGCCGAGCGGCGCCGGTCGCTGCACTGCACGCCGAACATCACGTTCTTCAGGACGGTCATGTGCGGAAAGACGGAATAGCGCTGGAAGACCACGCCGCGGTCCGGCCCCGGCTCGGGGCGCAGCGGCTCTCGATCCAGGTAGATGCGGCCGCGCGACGGCGCCTCCTGGCCCAGCACCAGGCGCAGGAAGGTGCTCTTGCCGGCGCCGGACGGCCCCACGATCGAGACGAAGGCGCCTTCGGCCACGTCGAGCGCGACCTTCTCCAGCACGATCTTGTCGCCGTATTCGACCCAGACGTCGCGGAAGGACAGCACGCTCATTCAGCGGCTCCTCGATGGGTGGGCCCAGGGGAAGGCCGCGCGGCTTAAGCCCATCAGCGCCCGGTCTATCACCACGGCGAGAAGCGAGATCCAGAGGACGTAGGGCAGGATGACGTCCATCGCGAGGTAGCGCCGGACCAGGAAGATCCGGTAACCCAGGCCTACGTCGGCGGCGATCGCCTCGGCGGAGATCAGGAAGACCCAGGCCGGGCCCAGCGAAAAGCGCAGGGACTCGATGAGCCGCGGCAGGGCCTGGGGGAGGGCGACCCGCAGCGCCACGACCCAGGTGTTGGCGCCGAGCGTCTGGGCCTTCACCAGCTGCTCCTCGGGGATGGCGGCGACCGCGGAGGCCAGGTCGCGGACCATGAAGGGCGTCAGCCCGATGAAGATCAGCATGATCTTCGAGGTCTCGCCCAGCCCCATGATGATGAACAGGATCGGCAGGATGGCGACGGGCGGCACCACCGCGATGGCGGAGACCAGCGGCCCGAGCGTCGCGCGCGCCAGCGGCACCAGGCCGATCGCCAGGCCGAGCACCAGGGTGGTCACCGTCGCCAGGCCGATGCCCGCTCCCAGGCGGGTCAGGCTGGCCGCGGTGTCGGAGACCAACGGCGCCTTGCCGGTCTGCGGATCGGCCTCGAAGCCCATGGTCCGCACCTGCTCGACCATGGCGTTTACGGTCGGCAGGATCTTGTCCGCGGGGTTCTCGGCATGCCGAGCGGCCGAGCTCACCACATACAGCAGCAGCAGGATCAGAATGGGCGCGAGGCCCAGCAGCAGTCGACCGCCCCCACGCGGCCGGATGTTGAGCAAGCGTGGCATTGGGGGCGGTCTCTCCGGGGAGGAAACTAGGCCTGGGCGCAGATCAGAGTCCGCCCGCCGCGGCCGCTACATAGGTCGTGTCGAACCGAAGCTTCACGTTCTGCGGGTTGCCGAGGATCTTGCCGCCGGCGAACTCGATGCCGATGTCGTCGACCGACTTGGCGCCCTGGCCGAACAGGCCGTTGTCGAAGCTGAACTTCCGCACCTTGTCGTTGGCGGCGACGATGTCGGGTCCGGCCATGAAAGCCTGGGCGGCCTTGGGATCGGCATAGAGGTAGGTGGTCTGCAGCTGCGCTTCGAAACCGGCCAGGTCCGTCCCTGACAGCTTGGCCATCGCCTCGCGCGCGGCCTTGCCCGCCTCGTCGTCCTTGGCCATCAGCGCCAGGGTCTCGTACCAGATGCCGGCCAGCGCCTTGCCGAGGTTGGGGTCGGCCTTCAGCGTGTCGGTGGAGACCACGAGCATGTCTTCGATCTCGCCCGGGATGGAGGTCGAGGCGCAGACTTCCGAGGCGCCGGGCGTCTTCTTGATTTCCAGGAGTTGCGGGTTCCAGGTCACCATGGCGTTGGTGCCGGGCGCGGCGAAGGCCGAGACCATGTCCGCGTCGGAGGTGTTCACCAGCTTCACGTCGGTCATCTTCATGCCGCCGTTCTCGAGGCAGCGCGCCAGCAGGTACTGCGAGACGGAGTTGGCGACGATGTTGACCGAGCGGCCCTTGATGTCGGCCAGCGTCTTGCCGTTCTTCAGCACCACGCCGTCGTTGCCGTTGGAGTAGTCGCCGACCATGACCACCGTGCTGTCGCGCCCGGCCGCCGCCGGAATGGTCAGGGCGTCCATGTTGGTCGAGGTGACGCCGTCCAGCTTGCCGGCGGTGTACTGGTTCAGGCTCTCTACATAGTCGTTGATCTGGACCAGCTTGATCTTGATGCCGTACTTGTCGGCCCACTTCTTCACGATGCCGGCCTGCTCGGCGTAGGGCCAGGGCATCCAGCCCGCGTAAATGGTCCACCCGATGGTATATTCCTTGCCGGCCGCCGCGGCGGGCGCCTCGGCCTTCTTCTCGGCGGGCTTGCTGCAGCTGGCGAGGGTCAAGCCCGCCGCCATCGTCGCCACGCCCATCCCCTTCAGCCACCGGTTCATCGCTCATCCCTTCTCGAACCGGCGCGCCTGAGGCCGGCGTCGTTATTACTGCGCGGCGAGTTCGTAATAATCCAAGCGCCGCAATCAGCTCGGCCGCGTCCGCGGATCAGGCGCCGCATTTGTGGGCGCCCGGCGCCCGCCGCGACTGCGCAGCGATCAACTTGGCCCACCCCGCCACAGCAGCCGCGCACCGGTGCGGCGCTCGCCCGCCGTAGTGTTACGAATGGATAGATTCGTAATAACGAGGGCGGCCTTTGACCGGCTTCAGCCGCATCCCCATCGTCGACGTCGCCGGCCTGGGTCACGCCGATCTGGCGCGCCGCCGCGAAACGGCCGCCGAGATCGGCCGCGCCGCGCGCGAGGTCGGGTTTCTCTACGTCACCGGGCACGGCGTTCCTGAGGCGCTGAGCCGCGATCTGAGAGCCGCGGCGGCGCGCTTCTTCGATCAGCCGCTCGACCGCAAGATGGCGGCCTACATCGGCCAGTCGGCGAACCATTCCGGCTATGTGCCGGAAGGCGAGGAGGTGTTCGCCAGCGGCATGGTCGACAAGAAGGAGGCCTACGACGTCAATCTCGACGCGCCGGACGCGGCGGGGGAGGCGCCGATGCTCGGCCCGACCCAGTGGCCGGAGCTTTCCGGCTTCCGGCCGGCGGTGTCGGCCTATTACGACGCGGTCGCTGGATTCGCGCGGCGGCTGTTCCGCGGCTTCGCGCTGGCGCTGGATCTGCCGGAAGACCACTTCGACCCGCACCTGGCCCGCCCGCCCAGCCAACTTAGGCTGATCCACTACCCGTATGATCCCGCCGCTCATGACCAGGAGGGCATCGGGGCCCACACCGACTATGAGTTCTTCACCGTGCTGCAGGGCACCGCGCCGGGCCTCGAGGTGCGCAACGACGAGGGGGCCTGGATCGACGCGCCGCCGATCCCGGGCGCCTTCGTCGTCAACATCGGCGACATGCTGGAGGTCTGGACCAACGGCGTGTTCCGGGCGACGGCGCACCGCGTGCGCAAGGTCGCCGAGGCCCGCTACGCCTTTCCCTTCTTCGCCACCTGCGACTACGCCACGGTGGTGGAGCCCGCCGCCGCCTTCGTCACGCCCGAGCGTCCGGCCCGCTTCGGCCGGATGGTCTCCGGCGAACACCTCTGGGCCCAGACGGTGAAGACCTTCCGCTACCTGGAGCCGCTGCGCCGTTGAACGGGACAGGACGCGCCCTCAATCAGCTTGGCGGACAGCGCCCCCGCCGCAGGCGGGAGACGGAAGGGGGCGTTGGCGGTCGTCGCCGAGACCGCGACCTCGAATGGACAAGTTCTCGACCTTTGGTCGCCCCGGTCTCGGTCGAGGTTGTCCGTCGTCGGCCGGTTCGCCCTGACGCCGCCCTCATGACGAGCCCACAGCCCGAAGGCTGCAGGGGCGGATCGGCCGACGCTGGGCGCGGCGACGACGATGGTCTATTGCGCTTGCCGACTTTCATCCGAAGGAGACGGATCATGCGCAAATATGTCCTCGGCCTCTGCGCCGGCCTGGCGCTGTCGTCGGGCACGGCCGTAGCGGCGCCTGCCGCGCCGGCGAGCGGAGTCGACTCGGACGCGCGCTGCCTGATGACCATGGCGGCCTTGAGCACGTCGAAGGAGGAGGCGCGCGTGCGCGCGGCGCAGGCCGGTGTGGTCTATTTCGCCGGCCGCATCAAGGCGCGGGACCCAAGCTACAACTTCGCCGTCCGCCTCAAGCCGGTGGCCGCAAGCCTGTCCGGCGACCAGCTGGCGACGGAAGCGCCGCGGTGCGGCGCCATCTTGACCGGGACCATGCGCGAGCTCGACGCGGCCCAGAAGGCCTTCCCGCCAGCGCAGCCCGCGCCCGCGAGCGGCGCCGCAAAGCCGCCCGGCAAGCCTTGAATTCAAGCGCCCGGGCGGCGGCGGATATTTTTTGACGGCGAAGGCGGACCCAAAGCGCGAGCGTGGTGTTGTACAGCTGCGCCTCGGGCGCCGCGATGCGAAGAGCCGCTCCGATGCCGACGCCTGCTGACGTCCCGCTCGTCTCCGCCCCGACGCCGCCCGGCGTGGCGGCGCCGGTCGCGCGCGCCGTCGAAGAGGACCTGCAGGCGATCTTCCCGAACGCAGCCGCGCGGTCGAACGCTGGCCGTCCCAAACTCGGCTTCGGCCATGGCGAGCGTCGTCGTCGGGCGCCGAGCCGGACGGCGGCGATCGGCGCGCTCGCGGCGGCGGCTCTGGTCGGAGTTTCCGCGGGAGCCGTGCTCAGTCGCGGCCAAGGACGCGAAGCGCCCGCGCAGCGGACGGACGACGGGCGGCTCAAACTGGTCGTGGCGCCGACGGCCGAACCCTCGCGGACACCAGCGTCGAGCGCGGAACGCATCGCTTTGATCTCGGCGCCCACCGCGTCGCTGCCGAACCCGGGGCCGCTCGCCGCGCCTCAGTTCGTGCGGACGGTGAGCCAGGCGCCGCCTTCGGCCGAGAGGCCTGTGGTCAAGGCCAAGGCGGTCAAGCGGTCGTCGCGCATCCTTCGCGAGTCCGAGCGGGCTTCGGTCGAGGAGACGGACGCGACACCGCTGGGTCGGTGCGGCGGCGACTGCGGCCACGAGGACGTGATGGAAGCCGACGCCCGGCTGCGCCGCGCCTACGCCGCCGCGGTGGACGCGGGCGCGCCGCGGTCGGTCATCGCCGGCTATCGCAAAGAGTGGGCGAACCTGCGTCATCGCGCTCCGGACCACCCGCGGCTGGTGGTCTGGCGCTACAGCGCCATGGCCAGCGACCTGGAGCGTTACGCCGGCCGCTCGCAGAGCTACCGCCGCCACGACGCCAGCGACGAGGCCCTCGCCGGCGAGCGGTACGCGGACGACGCGGCGCCCTCCGACACGCCGCGGCGCAAGCGGCCAGGGCCCCTCAAGGCCCTGCGGGCCGAACTCGCTTCGCTGTGGCCATGAGCGGGGAGGCGGTGGTGCTCGAAGAGCTGGTCCGTCCGATCGCGCCGGCGCCGCCGCGCAGCACCAGTGGCGAGCTCGTCTATGCGATCGGCGACATCCACGGTCGTTACGACCTGCTGAAGGCGTCGCTGGCGCAGATCGCCGCCGACAGCGCCCGCGAGGCGGTCGGCCGCACGCCCAGGCTGGTGCTCTTGGGCGACTACATCGACCGCGGTCCGGCCTCGGCCAAGGTGCTGCAGGCGCTGGTCTGGCTGTCGCGCAAGAGCCCGTTCGCGCTGCACCTGCTGAAGGGCAATCACGAGCAGGCGCTGCTGCACTTTCTCGACCAGCCGGAACAGGGCGAACCCTGGCTCAACTTCGGCGGGGCCGAGACGCTCGCCTCCTATGGCGTGGCGGCGCCTGGCCCGCTCGCCTCGCCCGAGGCGATGGTGGCGGCGCGCGACGCGCTCCTCGACCAGATGCCGGCCTCGCACCTGCAGCTGCTGAGCCAGCTGGAGCTGATGGCGGTGGTCGGTGACTACGCCTTCGTCCACGCGGGCATCCGTCCGGATCGGTCGCTGGCCCACCAGAGCGAATCCGAGCTGCTGTGGATCCGCGGCGGCTTCCTGGACGCGGAAGGCCCCTTCGAGCGGGTGATCGTCCACGGCCACACCTGGCTGAACGAGACGCCGCAGGTGTTCGAGCACAGGATCGGCCTCGACACCGGCGCCTATCATACGGGCGTGCTTACCGCCGTTCGGCTGGACGGGGCGATGGTGCAGTTGTTCCAGGCGCGCGCGTAGACGGCGTCATGGGCTTCTCGCGGTTGTCGAAGTAGGCGCTCCAGTCGGGGTCGCCGCGCAAGCGGGCGAAGACCCGCTGCATGCGCGGCCTCGTGAGCAGCAAGGCGGCGTAGCCGCCGGTGAGCGCCAGGCTGGCGAGATAGTTCCCCAGGAGCAACCAACTCGCCGCCAGCACCACGACGGTGGTGACGGCGCAGAAGGTGATCGCTCGGACGTCGCGTGCTCTCATCCCGACCTCGCTCGTGGAACGTCCCCGTGGCCAGAACGGCTCGCAGGGGAAACGGCTCCGAGATTATTTCCCCGGCGCCTCGCGCAGGCCCCGGTGCTCAAGCATAGGGCCGATCTCTGGATCGGCGCCGTAGAAAGCGCGGAACATCTGGCCGTAATCCTGCGTGTGGCCGCGCGACAGGATCATGTCGCGGAAGCGCTGGCCGTTGGCCCGGGTCATCCCGCCGTTCTTCACGAACCACTGGTAGGAGTCGTCGGCCAGCATCTGCGTCCACAGATAGGCGTAGTAGCCGGCGGCGTAGCCGTTGCTCCAGATGTGCCGGAAGTAGGTGGAGCGATAGCGCGGCGGCACATGGGGAAAGTCGACGCCCGCGGCCTTCAGCGCCTGGCTCTCGAAGGCGTCGACATCTTGCTTCGGCGCGTCGGCCGGGAGCTGGTGCCACTGCATGTCGAGCTCGGCCGCGGCGATCAGCTCGCTCATGGCGTAGCCCTGGTTGAACTTCGAGGCCGCCTTGATCTTGTCCACGAGCGTCTGCGGGATCGGTTGGCCGGTCTTGTAGTGGACGGCGTAATTCCTGAGCACCTTCGGATCGAGCGCCCAGTTCTCATTGATCTGGCTGGGGAATTCGACGAAGTCGCGCGCCACGCTTGTGCCGGAGAGCGTCGGATAGGTCTGGTCGGCGAACAGGCCGTGCAGGGCGTGGCCGAACTCGTGGAACAGGGTCGTCACGTCGTCCCAGGTGATCAGCTGCGGCTGGCCGGCGGCCGGCTTGGTGATGTTGGCGACGTTGAACACCACGGGCTTCGTCCCCAGCAGCTTCGACTGGCTGACGAAGGTGCTCATCCAGGCGCCCCCGTTCTTGTTGTCCCGCTTGTAGGGGTCGAAGTAGAAGAGGCCGAGCAGGGCGCCGTCCTGCTCGTGCACTTCGAACACCCGCACGTCGGGATGATAGACGGGGATGTCGGTCCGCTCCTTGAACGTCAGCCCATAGAGCTGGCCGGCGGCATAGAAGACGCCGTCCTTCAGAACGCGGTCGAGCTGGAAGTAGGGTTTGACCTCGGCCTCGTCGAGGTCGTAGCGCGCCTTGCGCACCCTTTCGGAGTAGCGCTGCCAGTCCCAGGGCTTCAGCTCGAACGCCTCGCCGGAGGCCTTGATCATCGCCTGGTTCTCGACCGCTTCGGCTTCGGACCGGGCGCGGGCGGGGGGCGAGAGCTGCCTGAGAAAGCTCTCGGCCGTCGCCGGGGTCTTGGCCATCTGGTCCTCGAGTACGTAGGCGGCGTAGCTGGGATAGCCGAGCAGCTTCGCCTTCTGCGCCCGAAGCTGAGCGAGCGCGGCGACAACCTCGCGCGTGTCGTTCGCATCGCCCTGCTCGGCGCGGGTCCAGGCTCGATTGAAGAGCTGCTCGCGTACGCCGCGGTCCGCCAGGTCCTGCAGCAGCGGCTGCTGGGTGGTGTTCTGCAGGCGCAGGACCAGCTTGCCTTTCAGCCCCCGCGCCTCGGCGGCGGCGGCGGCGGCGGCGACCTCCTCGTCGGTCAGGCCGGCGAGCTTGGCCTTGTCGTCGATCACCAGGGCGCCCGCCTTGTCGGCCGCGAGCAGCTTGTGCTGGAAGTCGGTCTCCAGCGTGGACAACCGCTCGTTCATGGCCTTGAGCCGCGCCTGATCGGCGGGCGCCAGCTTGGCGCCGGAGCGCACGAACTCCTGGTGGACGACCGTCAGGAGTTGCATCTGCTCGGGGTCGAGCCCCAACCGATCGCGCCGCTCATAGAGGTTGTTCACCCGGGCGAAGAGCTTGGGGTCGAGATAGATGGCGTCGTGGTGGGCGGCGAGCTTCGGCGACGTCTCGCTTTCGATCTTCTGCAGATTGTCGTTGGTGTCGGCGCTCGTCAGGGCGTTGAACACCTGCATCACCCGGTCGAGCATCTGCCCCGACCGCTCCATGGCGGCCAAGGTGTTGTCGAAGGTGGGGGGCGCCGGATTGTCGGCGATCGCCTCGATCTCCTTCCGCTGGATCGCCATGCCTTCGACGATCGCCGGCGCATAGTCCGTCTCCTTGATCCGGTCGAACTGCGGGGCGTGAAGGAGGAGCGGGCTCGGCTGCCCGAAGATCGCGCCGGCGGGCGAGGGAGCGGCGGGCGCGGCGACGGCGGCGGCCGTCATGGCCCAGGCGGCGCCGAGGAGAAGCGGGATCGTGGACGGCATGACAGACTCCGAGGCTCCACCCGATAACTCCGATGGGTGGTGCGGGGCGTCACATGTTGCGTAACATCGAGGCCGCCGCAACTGCTGGCTGCGTGGCGGACTGGCTCAGCCGCTGACGACCCACTCGGCCACATAGGCCTGGGCCTTTCGTGCGAGCACCGGAGGGCCGCAGAAATAGAATTCGCTCCCGAACCAGGATCGCTGCTCGCGCCAGACGAGGGGGCCGGTGTCTTCGGAGACCAGGATCTTGCGCAGCGCGTCCCGCTTGGATTTGGGGACGAATACGACGTAGGTGGCTTCGGGCATCGATCCGCTCAGGCGTCCAGCGCAACCCAGAAGACGGCGAGTCGCGGCTACCATCTGGTTAACGGCGGCCGGTTCCGCAGCTGCGCCGCGGCGGGATGACGCAGGCCGGCGCGGCCGCATTTCAGACGGCGACGTTCAACCGCGCCACATTCTCGCCGAACCTGAGACCGCGCGAAGCGGCGCCGCAAGGCGGCGGCGCGGCCTTGGGCCCGCCGCCTCGGCTGATGGCCGAAATATGGCGTCCCGTCCGCTCGAATACTGAAGAGAGCGCCCGGTATCTAGCGTTCGACCGCGTCTGCGACACCTTGTCCGGACAATTCGCAGGAAGACCTGAATACGGTCCGCGCGGCGCGATAGTCGGGGTCGCGTGGCGTGCGGCGGACGATCCGCCGAAGTATTGACCGAGGCTGCCGTATGTCTGCGAAACTCACCTTCGACGATGAGTTCAACAATCTGAGCATCTGGAACGGTTCGAGCGGAACCTGGTCCACGAACTGGTGGTACAAGGACAACTGGGGCGGATACTCTACCAGCAATGGCGGCGCGCTCGCGGGCAACGGCGAGCAGCAGTGGTACATCAACGCCAACTATGCGCCCACCGGCGCGGTGAAGCCGTGGTCCGCGAGCGACGGCGTGCTGACCATCACGGCGCAGCCGGCCGACGCCTCGATCAAGCCGTTGATCAACAACGCCGAATACACCTCCGGCATGATCAACACTTGGCACAGCTTCTCGCAGCAGTACGGCTACTTTGAGATCCGCGCCGACCTGCCGCAAGGCCAGGGCCTCTGGCCGGCGTTCTGGCTGTTGCCCCAGGACGGCTCCTGGCCGCCCGAACTGGACGTCTTCGAGGTGCTGGGGAACGACCCGACCCAGCTCTATACGACGGTGCACACCAACGAGACGGGAACGCACACCAAGTCCGGCCAGGGCGAGACGGTGGCCGACACCTCGAACGGCTACCACACCTACGGCGTCGACTGGGAAGCGGACAAGATCACCTTCTTCTACGACGGCAGGCAGGTGTTTCAGACGGCGACGCCGGCCGACATGCACAAGCCGATGTACATGATCGCCAACCTGGCGGTCGGCGGCTATTGGCCGGGCAATGCTGACGGGTCCACGCCGTGGCCCGCGGAGATGAAGATCGACTACGTCCGGGCCTGGGATTCCAATCCCTACACGGACGGCGACCCCTCGACCGGCGGCGGCGCGGCCAGCGCTCCGGTCGCCAGCTCGCCGGCGGCGAGCAGCGTCCTGGACGGCACGGCGGCAAACGACGTGCTGGTCGGGCAGGCCGACGCCGAAAATCGCCTGCGCGGCTATGGCGGCGACGACAGGATCACGGGCGGCAAGACCTTCAACAACATCAACGGCAACGCCGGCGCCGACACCATCGTCGGCCAATCGACCGTCGGCGACTGGCTGCTCGGCGGCCAGGGCGCGGACTCGATCGACGCCAGCGCCTCGTCGGGCCGCAACATCGTCAACGGCAACATCGGCGACGACCGCGTCGTCGGCGGCTCGGGCGCTGACGTGCTGCGAGGCGGGCAGGGGAACGACTTCATCAGCGGTGGCGCCGGCGACGACTGGATCTCCGGCGACAGGGGCTCCGACACGGTGGCCGGCGGCGCGGGCGCGGACACCTTCCATACCCGAGGCGGCGCCGGGACGATGACCGTGACCGACTTCAACCGCGCCGAAGGCGACCAGGTGCGGCTGGCCGCAGGCTCGACCTACCACGTGAGCCAGCAGGGCGCGAACGTCGCCATCGACATCGACGGCGGGGCGCACGTGATCCTGCAGAAGACTCAGATGAGCGCGCTGTCGGCGGGCTGGATCGGCGTGGGGTGAGGGGCCTGAACGCCCCCTCAGTCGGCTTCGCCGACAGCTCCCCCGCAAGCGGTGGAGCATCTCCCGCCCAGATCCTCCACCGCGCAGCGCGGGAGGTGGATCGGCGCGAGACGCCGAGACGGAGGGGGCGTTCGGCTGATGCGCCTCAGCTCCGCGCGTAGGCGTCTTCGAAGCGGACGATGTCGTCCTCGCCCAGGTAGGGCCCGGACTGGACCTCGATCAGGTTGAGCGGGACCTTGCCGGGGTTGATCAGGCGGTGCTTCGAGCCCAGCGGGATGTAGACGCTCTCGTTCTCGCCCAGGAGCCGCGTCTCCGCGTCGACCTGCACTTCGGCCGTGCCGTTCACCACGACCCAGTGCTCGGCGCGGTGGTAGTGCTTCTGCAGGGAGAGCTTCTGGCCCGGGTAGACGGTGATCTGCTTGACCTGGAAGCGCTCGCCCTCCGTCACCCCCTCGTACCAGCCCCAGGGGCGGTAGACGCGGCGGGTCTGGGTGGCGCTCACGTGGTTGGTCTCGCGCAGCCGCTCCACGAGGCGTTTCACCGCCTGATCCTTGTGCCGGCTGGCGACCAGCACCGCGTCGGGCGTGGCGACGACGATCAGATCTTCGACCCCTACGGTGGCGATCAGCGGGCCTTCGCTGCGCAGGTAGGAGCCGCGGGTGTCCTCGGCGACCGTGTCGCCGATCAGCACGTTCTCGCCGGCGTCGCGGTCGGCGAGGTTCCAGAGCGCGGACCAGGCGCCGACGTCGCTCCAGGCGAACGTCGACGGCACGACGGCCGCGCGGCTGGTGCGCTCCATCACCGCGTAGTCGATGGAGATCGACGGGCTGGCGGCGAAGGCGTCCGGGTCGAGGCGCAGGAAGTCCATGTCGTCGCGGGCGGCGTCGAGCGCGCCCCGGACGGCGTCCATCACCTTCGGCTCGTGCTGTTCCAGTTCTTCGATCACCGCCTTGGCGGGCAGCAGGAAGATACCGCTGTTCCAGAAATAGCGGCCGTCGGCGAGGTAGCCCTCGGCGGCGGCGAGATCCGGCTTCTCGACGAAGGCCTCGACGCGTCGCGCCGCGCCCTTCACCGGGTCGCCGGCCAGGATGTAGCCATAGCCGGTGGCGGGGCTGTCGGGCTGGATGCCGAACAGCACCAGCGCGCCCTCGCGCGCGGCCTCGGCGCCGGCCTCCACGGCCTGCAGAAAGCCCTTCTTGTCGGGCACGGCGTGGTCGGCGGGCATCACCAGGATCAACGCCTCGGGATCCTGACGGCTGGCGATCAGGGCGGCGGCGGCCACCGCCGGCGCGGTGTTGCGCGCCACGGGCTCCAGAACGATGGTCGATCGCGTCTCCCCGATCTCGCGCAGCTGCTGGGCGATGACGAAGCGGTGCTCGGCGTTGGCCACGACGGTCACCGGATGGAAGCGGGCCGGGTCGGCGACGCGCCCCGCCGTCTCCTGCAGCATGGTCGCCGGGCCGGCCAGCGGCAGGAGCTGCTTGGGATAGCTCTCGCGCGACAGCGGCCAGAGCCGGGAGCCGGAGCCGCCGGACAGGATGACGGGGAAGATCTTCACGGACATCGCTCTCATTCTACCCAACGGCGAAGGCGCGGGCCATCTCTCCCCGACCTTAGGGGAAGGATGATGGCGCCTAGGTTAAGGCCGAAGCGCGGATCCCGTTAAGGGCATCCAAGGGCGAGCACGTCGCGCCGCGGTTCGGCGACGCGATAGACGGCGTAGCGGGTCCAGCGGCTGCGGCCGTCGCCACGGTCGAGCACGCCCAGCGGCGTCACCTGGGCGAAGCAGGCCTGCAGGCTCGACGCAGGCAGCCGGCGCTCGAGGTCTAGCACGAGGCCTGGGCCCGAAAGATCGGCGCGCCTCTGCCAGTCGAAATAGCGCACCCGGTCCTCGATCTGGACGATCGGCCCCGCAATCCGCCGCGGAGCCTCCAACTGGGCGGCGACCCCATAGCTCATGGTCCCGATCCAGCTCGCGCCCCGGGCGGCCCGTAGGTTCTCGACGTCGCGTGCGAAGGCGGGCCAGGCGCGCAGGTGCAGCGCCGGGTCCGAGCCGCCGAGCCGCGGCCAACCCACGACGAGGTGCAGCGTCAGCAGGGCCGCGAGGCCCAGGCCAATCAGCGGCGTCGCGCGCCTCAGCCAGCGCGGCGCTGACTCCGCGGCATAGGCGGCGCAGATCGCAAAGGCGCCGAAGGTGACGACCGGCCAATGGCCCTGCACCCGGTCATGCAGGCTGTGGACGAGCAGATAGAGCAGGAATGGCGCGGCCGCCGCCAGCGGAGCCAGCACCGCCGGCGCGTCGGCCGCCTTCCGCTTCCGCCAGGCGGTCCAGGCGCCCCGCCCCGCCAGGACGGCGATCAGCGGGTTCAACAGCAGGAACTGGGTTAGCAGGAACTCGGGCAGCCGGCCTGGGCGCAGGCCGGCGGCGCCGACCCGGCCGAACTGCTTTTCGAAGGTCAACCAGTCGTGGGTGGCGTTCCAGGCGACATTCGGGGCGAACACCGCCGCCGCGACCAGGGCCGCGATCCAGGGCCAGGGCCGCGTCAGCTCCTTCAGCCCGCGGGGCGTCGCCAGCAGCCAGGCGAGAACTCCAGGCGCGAGGAACAGGCCGGTGTACTTGGAGAGGCAAGCGAGGCCGGCCGATGCGCCCGCCGCCAGCCACCAGCCGCCGCTTTCGCCGCGAAGCCGCCGCGACAGGGCCCACAGGGTGATCGTCCAGAACAGGCAGGCCGGGGTGTCGGGCGTCGCCAGCATGCCGCCGAGCGCCACCGTGAAGGTGGCGTTGTACCAGAGGGCGGCACGCTCGCCGATCGTGGCGGAGAGGCTGAGCCGGCGGGCGAGGTCGCCGACCAGCCAGGTGGTCAGGCCGGTGGCCAGGCAGGGGACCAGGCGCACGCCGAGCGCGCTGTCGCCGGCCAGGATCTGGCCCAGCCGAATCCACCAGGCGATCATCGGCGGGTGGTCGAGATAGCCCGCCTGCAGGTGCTGGGCCCACAGGCGGTAGTAGGCCTCGTCCTCGGTGAGCGGGACGGCCGCCGCCGCGACCAAGCGCGCGGCGGTCAGGGCGACGGCGATGACCAGCAGGCGCCCGCCCGGGGTCAGGCGGGCGGGCCTCACCATACGGATTTCGAGGTGGTGACGTAGTTCCAGGCCGCGGCGACCACCGCGCCGGCGACGCCCGCCACCCACCAGGCGGGGCCGCGCTCGTAGACCATGGTGGCGACGGCGACGTTGGCGGCGAGCGGCACGCTGCAGAGTACGACGAACTTCACATATCCCACGACGAACCCCAGGCCCTGCTTGCGGCGGTCGCGGTAGGTGACGGCGTTGTTGATCACATAGTTGGAGGTCATGGCGCCAAGCGCGGCCGCGGTCTGGGCGCCGGCGAAGCCGATGTGCAGCAGCGAGCGCAGGATCGCGAGGTGCACCAGGACCCCGCTCGCTCCCACCAGGGCGAACATCAGGAAGCGCGGCGAGATGGCGTCGTGCGTCAGCCTGGCCGTCAGCAAGCCGAGGTACTGCACGACCACGCCGTTATCGAGCTTGCTGGCGCCGGCCTGCCGCGCGCGGAACTGATAGGGCAATTCCAGGAACCGGGGCGGGGCGTTCTGGCAGGCGACGATGTCGAACAGCACCTTGAAGCCCGCCGTGTCGAGCTGGGGCGCGACGGACTCGATCAGCTCGCGCCGCAGCATGAAGAAGCCACTCATCGGATCGGTGAGCGGCACCTTCAGCACCTTCTGGCCGAGCCAGTTGGCGAACCGGCTGCCGGCTTCGCGCGTGGCGCCCAGCGCCGAGGCGTCGGCTTCAGGCCCGCCGACATAGCGGCTGCCGACCACCAGCTCGACGCCGCCCGCGCGCAGCGCCTCCAGCATCTGCGGCAAGAGGCGCTCGTCATGCTGCAGGTCGCCATCCATCACCGCGATGAAGGGCGCGGCCGACGCCATCGCGCCCTCGATCACCGCCCCGGCTAGGCCGCGCCGGCCGATGCGGTGCAGGCACTCCACGCGGGAGTCGTTCGCCGCGATCGCCTTCACCACGCCCGCGGTGTTGTCGGGGGAATCGTCGTCGACGAAGATGACCTGCCAGTGGACGCCGGCGAGCGCCGTCTCCAGCTTGGCCACCAGAGGCTCGACGTTGGCCGCCTCGTTGAAGGTCGGCACCACCACCGTCAGTTCCAGGTTTCGCGCTCGGGCCGCGGTCACGCCGGGAGCTGCGGCCTGGCTCGCGATCTGCTGCGGCAAGAGGTGGCTCCCTGGGCGAGTCGGCGGTCGGGCCGACGGCGGTGCGGAACAGACCGCAAGACGCGGCCGCTGTCGAGGCGGCAGAAGAACGCCCCCTCAGTCGCTTCGCGACAGCTCCCCCGCTTTGCGGTGGAGCACCATGGCGCTCGATCCTCCACCGCGACGCGGGGGAGGTGGATCGCGCGGCGGGCGCGAGACGGAGGGGGCGTTCGGCTCAACGCCGCCTTAAGCCGCCTGCGCCCCTTCGGCGTGCAGGCGCGCGATGTGCTCAACCTCGGACTTCGAGCCCAGCATCACCGAGACCCGCTGGTGCAGGGCGGTCGGCTTGCAGTCCAGGGTCGGGCCGTGGCCGTCGAAGGCCGCGCCCCCCGCCTGTTCGACGAGGAGCGCCATGGGATTGGCTTCGTACATGAGGCGCAGCTTGCCGGCGCGGTCGGGTTCGCGGGCGTCCCAGGGATAGAGGAAGACCCCGCCGCGCATCATGATCCGATGGACGTCGGCGACCATCGAGCCCACCCAGCGCATGTTGAAGTTCTTGCCGCGGCAGCCGGAGACGCCGGCCAGGCATTCCTCGACGTAGCGCTGCACGGGCTTGGCCCAATGGCGGGCGTTCGAGGCGTTGATGGCGTACTCCTTGGTCTCGGCCGGGATCGCCACCGCTTCGTCGACCTCCAGCCAGCGCTCGGCGACGGGGTCGAAGGTGAAGGCGCGTACGCCCGCGCGCAGGGTCAGCACCAGCGTCGTCTGAGGGCCGTAGACCACATAGCCGGCCGCCGCCTGGACGCGGCCCGGCTGCAGGAAGTCCGCTTCCGTCGGGTCCCGCTCCGCGCCGGATCGCGGCGCCGGCAGCACGGAGAAGATGGTGCCGATCGAGACGTTCACGTCGATGTTGCTGGAGCCGTCCAGCGGATCGAACAGCAGCAGGTAGCCGCCCTCTGGGCCGAGCTTGCGAACGGGCAGGATGCCGTCCATCTCCTCCGACGCCATGGCGACCAGCCTCGAGGCCGGCGTGCAGGCTTCGATCAGCAGCTCATTGGAGATCACGTCGAGCTTCTTCTGCACCTCGCCCTGGACGTTTTCGCTGTCCAGCGCGCCGAGGACGCCGCCCACCGCGCCGCGGCGCACCGCTGCGCTGATTCGCTCGCAGCCGGCGGTCACCGCCAGCAGCAGCTCGACCAGAGCCGGATCCGCGCCGCTCTGCGCGAAGTACCCGTCAAGCGTCACGCTCATCGAAGCCATCCTCTCACTGTCGCTCGGGGATCCGCGCCGCGGGCGAGACGGCCAAGCTGTCGCCACGGTCTTGCGGCATTCCGCTCCGCGACGTTGAAGCATGCGATCTCGCGCTTGGCCAGCCGGCGCCGGTTACCGCGAATTAGACTTGCGCCCGCATGATCATCGCGCCTGCTCGCATGCCCTTTCAGGGGCTGCGTCGTCATTTGAGGATGCCACCCCGTGATCGCCGCCGCGTTCGCCGCCCTGTCGCTCAGCCTGCCCACGCCGGAGCTTCCCGTCCTGCCGCCGATCCGGCGCGACCCGCAGGTCACTTATGTCGACCGCGCCGGCGTGGTGCTGGGCGTGCGCGGCGGGCGTTACGCCCCGCCCGCCGACCTGGCGCGGCTGCCGGCCTATGTGCCCGCGGCCTTCGTCGCCATCGAGGACCGCCGGTTTTACGACCACGAGGGGTTCGATCCGCGCGGCATCGCCCGGGCGATCGTCACCAACATCGAGCGTGGGCGCGCGGCCCAGGGCGCTTCGACCATCACCCAGCAGCTGGCGCGCAACCTTTACCTGAGCTCCGACCGCACCCTGCAGCGCAAGGCGGACGAGCTGCTCTATTCGATCCAGCTGGAGCGCACCTATTCCAAGCGGCAGATCCTCGGCCTCTATCTCAGCCGTATCTACTTCGGCTCGGGCGCCTATGGGATCGAGGCGGCCTCGCGGCGCTACTTCAACAAGCCGGCGGCCCGGCTGACGGTGCGCGAGGCCGCCATGCTGGCCTCGATCCCGAAATCGCCCAGCGCCTATGACCCCGCCGCGCATCCGGAGACCTCGGCCCAGCGCAGCCGGCTGGTGCTGGACGCCATGGTGGAGACCGGGGCGATCAGCGCGGCGCAACGCGGCAAGGCGCTGGCCGAGCGGCCGAAGGTCTGGACTGACCCGCCGAACGAGGCGGCGCAGTACTTCCTGGACTGGCTCGACGGCGAGACGCGCCGGCTCGCGGGCGCTCCGAAGCAGGATCTGGTAGTGGAGACCACGCTCGACGCCTCCTACGAGGTCGCGGCCGCCCAGGCCGCCCGCTCGGCTGCGGTTCGCTACGCGCGCCAGGGCGCCCAGCAGGCGGCGATCGTCTCGGTCGACGGGCAGGGGCGGATCCGCGCCTACGTCGGCGGGGTGGACTATTCGGCGAGTCCGTTCGATCGGGTCGCGGGCGCGCGCCGACAGGCGGGCTCGGCCTGGAAGCCCTTCGTCTACCTGACGGCGCTGGAGGCCGGCCTGACGCCGGACGCGCCCGTGGTCGACGAGCCGGTGCTGATCGGGACCTGGTCGCCGCGCAACTACGAGGACGGCTACCTGGGGCCGGTCACTCTGGAGCAGGCGCTCGCCAAATCACTCAACACGGTGGCCGCGCGGCTGGCGGACCAGGTTGGCCGCCCCGCAGTGGCGGCGACCGCGCGGCGCCTGGGCGTCGCCTCGCCGATCAACACCGATCCGGCCATGGCGCTCGGGACCACCCAGGTCTCGCCGCTGGAACTGGCGCAGGCCTATGTTCCGTTCGCCAACGGCGGGCGCCGCGCCTCGGCTTACGGCATCGAGCGGATCCGCACGAGCGGCGGGGTGGTGGTGTGGCGCAGACCTCCAGCCGCGGGCGCCCAGGTCGTCGGCAATCCGGCGCTTGGCGAACTGAACCGTATGCTGCGCGCCGTGGTGAGCTCGGGCACCGGGGTGCGCGCCGCCATCCCCGGCCGCGACGTGGCGGGCAAGACCGGCACCACTTCAGACTACCGCGACGCCTGGTTTGCGGGCTTCACAGGGGATCTTGCGACGGTGGTCTGGATGGGGCGCGACGACAATTCGCCGATGGGCCGGCTGACCGGGGGCTCGGCGCCGGCGGAACTCTGGCGCGAGGTGATGCTGGCCGGGATGAAGCGCTTGCCGACCGGCCCGATTCCACTGGGGCCGCCGCCTCCCGTGCTCGCCCCGCCGCCTACCCTGACCAATGCGGCGGCGCCCGTTCCGGCGACGCGGGCAGGGCTAGAGCCGGTGGGGTGAAATCCTCTCCCCGCTCGCTGGGAGAGGGCTTTTTGATCTAAGCCTCTCCCGCGTTCACCATGGCCGGCTTGTAGGCTTGGACGATGTCGTCGTGTTCGGCGGCGCGCACCGCGCGCGCCACATTGAGCCGCGTGTAGAGGCGGGCTTCGGAATCCTTGGCGAGCGCCTTGCGCGCCTCGACGCCGGCCTGGGAAAGATCGCCCGTGACCGCGGCGGCCAGGAGCTTAACGCCGCTCGCATCTTCCTTCAGCACGATGTAGTTGCCTGCGATCGGTGGATGGGCTCCGCCCTCCGGCCAAAGCCGGAATCGGTAGAGGCTTCCAGAAGCGCCACGCAGATCGACGAATTCTCTCATGAGTACTCCACCGCAGCTGATCGAGAAGGCGAGGTGTCCGCGACGTGCTTCCAACGTTATGAGCGTCGCACGCCGAAAGAGCCATCCCCAATGAGCGCCTCGTTCGAACGCTACCTCAACGCGCGACACCGGCTGTCGCGCAAGGCGTCTCTTGGTCGCGCCTTTACCGTGACTCGTCAAAGCTGGCGTCTGACCGACGACCCTCGCGAGGTTCCGCCCGAGGAGGAGGTGCTGGCGACGCGCCGCAGCGCCTCGGAGGCGGCGGATCTCGCGCGCGAGGCGGCCTGGGGTTTCAAGCGCAACGGCTTCCACAAGCCGAGCGGCGCCTGGTGGGGCGCGGACGGCGAAACCTTCCACCGCTTCATGGTGCGGCCGAGCTCGCAGGCGACCGCCGGCGCAGCCGTGCTGGCCGTCGCCCTAGCCGGCGTCGCGGCCGTGGCGCTCACGCGCCGGAGGCCGGGCGGAAAGGAAGGCTGAGCCCCTTTTTGGAGAGAGGGCGACGCAAGCGCTTGAGGCCAAACGCCCCCTCAGTCAGCTTCGCTGACAGCTCCCCCGCTGCGCGGTGGAGCATCTGATCCTCCACCGCGCAGCGGGGGAGATGGCCACCCCACCGCTTTGCGGTGGGGCGCTCGCAAAGACGCCGGGTCGCGTTGCGACCCGGTGCGCGCAGCGCGAGACGGAGGGGGCGTTCGGGCGAATCTTTTCGTGACGCGCCTTAGCCGTGGGCGCGCAGCTTTTCGCGCTCGTTGCTCAGCCAGTTGAACTCCTCGTGGGCGCCGGCGAAGGCCGTGGCCAGCGCGCGCGCCGCGTCAAGGACGTTGTCGTCGGTGTGCCCGGCGCTGACGTGCAGGCGGAAGCGCGCCTGATCCTTCGGGGCGGCCGGGAATTCGGCCAGGTCTGCGATCAGGCCGGCTTCGGGAAGCGCCCGCGCGATCAGCCGCGCCAGTCCCTCGGCGCCGGCCTTGACGCACACCAGGCCGCCCGGCTGACCGAGCGGCTCGAGACCTTCGGCCGTCAGCCGGCCGCGGAGCGCCTCCACGTTCTTCGCCAAGCGTTTGCGGCGCGTCTGGCCCTCGGAGCTGGCCACGATCTCGAAGGCCTTGGCCACGACGGCGACCTGCAGCGGGGAAAGCGCGCTCGAGCCCGCGCAGGTCGAGGCGTAGAAGCGCAGGTACTCCTTGAGCTCGCGGTTGCGGCAGGCGACGAAGCCGCCGTTCGACGCGAAAGTCTTGGCGAAGCTGCCCACCGCCAAGTCGATATTGCCCAGCATGTGCTGCGCCGCCAGCAACCCCTTGCCGTCTTCGCCGTGTGCGCCCAGGTCGTGCGAGACGTCGACCAGCAGGGTGGCGTTGTACTCGTGGCAGAGCGACTGCATCGCGGCCAGGTCGCAGGTCTCGGCGTCCGCCGAGAACCGCGTCTCGGTAGCCACCATCACCCCGTTCTTGCCGTCGCCGGCGCGGATCTTCTCCAGCCAGCGGCGGCATTCCTCCACCGTGTTGTGGCGGAAGAGGTAGACGTTTCGGGTCGCCGCCGCGGCGCCTTCCAAAAGGGCCGGCTGGGCCTGGGCGTCGACGAGCACGTGGTCGTCCGCGCGGACAAGGGCCTTGATCGTCCCGTAGGCGGCCGCCCAGCCCGACGGGAAGAGAAGCGCTTCGGGCGTTAGCAGGAAGTCGGCGATCGTCCGTTCCAGCCGCACCGAGGCCGCGCTGGCGCCGAAGTGGGCCGCGGAACTGCCGCTGTGGACGCCGTACTGCTCGACGGCCTCACAGGCCGCGGCCTTGATCTTGGGATGCGACGCCAGGTTCAGATAGTCCGCGGTGGCGAAGTTGACGCCGCGGAAGTGCCCGCCGGCGTCGTCGCGTCCCGCCGCCATGGGCGAGGGCGCCTGCTCCATCGAGCGGGAATAGGACCAGAGGCCGTGCTGCCGGCGCAGGTTCTGCCACTTGGAGAAGCCTTCGATGCGGGCTTCCAGGTGCGCGCCGAGCGGATGGCGATAGTCACGCGCGCTGCCGGCCAGCGCGGCGGGCGGTGTGTAGTTGAAGGTGCTTTTCAGCATCCGGGCGCCCCACCTGGGTTTCGTATCGTTCGCGACGACTTTCCCAGGCAGGGCTTAATTTTGCGGCCTAGATCCGGAGGCGCACGGTTACCGGACGTTCACCATGCGCCGGTAAGCGCCCGCCAAGCCTATTTCGAGAGGTGCAGCGCGGAGATCTGGTTGGCGATGGTCTGGAACGCTCCGGTCAGTTGCGCGCCGTCGGTGGCGTCGAAGTAGTAGTCCGGTGCGCTGGCGCACTTCTTCAGCATGTCCCGGTTGTCGCCCGTCACGCCGACGGCGACCACATAGATTAGGATGTCCTTGTCCCGCATGTTGGCGCACAGCTTTTTAAGGCGGTCGTTCATGGCCTCCGTCACGCCGTCGAGGTCCTTCTCCGGATCGCCGTACTTGTCGAGGATGCGGCCCTGCCACATGTAGCCGGCGGCCGAGGAGATCGACTTGTTGATGGTGTTGGTGTTGCCCGCCATCGTGTTCTCGCCGTCGGTCATCAGCACCACGACCTTCTTGTACTTCTCCGCGCCGTAGGCGACGCCGTCGGCGAACGGCGCGTGGGGCGAGATCGCGTGCCATCCCCAGACCAGGCCCATGGGGATGTTGGTGTTGCCGTTGGTGGTCATGCCGTTCACGGCGACTTTCAGTCCGCTGAAGTCCGTCGTGAGGCGCTTGATGGGCTGCTGGTTGCAGGTGGCGTTCGGCCCGAGTGAGTTGTTGTTAAGCGACCGTGTGTTCCGATTGCTCGTGCTGTACTTCTTGATCGATCCTTGTTGCGTCCATTTCTTATCGTTGCCGCTGGGGATGTTCACGCCCTGATCGTTCTTCGACGGGTCCTTCACATAGTCGTTGCTGGCCCAGTTATTGTGATCGTCCTTGGCGCCATCCTCTTCGTCGGGGGCGAAGAAGGGCGTGAACAGGGTCGCGGCCTCGTGCGGGTCCGGCTCGGTGTCCTGGATGTCGTAGGGCGCCTCGCGCATCTCCACGCACCCGGCCCAACTCGTCCCTATGGCGGTGAAGAGGTCGAGCCGCTTCACCTGCTGGGTGGTCGCGACGCCCTGTTTGATCGTGAAGACGCCGTTGTTGATCGGCGCCTTGCCGTCCTTGTCGATCCAGTCCTTGTCCTTGTTGTTCGAACCCACGTTGACCAGGTTGGAGAACGGAACCAGGGCCACCCTGACGGAATTCGGCGTCGTGCTCTGGTCGGAGGCCAGCTTCATCGAATCGATGAAGCTGGTGGCGGCCGCCTTCAGAAACTCGATCTTCTCCTTGCGGTTCTTGCCGCTGCCGATCTTCTCCGACATCGAGCCGGTGTTATCCAGCACGAGCGCGATCTCGAGCATGCTGTTGGCGCGTTTGACCTCCGTCGAGACGGACACCTCGCGTTCCCCGTCGCCGCCCAGGGCGAGCATGGGCGCGTAGCTGGCGGTCGCCGAAGCCAGCACCTCGCCCTTCGGCCCGAACTTGAAGGAGGAGCCCACCAGCTTGAAGTCGCGGGCGGTCGTGAGGTTCTGGCCGAGGATACGCTCGCCTGTGGCCTGAAGCTTGGTTTCGTCCGAGGTGCTGGTGCGGCCGGCCGCCAGTGCGGCGGCGTCGAGGGCGTCCTGCAATTCCACGCGCGTCGCATAGGCCCGCGTGAGATCGACCGCGCCGAGCGAGGCGATGCTCAGAGGCACCATGGCCGCCGCGACGATGATGGCGACGTTGCCGTCGTCGCGGATACGTAATTTCTTCGTAAGATTGATCATCCTAGTGCTCATCTGCCGCAAGTTGCGTCCAGGGGACGATCCGCGACCGGAGTTAAGCCTTGGATTCTACCTAAGATGAATCCGTTGGATTCCATTCCCTTAAAGATTTAGTCGACGCGATGCGGCTAGCGTCGGGCGGCATCGACGACGGAAAGGCTGGCCATGGGCGCAAGATCGTTCCGGAAAGACGACGCCGGCGGAGCGGCGATTGAATTCGGTCTCATCGCGCCGATGCTGGTGGCGCTGATGATCGCCACGGTCCAGGTGGGCTACCTCGGCATGATGTCCAACAACCTGGACACGGCGGTCGCCGCCGCCGCGCGCAAGATCCGGACGGGCGCGGCGCCGACGGACGCGGCCGGCTTTTCTGACGCGATCTGCGCGACCATGGTCGACAGCGCCGCGCTCTGCCGCAGCCGTCTGCGCATCGCGGTGCAGAAGGCGGCCAGCTTCAGCGGCGCTCCCGCCCTGATCGCGACGGAGCCCGACGGCCGGTACGACGCCGGCGACGCGGGCGACATCATCCTTGTCCAGGCGACGTACCGGATGCCCCTTCTCGTGCCGCTCTACACCGGCGGCTTCCAGCCGGCAGGCGCCAACGAGGCTCTGCTCGACGCCCGCGCGGCCTTCCGCAACGAGCCCTACAAATGAAAGCCCTTCTCAAGCTGGCGCGCCGGTGCGAACGCGGCGCCGTGGCGGTGGAATTCGCGCTCGTGGCGCCGTTCCTCATCCTGATGCACTTCGGCGCGGTGGAGTTGATCCAGGCGTGGGGCGCACACAGGCGCACGGCGCACATCGCCGCCGCCCTGGCGGACCTGACGGCGCAGAGCCGCTCGGTGACCACCGCGGACCTGAACGACATCCTTGCGGCCGGGGTGGTGATGGTCTCGCCCTATCCGACCGACACCCTTGGCGAGCGCATCGCCAGCATCTCGATGGATTCCGGCGGAGTGGTGAAGACCGACTGGATCGCGTCCCGCAACTGGACCGCCGGGGGGCAGCCCACCGTCCCCGCCGGCTACCTGCAGCCCAACGAAAGCGTCATCGTCGCGCACGTCACCTATCGCCACCGCGCGCTCTTCGGCCTGGTCCTGCCAGGCGTCACGACCATGCAGAAGCAAGCCTACCTCCGGCCCCGGCTCTCGAACCAGGTGGGCAAGATCTGACGGCCGCCGCCGGAACGAACGGCCGGCTGTCGTGTTCCTGGCGCAGGCCCGTGCTGCAGCTTGAGCGCTGATGCGGGGCAGGGGGCCGGTTCCGGCGGCGGAGCGCACTTCGGCATGAGCTTGAGCGAGACCGGCGGCGTGGCGGTGCTGATCGCGGCCAAGAACGCCCAGGCGAGCATCGGTCGCGCGGTGCGCTCTGCGCTGGGCGAGCCGGAAGCGCGTCAGGTGGTGGTGATCGACGACGGGTCGACCGACGAGACCGCCAAGGCGGCGCTCGACGCCGCGCAAGGTTCCGACCGGCTGATCCTCCGACGCCTGCCCGTGTCCGGCGGGCCCGCGGCGGCGCGTAACCTGGCCCTTGATCTGAGCGACGCGGCCTGGATCTGCCCGCTGGATTCCGACGACTATTTTCAGCCCGGCCGGCTGGGCCGGCTTCTCGGCCAGTCCGAGGGCTGCGACTTCGTCGCCGACGACCTCCTGACGCTGTGCGAGGGCGCCGAGGCGGAGCCGCCGCAGCGGGTGATCGGCGATCGCGAGCCGCTGCCCCTGGTGCTCAGTTTCACGGCCTTCGTCGAGGGCAACATCAGCCGGCCTGGCCGCGCTCGCCGCGAGTATGGCTTCCTGAAGCCATTGATCCGGCGCGCCTTCCTGACGGCGCATGGACTCCGCTACGCCGAGCGGCTGCGCCTGGGCGAAGACTTCATCCTCTACGCCCGGGCGCTCGCCGAGGGCGCAGTGTTCAAGGTGACGCCGCCTTGCGGCTATGTCGCCATCGAGCGCGCCGGTTCGCTGAGCGTCAGTCACGCGACGTCGGACCTGCAGGCGCTGCGGGACGCCAGCGTCGAACTCGCCGCGCGGCCAGGGCTCTCGGAGCGCGAACGCCTTGCGGCCCGCCGCCACCTGCGGCTGGTGCAGGCCAAGGTCGACCTGCGCGAGGTGATCGACGCGCGCCGTGCGGGCGGCGTGATGCGGGGATTGATGGCGATCGCCGCGCGGTCCGAGAACGCACCCTACATCCTGGCGCGGGTCGCCGAGGACAAGTGGAAGGCGCTGCACGCGCGTCACGTGGCGGCTTAGGAGTCTCGGCCTAGGCGGCAAGTCTTGCCGGGCAGATGCTGCCCCGAGCGGCGACTTCTGCCTAACGCTCACGGCTCGCCTCATGCGTGCGTCCCGGCCGGTTTCCTAGAAAAATCAGCCCTCCTTTCCCCGAATGGCCGAGTGGCGCGGCCCTTGCGGCGTGCCGTGCGGGCAAAACGCCCTCGGCGGTCAAAACGACGGCCGGATACCTTAGAAAGAAGGAGTGCGGTTCATGCCCATGAACAGCGTGAACACGAATGTCAGCGCCCTGGTGGCGCTGCAGAACCTCAACAAGACCAACTCCGACCTTGCGATCACCCAATCCCGGATCAACACCGGCCTGAGGGTGGCCAACGCCAAGGACAACGGCGCCATCTGGGCCATCGCCCAGAACCAACGCGCCACCTCCCAGTCTCTCGACGCGGTCAAGGAGTCGCTGCAACGCGGCCAATCAACCGTGGACGTAGCCCTGGCCGCGGGCGAAAGCATCTCCGACCTGTTGCTTCAGATGAAGGCGAAGGCCCTGGCCGCCTCGGACACCACTCTGGACTCCAACAGCCGGACCGCCCTCGACGAGGACTTCAAGTCGCTCCGTGACCAGATCCAAAAGGCCGTGGACAACGCCGAGTTCAACGGCGCCAACATGGTCAAGGCTTCCGGCACCACGGTCGAGGCGCTCGCCAACGCCGATGGCACCGCTCACATCACCGTCCAGGCGCAGGACCTCTCCCTCGGTTCCACCGCCATGGGCGGCGGCACAGGCATCACCGCCACGGCGGCCATCAGCACCCTGACCATGGCCTCCGATATGATCGCGGTCGTCAACGCCGCCATCATTTCGGTCTCGACGGCGCTTTCGAAGCTGGGCACCGGGTCGAAGTCGCTGGGCGCTCACCTCGATTTCGTCGGCAAGCTGCAGGACAGCCTCGACACCGGCGTGGGCAACCTGGTCGACGCGGACCTCGCCAAGGAAAGCGCCAGGCTGCAGGCGCTGCAGACCAAACAGCAGCTGGGCGTCCAGGCGCTGTCGATCGCGAACCAGTCGACGTCGCCCTTGATGTCGCTGTTCCGCTAGGGCCGTTCGGCCTTGCGGCGTCGGCGGAGGTTGCGGCCTCCGCCGGCGCTCCCTTTCGGTTCCGGCGGCAAAGCGTGCTAGTCACGCGGCATCTTCCGCGCCGCCGAGTCCCCGATGCTGCAGAACCCCTTCACCCGGACGCCCGCCAGGATCGCGGTGCTCGGCCTGGGCTATGTGGGGCTGCCGCTCGCCGTCGCCTTCGCCGCCGAGCACGAGGTGGTCGGCTTCGACCTCGACCCGGAGCGGGCGGCCGAACTTCGCGCCGGGCGCGACCGGACGCTGGAGGTCTCCGAGGCTGCGCTGGCGCAGGCGCGCACGCTGACGGTCACCGCCGACGAGGCGGACCTGGCCGGGTGCAACGTCTTCGTCGTCACCGTGCCGACGCCGATCGACCGTCACAAACAGCCCGACCTGTCGGCCTTGCTCGCCGCCAGCCGCACCGTGGGGCGGGCGATCCGCGCGGGCGGAGTGGTGATCTACGAGAGCACTGTCTATCCGGGAGCCACGGAAGACGACTGCGTGCCCGTCATCGCATCGATCTCGGGCCTTGCGTTCAATCGCGACTTCTTCGCCGGTTACAGCCCCGAGCGCGCCAATCCCGGCGACCCGAACCATCGCCTCGCCAACATCGTCAAGGTGACCGCCGGCTCGACGCCCCAGGCGGCCGACTTCGTCGACGCCCTCTACGCCCAGGTGGTGGCCGCGGGCACTCACCGGGCCAGCTCCATCAAGGTCGCCGAGGCCGCCAAGGTGATCGAGAACACCCAGCGCGACCTCAACATCGCCCTGATCAACGAATTCGCCCTGATCTTCCACCGGCTCGGCGTCGACACCCAGGAGGTGTTGGCGGCCGCGGCCACGAAGTGGAACTTCCTGGACTTCCGGCCCGGCCTGGTGGGCGGCCACTGCATTGGGGTCGATCCCTACTACCTGACCCACAAGGCCGAGGCGCTGGGGTACCATCCCGAAGTGATCCTGGCGGGCCGGCGGATCAATGACGGCATGGGCGGCTATGTCGCCCGCGAGTTGATCAAGGAGCTTATCCGCCGGGGCGCGCCGGTCAACGGCGCCCGCGTCCTGGTGATGGGGCTCGCCTTCAAGGAAAACACGCCGGACCTGCGCAACACCCGCGTGATCGACATCGTGCGCGAGCTGGCGGACTACCAGGCGAAGGTCGAGGTGTGGGATCCCTGGATCGCCGCGGAGGACGCGCGGGGCGAATACGGCGTGGATCTGGTGGATGCGCCAGAGGCCGGCGCCTATGACGCGGTGGTGCTGGCGGTTGCGCACCGGCAGTTCGCCGAACTCGGCCCGGCGAAGATCCGAGGATTTGGCAAGGCCGGCGCGGTCCTGTTCGACGTCAAGGGCATGCTGCCGAGGGCTGCGGCGGACCTGCGACTTTAGTATTGCCGCTCCTGTCCCTCCCCAATGTCGGCGTCCGCTGGGGGCCGTGAAGAGCGGCGGCTACAGCAGGTAGTGCAGGGCGAGCGCCCCGACCGCGGTCCAGAAGGCCACGCCGCCGGCCAGCAGGATGAGCATGCCGATCTGGGCGCCGCCCTTGTCGCGAGCCTGGGGCGCCTCGGGCCCGGGCGCCCTCTGCACAATACGCACGCCTTCCCGGGCGGATAAGGGGTCCGCTCGGAACGGAGGCATCGGAGAGGCTTCGCGAGCGTGTCGCATTGGTTAATGCTGGCTGTTGCGAGTCGTTTCGGCCAGCAACTTCAAGCCGTTCCCCTGTGCGGCGTAAAGTCGCATCAGGAGCGGCCGTAGTACTCCAGGTACCAGTCGACGAAGCGGCCGACGCCCACTTCGACCGGCGTGTCGGGCGCGTAGCCCAGCGACGCCTGGGTTTCCGTCACGTCCGCTTCGGTCCGCGCCACGTCGCCCGCCTGCATCGGCATCAGGTTCAGTTCCGCCTTCCGGCCGAGCTTCTCTTCGAGCACCTCGATATAGCGCATCAGCTCGACCCGCCGCCCGGCGCCCAGGTTCAGCACGCGCCAGGGGGCCACGCCGCTGGTCGCCGGGTCCGGGGCCTGTGGATCCCAATCCGGATTGACGGCGGCGGGCCGGTCGAGCCCGGCCAACACGCCCTCGACGATGTCGTCGACATAGGTGAAGTCGCGCTGCATCCGGCCCTCGCCGTAGACGTCGATCGGCCGGCGGGCGAGAATCGCTTCGGTGAACTTGAACAGCGCCATGTCGGGCCGTCCCCACGGACCGTAGACGGTGAAGAAGCGAAAGCCCGTCGCCGGCACGCCGAACAGGTGGGCGTAGGCGTGGGCCATCGACTCGTTGGCGAGCTTGGTGGCCGCGTAGAGGGTGATCGGGTGGGTGGCGGCGTCGTGCACGTTGAAGGGCAGGGCGCCGTTGGCGCCGTAGACCGAGCTCGTCGAGGCGTAGACCAGGTGCTCGGGCTGAACCGACCGGCAGCCTTCCAGGATGTTGAGGAAGCCGACCAGGTTGGACGCGACATAGGCCTCCGGTTTCTCCAGGCTGTAGCGGACCCCGGCCTGGGCGGCGAGGTTGATCACCTGCTGTGGACGCGCTTCGGCGAACAGGGCGGCGACGCCGTCGCGGTCCTCCAGGTCGAGGCCCGAGTGGCGATAGCCGGCGTGCTTCTCGAGAATCGCCAGCCGCGCAGCCTTCAGGCGCGGGTCATAGTAGGGGTTGAGATTGTCGATGCCCACCACCTGCTGACCGCGCTCCAGCAGCCGCAGGGCGACGTGGAACCCGATAAAACCGGCAGATCCTGTCAGCAGGACCGTCATTTCATCTCCTGTATAGTGACGCCGGAGCCTGCATGGGGTACGCGAGCGGGCGCGTCGGGTCGAGCGTTAGTGATCGTGCGTCCTGATCCAAACGGCGCCCTGGTGCGTTCAGCCGAGGCGCCTCTGGGTCCGGCCCGCGGTTTGCAGAGGTGCCCTCTGCATTATGTGGATATTATGTATGGACCGTTTCGCGGGCTGCCCGGTTCGCGTGGTCCGACGGGGCTATGGAGTCTAATTGATGTCGAAACCTCACGTCCCGGGCCTCGAGTCCGCGCCGACGAAGAACCAAAAACTCGTAAAATGGGTGAGGGAGATCGCCGCGCTGACCGAGCCTGCGCGTGTGGTGTGGTGCGACGGGTCGGAGGACGAGTGGAATCGGCTGACCGAGGAACTGGTTCAATCTGGCACGCTGAAGCGTCTCAACCCGGCCAAGCGCCCTAACTCCTTTTACGCAGTCTCCGATCCGCGCGACGTCGCCCGGGTGGAAAGCCGCACCTTCATCTGCTCGCAGAATGAGGTCGACGCCGGCCCGACCAACAACTGGCGCGATCCGGCCGAGATGCGCGGGACCCTGGACGGCCTGTTCAAGGGCGCGATGAAGGGGCGGACCATGTATGTGGTGCCCTTCTGCATGGGGCCGCTCGGCTCGAAGATCAGCGCGATTGGCGTAGAGGTCACCGATTCGGCCTATGTGGCCGTATCGATGCGGATCATGACGCGGATGGGCCAGGCCGCCCTCGACCAGCTCGGCGAGGACGGTTTTTTTGTGCCCGCCGTCCACACGGTCGGCGTGCCGCTGGCGGACGGGCAGGCCGACGTCGCCTGGCCGTGCAACGACGACAAGTACATCGTCCACTTCCCGGAAACCCGCGAGATCTGGTCCTACGGCTCCGGCTATGGCGGCAACGCGCTGCTGGGCAAGAAGTGCTTCGCCCTGCGCATCGCCTCGGTGATGGCGCGCGACGAGGGCTGGTTCGCCGAGCACATGCTGATCCTGAAGCTGACCTCGCCGGAGGGCCGCGCGCACTACGTCGCCGCCGCCTTCCCGAGCGCCTGCGGCAAGACCAACATGGCCATGCTCCAGCCGACGCTGCCGGGCTGGAAGGCGGAGACCATCGGCGATGACATCTGCTGGATGCGGTTCGGCGCTGACGGGCGGCTCTACGCGGTGAACCCGGAGGCCGGATTCTTCGGCGTGGCGCCTGGGACCGGCGTGGAGACCAACAAGAACGCGATCGACGCGCTCTACGCCAACTGCATCTTCACCAACGTAGCGCTCACCGACGACGGCGACGTGTGGTGGGAGGGCCTGACGGCCGAGCCGCCGGCGCACCTGACCGACTGGCGCGGCCGCGATTGGACGCCGGCCAGCGCCGAGCCGGCCGCCCACCCGAACGCGCGCTTCACCGTGCCGGCCTCGCAATGCCCGGTCGCGGCGTCCGAGTGGGAGGATCCCGCGGGCGTGCCGATCTCGGCGATCCTGTTCGGCGGCCGCCGCGCGACGGCGGTGCCGCTGGTGCGCGAAGCCCGCGACTGGGCGCATGGCGTCTTCATGGCCTCGAACGTGGCCTCCGAAGGCACCGCCGCGGCCGAGAACGCGATCGGCGAGCTGCGCCGCGATCCCTTCGCCATGCTGCCGTTCTGCGGCTACAACATGGGCGACTACTTCGGCCACTGGCTGGAGATGGGCGCCAAGGCCGACGCGGCGAAGCTGCCGCGGATCTATTTCGTCAACTGGTTCCGCAAGGACGAGCGCGGCAAGTTCGTCTGGCCGGGCTACGGCGACAACAGCCGCGTGCTGAAGTGGATCGTCGATCGCCTGGAAGACCGCGCCGAAGGCGCGGACACCCCGATCGGACGCCTGCCCAAGGCCGCCGAACTGGACGTCTCGGGGCTGGAGCTTTCCGCCGACCAGCTGAACCTGCTGCTCAGCTTCGACCCCGCCATCTGGCGTGAAGAAGCGGCCCTGATCCCGCCGTTCTACGAGAAGTTCGGCGACCGCCTGCCGAAGGCGCTGTGGGGCGAGTTCGAGGCGTTGGTCAAGCAGCTCGAGTCCGCACGGCCGGCGATGGCGGCGGCGGAATAGGCTGGGCGCACAGTCTCGAGGAAAGGGCCGCGGCGACGCCGCGGCCTTTTTGTCTTCGGGCCGCCGGCTACTCGGCCAGGCCGGCCGGCCCCAAGCTGGTTCCCAGTTGAGCGGTTCCGGTTCCCGCGCAGGAACCCTTGAGGGTCAGGTTCGCGCTGTTCGTCAGATAGAGCTTCCGCGCGACGAGCTGGGTGCAGTTGCTCGCGCCGCTGTTGCTGGCACTGTTGTTCAGCTCGACGGTCTGATTTGGAAAATACAGCGCGCCCGTGACGTTGAGGGCGCCGCTGTTGGTGAACTGCTGCGGCGCCGTGCTCTGACTGCTGTAGATGGCGATGCCCTTGGTGGGGCCGCTGGTAGGCGCTGTGAGGTTGAGCACCGTGCTGTTGCTCATGCCGATGGCGTAGTTTCCGTCGATGACGATCGTGACGCCTGTCCCGGTGATGGTCACGCTGTTGCTGAGGAGGAGGTTCTTGCGGACGTAATAGACACCTGGATCGAGGGTGACCTCCTGGGAGCCCCAGAACGACCAGCCGTCCGTGTAGATCCCCGGTTTCAGTTGCACCTTCTGGTTGTTGGAAAGGCTTGGCATCGTCTCGACGTGCGAGGAGGGCAGCACCACGCTGGCGTAGGGATCGGTTGCGGCCGGCGCCTGCTTGGTGACGGTTCCGGTGATGGTGGCGCTGTTGATGGTCGAGACGTCGCCGCCGACCATCAGGTTCCCATCGATCTTGCTGTTGTTGTACATCCTGACCGCGTTGTTGCTGGTCGAGTTCACCTGCAGCCCACAGCTCGGCAGCGTGATCTTGCCGGTGTTGTCGAGCTTCACGGCGTCGGCGGACGTGCTCTCCAGCACCAAGGCGCAGACGCCCGATCCCGCGCCGCCGCCGCCCGCGCCGGTGCTCGCCACGGCGCGCGCCATCACGGAGACGGAGCCTGGCCGGAAGAGCTGGGTGAGGGCCGGCATGAAGGTCCGCTTGACCTTGACCTCCACATAGTCGGCGTCGCCTGTGTGCGGACCCGTCGCTGGGGGATTGACCGCCGTGACCGTGACCCCGCCGACGCCGTTGCGATAGCCGAGCTGGGCGCTGACGGCGCGCGCCTCGCCTTGCAGGTCGGTGACGCCGAGCTTGACCGCGGAGGCGGCGGCCACGGCGGCGCTGTCGGCGACGGCCTGCTGTTTGCGCTGTTCGAGAAGCAACGAGGCGCTTTCCAGGCCGAGCGCAAGGAAGCCCAGCACCAGCAGAAGCAGCAGGGCCGACTGCACGGCCACGCTCCCTCCGGTGCTGCGTGCGAAGGCGCGGTTCACGTCGAAACCCAGGCGGCCGGAGCGGTTGATAGAATCTGTCACCTGTCAAAGGCGACGCCTCTCTCCCACGGCGGTCGCGGAACGACAACCTAAGACGGTGTCATTTGGTAGAACCATCTAAGATAATTGTGTGCGGCGCGCACCTCCCGCGGCGGCGGCGGTGTCCTGCGCCTGCTCCATCGAAAAGGCTGGGATAGGCCGAAGGTCGCCCATGAAGGCCCGGCGCAGCGCGCGCCCCGGCCGCGGGACGCCTTAGCGGTTCGTCGCCACGACCCGCAGCGCCGGCGCCGAGCCGGGCTTTTCGCCACGGATCTGGGCCACCAGATCGAAGACCGCCCGCCGCACCTCGTCTCCCGCGCCGCCCTCGGCCAGCCGCCGCAGTTCGGTCAGGTGGCCGGGCGTGACCTGCAGGGCGGCGGACGAGATCACCTCCATCACCTTCGGCGCGCAAGGGACCGAACGCTCGGTCTCGTCCAGCAGCGCCTCGGTCAGCTTCTCGCCCGGGCGTAGGCCCGTGATCTCGATCTCCAGGTCCTTGCCAGGCGTGCGGCCGGTCAGGGCGATCATCTGTCGAGCCAGGTCGAGGATGCGCACCGGAGCGCCCATCTCCAGCAGGAACAGCCGCGCGTCGCGGCCGTCGCCTTCGGTGTTGGCGGCGGTGGCGTGCAGCACCAGTTGCACCGCCTCCGGTATGGTCATGAAGAAGCGCTCCATGTCCGGGTGGGTGACCGTAACCGGACCGCCGCGCTCAATCTGCGACTTGAAGATGGGCACGACCGAGCCCGCGGAGCCCAGCACATTGCCGAAGCGCACGGCGGCGAAGCGGGTGGTCCCGGAGCCTTGCTGGGCGCGGATCACCGACTCCGCCAGCCGCTTGGTCGCCCCCATGACATTCGTCGGGTCGACCGCCTTGTCGGTTGAGATCAGCACCATGTGGCGCGCGCCGCAGGCCTTCGCCGCCTCAGCGACGTTCCAGGTGCCGATGACGTTGGTCAGCACCCCGTCGCAGGGATGCCGCTCGACCATGGAGACGTGCTTCAGCGCCGCCGCGTGGAAGACGAGATCAGGCTTTTCGTCGTGGAACACCTGCGTCAGGCGCTGGGCGTTGCGCACGTCGCACAGCTGGGCGTGGCGCGAGAGGCCAGGCGCGGTCTCCGCCATCTCGCGCTCGATCTCGAAGAGCGCGGTCTCGGAGTAGTCGAGCAGGGTGAGGTGGCCGCACTGGAAGGCGGCCGCCTGACGGCACAGCTCGGCGCCGATCGAGCCGCCGGCGCCGGTCACCAGCACGCGACGTCCGCGCACCAGCGCCGCGATCGCGCTGCGGTCGAGCTGAATGGGATCGCGGGCCAGCAGCTCCTCGATGTTGATCTCGCGCATCGGCAGCAGGGTGACGCCGTGTTGTCCGAGGTCGACGATCGAGGGCAGCCGCAGCAATCGGATGCCGTCGTTCTTGAGCCGGCCGAGCACGTCGGCGGTCAGCCCACGCAGCCGGGTGGGCTCGTCCAGCAGCAGGACCGCCCGCGGATAGCGGTTCCAGCGCTTGAGGTCGGCGAGGGCGGCCTCGAGGTTGTCGAGGCTGTCGATGATGCAGACGCCGCGCACCTGATGGCCGACGTCGCGGCGGTCGGGGGCGACGATGCCGACCGGCGAATAGCTGCGGTCGTGATTGCGGGCCACATCGCGAAGGTAGCTGTCGGCGGCCACCGGCGGGCCGACCAGCAGCAGCGGCGGTCCCTGGGTCCCCCGGTCGCTCAGCGTGTTGAACGGGGCGAACGAGCCCAGGGCGTGCTCGTGCAGCGCACGCCGCAGGATGCGCACGCCCATGGAGCCGGTTATCTGCAGAAAGGGCGCGAGGAACAGGGTGCTGCGCGGCAGGCTGCGCGCGCGGTCCAGCACGAAGACCCAGACGAGGAACACCCCCACCGTCAGCACCGCGATCCGCGCGAGCACGACAGCGTCGGGGATCGATGTGTAGCGCCACGGCGAAAGCTCGCGGCGGAACAGCAGGGAGAAACAGGCCGCCAGCGCCGCATAGAGGGCGATGAGTTCGGCGAGGGAGAGCGAGGTCTGGACGTTGGCGATCGCGCCCAGTTGCTGCGGCGGCGAGATGTAGTAGGCGGCGGCGAAGGAGGCCGCGGCGATCGCGGTGTCGAGCAGGATGGTTTGAGCCCGCAAAGCCATCCGCTGCATGGATCGCACTCCGTTCACTGTCGAACTCCGCGATCTTGATCCGGAGTGCGCCTCCCCGTGGGGGCTCACCTGGACCACGAGCCACGCTTCCAGGATCCTGACGGCAAGACTCGCGGGAGCTTAGGAAGACCTTGGCGCCGGCGCAATTGACAAAAGCCGCCGCGTCGCCGCGGCGGCCCTGCCTGTGACCTGGAGGTCGCAATAATCCAGGAAATTGGACCCTTAGAAGGTCGCCTTCACGCTCGCCACGAAGCGCGACTTATAGAGCTTGCCGAAGCTGTTGCTCTTGTCGGTGTCGATGTAACGGAAGTCGAGGCCGACGGAGTCGGTGACGGCGTAACCGACCCCGGCGTTCCAGGTCGTGTAGTCGCCGAAGCCTTCGTATTCCTGCCGGCCGACCGCGCCGCTGAGCGAGAACTTGGTGTCCGGGATCGCGTACGCGGCGTTCAGCTCATAATAGTAGGCGTCGATATTGCCCGGGCCCGTGGCGTTCGGCGAATAGTAGAAGGCCGCGCCGATGGTGGCCGGACCAGCGGGAACCGAGCCGGCGGCCTTGAATTCCCAGTAGTCCCAGTCGTTGTGATCCTTGGTGTAACCGTAACGGATGACGCCCAGGTCGAACGTCACCGGGCCGACCACCGGCTTGATGCCGGCGTACAGGTCATATTCGGTGTCGGTGGAGTCGCCGAAGTCGACGTTCGACAGCCAGGTGCCGGCATAGAAGATGCCTGACGAGATGTCCGCGCCGGCGAACACTTCCGGCTGGTTGTTGGTCTGGCTCACGCCACGGAAGACGTAGTCGGTCGCTCCGCCGGCGTTGAACGTCAGGCCGAGAGGGCGGTCAGCCGCGTGCGCCGCGCCCGCGAGCGCCAGAGAGCCGACAGCGGCCATGAGCGAGAGTTTCAGAGACTTCATTCTTGGTTATCCCCTTATTGCCCGGCCGAACCGAGGCGAATCTCGCCCGCTGCAGCCGTGGCGGCATCCTCATTGTGAAGACGGCTGGATCAATCCGAGCCTGCGCGCTGCATAGGCGCCTGGTCTCGGCGCCTCGTTTTCGAGCGAAATAGTTATTAAAACGTCTACAAGATGGGCAGGCGCAGGCCTTCGAGCGGCGTCGTGCAGCCGCGCGGCCACGCCGGTGTGATTCCCTCGCCACGGTCTGGCGTTGTTGCGGCCGGCGCGAAGCGCTAGATCCGCAGCATGGAAGAGACCCAGCTCACCCAGCTCGGCCAACTGGCTCGGGGCTTTGCAAGCCCGGACGAGGCGATCCTCGAACGCGTGCCCAACCCGCACCCCGATACGCTTTACCTGTCGCGGTTCACGGCTCCGGAATTCACCTCCCTCTGCCCGGTGACCGGTCAGCCGGATTTCGCGCACCTGGTGATCGACATCGCGCCGGCCGCCTGGCTGGTGGAGTCCAAGTCCCTGAAGCTTTACCTGGGCTCGTTCCGCAACCACGGCGCCTTCCACGAGGACTGCACGGTCGCGATCGGCAAGCGTCTGGCCGCAGAGATCGAGCCGCGCTGGCTCAGGATCGGCGGCTATTGGTATCCGCGCGGCGGCATTCCCATCGATGTCTTCTGGCAGACCGGGGAGCCTCCAGCCGGGCTCTGGCTGCCGGACCAAGGCGTCGCCGCCTACCGCGGACGGGGCTGAGAGGCTCCTTAGCGGGCTACCGCGCCGTGGGCTTCCCAGAACCGTAAATAAGTTCTATACGTGAGCTGCCCAACTCTCCTCGGGCGTGTCACCTCAGGCCGGACGGCGCCGAGCGCCGCCCGGCCGTCGTGTATTTGGACGGCCCTTGCCTCAGGTGGAGGCTCCATAGGCGGTGAGCGCCTCGGGGTCCGGCCGCTCCCTTTCCAGCGGCGGTTCGCGCGGCGTGCCGATCAGGATGTAACCGGCGACTTTTTCGTCGTCGCCGAGCCCGAGGCGTTCCGTCGCCGCCGTATCATAGGCGTACCAGTCGGTGATCCAGTTCGCGCCGAATCCCATGGCCGTCGCCGCGTAGGCGAGGGTCGTGCACACGGCGCCCGCGGACAGCCGTTGCTCCCATTCGGAGATCGCGCCCGGCTTGGGCGACGAGACGACCGCGATGGCGAGCGGCGGCTTGGTCAGCTTGCCGAGCTTGACCGCCAGCGACGGCTCGCCGCGCGAGCGGGCGATTTCCTCCAGGTCGGCGGCGAAATCGGCCTTGGCCTGGCCTTGCAGCACGATGAACCGCCAGGGCGCCAGCTTGCCGTGATCGGGTACGCGGCTGGCCAGCTGGATGAGCTCGGCGATCTGCGGCGCGGCCGGGCCGGGCTCTCCCAGCGTCAGGGCCGAAGCCGAGCGGCGGCGCGCCAGGAATTCCAGCACCTTGGGCGCCGGCTCGAGCGGAAGCGGCGAGCCGAAGGTGGGCGGCGGGGGGAGGGAGGCTGACACTGGAGCGCGGCCTTCTTTCAACAGGGGCTGGCGGCATTTATGGTTGGGAGGGCCACCTTCGCAATACGAGTCCAAAGCATGTCGGATCCGCCGGACTGGCTGAGGCCGCACGGCGCGCCCTGGAGGCGCGGCTCGGAGCGCGTCGTCTACGAGAACCCGTGGATCCGGGTGAGCCATCACGATGCGACCGCGCCGACCGGCCGGCCCGCCGAGTACGGCGTGGTCAGCTTCAAGAATCTCGCCATCGCGGTCCTGCCGCTGCACGACGACGGCTGCGTCACCCTGGTCGGGCAGCACCGGTTCGCGCTTGCCGACTATAGCTGGGAGCTGCCGGAGGGGGGCTCGCCGCTCGGAGAGGATCCGCTGGAAGGCGCCAAGCGGGAGCTGGCGGAAGAGACCGGGCTCGCCGCCCGAGACTGGCGCCCGGTGCTGAAGGTGCAGCTCTCCAATTCGGTCACCGACGAGCGGGCGGCGGGCTACCTCGCCACAGGGCTCTACGCCGCGCATGGAGGTCACGCCCACGACGCGACGGAAGACCTGACCCTGGCCCGCGTTCCGTTTCGCGAGGCGCTGGACGCCGCGCTCGCCGGCCGCATGGAAGACGTGTTGACGGTGGCGATGTTGCTCCGAGCCTACCATATGGCCCGGGAAGGCGCTCTGCCTGCCGCATTGGTTCGCGCCATGCTAGGTTAGCGTCGCCTGAACGCGCCCAGGCTGGAGGATAGACGTGAGCCAACGCCTCGAACTGCTCGACCCCAAGGCCGCGCCGCCGGTTTGGGCGGCCTTGCGCAGCGAAGCGCTCGCCGCCGCGCGCAAGGAATCCGCGCTCGCCAGCCTGTTGGCGACGGTGATCCTCAACCACAAGAGCCTGGCCGACGCGCTCTCCTACCAGCTCGCCCGCAAGCTCGGGGACCAGGAATTGCGGGCCATGACCCTGCGCGAGGTCGCCCAGGAGGCCTACGCCAACGAGCCCAGCCTCGTGGAGATCGCCGAGGAGGACCTGAGGGCGGTCTTCGAGCGCGATCCCGCCTGCAAGGGCTATCTGCAGCCCTTTCTGTTCTTCAAGGGCTACCTCGCGCTGCAGACCCAGCGGGTCTCCCACTGGCTGTGGAACGAGGGGCGCGAGACCTTCGCCTTCTATCTGCAGAGCCGCATGAGCGAGCTTTTCCAGGTCGACATCCATCCGGCCACCCGCATCGGCCGCGGCGTCTTCGTCGACCACGGCACGGGCATCGTCATCGGCGAGACGGCGGTGATCGGCGACGGGGTGTCGATGCTGCAGGGCGTCACGCTCGGGGGCACGGGCGCGCAGCGCGGCGATCGCCACCCGAAGATCGGCAGGGGCGTGCTGCTCGGGGCCGGCGCCAAGGTGCTGGGCAACATTGAAATCGGCGACTACGCCAAGATCGCCTCCGGCTCGGTCGTGCTGAAGCCGGTGCCGGCGGGCTGCACCGCGGCCGGCGTGCCGGCCAGGCTTGTCAATTGCCCGACCTGCGAGGAGCCGGCGCGCAGCATGGATCACACGCTCGCCGAGGCGGTGTACGATTACGTGATCTGAGGTTTGCTCCGGCAGCGCGAGCCGCTAGGTTCGGCGCAGTTTCAGCTTGGAGCGCCCACGTGGACGAGAAGACCATCCGCAAGATCGAGAGCCATCTGCGCGGGACCTTCGCCAACGCGCGCATCAAGCTCGCTCCGCGGCCCAAGCAGAAGGATTCCGCCGAGGTCTATGTCGGCGAGGAGTTCGTCGGAGTCGTCTTCCAGGACGAGGACGAGGACGGCTCCTACATGTTCGAGATGGCCATCCTGGCCGAGGATCTTCCCTGATCCGACGAGCCTGCGAATCGCCGCCTGGAGCGCCGGTTCGCGTCTCATAGCTGGATGTCGGCTCGCGCGGCGCTCGTCCGTCCTTGGGACGGAACAGAGGAGATGAGCTCATGGCCTATGTCGACGGTTTCGTCCTCGCCGTGCCGCGCGAGAAGCTCGAGAATTACAAAGCCCTCGCCCGCACCGCCGGCGAGGTGTGGATGGAGCACGGCGCCAAGTCTTATGTGGAATGCGTCGGCGACGACACGCCCTATGGCGAGTTGACCTCGTTTCCGCGCGCCGTGCAGGCCAAGGACGACGAGGTGGTGGTTTTCTCCTGGATCGTCTACGGCTCGCGCGAGGAGCGCGACGCCATCAACGCCAAGGTCATGGCGGATCCGCGGATGAAGCACGAGCCCGCCGACATGCCCTTCGACGGCAAGCGCATGATCTACGGCGGCTTCATGCCCGTGGTGGAGTTCTAGCGGATCTGCTCGACCTTCAGGCTTCCAGCAGGCAGAGGGCCGAGCTTGGGCTGGGCGGCCGCCGGGCCGACCCAGGCGGTCCAATCTGACCGCGGCAGGATGACGATCTGGCGGTTATGGTAGGGCTGGATGTCGGGGCCGGGTTCGGTGGTGAGCAGGGTGAACCTGTCGTCGCGGATCAGGCCCGCGATGCAGAACAACTCGCCGCCGTCGGCGGGCGTGAACAGCCATTTCGACTTCGGGGACTTCGATCCGGTGAACTCGTAGAAGCCGTCGGCGGGCACGAGGCAGCGGCCGGACGGGAAGCGACGCCCGTCCGAGCGGAAGTTGATGATCGGCGGGCGGCCGGGTTGCACGAAACCCCAACGCAGCTGCTTGAGCTCGGCGCCGCTGGGCGCGCCGACGATGACCGGGGCCGGGTCGGTCGGGCGGATCGAGTCCCTCGGTTCCAGATTGGGCGCGCCGCCTGCCCAGCTCAGCGGCAGATTGAGTTCGCTGAACGCCTGGGCGATGCGGTCCAGCGACTGTTTGAACCGGTATTCGTTGCACATCGCCCGGCAAGGTGGGCGAGGGGACGCCCCCCGTCCAGCCGGGGCCCGCGCTTTAGGCGGCGCGCGAGCGGTTCAGCCGGTCGAAATCGCTGATCAGGGCGCTGAGCGGCGCGGAGGCGGTGTGTTCCTCGACCGGCTCCAGACGGCCCTCGAAAAGGATCGCCTGCAGTTCGTCTCGGGCGCGGCGGACGCGGCTCTTGACGGTTCCCAGCGGACAGCCGGCGATCTGGGCGACCTCCTCGTAGGACATGCCGCCCGCGCCGACCAGGATCAGCGCCTCGCGCTGGAAGTCCGGCAGCATGGACAGGGCGCGGCGCACGTCTTCAAGTTCGACGATCGCCTGCTGGTCGTCCGGCGCGACGAGCGTGCGCTCGATGATCTCCTGGTCGTAGTCGGCGTGCCACTTGCGGCGCCGGCCAAGGGAGTAGAAACGATTGCGCAGGATGGTGGCGAGCCAGGCGCGCAGGTTGGTGCCGGGCTGGAATTGGTCGCGGCATTGCCAGGCCCGCAGGAGCGCCTCCTGCGCCAGGTCCTCCGCCTGCTCGGGATCGTGGCAGAGCGTGCGCGCGAAGGCGCGCAGGAACGGCGTGGCGTCGAGAAGTTCGTCCTCGAAGCCCCCGACTTTACGATCAGGCATACTCGCACCCTTGGACTACCCGGCGGCGGAACGTTGAACGGCGCAGCTTGGTTCCGCAGGTGCATCGTAGCGCGAGGCACGCGCGCGGATCCGTTCTCGGCTGAGTCAGACGAGGCTCGGCTGCGGCGCTGGCGGGGCGCCGTGCTGCGGCAGGCGGATAATGAAGCTCGCGCCGTCCTTGTCGACCACTTCGAGCTTTCCCTGGCATTGCTGGACCAGCGAGCGGACGAGCCGCATGCCGATCCCGTTGGGGCGGTCACCCTGGGTCAGCCCCCTGCCGTCGTCGCTGACGGCGAGGGTCAGCTCGTTGTTGGCGTTATGCAGCGACACGCGGATGCCCCCGTGCGCCGGAGCGGGATAGGCGTGCTTCGCCGCGTTGGTGACCAGCTCGTTGACGATCAGCCCCAGCGCGACAGCTTCCTCCAGCGGCGCGGCCACGGGATCCGCCGCGACCTCGATGTGGACGCGCTCGCCGTCCAGAAGACTGGACGCCAGGCGGCTGCAGAGCTTCTCGAGATAGGTCGAGAAATCGACCTCGCCGGTGCTGCTGGCGCGGTAGAGGCTGGCGTGCACCTCGCCGATCGTCTGGATCCGGGCCACCGCCTTTTCGAGCTGCTCCCGGACCTGCGGCTCCTCGGCGGCGCGCGCCTGGATGCTCAGCATGGCGGAGACGGCGGCGAGGTTGTTCTTCACCCGGTGGTTCAGCTCGTTGAACATCTCGGTCTTGTGGCGCTCGAGCTCCTTGTGCTCGGTGATGTCCACCCAGATCTGTGCGATGAGATGCTCGCTCACCCGGCTCATCCGCACCTCGAACCATCGATTTGCGAACGGCGGCGAAAACTCTATCCGCACCGAGCCGTCGCGAAGAGTGCGCTGGCAGGCAGGCAGATACTCCGGCGTCGGCGGCTGCCGGTATTCGCTGACGCGATGACCGAGGATGCCGGAGGTCAGATGGAAGGTCTCGAGCAGCGCCGGGTTGGCCTCCAGAACGACGAAGTCGACAACCTCGCCGTCCTGATAGATCGGCTCCACCAGCGAGAAGCCCTCGGCCATGCCTTCGAACAAGGCGCGGTAGCGCGCTTCGCTGTCCAGTAGCCGAAGGAAATCCACCCGCCGCCGGTGCAGGAGCCGGCGCAGCGCCGCGCCGACGCCGCCGATGAGGGCTGCGGTGAGAACGAAGATCAGGATGTTGGCCTGGATCGACAGCGGCTCGAGTTGGGTGGGCGAGAGGGCCAGCGTCCTCCAGCCGAGCGCGGTGCTGAGGCCCAGGGCGACGAGGGCGGCGCCTTCCCCGCCGATCAGCGCGCTGGCGAGAATGGCGGGATAGTACAGGCCGAAGACGGAGAGGCCGGGCACGAGCCGGTGCGCGAGCCACGAGCGCGCGAGCGTCGCCGCCGCTACCAGCGTCACCGCCAGAAGAAGGCTGGCCAAGTGGCGCGCGGCTACGATCATGGGCCGTCGTCGGCCGACGTTTTCGTCGAGTGGCATCCCTCGGCTCTGGCTGTCAGTCGCTGGCATTGTAAGGCCGCCGAGGGCTCGGGGACCACAGCCAAGCGTGCATCGCATCGACCGCGCGGCGGACGCCAAGTCCGCCACGCGGCGCATATGGGATGAAACACGCCCCGGTGCTCAGATCTCGCCTGCGCCGGTTGCCTCGCCCGGCGCCTTGGACGACCATCCGGTAGGTGAATAAACGAGGGGGAGGGCCGCCGTGAACCTCGATTTCTCCGACGACCAGAAGCTGCTTCAGGAGCAGCTTCGTCGGTTCCTCACGGAGCGGTGCGGCTCCCAAGTCGTGCGCGCGATCCTCGACGGTCCGGAGCCTTACGACCGCAGCCTGTACAAGGGCCTCGCCGAACTCGGCGCGCTGGGCGCGGCCATTCCTGAGGAATACGGCGGCGTCGGCCTTGGCCACCTCGAGCTCTGCCTTTTCGCCGAGGAGCTGGGGCGCGTGGTCGCGCCGGTCCCCGTAGCCTCGTCGATCTATCTGGCGGCCGAGTTCCTGCTGCGGGCCGGCTCGGAGGCGCAGAAGCAGGCCTGGCTGCCCAAGCTCGCCGCCGCTGAGGCGGTCGGCTGTTTCGCTTTCGGCGAAGTGCTGGGCCGCGTCACCCGTGACAAGATCGCGGCCAGCGTGCAGGGCGGGCGACTGACCGGTGTCAAATGGCCGGTGGCCGACGGGGACTGCGCCGACTTCGCGGTCGTCGCCGCCCGCTCGGGCGGCGGCAAGGACGAGCGCGCCATCTCGCTGTTCCTCGTCGACCTGAACGGTCCGGGCGTGCGGCGGGAGACCCTGCAGACCATCGATCCGACTCGCAGCCAGGCCCGCCTCACCTTCGACGGCGCGCCTGCCGAACCCCTGGGTGGTGAGGGCGACGGCTGGTTCATCGCCGAACAGGTCATGGACCGGGCGGCGGTGCTGATCGCCTTCGAGCAGCTCGGCGGCGCGAACCGGGCGCTGGAGATGGCCCGCGACTACGCGCTCGACCGGATGGCCTTCGGCCGGCCGATCGGCTCGTTCCAGGCGATCAAGCACATGCTGGCCGACATGTACGTCGCCGGGACGCTGGCCCGCTCCAACGCCTACTACGGCGCCTGGGCGCTGTCCGTCAGCGCGGCCGAGCTCGGAGTGGCCGCCGCCACGGCGCGCATCTCGGCCACCGAGGCCTTCCAGCAATGCGCCAAGAACAACATCCAGGTGCACGGCGGCATGGGCTTCACCTGGGCCTTCGACTGCCATCTTTACTACCGGCGCTCCAACCAGCTGGCCCTGGCGCTGGGTTCCCTCTCCACCTGGGAGGACCTGCTGATCGAACGCATGCGCAACGCCAACGTCGCGAGCGCGGCCTGAACGGGGGAACACGATGAATTTCGACGACACACCCGAAGAAGCCGCCTTTCGCGCCAAGGCCCGCGCCTGGATCGACGCCAACGCGCCCAAACACCTGCTGCCGGAGCTGAAGAAGGCCGGCGTGGGCGGGCTAGGGGTCACGAGCGAGGATCCGCTGCAGGCCGCCAGGGCCTGGCAGATGAAGAAGTTCCAGGCCGGGTGGGGCGTCCCGCACTGGCCGAAGGAATACGGCGGCGGCGGCTTTTCGCCCATGGAACGGGTGATCTGGCGCGAGGAGGAAGAGGCCTATTTCGCCCTGACCATCCCCTTCATCCTCGCCGTCGGCATGTGCGGCCCGACACTGATGGCCTGGGCGAGCGAGGAGGACAAGAAGCGCTACCTCGCCAAGATCGCCTCAGGCGAAGAGATCTGGTGCCAGCTGTTCTCCGAACCGGCCGGCGGCTCCGACCTCGGAGGCTTGAGGACCCGCGCGGAAAAGGCGACCGACGGCTCCGGCGACTGGATCGTCAACGGCCAGAAGATCTGGACCAGCGGCGCCCACCTCGCCGACTACGGTCTCTTGATCACCCGCACCGACCCGAACGTGCCCAAGCACAAGGGGCTCACCGCCCTCTTCCTGAACATGAAGACGCCCGGCGTGGAGGTTTGGCCGATCAAGCAGGCCAATGGCGACAGCTACTTCAACGAGGTCTTCTTCACCGACGTTCGGATCCCCGACTCCCAGCGTCTGGGCGCCGTGGGGCAGGGCTGGCAGGTCTCGCTGACCACGTTGATGAACGAGCGGCAGTCGATCGGCGCGGGCATGACCACCCGGTTCCCGCAGCTCTTCGCCTACTGCGCGGAGGCCGAGATCGACGGCAGGCCCGCGATCGACGACAAGATGGTGCGTTCGCGCCTGGCCCAGCTGGCGGTGAAGGAAAGCGGGCTGAAGTACACCAGCATCCGCGCGATCACCGCCCTTTCAAAGGGCAATGACCCTGGGCCGGAGAACTCGGTCGGAAAGCTGGTCGCCGCCTCGGCGATGCAGGACGCTGCGATGTTCGCCCTCGACCTGCAGGGGCAGGCGGGCGTGGTCACGGGCGAGGATCAGCCATTGGCCGGGGTCTTTCAGAGCGTGCTGCTGCGCTCGCCCGGCGCGCGCATCGAAGGCGGCACGGACCAGATCCTTCGCAACATCATCGGCGAGCGGGTGCTGGGGCTCCCGGGCGACATCCGCGTCGACAAGGACGTCCCCTTCAAGGACATCCCGACCCGCGGCCGGGCGAAGAGCTAGCCGGGAGGGGCGGCGGCTCCGCCGCCCCTCACCGTCCTTAGCGGACGACGCCCTTTTCGCGCAGGCCGGCGATCTGAGCCTCGGTGATGCCGAGCTCGCGCATGACGGCGTCTGTGTGGGCGGCGAACGTCGGCGCGGCGCGAAGGTCGCCGATCGGGCGCTCGTCGAACTGGGCCGGCGAGGCGCCGCCGAAATATTCGCGCCCGTCGTCCGTCCGGACCTTGGTGACGAAGCCGTTCTCGCGCGCCTGGGGATCGTTCATGACCTCCTCGGGGCTCTGTAGCGGCGCCCAGACGCCTTGCAGGGTCTTCAGCTTCTCGAGCCAGACGGCGTAGTCGTGCTCGGCGAAGATCTTGTCGAACTCGGCGATCAGCGCCTGGTTGTTCGCCCGGCGCGCCTTGCCGTCGGCGAACCGGGGATCCTCGAGGAGATCGGGCCGGCCGAGATGGCGCGCGAGATCCGGCCACCAGGCGTCGAAGAGCAGGCAGAGCGCGATCCAGCGCCCATCCTTCGTACGATACTGATTGACGATCGGGTTGTGGGCTTCGGAACGTGGTCCATTGGGGCCGCGCTTCAGCCCCATGCCGGCGCCGACCACCGACTGCGACATGAGATAGATGCCGATCAGGTAGAGCGCGTTGTCGACGATGGCGCCCTTGCCGGTCCGCTCGCGCCGGAAGAGGGCCGCCGAGATCGCGCCGGCCAGCGTGGCGCCGCCGCCTAGATCGCCGATGGAGCCCGGCTGCGAGCGCGGTTCGTCATCCCCGAAGGTCTGCATGTAGGCGGAGCCTGACCGGCACCAGGACGATGGAAAGTCGAAGCCGCCGTCATTGGCCATCGCGCCGCGCAGGCCGTAGCCCGTACCGCGGGCATAGATGAGCCGTGGGTTCAGCTTCATCAGGTCGGAGGTTTCGATGCCCAGCTTCTTGCGGGCGCTGGCTCGGAGGTTCGTGATGAACACGTCCGCGGACTCGACGAGCCTGTAGAGGATCTCGCGCCCCTGCGGCTGGGTGAGGTCGAGCGCCATGGACCGCTTGCCGCGGTTCGCAGCCTCGAAAAGCATGTTCATGCCGTCGCGGCTGGTGTTCGGGATGTTGAGATTGCGGCCCGGATCACCGCCGTTGGTGGGGCGCTCGATCTTGATCACATCCGCGCCCCAGTCGGCGAGGATCATGGCCGAAGCGGGGACGAAAGTGTGCTCGGCCACTTCGACGACTTTGATCCCTTCCATCACGTCATACATGCGGACCCTCCCTCCTTCTTGAAATCTTGAAGATGTCGGACCAATAAGACCTGAAATTGGTCGCCCCGGCTATGGACCGGCCGCCCTCAGCTGGAGGGGGCGATCTTGCGGTGATCCCAGCTGATGACCTTGTCGGGGTGGACCACGACGACGACGCGCTTGCGCGACATATCCTCCGCGTGCTTGTCGAGATCGGCGTCCGGGAACTGCGGATTGTTCCGCTTGATGACGAACTTCATCAGCTCCTGCAGCTCCGGTCCGCTGTCGACGATCTCGGCCTTGCCCTTCACCGAGACGCCGCGCAGGTCGTAATAGGTCGTGCCTTGTTCGCAGAGCACGGCGATGCGCGGGTCACGCCGCAGGTTCACCACCTTTTGCGACGTGCCGTAGGTTTCGAACAGGAAGTTCCCGTCCTTCACGGCAAACCACAGGGTGGTCATGTGCGGGGCGCCCTCCTTGTCGAGGGTCGCCACGTTCAGGCTCTTACAGCCGTCGAGGAAGGCCGCGAGTTCGGCTTCGCTCATCCTGATCTTGTCGCGCTGTTTGGCCATTCGTCCATTGTCCTTTTGCTTCGCGCGTCGTCGCCGATCTGACCGCGCCTGTCGAGATTCAACTGCGCGAACCGATGATCGTTGTCGGCGGACGCCGGGGCCGCTAGGCCAGGCCATGGACATCTGGCGGATCGGCCTTGTGCAGGCGCCCATAGCGGAGGTGGCCAGGAAGGGCGCGGCGGCGGGCCTGCCGGTCCACTGGCTGCCCGAGGAGCCGGCGCTGAGGTTCCTCGCCGACCCCTTCGGCCTGTGGCGCGACGGACGCCTCTTCGTCTTCGCCGAGGCTTTCGACTATCGCATCCGGCATGGCGTCATCGACGTGCTGGAGTTCGGCGCCGAGTGCGGGCTCGCCGGCCGCCGGACCGTGCTTCGCGAGCCCTGGCACCTCTCTTACCCGCAGGTGATCGAAGCCGAGGGCGCGATCTGGATGGCGCCCGAGGCGCATCGATCGGGCGCCTTCACGCTCTATCGTGCGGAGTCCTTTCCGGACCGCTGGACCCCGGTAGTCCGCCTCGAGCTCGACGCCCCCGCCATCGACGCCACCGTGATCCGTCATGGCGGTCTCTGGTGGCTGGCCTATTCCCCGGCCGGTCCGCAGAGCTTCAAGCAGGGTCGGCTGCACCTGGCCTACGCCGATGCGCTCGGCGGGCCCTGGCGCGCCCATCCGGGCAATCCGGTGCGCATCGACCGCACGAGCAGCCGGCCGGGCGGGACGCCCTTCATCCATGACGGGGCGCTGATGCTGCCGGTGCAGGATTGCGTCCGGAGCTATGGGTCGGCGATCCGGCTGCTGAAGATCGACGAGATGACTCCCGATCGTTTCCACGCGGAGGCGAGCGGCGCGATCGCGCCGCCGCAGGGCGTTGGGGCGTATCGCGACGGCTTTCACACCCTGTCGGGCGCCGGGCCCGTCACCCTCATCGACGTCAAGCGGATCGACAGTACGCCCCGGCGGCTCGCCGCCGCGCTGGGCGAGCGCCTGCGCCGCGGGCGCGGCTGAAGACCTTGGCCGCCACCCGCTTGGGCGGTATCTGAGGGAAAAGGTGAGGATCAGGACATGAGCACAGATCTACGCGACGCCGTTTCAGCGGACGAATTCTGGAACCGGCTGAACGCCGCGATGGGTCAGGACGGCCTGATCTCTTACCGCTATATCGGCCGCAAGGGCGCGCGCATCCATGGCCTGCCGCACGACAGCGTCGCCTTGCGCCGCGACATGCGCAACTCCACCGGCGGCATCATGGCGGCGCCGATCGCCATCGGCATCGCCGAGACCGGCGGCTTCACGGACTTCAACGCCCTGCCGGCGCCCATCGTCGCGGGCTTCTCCATCCTCGACGACGCGCGCGACGTGAAGGAGATCTGGGCCAAGCAGGAGGTCGTCCACCTCGGTCGCAGCATGGGGTTCAGCCGCTCGGTGGTGTTCGCCGCGAACGATCCCTCCCGGGTCATCGCGGTGACCCGCTCGGTCGCGATCAAGGTCGGCGAGGCGCCGCCGAGCAACGGCTCGGAGACCTTCCCGCTCTATGAGGAGATCCCGGATTCGCCGCACCTGCCGCCGCTGCATCAGGCGTTCGGCGCCTATCGCCGGGACGATGGGATATGGGAGCTTCCGCCGCTGAACTTCGAGAGCTCGTCGACGTCCGGCTCGCTGCACCTGGGCCCCATCCACATCGTCTTCGAAACCGCGGCCATGGACGTCGCCGCGGCCCATGCCGGGACCGACCGCCTGCAGGTCGAGGACTGGGAGGTGATGTTCGCCGGGCGCGGCGTGGCCGGGCCCTTCTGGGTGCGGACCGAGGGCGTGGGCGGCCGCGACCGCGTCGCCGTGCGGCTGACCCTCATCGACGAGGGCAAGAACCAGCGCGTTGTGGCGGCCTGCAACGCGGTGTTCCGGCCGGTTCCCTAAGTCCAGGGTGCGGATCCTCGCGGCCTCAGCGGGCCGAGAGGATCCGGTCCAGCCAGGCGTCGACCACTTCTGTCATCTCGCGGCCAGGTTCGCCGAGCCACAAGTTGATCTCGTTGTGAGAGGCGTCGATCGACCGCACCTCGGCGGCGCTCCCGTTCTTGCGCAGCACGGCGGCGAACTCCGTCATCAGGGCGACGTCGTTGGCCTCGCGGCTCTTCATGTGCAGCAGTAGGAAGTCGCGGACATTGCGCGGCGTGGCGCGCCAGATCGGCGAGCGCTGGCGCTGAACCTCCGGCGTCACCCCCAGCGCCTGTTCGAAGTAGCCGCGCCAGTCGACGTGGATCGACGGGAGCTGCCGCTCGACGTCGAAGGATGAGCCGTCGTTGCTGAGCACGCCCAGCACAGCGTCCAAGGAGACGCCATGGGCGCTAAGAATGCGCTCGTCGGCCCCCAGCATGGACGCGAGATGAGCGCCGCTGCTGTGTCCGGTGAGAATGAGCCGCGTCGGATCGATCCCAAGCTCCGCCGCGCAGTCGATCAGCGTGCGAACGCCGCGCGCGAGGTCGTCGAGCTGCTCCTCGATCGTGACCTTGGGCACCAGCCGATAGCCGATGGAGGCGAAGGCCAGTCCGCGCTCGGTCGCATGCTTCGGCTTCCAGTAGCCCGCCTCGCTGATCCGGTCGCCCGAACGCCAGGCGCCGCCGTGGATGTAGATGACGACAGGCGCGGCGCGCGATTCACCCTTGGCGGCCCAGAATTCGATCGCCTGCCGCGGGTGCTCGCCGAAGGCGATCGTCCGGTCGCAGGGCGTGGGCGCGGGCGTGCTGACCCCGTGGGTCTTCACTGTTTCCATGGCCGCAGGCGTACCTGTCGATCGGCGGCGACGCGAGAGACCGATTGCGAAATGCGCCCGGAGATCCGCCAGCCATCGAGGGATCGCACCGGCCCTCGCTTGACCAGTCCGCCGTGCGAAAAGGTGGCGCCGACCTCAGCCTGACCCAGGCCGGCTTCGTCGGCGATAGCCTTATCGCGCCGTGCGCTGCAGCACCTCGACGAGTTCCTCGATCTTCTGAGCCTGATCGGCGGTGTCGCCGGAGGCGAAGGCGCCGCGGATGCAGTGGTCGACGTGGTCTCGCAGCAGCTCGGTCTCGACCTTGGTCAGGGCGGCGCGGATCGCCTGCGTCTGGGTCAGGATGTCGATGCAGTAGCGGTCGTCCTCGACCATACGGGCGACGCCGCGCACCTGGCCCTCCAGCCGGCGCAACCGGTTCAGCAGTTTGGGCTTCTTGTCCTCGATCAAAGACGGGTCCTCCTAGCGGCCAGCATATACCCTTCCGGGGCATGCTTAAAATACCATATAGGGGTATATAGGTTTTGCCGTGAGCTTTGACGGGCATGGCCTGCGGGAGAGCATCTCGATGAGCGACGGTCATCAACACCACCATCATCATCATGGCCATGAAGGGCAGGGGACCACGGCCGCCGACGACGGCCGGGCGCTCGATCCCGTCTGCGGCGTGAAGTTGGACCCGAAGACCACCCCGCACCAGGTGGAGCACGAGGGCCGCGAATTCTCCTTCTGCTCCGCCGGCTGCAAGACCAAGTTCGAGGCCGATCCCGCCCGCTACCTCGAGCCAAAGGACATTCGCCCGGCGGCGCCGGCTCCGGCGGGCGCGATCTACACCTGCCCGATGCACCCGCAGATCCGGCAAGCAGGCCCTGGCTTCTGTCCGATCTGCGGGATGGCGCTGGAGCTGGCCACGGTCACCGCCGACGAAGGGCCGAGCCCCGAGTTGAAAGACATGACCCGGCGGTTCTGGGTCGGCCTGGCGCTGTCCCTGCCGGTGCTCGCGCTGGAGATGGGCGGCCATCTCACCGGGCTGATGATGCCGATCAGCCGTCAGACCTCCAACTGGGTTCAGATGGCGCTCGCGACGCCAGTGGTCCTGTGGGCGGGTTGGCCCTTCTTCGTCCGCGGCTGGGCGTCGGTGAAGACCTGGAAGCTCAACATGTTCACCCTGGTCGCCATGGGCGTCGGGGTGGCGTGGGTCTACAGCATGGCCGCCGTGCTGGCGCCGCAGATCTTCCCGCCGGCCTTCCGCGACGCTTCGGGCGCGGTCCCCGTCTATTTCGAGGCGGCGGCCGTCATCACCGTGCTCGTGCTGCTTGGCCAGGTGCTGGAGCTGCGCGCCCGCGAGCGCACCTCGGGCGCGATCAAGGCGCTGCTCAATCTGGCGCCCAAGACCGCCCGGCGCGTGCGCTCCGACGGGACCGACGAGGAGGTCACACTCGACCTGATCCAGGTCGGCGACCGGCTGCGGGTGCGGCCCGGCGAAAAGGTCCCGGTCGATGGCGAGGTCGTCGACGGGCGGGTGTCGATCGACGAATCCCTGGTGACGGGCGAGTCCATGCCGGTGACCAAGGAGCCGGGCGCCACGGTGGTCGCGGGCTCGATCAACAAGACCGGCTCGTTCGTCATGCGGGCAGAGAAGGTCGGAGCCGACACCCTGCTCTCGAGCATCGTGCAGATGGTCGCCGAAGCCCAACGCAGCCGCGCGCCGATCCAGCGCATGGCCGACCAGGTCTCGGCCTGGTTCGTGCCGGCCGTGATCCTGACCGCGGTCGTCGCCGGAGTCGTCTGGGCGAGCGTCGGGCCGGAGCCGCGCTTCGCCTATGCGCTGGTCGCGGCGGTCTCGGTGCTGATTATCGCCTGTCCCTGCGCCCTGGGCCTGGCCACGCCGATGTCGATCATGGTCGGCGTCGGCCGCGGCGCCCAGGCCGGGGTGTTGATCAAGAACGCCGAGGCCCTCGAACGCTTCGAGAAGATCGACACCCTGGTCGTCGACAAGACCGGCACCCTGACCGAGGGGCGTCCCGCCGTCGTCGCGATCAAGCCGGCCGCCGGGTTCGACGAGGCCGAGCTGCTGCGGCTCGCCGCGAGCCTGGAAAGAGGTAGCGAGCATCCGCTGGCCGACGCGATCCTGCGCGCAGCGAAGGACCGCAATCTCAGCCTGTCCGAGGTCCGGGATTTCGACTCGCCGGTCGGCAAGGGGGTGCTCGGAATCGTGGACGGCCATCGCATCGTGCTCGGCGGCGCGCGCATCATGGCCGAGCAGGGCGTAGATCTGTCGGTCCTGGAGACGGAGGCGGACGCGCTGCGCCGGGACGGAACCACCGCCATCTTCGCCACCGTCGACGGCCAGCTCGCCGGCGTGCTGGGCGTCGCCGACCCGATCAAGGCGTCGACACCGGAAGCGGTGCGGGCGCTGAAGGCCGAAGGCGTGCGGCTCGTGATGATGACCGGCGACAACCGCACTACCGCCAAGGCGGTCGCCAAGCGGCTCGGCATCGACGAGATCGAGGCCGAGGTGCTGCCGGAGGACAAGGCCAAGGTCGTCCAGAAATTCCGCGCCGAGGGCCGCTCGGTCGGCATGGCTGGCGACGGGGTGAACGACGCTCCTGCGCTCGCCGCGGCCGAGGTCGGGATCGCCATGGGCGCTGGCGCCGACGTCGCGATCGAGAGCGCGGGCGTGACCCTGCTCAAGGGCGACCTGCAGGGCCTCAGCCGCGCCCGGCGTCTGTCACGGGCAGTGATGCGTAACATCCGCCAGAACTTGGTGTTCGCCTTCGTCTACAACGTGGCCGGCGTGCCCGTGGCGGCAGGCGTACTCTATCCGGTCTTCGGCTGGCTGCTGTCGCCGCAGATCGCTGCGGCCGCGATGGCGCTCTCCTCGGTCAGCGTCATCACCAACGCGCTTCGCCTGCGGGCGGCCAGGCTCTGAGCGAGAGGCTCACGCCTGCGCTGAAGACGTCTGAAGATGAAGCTCGAGATCTCGCGCGCTGCGCCGCGCCGGAGAACCGGGGCGGCTGATCCAGAGTTCTCCCATGGATCAGCCGCTTAGGATGGTGCCGCCGGGCAGGATTGAACTGCCGACCTCAGCCTTACCAAGGATGCGCTCTACCACTGAGCTACGGCGGCGAAAGGCGAGGCGCGGGCTATAGCCAACGAATCCGGCGGCGTGAAGCCCCCAATTGGCCGCGTCGCGGCTTGACGCAGATGGCGTCCGGCCGCACCGATCTCCCATGCCGACCGAGCGCCCGCCCGCCCCGACCGAGCCGTCCAAGGACCGGAAGGCGGAACGCGAGGCCAAGCTCGCCCAGGCGCTCCGGGCCAACCTGCGGCGGCGCAAGGCCGATCCTGCGCAACGCGCGGCCGCCAGGCCAAAGGACGGCGATTCCGCCTGAGCCTCCCTTTGCGACGGGCGGGCCGCAGGCTAGATAGCGCAGATCAGAGTGCGCGCTCCGCGGTGTTCCGATCGCGGTCGTTTCGAAGGACTTGGCTTGGACCGCATCGCGATCACCGGCGGCGCGCGGCTGAAGGGAGAGATCCCGATCAGCGGCGCCAAGAATTCGGCCATCAAGCTGATGGCGGCGAGCCTGCTCACGGACGAGCCGCTGCGCCTCACCAACATGCCCAGGCTGGCGGACACCCGATTCCTCGGCAAGCTGCTCAGCCGGCTTGGGACCGAGGTGGTCGAGAGCGACGGGCCGGGCGGCGCCGAGACGCTGCTGACCACCCGCGAGATCGTCTCGGGCTTCGCGCCCTACGATCTGGTCCGGCAGATGCGCGCCTCCTTCAACGTGCTGGGCCCGCTGCTCGCGCGCAGCGGCCAAGCGAAGGTGTCGCTGCCCGGCGGCTGCACCATTGGGGCCAGGCCCGTCGACCTGCACCTGAAGGCGCTGGAGGCGCTGGGCGCGCGGATCGACCTGCACGAGGGCTACGTCTACGCCCAGGCGCCGCGGGGCCTCACGGGGGCCGAGATCGCCTTTCCCATTGTCTCCGTGGGCGCGACCGAGCACGCCCTGCTGGCGGCGGTCCTGGCGCGCGGCGAGACGGTGCTGGAGAACGCCGCGGCTGAGCCCGAGATCGGGGACCTGGCCGACTGCCTGAACAAGATGGGCGCCAAGGTCTCCGGCGCAGGGACGACCACCATCCGCGTCGAGGGCGTCAGCCGGTTGCATGGGGCGACGCACGCGGTCATCGCCGACCGTATCGAGACCGGCACCTATGCGCTCGCCGCGGCGATGGCCGGCGGCGAGGTGCGGCTCACCCGCACCCGCACGGACTTCATCCAGGCGATGCTCGACAAGATGGTCGAGGCCGGCGTCGAGGTGATCCCGCACAACGACGGGCTCACCATCAAGCGCAACGGCGGCCGCCTCCAGGCAGTGGAGATCGAGACCGACCCCTATCCGGGCTTCGCCACCGATCTGCAGGCGCAGTTCATGGCGCTGATGACGCTGGCCGGCGGCGAGAGCGTGATCCGCGAGACCATCTTCGAGAACCGCTTCATGCACGCCCCCGAGCTTGGCCGGCTGGGCGCTGACATCTCCGTCCACGGCGGCGAGGCGCGGGTGCGCGGCGTCGACAAGCTCGATGGGGCCCAGGTGATGGCGACCGACCTGCGCGCCTCGGTCAGCCTGGTGATCGCCGGCCTCGCCGCCCAGGGCGAAACCGTGGTCAACCGCGTCTATCACCTCGACCGCGGCTTCGAACGGCTCGAGGAGAAGCTCGGCGCCTGCGGCGCCGAGATCCGCCGGCTGAAGGGCGACGGGGAGCCCGAGCTCTAGTGTCGAAGCCCGCCCCCCTCAAGCTGCTCGCGGAAGATCCGGACGACCTCGCCGTCATTTCCGCGGCCATGCAGGACGCCGTCGCCAAGGTCGGCGACATCACCTACGAGCCCAAGGCCAGGCGCCTGACACTCGCCTTCAACCGCTACGCCTGGGAGGCCGGCGGCGGCGCGCGGGTGCGGTCCGGCCTGCAGCTGGGCGGGGTGCTGAAGTTCGAGAGCCGCAAGATCAGGCGCGAGGCGCCGAGCGCGGTGCTCGAGATCCTGGCCATGACCTTCGAGCCCACCGAGCCGCCGGGCGGCGTCGTGACCCTCAGCTGCGCGGGCGGCGGAGACCTTCGGGTGACGGTCGAATGCGTGGAGGCGGTGCTGGCCGACGTCTCCGCGCCGTGGCCCACGCCGCGCAAGCCGGCCCACGAGCTTTAGACGATGCGCCGGTTCCGCATCGCCGACCCTGGTTTCGAGGCCAGCTTCGCCGCTTTCGTGGACGAGCGGCGTGACACGCCCGAGGACGTGGACGCCATCGTTCGCGACGTGCTGGCCGCCGTCCGCGAGGAGGGCCTGGCCGCGCTGCTGCGCTTCGCCCGCGATTTCGATCGGGTGGAGCTCACCGAGGCCACTCTGCGTGTGAGCGAGGACGAGATCGAGGCCGGCGCGGCGGCCTGTGCGGCGGAGGTGCGCGAGGCGATCGACTTCGCTGCGCGCCGCATCCGCGCCTATCACGAGCGTCAGCGCCCTGCCGACCAGTGGTTCAAGGACGCCGAGGGGGTGGAGCTCGGCTGGCGGTGGACGCCGCTCGACGCGGTGGGCGTCTATGTACCGGGCGGCCGGGCCGCCTATCCCTCGACCGTGCTGATGAACGCCGTGCCGGCCGCCGCCGCAGGCGTGTCGCGAATCGCCATGGTGACGCCGCCGGGCCGGCTGCAGCCGGCGGTGCTGGCCGCCGCCAAGGCCGCGGGGGTCACCGAGATCTGGCGCGTCGGAGGAGCCCAGGCGGTGGCCGCGCTCGCCTATGGCGCGGGGCCGATCCTGCCGGTGGACAAGATCGTCGGGCCGGGCAACGCCTTCGTCACCGCCGCCAAACGGCGGGTCTACGGGACGGTCGGCATAGACGCGCTCGCGGGGCCCTCGGAGATCGTCGTGGTGGCGGACGCGCGGAACGATCCGCAGTGGATCGCCGCGGACCTGCTCTCCCAGGCCGAACACGATCCGGCCGCCCAGTCGATCCTGATCACCGACGACGACGCCTTCGCCGCCCAGGTCGAGGCGGCGGTGGACGCCCAACTCGCCCAGCTGGCCACGGGGGCGGACGCCGCGGCCTCCTGGCGCGACCACGGCGCGGTGGTGATCGCCCCGCTGGACGCGGCGCCCGGGCTGGTCGACCTGATCGCGCCGGAGCACGCCGAGCTCGCGGTCGAGGATCCGGACGCCCTGGCCAGCCGGATTCGGCATGCCGGCGCCATCTTCCTCGGCCGGCACACGCCGGAGGCGGTCGGCGACTATGTGGCCGGTTCGAACCACGTCCTGCCGACCAGCCGCGCGGCGCGCTTCTCCTCGGGGCTGTCGCTCTACGACTTCCTGAAGCGCACCTCGATGGTGAAGTGCGACGCCGCCGCCTTCGCCAACCTGGGCCCGGCGACCGTCGCCCTGGCCGAGGCCGAGGGCCTGCCGGCGCACGCCAAGTCCGCGGCGATCCGGCTCAAGCAGGAACGGTGAGCTAACGTCCCCTCGGTCGGCGCCGAGATCCTCGGCCGCGCAGCGGGGGAGGTGGATCCCGCCGCAGGCGGGAGACGGAGCGGGCGTTCGAAGCCGGGGATGACTTGCCGGGACCGAATGGCCTAAAGGTGCAGGTGCGCCGTTTCCCAGACTCATGGCTCCACCCCGCTCAACCCATCGCCTGCAAAGCGTCCAACTCGACGAGGGCTCCCTCGCCGCGGCGACTCGCGACCAGGAGCAGGAGCGGCAGATCGCCATCTTCGACCTGCTGGAGCAGAACTATTTCGCGCCGGATGGGGCGGGCGAGGGGCCCTTTGACCTGCAGATGGGCCTGATCGAGAACCGGCTTGTCCTGGATGTCACGGGACCGGACTACGAGCGAAGGCACATCCTGTCCCTATCGCCCTTCCGATCCATGATCCGCGACTACTTCATGATCTGCGAGAGCTATTATCAGGCGATCCGCAACGCCACCCCCGCCCAGATCGAGGCCTTGGACATGGGGCGCCGCGGATTGCACAACGAAGCCTCCGAACTGCTCATGACGCGGCTGAAAGGCAAGATCGTCACCGATCTGGACACGGCGCGGCGGCTGTTCACCTTGATCTGCGCGCTGCACCGCCGGACCTAGGGCTGTGACCGACGCGCCTTCCATCGCCCGCTCGCCCGCGGCCGTGCTGTTCGCCTGCAACTTCAACCGGGTGCGCTCGCCGATGGCCGAGGCGCTGTTGAAGCGGATGGCGGGCGACCGAATCTTCGTCGACAGCTGCGGCCTGAAGCGGCCGGCCGAGTCGTTTGCGGAGCTGGCCGAGGGGCTGGAAGTCGATCCGCTGGCCGCGCAGGTCATGGCCGAGGTCGGCTGCGACCTGCAGGACTATCGGGTCAAGACCTTCGACGAGCTCGAGGACGACAGTTTCGACCTGGTCATCTCGCTGACTCCAGAGGCGCAGCACCGGGCGGTCGAGATGGCGCGCGGCCGGGCGGCGGTCATCGAATACTGGCCGATCCAGGACCCCACGCTCACCGAGGGCTCGCGCGAGGCGCGGCTGGAGGCCTATCGCCTGGTTCGCGATTCGCTGGCCCGGCGCATCGCCGAGCGGTTCCGGACCTGATTCGCGGGGATTGACGAGGCGGCGATCAGCGGCAAGACGAAGGACGCTCCACCATCGCCTCACCCGCGCGCGTGGGATATACTGTTGTTTCGGCACGGCTCGCGCCTGTGGAGGGGCGAGCCGCATTTGTTGTTGGTTTGGGAAGCCTGCATGGCCAAAGAAGAGCTGCTGGAGTTTCCGGGCACGGTCAGCGAAGTCCTGCCCAACGCGACCTTCCGCGTGAAACTCGAGAACGATCACGAGATCATCGCCCACACGGCCGGCAAGATGCGCAAGAACCGCATCCGCGTTTCGGCGGGCGACAAGGTCCTGGTCGAGATGACGCCCTACGACCTCACCAAGGGTCGCATCACTTTCCGCGTCCGTTAGGACTGCTTGCGCCTTGCTGCGAGACGGCCAGCGCCTGGTGCTCGCCTCGTCAAGCCCAAGGCGGCTGGACCTGCTGCGCCAGATCGGCGTGCGACCCGATGCGGTCGTGGGCGCCGAGATCGACGAATCTCCCCAACGCCACGAGACCCCCCGCCAGCTCGCCGTACGGCTGGCGCTGGAGAAGGCCTGCGCGGTCGCCGCCCGCGAGCCCGCCGCCTATGTGCTGGCGGCCGACACGGTGGTCGCGGTCGGCCGGCGGGTGCTGCCCAAGGTGGAGGACGCGGCCCAGGGCCGCTGGTGCCTCGAGCTCCTGTCCGGCCGCGCGCATCGGGTGCTGACGGCGGTGGCGGTGGTCGCGCCCGACGGCCGCCGCGCCGAACGGCTGGTCGAAAGCCGGGTGAGTTTCAAGCGGCTCGGGCCTGACGAGGTTCGCGGCTATCTGGAGAGCGGGGAGGGACGCGGCAAGGCCGGCGGCTACGCGATCCAAGGCCGGGCCGGCGCCTTCGTGACTTTCCTTCAGGGCTCCTATTCCGGCGTCGTGGGGCTTCCGCTCCACGAGACGCTGAACCTGCTCACCGGTCTGGGCTACCGGCCGCAATGAGCGAGCGGCGCATCTTCCTCGACGAGTCGCCAGGCGAGGCCCGCGGGGTCGTCACCCTGGAGGGCGCGCCCGAGCGGCTGCTGATCCGCCGCGAGGGCGAAGATCCACGCCTGCGCGCGGGCGCGCGCCTGGCGGCGGTTGTCGCAAGCGTCGAGCCGGCGCTGTCGCTGGCCTTCCTCGATCTTGGCGACGGCGCCCAGGCCATCCTGCAGTTCAAGGCCGACGTCAGGCCGGCGAGGGGCGAGGTCGTCGAGGTCGAGATCCGCAGCGAGCCGCGGTCGGGCAAGCTGGCGGTCGCCCGTCTCCTGGGACCCGGGGACGGGCGGCCGCGGCTGCTGGCCGAAGCCCCGCGGCTCGAAAGCCTCCTCAAGGCCCTGGCGCGCGACGCCGGGCTGGTGACCGGGGCGGCCGCACGGGCCGTCGCCGACGCGGCTGAGGCGGAGGCCCTCGAGGTCGTCCATCCCTTGCCGGGCGGCGGCGCACTCGCCGTCGAGCCCACCCGGGCGCTGACCGCGGTCGACGTCGACCTGGGCGAGCGCAAGGGCGCCGATTCGAAACGCGTGACGCGGGCGGCCAATCTCGCGGCCATCGGGCTGGCGGCCCGGCTGCTCCGGCTGAAAGGGCTGGGTGGCCTCGTGGTGATCGATCTCGTCGGGCGGGGGCACGACGCCAAGGCGCTTATGGCCGCCGCGCGCGCCGCCTTCGGCCCGGACAATCCCGGGGTGGCCGTCGAGCCCATCGGCCGGTTCGGAACGCTGCAGCTCTCCTTGCCGCGACGGGGCCGACCGGTCGGGGAGGTGCTGCGCCGCGCCGACGGGGCGCTCAGCGACCTCAGCCTCGCCTTGCGCCTGCTGCGCCGTATAGAGGCCGAGGCGCAGGCCCAGCCCGGCGCGCGCCTGGCCGCGCGGGCCGCGCCGGCAGTGATCGCCGCCGCTGAGCCGCTGGCGCCCCGGCTGGCCGCCCGGATCGGCGCCCGTTTCGCCCTTCAGGTGGATCCGGCCGCGCCGAGGGAGCGTTTCGACGTCGCCGTCCCATGAGCCCGTCTTGTCCGATTTGCGGGCGTCCCACCGAGGTCTCGGTGCGCCCCTTCTGCTCCAAGCGCTGCTCCGACATCGACCTGCAGCGCTGGCTCAGCGGACGCTACGCCGTGCCCGCCGTCGAGGACGAGAAGGGCCCTGACGACGGCTCCGCCGAAGACGACTGACGGCCGCTGGACTTCGCTCAAAGGCTCTTTTATAGACGCGGCTCCCGCGGCGGCGGCCGGGGCCTGGGTAGCTCAGTTGGTAGAGCAGCGGATTGAAAATCCGCGTGTCGGTGGTTCGAATCCGCCCCCAGGCACCACCCTCATCTCGATCCCGACCGATGTCCCAACCTGCCTCGCCGCGCGCCGGCCGGCGGTCCCGCGCGGTTGGGCAGGACGCGTTTGTGCGGTCGCCGTTAAGCTTAAGGGCTGTCATTGCATACGTGAACGCAGGCCTTTCCACGACCAGGGTTCCGCGGATTTTTATTGCACTGCGGCGTAGAATTTTTCTCGCCACTCGAGCTTCCTGGGCGCAAAGGGCACGCTTTATTGTGCGACGCAGCAATCGGCAGTCTTTAGGCGTACGCCGGCTCCCGCAGCACGCAGTACCCCTTGACGCTTGAATAAGGGGTTGCCAAAGGACCGCAGCCGCACGTCTAAGATTGCGGTGAGACTTCGCGTTCCCCGTCGGGGAGGCGAGGTCGCAGGCGCCTTCGAAACGCCAAGCTTCCACACTGAAGGCTGGAGGCATGCGTTACGGGTCGGGCGCAGCGACAGCGGCTCTGCTGTCCGATCCCGCTTCGGGGTGGAACGCCGAGCTTGTATCAACAAGGGTGGAGACGCTCTCGCGCGACGACCCTCCGGCCAATCGTGCTAGACCAACCAGGAACTGGCGACAGATGCTCGACAACAAACGGAAGACCTCCCTCATCGCTCTGGTCGGCGCCGTGGCGCTGATGGCGAGCGCGCCTGCGTTCGCGCAGAACGCAGCGGATCCGGCCGCCGCCCCCGCCGCGGCTGCGGACGCCGCCGCTCCGGCTGCGGCTCCTGCGGCCGCCAACGCCGAGGCCGCGGCGGCGGACCTGCCGCCCCAGCTCGCCCATGCGGGCAAGCTGAACGTCGGCACGATGTTCATGGACGCCGACCCGGTCGTTAAGACCGTGATGATCGGCCTGCTCCTGGCGTCGCTGTTCTCGTGGGCCACCCTGATCACCAAGATCATCGAGTTCCGCACCCTGAACCGCACCACCGACCACTTCCTCGAAGCCTTCCGGGGCGCGAAGTCGGTGACCGACATGGGCCGCATCGCTCAGTCGGAAGATTTCGAAGGCAATCCGCTGGCCGACATGGCCGCCGCCGCGGCGGCGGAAGTGGAGCTGTCGCGCCAGGCTGGCCTGCAGGTCGCCGGCGAGCACCGCGACACCACCATCGGCCGGGCCACCGCCGCGGTCGGTGCGGTGCAGGCCTCGCTGGCCCGCCGCCTCTCGGGCGGCATGCAGTTCCTGGCCTCGGTCGGCTCCAACGGTCCGTTCATCGGCCTGTTCGGCACCGTCTACGGGATCATGAACTCCTTCATCGGCATCGCGAACACCAACACGACGAACCTCGCGGTCGTCGCGCCCGGCATCGCTGAAGCCCTGCTGGCCACCGGCCTCGGCCTGTTCGCCGCCATCCCGTCGGTTATCTTCTACAACTACTTCCAGACGCGGATCTCGGCGTTCGGCGCTCGCACCGAAGGCTTCGTTGCTGAACTGATGAACGCGATCTCGCGGAACCTCGACAAAGGAAACTGATCCACATGGGAGCCAAACTTGCAGGCTCTGGTGGGGGACGGTATCAGGAAGAGCAGAATAGCGAGATCAATGTCACGCCCTTCGTGGATGTGATGCTGGTTCTCCTGATCATCTTCATGGTTGCGGCGCCGATGGCGGCCGTGAGTGTGAAGGTGGCTCTTCCGCCCGCGGTCGCCAAGGCGTCAGCGAACCCTCCGAAGCCGGTGTACATTTCGCTCCAGAGCAACGGGCGGATCTTCATCCAGGATAACCAAACGGACCTCGCCACCCTTGGCGACGACCTGCGGTCCTCCCTGGGGGCGAAGCGCAACCCGACGAAGGAGCGTATCTTCATCCGCGCGGACAAGGATGTCCTCTACGGGGACTTCATGGGCGTCATGAACATGCTGCAGGACAACGGCTTCTACAGCGTGGCCCTCGTCGGCGAAGACAAGCGACGGTAGGGGGGAAGCATGTCTGACACCCAACCGCGTGACATCGCCCACCCAGGGCATAACCCGTTCGACATGCCGCAGTCGAAGCGGCCCAAGGGCTTCTTCATCGCGGTGACGATCGCGTTCATCGCGCACGCGTTGCTCGCGGTCTATCTCTGGAAGAGCAAGTTCGAGCATCGCTTCCAGGAATATTCGGACGACGTCACGGACGTGGAGATCATCAAGCCGCAGGCTCCGCCGCCTCCGCCTCCACCGCCGCCGCCGCCGAATACACCGCCGCCGCCGCCGCCCAAGCTGCAGCCGCGTCCGCCGGTGGCCGTGCCGAATGTGCCGACGATCCCGCCGCTGCCGGTGCCGCCGGTGCCGCAGCGGGTCGAGGAGCCGAAGCCGCCAGCGCCGCCGCCTCCGGAGCCGCCGCGAGCCTCGGTGATCACTCAGCCCGACTGGCAAAAGCGCCCTACCGCGGAGGACCTGGAACGGTATTATCCGGACCGGGCTCAACGGATGAACGTCGAAGGTCGCGCCACGATCAGTTGCACGGTCGACGCCCGCGGCACGCTCAATGGCTGCAGCGTCACCAACGAGACGCCCAGCGACGCTGGCTTCGGTGAAGCGGCGCTGCGGATGAGCAAGCTGTTCAAGATGCGAGCCATGACCAAAGACGGCTCGCCCGTCGACGGGGGGAAGATCACCATTCCGATCTCCTTCAAGCTGCCTAAGGGCTGACGAGACCACTTCAAGACTGCGGCCCCGGAGCTCTGCTTCGGGGCCGTTTTCTTTGCGCCGACAGGCAGCTTGATCGCGCGCTCCGGCGCGACTACAACGCCGCCCTCGCGACGCGCCGCCTTAGCTCAGTTGGTTAGAGCGCCAGATTGTGGCTCTGGAGGTCCCCCGTTCGATCCGGGGAGGCGGTACCATCGCAGAAGCGGGCTCTCCGCGCCGTCCCGGCGCCCGGTTGAAGTCAGACGCTGAGCGTTCACGCGCGTTTGCATGACTCTTCTGCAAGAATCTCGCGCAGGCGCCACTTCCGTCCCATCGACACGCCACCATTTGCCGGGTAAATGCGCGCGGTTACGCAACGCCGGTCCGCCTCGGAGGGTCGGGCCGCGCATCGGCGTGCGCGAGTGGGAGTTGAGGACGAGCGAATGGGGTTTTCCCGGCAAGGTCTGTACGATCCGACGAACGAGCATGACTCGTGCGGCGTGGGCTTCGTGGCCAATATCAAGGGCCGCAAATCTCATGAGGTGATCGAGGCCGGCCTGAAAATCCTGGTCAACCTCGACCACCGCGGAGCCGTGGGCGCCGACCCGCTGGTGGGCGACGGGGCGGGAATTCTGATTCAGATTCCGGACGCCCTCTATCGCGACTGGGCGCAGGGCGTGGGCGCGAACCTGCCGCCGCTGGGTGAATATGCGGTGGCCATGTGCTTCCTGCCGCAGGACGAAGAGGCGCGCGCCGCCGCCGTCCAGCAGTTCGAGCACTTCCTCGCGGTGGAAAAGCAGCCGCTGATCGGCTGGCGCGACGTGCCGGTGAACCTCACGGGCCTTGGCAAGGCGGTGCTGGAATCGATGCCGGTGATCCGTCAGGCCTTCATCGGCCGCGGCCCCACCATCCGCGGTCAGGACGCTCACGAACGCAAGCTGCTGGCCGTGCGCAAGCAGATCCAGAACCCGCTGGCGGAGCTGGAGGTGAAGCGCAACCTGCCGGGCCTGTCGCAGCTCTACATCCCGTCGCTGTCGACGCGGACCGTCGTCTACAAGGGCCTGCTGCTCGCCGACCAGGTGGGCGGCTTCTACGAGGACCTGAAGAACCCGCTGGCGCTGTCGGCTCTGGCGCTGGTGCACCAGCGGTTCTCGACCAACACCTTCCCGTCCTGGAAGCTGTCGCACCCGTACCGCTTCATCGCCCACAACGGCGAGATCAACACGGTGCGCGGCAACGTGAACTGGATGAACGCGCGGCGCCGCTCGATGGAGAGCGAGCTGCTCGGCCCGGACCTCCACAAGATGTGGCCGCTGATCCCGCACGGCCAGTCGGACACCGCCTGCCTCGACAACGCGCTCGAGCTGCTCGTCGCCGGCGGCTATCCGTTGGCGCACGCGGTGATGATGCTGATCCCCGAGGCCTGGGCCGGCAATCCGCTGATGGATCCCAAGCGCAAGGCCTTCTACGAGTATCACGCGGCCCTGATGGAGCCGTGGGACGGCCCGGCGGCGGTGGCCTTCACCGACGGCCGCCAGATCGGCGCGACGCTCGACCGCAATGGCCTGCGCCCCGCGCGCTTCGTCATTACCGACGACGACAACGTCATCATGGCCTCGGAGGTGGGCGTTCTCGACGTCCCCGACGATAAGATCGTGCGCAAGTGGCGGCTGCAGCCCGGCAAGATGCTGCTGATCGACATGGAAGCCGGCCGCATTATCGAGGACGAAGAGATCAAGGCGAGCCTCGCCGAGGCCGAGCCCTATGAGCACTGGCTCGCCGAGACCCAGTTCAAGCTCGAGGACCTGTCGCTTGCCGGCCAGGGCGACGCGCCGCGCCCGAACGATCCCGCCGCCCTGCTCGACCAGCAGCAGGCCTTCGGCTTCACCCAGGAGGACATCGCCTTCTTCCTGGAGCCGATGGCGCGCAGCGCAGACGATCCCATCGGTTCGATGGGCTCGGACACGCCCATCGCCGTGCTCTCGGCCAAGCCCAAGCTGCTCTACGAGTACTTCAAGCAGAACTTCGCCCAGGTGACGAACCCGCCGATCGATCCGATCCGCGAGGAGCTCGTCATGAGCCTGGTCTCGATGATCGGGCCCAGGCCCAATCTGCTGGGTCGCCAGGCCGGCACGCACAAGCGGCTGGAGGTCTCGCAGCCGATCCTCACCGACGAGGACCTGGCGAAGATCCGTTCGATCCACGAACTGCTGGACGGCGCCTTCCGCACCGCCACGCTCGACGCCACCTGGGCGGCCGAGGATGGCGGCGACGGCCTGGAAGAGGCGCTGGAGCGGCTCTGCGCCGAAGCCACCGAGCAGGTGCTGGCCGACGCCAACATCCTGATCCTGTCGGACCGCGCGGCCTCGGCCGAGCGGATTCCGATCCCGGCGGCGCTCGCCACCGCGGCCGTGCACCATCACCTGATCCGCCAGGGCCTGCGCATGCAGACCGGCCTGGTGGTGGAGACCGGCGAGGCGCGGGAGGTTCACCACTTCTGCGTGCTGGCGGGCTATGGCGCGGAAGCCGTCAACCCCTACCTGGCTTTCCAGACCCTGGAGCAGATCCGTGTCGAGAGCGGTCTGCCGCTGAGCGCCTACGAGGTTCGCAAGAACTACATCAAGGCGATCGGCAAGGGCATCCTCAAGGTGATGTCCAAGATGGGCATCTCCACCTACCAGTCCTACTGCGGCGCCCAGATCTTCGACGCCGTGGGCCTGTCCAGCGCGCTGGTGGAGGCTTACTTCACCGGCACCGCCACGACGATCGAGGGCGTGGGGCTGCGGGAGATCGCCGAGGAAAGCGTCCGCCGGCACCGCGACGCCTACAGCGACAATCCTATCTACAAGAACATGCTGGACGTCGGCGGCCAGTACGCCTGGCGGCTACGCGGCGAAGCTCACGCCTGGAATCCGGAATCGATCTCCAAGCTGCAGCATGCGGTTCGCGGCAACCTGCCCGGCGAGTACCGGGAGTTCTCGCGTTCGCTCAACGAGCAGAGCGAGCGGCTGCTCACCATCCGCGGCCTGATGCGGCTTAAGCCCGCCGACCAGGCCGTCCCGCTGGACGAGGTCGAGCCCGCGGTCGACATCGTCAAGCGGTTCGCGACCGGGGCGATGTCCTTCGGCTCGATCAGCCGCGAGGCGCACACCACGCTGGCGATGGCGATGAACCGCATCGGCGGCCGCTCGAACACGGGTGAGGGCGGGGAGGAATCCGACCGCTTCAAGCCGCTGCCCAACGGCGATTCCATGCGTTCGCGCATCAAGCAGGTCGCCTCGGGCCGGTTCGGCGTCACCGCCGAGTACCTGGTCAACGCCGACGACATCCAGATCAAGATGGCCCAGGGCGCCAAGCCCGGGGAGGGCGGCCAGCTGCCCGGCCACAAGGTCGACCGCAACATCGCCCGCGTCCGTCACTCGACGCCGGGGGTGGGCCTGATCAGTCCGCCGCCGCACCACGACATCTACTCGATCGAGGATCTGGCGCAGCTGATCCACGACCTGAAGAACGTCAACCCGGCCGCCCGCATCTCGGTGAAGCTGGTGTCGGAAGTGGGCGTCGGCACGGTCGCGGCGGGGGTCGCCAAGGCGCGCGCCGACCACGTGACCATCTCCGGCTTCGAAGGCGGCACCGGCGCCTCGCCGCTGACCTCGCTGACGCACGCCGGCTCGCCCTGGGAGATCGGACTGGCCGAGACCCAGCAGACGCTGCTGCTGAACGGCCTGCGCACCCGCATCGCCGTTCAGGTCGACGGCGGCCTGCGCACGGGCCGCGACGTGGCCGTGGGCGCGCTGCTGGGCGCCGACGAGTTCGGCTTCGCGACCGCGCCGCTGATCGCGGCCGGCTGCATCATGATGCGCAAGTGCCACCTCAACACCTGCCCGGTGGGCGTGGCGACCCAGGACCCGGTGCTGCGCGCGCGCTTCACCGGCCAGCCTGAGCACGTGATCAACTACTTCTTCTTCGTCGCCGAAGAGCTGCGGGAGATCATGGCCGAGATGGGCTTCCGCACGCTCAACGAGATGATCGGGCGCGTGGACCGGATCGACATGCGTCCCGCCCTCGATCACTGGAAGGCGCAAGGCGTCGACCTGTCGCGGATCCTCTACGCCGCGCCGGCCGAGGGCCAGAAGGGTCTCTGGAACCTGGACCGCCAGGACCATGGCCTGGGCAAGGCGCTCGACCATGCCCTGATCGCCGACGCCAAGGCCGCGCTCGAAAGCGGCTCGGCGGTGCGGGGCGAGTATGAGGTGCGCAACATCAACCGCACCGTCGGCGCCATGCTGTCGGGCGAGGTGGCCAAGCGCTACGGCCACGCCGGCCTGCCGGACGAGACCATCCAGTACCGGTTCCTGGGCACGGCGGGACAGAGCTTCGGCGCCTTTCTGGCCCGCGGGGTGACGCTCGAGCTCTCCGGCGACGCCAACGACTATGTCGGCAAGGGCCTGTCGGGCGGACGCGTGATCGTGCGCCAGCCGAAGGGCTCCAAGCGTGAGCCGACGCGCAACATCATCATCGGCAACACGGTGCTGTACGGCGCCATCGCCGGCGAAGCCTATTTCGAAGGCGTCGGCGGCGAGCGGTTCGCGGTGCGCAACTCCGGCGCGGTGGCGGTCGTCGAAGGCGTGGGCGACCACGGCTGCGAATACATGACCGGCGGCGTGGTCGTGGTGCTGGGCGAAACCGGCCGCAACTTCGCAGCCGGCATGAGCGGCGGCGTGGCCTATGTCTACGATCCGCAGAAGCGGTTCCGGGCGCTGTGCAACACCGCCATGGTGGAGGTCGAGGAGATCGCCCCGGCGACCGCGTCCACGGCCGCCGACGAAGCGCTCCGACCGACCCAGCGATCGATTTCCGTGGAGAACGCGGGCATGGGCGACATGCTGCGCTTCGACGCGGAACGCCTGCGCATCCTCGTCGAGCGTCATCAGCTCTACACCGGCTCCAAGCGCGCCGCCGAGCTGTTGGCCGACTGGGACAACGCGCTGGCGTCGTTCGTAAAAGTGATGCCGACCGACTATCGCCGCGCCTTGCTCGACATGAAGGCGCAGCGCGAAGCTGCGCCCGTCGCCGCCGAGTAAACGCGTCCACATTCTAGAGTTTGGAGACCGACCGATGGGCAAGCCCACCGGCTTCCTCGAGATCGAGCGCCACGACCGTGGCTATGACCCGCCGGCCGAGCGGTTGAAGCACTACAAGGAATTCGTCCGTCCACTGCCTCAGGCCGAGCTGCGCGATCAGGCGTCGCGCTGCATGAGTTGCGGGATTCCGTTCTGTCACCAGGGCTGCCCGGTGAACAACCAGATCCCGGACTTCAACGACCTGGTCTACCGGGACGGCTGGCGCGCGGCGCTGGAGAACCTGCAGTCGACCAACAACTTCCCGGAGTTCACCGGCCGCATCTGCCCCGCGCCCTGCGAGGCCTCCTGCACGCTGAACATCCCGGACACCCCTGTGACCATCAAGTCGATCGAATGCGCGATCGTCGACCGCGGCTGGGAGGAGGGCTGGATCGCGCCGCAGCCCAGCCCGCGCGGCACCGGCAAGCGCGTCGCCGTGGTGGGCTCGGGGCCTGCGGGCCTGGCCTGCGCCCAGCAGCTGGCCCGCGCCGGCCATGCGGTCACCGTGTTCGAGAAGAACGACCGCGTCGGCGGGCTGCTGCGCTACGGCATCCCCGATTTCAAGATGGAGAAGCATCTCATCGACCGCCGCATCAAGCAGATGGAGGCGGAAGGGGTGATCTTCCGGACCAACTTCGAGGTGGGCGTCACCGTCTCGGTGCCGCGCCTGCTCGACGACTACCATGTGATGGTGATGTCCGGCGGGGCGGAGAAGCCGCGCGACCTTCCGGCGCCGGGCCGCGACCTTCCGGGCGTGCACTTCGCCATGGAATTCCTGACCCAGCAGAACAAGCGCAACGCCGGCGACGCCGAGGCGGTGGCCGCGCCCACGGGCACGCTCAGCGCCAAGGACAAGCACGTCGTGGTGATCGGCGGCGGTGACACGGGGTCCGACTGCATCGGCACCTCCAACCGCCACGGGGCTGCGTCGGTGACCCAGCTGGAGATCATGCCGCGGCCTCCGGAGAAGGAGAACAAGTCGCTCTCCTGGCCGGACTGGCCGCTGAAGCTGCGCACCTCCTCGAGCCACGAGGAAGGCTGCGAGCGCGAGTTCGCGGTCGCCACCAAGCGCTACATCGCCAAGGACGGCAAGGTCGCGGCGATCGAATGCGTGCGCCTGGAGTGGGCGCCCGACGAGCAGGGGCGCATGCAGATGCAGGAAGTCGCCGGCTCGGAGTTCGAGCTGAAGGCGGACCTCGTGCTCCTGGCCATGGGCTTCGTCGGCCCGCGGGTGGAAGGCTTGGTGGAGCAGGGCGGGGTCGAGCTCGACCCGCGCGGCGCTGTCAAGGCCAACGTGGTCGACTATCGCACCTCGGCGCCGAACATCTTCTCCTGCGGCGACATGCGCCGCGGCCAGTCCCTGGTGGTCTGGGCGATCCGCGAGGGCCGTCAGTGCGCCCGCGCGGTCGACGAGTACCTGATGGGCTCGACCAAGCTTCCGCGTTAGGGGGCGCATTCCCACGTCGCGGCGCAACCCGCCGCGACGTCACAGCGCGTCGTCGTCGAGCCCGCCCATGCCGGCGGGCCCGCCGTCCACGGCGAGGGTCTGGCCGGAGATCCACGCGCTCATGCCGCTGACGAAGAACAGCACGGCGTTGGCGATGTCCTCGGGATAGCCGACGCGGCGCAGCGCGACGCGCGAGCCCATGCTCTCCGGGCTCTGGCCGAAGCGTTCCCAGGACCGCAGGGCGCCCTCCGAGGCCACGCCGCCCACCGCGATGCAGTTGCAGCGGATGCCCTTGGGACCCCACTCGGCGGCGACCACGCGGGTGAACATCTGCAGGCCGGCCTTCGCGGACGCATAGGCGGCGCCGCCCTTGACCCCGTTCAGGCCGGCCATGGACGAGATGTTGACGATCGCCGCGCCGGCCGACTTCACAAGGTGCGGGTAGGCGGCCTGGGCGCACAGGTAGGCCGACGTCAGGTTCAGGTCGACGGCGTTCCGCCAGCGGTCGGGCGGCGTGTCCTTGAGCGGAAACATGTAGGCGCCGCCGGCATTGTTCACGAGGATGTCGACGCCGCCGAAGCGCTCGGCCGTCGCATCGATCAGCTTGGCGACGCTGTCGGCCAGGCGCACGTCGGTGGGCACGCAGAGCGTTTGTCGCCCGTGTTCGGCCGCGATCTCGGCGGCCACCTGCTCCAGCCGCTCGGCCTTGCGGGCGGCGAGCACGATCTCGGCGCCGCGCGCCGCCAGCACATGCGCGGTTCGGCGGCCGATGCCGGTGCCGCCGCCGGTGACGATCGCGATGCGGCCGCTGAGGTCGAGAAGCGTTTCCATGCCCTGAGATCTTTCCTTGGCCCCTCGGATCGGGAGCGTGGCCGAGCCTGCAACGAAAACCCGCCGCCGGCCAGTTCGGAGACTGCCGGTTCCGGTTGACCGCGGAGCACTATCGGTCCCGTACGATCAGCGCGGAAGTCCGACGATGAACGAGCTCGGGATCGAGCATCTCTGTGTGTTCGGCATGCCGCCGGTCGAGTTCGTGACCCTCGCCGGCGAACTCGGCTGCGAGTGCGTCGCCACCGGTTTCGAGCCTATGGGCGGCTACGTCGCGCACGGCTATCCGCACCGGTCGCTGCGGCCGTCGGCCCTGGCCGAGGCTGGCGTGACCCCGCGCGATCGCGTCGCCCCTGCGTGGCCGCGGCGCGCTCGATGCTGCGCTGAGCGGCGGCCCTGGAGACGCTCAGCCTCCGCCGATCTTCGGGATTAGATAGACCTCGGAGCGGGGTTGGAGCGTCGCGAACCAAGCGTCCTGGTGGATGTCGCCGTCGATGGCGAAGGCCATGCGGCGATCGACGAACTCGCCCAGGCCCGGAAAGCGGCGGTCGAGCTCGGCGATGAGGCCGCGCACGTCGGCGGCCTCCACCTCGAACTCCGACTGGCCCCCGGTGTAGGGCCAGCACTCGCTGCCCAGGACCACATGCGCCACGGCGGCCTCAGCTGCGGGCCGCGTCCAGCGCGGCCAGCACCTTCGGCGGCGAGAGCGGCAGGTCGGTCATCCGGACGCCGGCCGCGCGGCGCATGGCGTTGGCCACCGCCGCCAGCGGCGGCACGATCGGCACTTCGCCCACGCCCTTGGCCCCGAAGGGGTGGTTCGGATTGGGCGCGGTCTCGATCAGAATGGCGTCGATCATCGGTAGGTCCGAGGCGACCGGCATGCGGTAGTCCAGGAAGCCCGGGTTCTCCATCTGGCCCTGGGCGTCGAAGACGTACTCCTCGTTCAGCGCCCAACCGACGCCCTGGGCGACGCCGCCCTGGACCTGGCCTTCCACGTAGGAGGGGTGGATCGCCTTGCCCACGTCCTGAGCGGCCGTGTAGCGCACGATCGTCGACTCGCCGGTCTCGGGATCGATTTCCAGGTCGCAGAGATGGACGGCGAAGCCTGGTCCGGCGCCCTGGGCGTTCAGCGACACCTGGGCCGAGATCGGCCCGCCCGTGCGGCCGGCGGTCGCCGCGAGCGAGGCGATGCTCATGGGCGCCTTGTCGGCCTTGGCGGGATCGAGGCAATGGGCGGCGCCGGCGCGCCATTCCACCATCTCGACGGGGACCTCCCAAAGCAGGGCCGCGCGGGCCCGAAGGTCGTCCACCACCTTCTGCGCCGCCTGAGTGACGGCCATGCCGGTGGCGAAGGTGGTCCGGCTGCCGCCGGTCAGCATCGAGAAGCCGATGGAGGTGGTGTCGGCGACCATCGGGCGAACCCGTTCGACCGACACGCCCAGCACCTCCGCCGCCATCATCGCCATCGAGGCGCGAGAGCCGCCGATGTCGGGATTGCCGCTCATCACCACGACGCTGCCGTCGTCGGCGAGGTGCACCGCCGCCGAGCTCTCGCCGCCTATGTTGAACCAGAAGCCGACGGCGACGCCGCGACCCTGGTTCGGGCCGAGCGGCGCCTTGTAGTGTTCGCTGTCGCGAATGGCGGCGAGCGTGTCGAGATAGGCGATGTTGCTGAACACCGGTCCGTACGACGCTTTGGTCCCGTCGCGCACGGCGTTCTTCTCGCGGATCGCGATCGGGTCGAGGCCGAGCTTCAGGGCCAGTTCGTCGACCGCGCTCTCGACGCCCAAGGCCGCGATGGGCGCGCCGGGCGCCCGGTAGGCGGCCGTCTTTGGCGTGTTGGTCACGACGTCCCAGCCGGTGATCAAGAAGTTAGGGATGTCGTAGCAGGCGAGCGCGGTCATGACGGCGGCGCCGACGGGTGAGCCCGGGAATCCGCCCGCTTGGAACTTGAGCTTCACGTCGGCGGCGACGATGGTTCCATCCTTCAGAGCGCCGAGCTTCACTTCGATCACGGCGGCCGGGTTCGGGCCGGTGGCGCGGAACACCTCGTCCCGGCTCATCACCATCTTCACTGGACGGCCGCTCGCTCGTGACAGCGCCAGCGCGACCGGCTCGAGGTAGACCGTGGTCTTGCCGCCGAAGCCGCCGCCGATCTCGGCCGGGACGACGCGGATATCCGACGCTTCGATCCCCAGCAGCTTGGCGCAGTAGGTCCGCACCATGAACTGGCCCTGGCTGGAGCTCCACACCTCGCAACGGCCGTTCTCGCTCCAGGCCGCCACGCAGGCGTGCGGCTCAATGTAGCCCTGGTGCACTGCGGCGGTGCGATAGGAGCCCTCGACGATCACCTCGGCTAGCGCGAAACCAGCCTCCAGGTCGCCGCGTTGGCTGACGGGGCGGCGGGAGACGTTGGACGGCGCCGTAGGCCGGGATTCCAGGCCCTCGGTGTAAAGGTCGTCGTGCAGCAGCGGGGCGCCCTCGGCCATGGCCTCGAGCACGTCGGTGACGTGCGGCAGCACCTCATAGGTGACCTTGATGGCGTCGAGCGCCGCCTGAGCGGCTGCCACCGACGTGGCCGCCACGGCGGCCACCGCATGGCCCTGGTAGAGCGCCTTGTCGCGCGCCATCACGTTCAGCGAGAGGTCGCGCGTGTTCGAGGCGGACTCGCCGCCCTCGACGATTTCCGACGCGAGGTTGGGGAAGTCGGCGGCGGTGACCACCGCCTTGACCCCCGGCAGCGCCTTGGCCTTGCTGGCGTCGATGGCCACGATCCGGGCGTGTGCGTGCGGGCTCCGCAGGATCTTGCCCACCAGCTGGCCCGGCATGTCGAAGTCCGCGCCATAGGCGGCGCGACCCGTCACCTTGTCGGCGCCGTCCGGTCGGACCGGCCGGGTTCCCACGACCTCGAACGCCGCCTTGCCGGCGGGCCTTTGCAGCGTCTCGCTCATGCGGCGCTCCTCGCTTGGCGCAGTTCAGCCGCCGCGTCCAGGACGGCGCGGAGGATCTTGTCGTAGCCGGTGCAGCGGCAGAGGTTGCCCGCCAGCCAGTAGCGGGCTTCGGTTTCGGTGGGGTCCGGATTGGCCTCAAGCAGGGCCTTGGCGGCCATCAGCAGGCCCGGCGTGCAGAAGCCGCATTGCAGGGCCGCATGCTCCAGGAACTTCTCCTGCAGCGGATGCAGCCGCCCGCCCTGCGCCAGGCCCTCGATGGTCTGGACGCGCCGGCCTTCGGCCTCCGCCGCCAGCATCAGGCAGGAGCAGACAAGGCGGCCGTCGACGATGACGCTGCAGGCGCCGCAGTCGCCGGAGCCGCAGCCTTCCTTGGTTCCGGTGAGGCTCAGCTCGTCGCGCAGCGCGTCGAGCAGGGTCATGCCCGGAGACGCCAGGAATTCGACGGCGTCGCCGTTCACATTGGCGGTGACGTGGATCTTGCTCAACGTTGGCCTCCCGCACGCTCGTAGGCGATCAGCGCCGCGCGTCGAGCGAGCACGCCGGCGATCTTGGTTCTGTATTCGGCCGTGCCGCGCTTATCGCTGATCGGCCGGCAGGCGGCGCGGGCCGCTGTCGCCAGAGCCTCCAGCGCCGCCTCGTCTAGCCGCGAGCCCACGAGCGCGCCGCCGCCGGCCTCGACCCGCAGGACGGTCGGCGCGACGGCCCCCAGGGCGAGCTCGGCCGCCGAGACCGCGCCGTCCGCGTCGAGCGTCAGGCTGACAGCGGCGCCGACCACGGCGATGTCCATCTCGGTGCGCGGGATCAGGCGCAGATAGGCGTCGGCGCTGCGCGGCGGCCGGGGCGGCAGGCGGAACTCCAGGACGAACTCGCCCGGCTGGAGCGAGGTGCGGCCGGGGGCGACCGGCAGAGCCTCCACCAGCGTCTCGCGCCGGCCTTGCGGGCCCAGGATAACGCAGACGGCGCGCGCGGCGACCAGCGCCGGCACGCTGTCGGCCGCCGGCGAGGCGTTGCAGAGATTGCCGGCCAGGGTGGCGCGGCCCTGGACCTGGGTCGAGCCGATCAGGTTGGCGGCCTCCACCACGCCCGGCCAGGCCGTCCGCAGCGATGGGTGTTCGCCGATCTCAGCGCCAGAGGTCGCGGCCCCGATGACGAAGCCGCCGGACTCTTCCCGGATTCCGACCAGGCCAGGCAGGCGCTTCAGGTCGACGATGGCCCGGGGCTTGGCCCGCCCCGCCCGAAGCTGAACGAGCAGGTCGGTGCCGCCGCCGAGCGGCCGCGCCCCGTCGGCCGAGAGCGCGCGGACGGCGTCCTGCGAATCCGTCGGCGCAATGTAAGCAAGCTGGGACACCGATCCTCCGTCTATTGTTCTCACGCCGCACGCGCGGGCTGGACCCAAACGATGGGGACCTGCGTCGAACTTGGTCAAGCGCAGATCGGGATCTGGCGCTCGCCGATGTGATTTCCTCTCCCACGCCAGTCAGTGGGAGAGCAAGGGCGTCATTGGCGAGGTTCGCCGTTCTCCCAATAGTAACGGCGCGCGTTGGGGTCGTAGTAGTAGTATCGGCCGGCGCGCTCGTCGTAGTACTGGCGCCGCGTCGTGGATCCAGCGCCGCAGCCGCCGTCCTGGCGGCAGCCCGTGTAGGCGCCCGCCGCGCCGCCCACGGCGGCGCCGATGGCCGCGCCCGCGCCGACTCCGAGGTCGCCCGACACGGCGCCCAGCGCGCCGCCCGCCAGGGCTCCGATGGCGGCGCCGGTCAGCGCCTTGTTCTGCACGTTGCCGCTGGGGCCGGTGTAACCCGGTTCGGTCGCGCAAGCGGTGAGTAGCGCGGCGGCGGAGAGCGCCGCGAGCGGCTTCAGCATGGACATTCGAGTCAGCCTCCTGAGGGGAGCCCGGCGCGCCGGGCTCCTTGAACTGTAGGCACGCCCCGATCCTGCGAATCGTTAAGCGGCGAGGCGACCACGGCTTTAAGGCAATGGCTTCGTGGCCTTTTCTCGGCGGCTCGATCTAGAGCGCCTGCTTCACGGCCTTCGCGAGCCGGTGCGCGCGGTCGGTCCAGCGGTGCTCGGCCCGGGCGCGCTTGGCGCCCGCGCGGGCGATCTGGCCTGCGCGGGGAACGTCGTCGACCAGCGCGCCGAGCTGCTCAGGCATGGCGGCCAGCTTCGGCCAGGTGAAGGTCGCAATCTCGCGCCCGTCCTTGAACGCTTCCTCGTAGTAGCGGTTGGCGTCGGAAAACACCGCCGCGCCCGCGCACATGGCGGTGAACACCCGCTCGTGGCCGCCGGCGACGAAGCCGTTGTTGATGTTCAGCACCACGCGCGCGCGCCTCAGCGTATGCAGCGTCTCGGCGAAGCTGCCGACGCCGCCATAGACGAACGACGGATAGCGCTGGGCCAACGGCTCCCAGCCGTTTCCCCACACGTGCAGCGGCAGGCACGCGCGGCCGATGGCGTGCAGCGCCGCGTCGCGGTGATAGGCCTCGGCGAAGAATTGCGGGGAGCGAAGCTGCGGCAGCAACTGCGCGAATAACTCGGCGGAGAGCTCGACGCCGAAGCCGCTCAGGGTCGATTTCAGAGCCTCGAGCAGCGGCAAGGTCGCGTCCGCCGTCATCCGGCTCACCAGCTCTTCGGCGATGGTCTTGGAGGCGCCGTCCGGCCAATCGCGCCAATAGCTCGCCGGCGGTCCCCGATAGGTGCCGGTGAACATCAGCGGGATCTCGCGGCGGGCGAAGGCCTCGTCCGAGGTGTCCGGCGGCTCGGCCAGTTCGTTCGCGCCCGGGGGCAGGAACGCCAGGCTAGAGAACCGCTGGGCCAAGGGGGAGGCGGCGACGAAGCGGACGTGGCTGCGGTCGAGAAAGAAGGCCACGTTCCTGCGGATCGGCGTCTGTAACCTTGCGAGGTGGTGGGCCGGATGGTCGACGTGCATGGAGGCGTAGACCGCTCCGATGGCGTCGTAGACCGAACCTCTCGCGCCTGTCAGCTCGCAACCCATGCCGCTGAACGCGAAGACGCACTGCGGACTTTTCCGCAAGGCGACCTCCAGTTCGCGCGCGCCATCCGCATTCGCCATGTCCACGACCTCGGCCTCGTGGCCGATCGCGACGAGCCCTTCGGCGAGCTGGTCGACGTGCAGGCGCAGCGATCCATACTGCGACTGGCCCTTGATCAGTGCGAAGCGCAACAGCGTGTCCCCGGCGGTGGCCTGACCTTAGTCCGACGATTCCGCCGCCTGGGCGAGCTTGCCGAGCTGCCGCACGTAGCGCTTCGCCTGAGCGGCCTGACGCCTTCGTTCAGCCGGTGCGGAAGAGGCCTCCGCCATGCGCCAGTAGCCGGCCTGGAACGCGGCGTAACAGATCTCGAAGAAGAGCAGGGCGGCGGGATGGGGCCGCTCGCCGGTGGCGTCGCACACCGCCTCGCGGACCCGGCCGAACTCGTCAGGCGTCAGCTCGAACTCCAGCTTCGCGCCGGCGATGTCCCAGGCAATCTCCTGGGCGCCGACGAGATCGTGGGCCATGGAATGGTCGTGGGCGTCGGCCTTGAGGATCAGCCCGTCGGGGGTGAGCAGCCATTCCCAGGGGTGCAGGCGGGCGTCGACGTGCGCCCGCTGGGTTTCCGGCGCGCCGATCAGCCGGGACAGGGCGCGCAGCAGGCCGGCCGCCGCCGGCTGGCCCAGCGCCTCGCGGAGGTTCACCTCGGCCATCTCGGCCAGCGCCTCGCGGCTCGCGCCTTCGTGCGGCTCGGCCGGAAAGGCCACGGCGCGAAAGCCCAGGTAGGCTCCGAGCTGGGCCACCAGTCGATCGCGCGGCAGCGCCTCGGGCGCCGCCGCCTCCTCCCAGCGCTCCAGGAGAAAGCCGCGCCGCAGCGCCAGCGGCTCTGGCGTGAAGCCTGCGCTGTGCAGCGCCTTGGCGCGGTCGAGCTTGGATTCGCCCAGCCAGCCCAGGCCGGCGAACCGGGCCAGCCAGCGCCCCGAGGCGGTGTGCAGCAGAAATTTCCGCCGCTCCTGCATCGGATGAGCGGGCGGGGCGCGGCGGAACTGCGGCGCCCGGCGCCAGGCGCCGCCCGAGAGGTCCTCGATCCGCTGGATCGGCCCCGTGAGGTCCTCGAACCAGCCGGCGAGGGGCGCCTCGACGACCAGGTCGTCGAATGTCGCCACGGGCCGGGCGGCGCGGGCCCAGCGCGCGCGGTGGCGCGGATCCGCCTGCGGCCCCAGGTCGCCCGCGTGGCTGGGCAGGAAGACGGTGCGGTCCTCCGCGACGCCCAGGCTCTCCAGCAGGTCGGCGGTCGCGCCGAACGAGCTGCCGGAAAGGCCGGGACCTTCGTCTACGATGGCGAACGGCCCTTCATGCGCGGCGATCAGGGCCCGGATCTGGGTGGAGGCCCTGATCTCGCGCCGGAATGGCGGGCCGAACGGCCTCAGCGTCAGCACGGTGCGCGCGCCGGTCGCCGCGGCGACCAGGGCCGCAAGGCCGGCTCCGATGCTGCGCAGGCCGATCACCAGCGGCGTCGCCGGCCAGGGGTGCTCGGCCGCGGCCTTCAGATAGGCTTCCGGAAAGACCGCATAGAAGGCGAAGCCTTCCGGCGTGCGGATCGTGACCCGCTCGGGCAGGGGCTGGGTCGCCAGCTCGATGAGCTCCGGCGAGACGCCCGGGCCGATCGCCTTGAAGCCGCTCCAGGCCGAGGCCGTCAGCTTGCGCGCGATCATCAGCAGGAGTGACATGGCCGCGTCCTGGGCGGGCGACAGATCGTCCATGCCGCGCTGCTGCAGCTCTGCGTCGGCGACGCCCTGCAGCAGGCCCGCCGCGTCCAGGAAAGCCCAGGTCAGGAGGTCGTGGCGCCGCGGCCCGGGCGGGGAATCCTCGGCCGACCGCAGGGTGGCCGTCACTTGGCGAAGCACCCATCGAGGGGCTACGGTCATGGCCCGGTCGCCGTAGACGAGCACTTCACGCCTCCCGCGCGGAATATGCCACGACCTTGAACGCCCCGAAATCGGGAAAGGCGCCGGAGCCGGCCGCGTCATGCCGCCTTGACGTCGGGAGTCGCGTGCCCCGGTCTTCGGCAGGCCGGGTCCTTCCGGCGGGCTGAAACGCGGACGTTACCGACCGCAAGCTGGAACAAGGCGTTCTCGCAGCCATTGCATGTTATGAAGTCGGCGCCGCGCGGGGCGGCGCATGAGCGGAGCGAGGGCATGGGGCTGCAGCCCACCACCGCCGATCCGACACCCGGCGTTCAGACACCCGGCGTTCAGACACCCGGCGTCAGCGCCCAGGGTATTCCGCAACGATCCAGCGACGAGAGCCGCATCGGGCCGGGCGCCATACGCGCCTACGACATACGCGGGCACGCCGGGCGCGACATCGATCGCGCCGGCGCCTACGCGCTTGGCCTCGCCTATGCGGGGGAGGCGCGCAAGACTGGCGTCAAGCGCGTCGGCGTCGCCCGCGACGGACGGGTCAGCTCCCCCACGCTGGAACAGGCGCTGGTCTGGGGACTGATGGACGGAGGCCTGCGCGTCGAGCGGCTAGGCCTGGGCCCGACGCCGATGCTGGGCTTCGCCGTGCGGGAGCTGGAGCTTGGCGGCGCCATCATGGTGACGGCCTCGCACAATCCGCCGGGGGAGAACGGCTTCAAGATCCTGCTGGGCGAGGAGCGGGTCCACGGCGAACACCTGAAGGCGATGGTGGCGGGGCCCTGCGAACGGGCCATCTGCGGCTCGGCGCGGCGGCAATCGGTGCTGGACGCCTATGTGGCCGAGCTGGCGCAGGCGGCGGAGGGCATGGCGCCGCTCAAGGTCGCCTGGGACTGCGGCCACGGCGCGACCGGCCCGGTGGTGCAGCGGCTGACTTCGTTCCTCCCGGGCCAGCACGTGTTGCTCCACGCCGACGTCGACGGGCGCTTCCCGGCGCACCACCCCGACCCGGCGGTGGCCGACAATCTCTCGGAGCTCGCCGAGACGGTGATCGCGCAGGGGTGCGACCTGGGCGTCGCCTTCGACGGCGACGGCGACCGCCTGGGCGTCGTCGACGGCCAGGGGCGGATCCTCTGGGCCGATCAACTGCTGTTGTTGCTCGCGCGCGATCTCTTGGCGCGCTCGCCGGGCGCGGTCGTCGTGGCCGACGTGAAATGCTCGAAGGTGCTGTTCGACGGGGTCGCCGCTGCCGGCGGCCGGTGCGAGCTGTCGCCGTCGGGCTATGTGCGGGTGCGCGAGGCCATGATCGAGCACGGGGCGCAGCTCGCCGGCGAACTCTCCGGCCACATCTTCTTCGCCGACCCCTGGGGCGGCGTGGACGACGCCATCTATGGCGCGATCCGCACCTTCCTGGCGGTCTCGCGCCAGCAGGGCGGGCTGGCCGCCTTCCGCGACAGCCTGCCGCCCACCTTCGCCACCCCCGAACTGCGCATCGCCTGTCCCGAGGCGCGCAAGCCCGAGGTGGTGGCTGAGGTCGCCGAGCGGCTGGCGAAGGAGGGCGCCCGCGTGGACCGCCGGCTGGGCGTCAGGGTCGAGACGCCGGACGGCTGGTGGCTGCTGCGGGCCTCGGGCACCGAGCCCAAGCTCACCTGCCGCTGCGAGAGCCTGCATCCCGACGGCCTCGAGCGGTTGCGCGAGGAGCTGCGCCGGCATCTCAAGCTCTCCGGCGTCGAAGCGGAGTTCTGAACCGCCGGCTTCGCGCTAGACGTCGAAGAGGGCGTACTCGAGCCCGAGCTGGCGGTTCAGCAGCGGCCGCGCGACGTTGTAGACGGGCCTGCCGCGCGGCGTGCGGCCCTCATATGCGCCGGAGTGGGCGTGCCCGTGCAGCACCAGCCTGACGCCGTCGAAGCGGTCGATCGTCTCGGCGAGGCGCGCCGAACCGAGGAAGGGGAAGATCTCCTGCGGCTCGCCCGCCAGGGTCTCGGCGACCGGCGAATAGTGCAGCACCACCACGGTGCGCTCCGTCTTCAGCATGCGCAGCGAGCTTTCCAGCTTCATGTTCTCGTCCACCGAGGCCTGGACGAAGGCCTTGATGGCCGGCTCTCCGAACGGCGTAAGCATGTTGCGGCCGTAGCCGCCGATGAAGCCCTTGGCGCCGGCGAAGCCCACGCCCTCGATCTCATAGGCTTCGCCATCCAGCAGCTTGAGGCCCGCCTGATGCAGGATGCGCGTGACCTCCTGCGGCTGGCCGCATTCGAAGTCGTGGTTGCCGAGCACGCCGACGGCCGGGATGCGCAGCGCGAGTAGGTCCTCGGCGAGGATCTCCGCTTCCGGGGTCTTGCCGAAGTTGGTGAGGTCGCCGCAGAGCGCCAGCACGTCCGCCTCCTGGGCGATGCGCGAGAACAGCTCGTGAAACGGCCGCTCGGCGTTCTCCCCGACGTGGAGGTCGCCGAGCGCCGCCAGGCGGATGGTACCGTGCGGCGGCGCGTCAGGCGATTGGCTCATGCCGTTCCTCCAGGCCCTTGCCGACGACGTCGGCGAAGCCCCATTCGGTGATGTCGGTGACGTAGTCGCGCGGGCTGAAAAGGCGGCCGCGGCACACCTTCACCCGCGCCGGCGGCAGGCCGACCTGGGCGCTGAGCCTCGTGGTCAGCTCCTCCATCAGCTCGCGCGGGATGAGGTCGCGCTCGGTCGGGTAGATGAAGCGGAAGTTGAGGAGGTGGGTGAGCAGCACCTCCCAATAGGGCTCCATGTAGCGGAGCAGCCGCGGCCATTCGATCTGGTCGTGCGCGCGCAGGATGACATGGGCGACGTCGGCGCCGTCGTAGCGATAGCGATCCTGGATGAACATCTTCGAGACCAGGAGCTCGGTGGGCGGCGTGATCTTCGCCGTGGAGCCGTAGACCTCGATGGTCGGGTTGTCCCGGAACCACTCGTCGGTGATCGGCGCGACGCCGTTCGACATGGCGAAGATCACGTCGAAGAAGCGGTTCTGGCACCAGACCTTGGCGATCCAGCGCTCGTCTTCGACATCTGTCCGATAACCGCGCGCCTGGAAGTAGGCGAGGATCTTTGGGAAGTCGCCGGCCTTGCAAAAGACGTCGAGGTCCTTGGTCGGCCTGACGATGCCGGTGTAGGCCGTCACCGCATAGGTGCCGGACAGGAGGAAGGGCACGCCGGACTCGTTCAGCATGCGCAGGCTCTCGGCGTAATAGGCCTCAGCCTCGGGCGGAGGCTCGAACGCGGAAGCCTCGTAGGTCTGCGACATGCCGGAAAGACGATCCTGGTGGCGGGGCGTCAAGGCCCCTGGCGGAAACGGAAGCCTTGCCGGCCGGGTTCCGGTTTCGGCGCGCATGACAAGATCACCGTCGCTGCAATTGTTTTTGCAGCTGTTTTCAGTTAACGAGGGCGTGTCCGCCGCCTTTCCTCGTGCGCTCGGCGAGCGCGCGCGAGCCGTGGCTGCGCCCGGTCACATTTTTTTCTAGTGAAGCTGGAACTCATCCGGCGCGTTCGCGGTTTCGCCCAAAGGCGGGGGTGTGTCTTGTCGTGCCGGAACTGCTGGCCGGCGCGGCGATGCATGGCCCCAAGAGACGCCGACAACGCATCGCTCCGGGGAAACCATGCCGCAATCCGACGTGAAGTCGACCAACGCTCGATCTGCCGTCAAAGCCAAGCGGCCTGCGGCAGAGACGAAGACGGAAATCCCGGTCGAGACGCGCGAGCTGCTCGCAGCGCTTCGGGCCTTTCGGCGCGGGGACTTCTCCGTCCGCCTGCCGAAAGGGCTGACCGGCGTCGGCGGCGAGATCGCCGAGGCTTTCAACGACGTGGTCGAGCTCAACGACCGCATGACCAAGGAATTCGAGCGGCTGGGCGAGACCGTCGGCCGGCAAGGTAAGATCAACCACCGCGCCAAGCTGCCCGCCGCCCAGGGCTCGTGGGCCGCCAGCGTCGACGCCGTCAACACCCTGATCGCCGACATGGTCCACCCGACCGCCGAAATGGCCCGGGTGATCGGCGCCGTGGCCAAGGGCGACCTGTCCCAGACCATGGACCTGGAGAACGAGGAGCGGCCGTTGCGCGGCGAGTTCCTGCGCACCGGCAAGGTCGTGAACACCATGGTGGGCCAGCTCGGCTCGTTCGTGTCGGAAGTGACGCGCGTGGCGCGCGAAGTGGGCACGGAGGGCAAGCTGGGCGGCCAGGCGCAGGTGAAGGGCGTGGCCGGCGCCTGGAAGGACCTGACTGACAACGTGAACCTGATGGCGGCCAACCTGACCGGCCAGGTGCGGAACATCGCCGAGGTGACCACCGCCGTGGCCAACGGCGACCTCTCCCGCAAGATCACCGTGGACGTGAAGGGCGAGGTGCTGGAGCTGAAGAACACCATCAACACCATGGTGGACCAGCTAAACTCCTTCGCTTCGGAAGTGACGCGCGTGGCCCGGGAGGTCGGCACCGAGGGCAAGCTGGGCGGCCAGGCCCAGGTGAAGGGCGTCGCCGGGACCTGGAAGGACCTGACCGACAACGTGAACCTGATGGCGGCCAACCTGACCGGCCAGGTGCGGAACATCGCCGAAGTGACCACCGCCGTGGCGCGGGGCGACCTCTCCAAGAAGATCACCGTCGACGTGAAGGGCGAGATCCTGGAGCTGAAGAACACCATCAACACCATGGTGGATCAGCTGAACGCCTTCGCCTCGGAAGTGACCCGGGTGGCCCGCGAAGTCGGCACCGAGGGCAAGCTCGGCGGTCAGGCCCGGGTCGAGGGCGTCACCGGCGCCTGGAAAGACCTGACCGACAACGTGAACTTCATGGCCGCCAACCTGACGGGTCAGGTTCGGAACATCGCCGAGGTGACCACCGCGGTGGCCATGGGCGACCTCTCCAAGAAGATCACCGTGGACGTGCGGGGCGAGATCCTGGAGCTGAAGAACACCATCAACACCATGGTGGACCAGCTGAACGCCTTCGCCTCGGAAGTGACCCGCGTGGCGCGGGAAGTGGGCACGGAGGGCAAGCTGGGCGGCCAGGCGCAGGTGAAGGGCGTCGCCGGGACCTGGAAGGACCTGACCGACAACGTGAACCTTATGGCGGCCAACCTGACCGGCCAGGTGCGGAACATCGCCGAGGTGACCACCGCGGTGGCCATGGGCGACCTCTCGAAGAAGATCACCGTCGACGTGCGGGGCGAGATCCTGGAGCTGAAGAACACCATCAACACCATGGTGGACCAGCTGAACGCCTTCTCCTCGGAAGTGACCCGGGTGGCGCGGGAGGTCGGCACCGAAGGCAAGCTGGGCGGCCAGGCCAACGTGAAAGGCGTCGGCGGCACCTGGAAGGACCTGACCGACAACGTGAACCTGATGGCCGCCAACCTGACCGGCCAGGTGCGGAACATCGCCGAGGTGACCACCGCCGTGGCCAACGGCGACCTTTCCAAGAAGATCACCGTCGACGTGAAGGGCGAGATCCTGGAGCTGAAGAACACCATCAACACCATGGTGGACCAGCTGAACGCCTTCGCCTCGGAAGTGACGCGGGTGGCGCGGGAGGTCGGCACCGAAGGCAAGCTCGGCGGCCAGGCGCAGGTGAAGGGCGTGGCCGGGACCTGGAAGGACCTGACCGACAACGTGAACTTCATGGCCGCCAACCTGACGGGTCAGGTTCGGAACATCGCCGAGGTGACCACCGCGGTGGCCATGGGCGACCTCTCGAAGAAGATCACCGTGGATGTGCGCGGCGAGATCCTGGAGCTGAAGAACACCATCAACACCATGGTGGACCAGCTGAACTCCTTCGCCTCGGAAGTGACCCGGGTGGCCCGGGAAGTGGGCACCGAGGGCAAGCTGGGCGGCCAGGCGCAGGTGAAGGGCGTCGCCGGCACCTGGAAGGAGCTCACCGACAACGTGAACCTGATGGCCGGCAACCTGACCGGCCAGGTGCGGAACATCGCCGACGTGACCACCGCCGTGGCGCGGGGCGACCTTTCGAAGAAGATCACCGTGGACGTGCGCGGCGAGATCCTGGAGCTGAAGAACACCATCAACACCATGGTGGACCAGCTGAACGCCTTCGCCTCGGAAGTGACCCGGGTGGCCCGCGAAGTGGGTACGGAAGGGAAGCTAGGCGGGCAGGCGCAGGTGCCGGGCGTGGCCGGGACCTGGAAGGACCTGACCGACAACGTCAACATGATGGCCGCCAACCTGACCGGTCAGGTGCGGAACATCGCCGACGTCGTGACCGCAGTCGCCATGGGCGACCTGAAGCGCAAGCTCACCCTCGACGCCAAAGGCGAGATCGCGGCGCTGGCCGACACCATCAACGGGATGATCGAGACGCTCGCCACCTTCGCCGACCAGGTGACCAACGTCGCCCGCGAAGTGGGGATCGAGGGCAAGCTGGGGGGCCAGGCGCGGGTGCCGGGCGCGGCCGGCCTGTGGCGCGACCTGACCGACAACGTCAACGCCATGGCCGCCAACCTGACGACCCAGGTGCGCGCCATCGCCGAGGTGTCCACCGCCGTGACCAAGGGCGACCTGACGCGGTCCATCACCGTGGAAGCGTCCGGCGAAGTGGAGGAATTGAAAAACAACATCAACGAGATGATCCGGAATCTGAAGGATCAGACGTTGAAGAACACCGAGCAGGACTGGTTGAAGACCAACCTCGCCCGGTTCACCCGGATGCTGCAAGGCGAGCGCGACCTATCGACGGTCTCGAACCTCGTGCTGTCGGAGCTGGCGCCCCTGATCAACGCCCAGCACGCGGTCTTCTATGTGTCCGACCGCGATGACGACGGCCAGATGGTGATGAACCTGGCCGCCTCCTACGCCTTCAACAACCGCAAGCACCTGGCCAGCCAGTTCAAGCTGCGCGAGGGGCTGATCGGCCAGTCGGCCTATGAGAAGTCGCGGATCCTGCTCACCAACGTGCCCAGGGATTACGTCCAGATCTCTTCGGGCCTGGGCGAGGCGCCGCCCGCCAACATCATCGTCCTGCCGGCCCTGTTCGAAGGCGAGGTGAAGGCGGTGATCGAGCTCGCCACCTTCGGCGAGTTCAACGAGACCCAGCAGCAGTTCCTCGACCAGCTGATGGAATCCATCGGCATCGTCTTGAACACCATCGCCGCCAACATGCGGACCGAGGGCCTGCTCAAGCAGTCGCAGCTGCTCACCTCCGAGCTGCAGGCCCAACAGGAGGAGCTGAAGAAGACCAACGACCGGCTGGAGCAGCAGGCCGCCAGCCTTCGCCAATCGGAAGAGCTGCTTCGCGCCAAGCAGGAGGAGCTGCAGCAGACCAACGCCGAGCTGCAGGAAAAGGCGCACCTCCTGTCGGTGCAGAACCAGCAGGTGGAAGCCAAGAACCGCGAGGTGGAGCAGGCCAAGCTGGCCCTGGAGGACAAGGCCGAGCAGCTGGCGCTGACCTCGAAGTACAAGTCCGAGTTCCTGGCCAACATGAGCCACGAGCTGCGCACGCCGCTGAACTCGCTCCTGATCCTGTCCAAACTGCTGGCCGACAACGGCCAGGGCAACCTGTCCGACAAGCAGGTGGAGTTCGCCCGCAACATCCACGATGCGGGCACCGACCTCTTGGGCCTGATCAACGACATCCTCGACCTGTCGAAGATCGAATCCGGCACCGTCACCCTGGACATCGGCGAGATGTCGTTCGCGAGCCTGCGCGATCAGGTCGACCGGATGTTCAGCCAGGTCGCGGCCGACAAGAAGCTGGACTTCCAGGTCGACCTCGACGCGGCGCTGCCGAGGTCGATGTACACTGACGACAAGCGGCTGCAGCAGGTGATCAAGAACCTGCTGTCCAACGCCTTCAAGTTCACCGAGCGGGGCCATGTGAAGCTGCGGGTCGCCCGCGCCCCGTCGGGCTGGAACCCGACCAACGACCACCTGAACACCGCCGGCCAGGTGCTGGCCATCTCGGTCGTGGACACCGGCATCGGCATCCCCGACGACAAACAGCGGATCATCTTCGAGGCCTTCCAGCAGGCCGACGGCACCACCAGCCGCAAGTACGGCGGCACGGGCCTGGGCCTTTCGATCAGCCGCGAGATCTCGCGCATGCTGGGCGGCGAGCTGAAGGTGGAATCAAAGCCCGGCCGCGGATCGACCTTCACCCTCTACCTTCCGCTGAACTTCATCCCGGCCCAGACGCTGACGGTGCCGCGTTCGCTGCACGCGCCGCTGCCGCGGCCGATGCTGATGCCGGCGGGGCTGTCGGAAGAGCCGATTGAAGCCGTCGCCGACGACCGCGACTCCATCGGCTCGGGCGACAGCGTGGTGCTCATCGTCGAGGACGATCCGCGGTTCGCCTCGATCCTGCTGTCGCTGGTGCACGAGAGCGGCTTCAAGGGCGTGGTGACGGGGGAGGGCGCGGCCGCGCCGTCGCTGGCGCGGCGCTTCGGGCCCGACGCGATCATGCTCGACATCGGCCTGCCCGACATGGACGGGCTGGCGCTGCTCGACCTGCTGAAGCGGACGCCCGAAACCCGGCACATTCCGGTCCACGTCATCTCGGCGGACGACCAGAAGGGCCTCGGCCTCTCGATCGGCGCCTTCGGCTTCACCCACAAGCCGGTGGAGCGCGAGGTGGTGGTCTCGACCCTGCAGGGCGTCCGCAGCTTCGTCGGCAAGGCGGCCCAGCGGCGCATCGTCCTGGTCGGCCGCGACGGCGAGGCGGCGAACCTGCTGCGCCAATGCTTCACCGAGGTCGAGCTGGCCGACGACCTGAGCGCCGTGCTCGCGCGTGCGCCCACAGATCGGCCGGACGGCCTGGTCATCGACGCCGAGACGATTGCGCCTGCGGAGCTGATCGACCTCTTGAAGGTCAGCGACGGCCGCATGACGCCGGCGGTGGTCTATGCGCCAGGCGAGATCCTGCCCGACGACGATCGGCGGCTGCGGCTGGCGGTGTTCGGCGGGCTTGTGCGCCTGGCTCGGACCGACGACCAGCTGATCGACCAGGCGAGCCTCCTGCTGCACGCGCCGATCGAGCGGCTGCCGGCCGCCGCCAAGGCCAAGCTCAGCCAGCCCAAGCACCAGGACTCGGTGCTCGCCGGCCGCAAGGTGCTGGTGATCGACGACGACATCCGCAACATCTTCTCGCTCGCCTCGGCGCTCGAGGAGTATGGAATTGAGCTGTCGTATGCGGAGAGCGGCCGGGTGGGCCTCGAGGTGCTCGAAGCCAAGCGTGACGTTGACGTGGCCCTGGTCGACATCATGATGCCCGACATGGACGGTTATGAAACGATCCGCGAGATCCGGAGCCGCGACGGCCTGCACGAACTCCCTGTGATCGCGGTGACGGCGAAGGCGATGAAGGGAGACCGTCAGAAGTGCATCCAGGCGGGAGCCTCGGATTACGTTTCGAAGCCGGTGGACATCGACCACCTCGTCTCCGTCCTCCGTGTTTCCATCCAGCGAGCGGACGCCGTGAAGCTGGCCAGCGATACGGTCGTTCCCCTGCTGCCGCAAGCGAGCTGACGTGACCTCCAGCCAGCCCGGTCCAGGCGAGGCTGGGTCGGGTCCGGCGTCGCGTCCGGCGCCGCCCGACCTGTCCCGCCCGATCGTCGCGAGAATCCTCATCGTCGACGACGATGAGCGCAATGCGTTCGCGGCCGCCCAGGCGCTCGACGAACTGGGCTACGAGCTGGTGGTCGCCCGCTCGGGCGAGGAGGCGCTGCGGCGCCTGCTCATCGAGGACTTCGCGGTCATTCTGCTCGACCTGCACATGCCGGGCATGGACGGGTTCGAGACCGCCGAACTGATCCGCCTGCGCAAGCGCACGAGCCGGATCCCGATCGTCTTCCTGACGGCGATCTTTCGCGACGAGGCGCACGTGTTCCAGGCCTATTCGGCGGGCGCCGTCGACGTCGTGTTCAAGCCTGTCGATCCGTTCATCCTGAAGTCCAAGGTCTCGGTGCTGGTCGACCTTTACCTCAAGACCGAGGAGGTGAAGCGACAGTCGGGCTACCAGCAGTGGTTGCTCGACGAGCACGACCGGATGAAGGCCGAGAAGGCGCAGACCGAGCGGACGCTGCGGCAGACCGAAGCCAGGCAGGAAGCCATCCTGCAGTCGCTTCCGGTGGTTTTCACCTCCCGCTTCGTGGAGCCGCCCTACCGGCCGCACTTCGTCTCCCAGGCCATCGAGACGATCACCGGCTTTACCGCCGACCAGTTCCTGGAGGATCCGGAGTTCGGCTTGGGCCGCATCCATCCCGACGACGTGGAGGGCGTGCGCCGCGCCTACGCCGAGGCGGCTCGGACCGGCCGTTACGCCTGCGAGTTCCGGTGGCTGTGCGCCGATGGCGAGTATCGGGTTCTGCAGGACCAAGGCGTGCTGGCCCCGCTCATGGAAGGCCGTCCGCACGAGCTCTTCGGGGTGCTGCTCGACGCGACAGACCGCAAGATGCTGGAGGAGCAACTCGCTCAAGCCCGCAAGATGGAGGCGGTCGGCCAGCTCACCGGCGGCGTCGCCCACGATTTCAACAACCTGCTCACCGTCGTGCTCGGCAATGTCGACATGCTCGGACGGCGCAAGGAGGACGAGGCCCGGCGGGCGCGGCGCATCGATGCGATCCGCCAGGCGGCCGAGCGGGGGCGGGACCTGACCCGCCAGTTGCTCGCCTTCTCGCGCCGCCAACACCTGAGCCCGGTGAACATCGATGTGAACGACCTGATCCGCGAGTTCGCGCCGCTGATCCATCAAGCGGTGGGCGAGGCCGTCACCGTGGATCTCGCGCTCGCCGAAGGGCCGCTGTGCGCGCATGTCGACCCCACCCAGCTCGAGACGGCGCTGCTCAACCTGGCGGTCAACGCCCGTGACGCCATGCCGGACGGAGGCGTCCTTTCGATCCGCACCGAGCGCCAGGCTGACGGCGGCCGCGACTGGGCCGCGTTGATCGTGCACGACACTGGCGTCGGCATGTCCAGCGAGGTGCGCGCCCGGGTGTTCGAGCCCTTCTTCACCACCAAGGAGGTGGGCAAGGGCTCGGGGCTCGGCCTGTCGCAGGTGTACGGCTTCGTTCGCCAATCCGAGGGCGACGTGCAGCTGGAGAGCGCGCCGGGCGACGGTTCGACTTTCCGCCTGCGCCTGCCGCTCACCGAAGGCGCCGCCCAGGCCGTCCGGCCGGAGTCGCCCCAACCCGAGGTGAGGGGCGGGGAGGAGCACATCTTGCTGGTCGAGGATGACCCCACCGTCCTCGCCCTGACCCTCGATCTGCTCACGGCGCTAGGCTACGAGGTGACGACCGCGACCAACGCCGCCGAGGCCCTGGTGGTGCTGCAGTCTTCGGCGCGGATCGATCTCCTGTTCAGCGACGTCGTCATGCCAGGCGGCGTCAGCGGCGTCGGTCTGGCGCGAAGCGCGCGCGAGCTGCGTCCCGGCCTGGCGGTTCTGTTGAGCTCCGGCTTCGTCGGCGAGGGCGGGGCCATGCCGGAGATCGAGTTCCCGCTGCTCGACAAGCCCTACGAGACGGCCCAGCTCTCCACGCGCATCCGCAGCCTGCTGGACGAGGGCCGCGGGCGCAGGAAAGCCCGCGCCGGCTCCGCGGCTGCGGAGTAGGGGGCGGCGAACGCCCCCTCCGTCTCGGCGCTGCGCGCCGAACCACCTTCCCCGCTGCGCGGTGGAGGATGCTGCGCGCGATGCTCCACCGCGCAGCGGGGGAGCTGTTGACGAAGTCGACTGAGGGGGCGTTCGTTCACGCCCTCACCGCGAACGGCTCCACCGTGACCTCGTAGGTCAGCCGCTCGCCGGGCGCCAGGCGCGCCATGCCGGTGTCGAGGCCGGCGGGCCAGACGTCGCCGAAGGGGTCGGCGAGGTTGAACTGCGGCTCGATGGCGGCGACGGGCTGGTCCGGCGGCGCGTAGACCTGGACGGCGCTCACCTGGGGCGTGGGAGAGGCGATGCGCAGGCCGACGCCCGCGGCGGGGTCGATCAGTTCGACGACCGCGCGGCCGTTCTCGCGAGCAAGCTTCGTGAAGCAGTCGTCGAGGTAGAGGTCGCCGAGCGGCCGCCCGGCCGGGCCGGCGAAATCGTAGGGCGTGCCGGAGACGGGGAGCAACCGTCCGGTGGGCAGCACCTGGTCGTAGTCGTCCACCTCGGCGCGGAGCGCGGCCGGCAGGCGCAGTCGGGCCTGGTCGCGCCGGCCGCTCGGAATGGCGAAATAGGGATGCCAGCCCAGCCCGACGGGGAGCGGCTCGGCGCCGGTGTTCTCGACCTCGACGCGCAGCGCCAGGAGCCCGCCTGCGAGGCGCCACTCGAAGCCCAGCGCCATCCGCGAGGGCCACCGTCCCCCGAAATCCCCGGCGTCGAGCCGGCCGGTGACGCGGTCGTTCGAGGGCTGGTCGTAGGCGACGGGCGCGTCGAGAATCAGGCCGTGCATGGCGTACTGCGCGGCGCCTTGCGCCTTGCCGCCCCAGTTGCGCGGCAGCCGGCATGTGCGGCCGCCGACGTCCGCCTCGATTTCCCTGGAGCCATCGAACGGGCGGCCGCGTATGCGGTTGGCGAAGGGCGCCAGGATGGCGCCGCCGAAGCTGAAGCTGCGGTTGCCGTTGAAGTCCTCCGGCCCGCCGTCCAGCAGCCGGGCCGCTTCTTCCGGCGCGGGACCCTCGACGCCGACGGCGACGGCGCCGGATGGCAGGCGCATGCGGGCGCGCAGAAGCAGGAAGCCCCGTCCGGGCGCGACCTCGGCCGAGACGAAACCCGGCCTGCCGTCCGTGGGCGGTTCGGCGCGCAGAGCGACGACCGGCGCGCCGCCGATCCGGACCGGCTCAGCCATGGCCTTGTCAGGTGCTCTCTTCGTTGGCGAGCTCGAAGGCGCGCAGCCGGCTGAGGTCGTGGCGCTGACGCTCGGCGCCCGCGCCTTCGGATTCGGACGGCGGCACCACAGGCACGCTCAGGCAGACGCTCTGGGTCGGCAGCACCTCGCGCCAGTCGCTGATCAGCTGCTTGTAGGAGCGCCCGACCGGCCGGATGTCGCGGTTGAGGTCATAGAGGCCGACCGGATGCACGCGCCCATTGGACTCCCGGAGACCCGTGTCCCAGTCGATCTGGTCGGTCAACGAATACCAGGTGAAGCCGACCGTCGGCACCCCGTCGTTGCGCACCCGCAAGACGTTCGCCCATTCCTTCCAGAGCCAGTTGACGGCCTCGTCTCCGTTCGGCCCCTCGGCGATGTTGGTTTCCGTGTGCATGACCGGCAGCCGGTAGCGGCTGTAGTACTGCCGGGTTATCTCGGAATAGCCGAAGATCTCGCCTGAGGCGCGGGTCACGCCGTCGGCGGCGACGCGGTGCTCGTTGGTCCAGTAGTAGTCGTTGCCCAGGATGCAATGGTGGTGCAGGGCGTTGCCGAGGAAGAAGTGGTACTCGTCCCGCGTCATGCCGTTGTCCATCAGGTACTCGTACATCTCCGAGTCGACCCGGTGGCCATAGTTCAGGTCCAGCGAGAGGAAGCGCTTGGCGTTCTCGATCTCGGCCGGCTTGATCGCGGCCGGGTTCTCCGCGTGAAAATATTCGGAGGACTCGCTCTGGATGAAGATGGCGTCGGGCCGGATCTTGAGGATTTCCTGCATCGCCCGCACGTTCGCCTTCACGATGTGCTTCAGCGCGGTGACGAACGTGAGGTCGGTCGTGCCTTCCTCGTTCCACCAGCCGTACTTGGCCGAGAACTGGGCGCAGATGAACATCTCGTTGACCGGCGTGTAGAGCTGCACCCAGGGGAAGCGCCGCGCGAAGGCGGCCGAATAGCGGGCGAACACCTCCGGGAAGTCCGGGTTCTGGAAGTCGCCCAGCCAGTCGGGCACGCCGAAGTGGCAGAGGTCGACGATCGGGATGATGTCGCGCCGCTTCAATTCCGCGAAGGTGACGTCGGCGAACTCCCAGTCGAACGTGTCGGCGGCCGTCAGGGTGGTGTGCAACGGCGGGCCGTAGCGCAGGAAGTGCAGCCCGAGTTCCTCGACCAGGTCGAAATCCTTGCGCCAGTGGCGGTAGTGGCCGCAGGACTCCATCTGGTCCACGCGGATCCGACCGCCGCGGATCTTGGGGATGCTGTTCTCGATCCCGGTCGCGAACATGAAGGCGGAGATGGCGGCGTCCTCCGAGCTGGCGTCGCGGGGCGGCGACCCTTCCGGCTAAACTCCGCGCCTCGCCGCTGGTTCACCCCCCGCTCGCGACCTCCGGCCGCCGCCGGCGAGGCGCCTAGTCGGCGAGCGTCGGCGCGGCTGGCCCGTTGATCTTGCGGCAACGCGAGAGGATCGCCAGGTGGTCGGTCCCGTTCTGCACGTTGCGCACCCAGGCCTTGTCGCCGTGGACCGCCACGACCTCGAAATGCGGAAACAGGTTCGGCCCTGTCCTGACGAGGTCGCCGGGCTGGATTTCCTCGGCGTAGCCGCGGTCGTGGTCGATGGAAAAAACGTCCGAGTAGCTCGACAATGTCACCACGGGATCCCCTCCCGATTCATTACGCATAAGATAGTGATCCCGGCCTGATGAATGAAATCAGAACCTGACGGTCAGCTTGTCGCAGGCTTGGCCGCAGGGCGGGGATCGCGACGGACCATTGCCGACTGGAACGGTCATGCCGTTGGACCGGCGCGAAGCGCTGCTGGCGCTGGCCGATCGGCACGACGTGAGGATCCGCCAAGGCCTCGGCGCCCTGGGCGAGGTGGTCAAATCGGCGCGGCGGTCAGGCTGACGATTTCCAAACGAGCCACGGTCGCCTTGCTGACAAACAGGCGCACCGGGGCAGGGTATACGTCGTCGTCGGCCCTCGCCGATGACTGAGAGAGTGGCTCCGGCCCCGTGCCCCTGCAATCAGCCGAGAAGCCGCGCATGTCCCGACATTACCGGCTTTATGGGACATTTCCTGAGCGTGATCGAACTTGTGTGCGCGAACGACGCCGAAGCCTTGGCCGAGGCCGCCGATCGGGCGGGAGGCGAGGGCGCTGAACTGTGGGAACGCGCCCGCCGAGTGAGAGCCTGGGGCGGCGAGCACGGTCGGTCCTAGGCGTCCGTCGCGGCGCGCGATCAGCGGCGCCGGAACTGAGGGCGAGCGGAAGGGGGACCGGTGCGAGCGCCTTCCGGCTTGTGCCGATAGGTGATGCGTCCACGATCCATGTCGTAGGGCGTCATCTCGACGGTCACGCGATCGCCGACCATCGAACGGATCCGGTTCTTCTTCATCTTGCCTGCCGTATAGGCGAGGATCTCGTGATCGTTCTCGAGCCGAACGCGAAAGCGGCCCTCGGGCAACAGCTCGATTATCTGGCCGTCAAACTCGACGAGATCTTCCTTCGCCATCGGAACTCCTCCATCAAAAACGCACTAGGCCGATGGCTCGGACCGCCATCGGCACGCCTGGAATATGCAATGCAACGTTCGTCATACGCGAACGATCGCGAAAAGAACTGTAAGTCAGTCCGCGTCAATGGCGGTCTGGCCGCCTGGGTGGTGAAGGGCGCTCTCGGAAACGCCGCCTTGGACGATGTCGACGCCAAGATAGCGCATCGTGCCGCCTGAGAAGCTGATGTCCGCGAGGGGCAGGCTGCGGTCGCGCTTCAGCGCATTGACGTCGTTGAGCGTGAGGTGAAGGCGCATGTCGTCCCGCGACACGCCGGCGGCTTGGGCCTTCTCGATCTCGACGCGGAAGTGCTGCGCCGCGGAAGCGCGTTTTGGAGATCTCATCCGCCGAAGAAGCCGTGTTCGCCGTAAACCAGCACCTGCGCGCCACGGCCGCCGGTGGCGATCTCCCGGGCGCGCTTGTGCGCGGAAGCCTTGGCCACCTCCTTGTCGCGAGAATGACCGAATTTTTCGCCGTCGTGCTCGACGGCCCAGCCGCCCGCGTCGCGGCGCACGGTCAACACCGCTCGTTCCAGTTCAATTCGCATCAAGCTTGTTAGCACGTTCACGCGAGCGGCGTGGAAGTATTTTTTGGATTTCCCTTGCTTTCAGTCCCCATCATCCCCAATCTACTGCCGGTCAAATATCGCTTAGGCTCGCTGGAGCTTTCGCTGAAATCGCGAATTTCGGCCACGCACTAGTTTTCGACCCTCTCCGAAAATTTGATCTCGCACCTCACTCTGGGGGCGAGAATTCGTGTCCGAAAAGGAACAATTATGCAAACCGGCACCGTGAAGTGGTTCAACAGCCAAAAGGGCTTCGGCTTCATTCAACCCGACCAGGGCGGCGCGGACGTGTTCGTGCACATCTCCGCAGTGGAGCGCGCGGGCCTGGCCTCGCTGCACGAGGGTCAGAAGCTTTCGTTCGAACTGGAGCGCGACAAGCGCAGCGGGAAGACCTCGGCCGGCCAACTGCAGGCCGCCTAATTCACTGAAAGGCCCCGGCGCGCGACAGCGCGCTGGCGCCGCTCCGGCTAATCGGCGTGGGACACGGTCCCGCTCGCCGCCCCGTCGAGCAACGTCTTGGCGAAACGGGACGTGACCGGAGCGAAGATCTCGAAAGATAGTATGCGTGAACTACAGCTATATCCCTGACTACGATTTTGATCTGAAGGATTTTTTGGCCCGCAACCCGAGCGCGGACATCCGAGAAATTCGTCGATCGCACCCGGCGTTGCGGTCCATGTCCATCGACCACCTTTGTGTGAGGATGGAGCAACTGAAGCGGCGTCTGACCTCTTTCCCATTGAAGTAACGATCCGAGGAGGCGCGCAGAATGACCAAGGGCGAACTCAGGGCTGCGGAGTATCGCGCCAGAGCCGACGAAGCCTTGGCCTCTGCGGAAAGCGCCACCCTCCAGCACGTTCGTGAGCAGCGGCGGCATTCGGCGGCCGTCTGGACATCCATGGCCGAAGCCGAAGAAGCCCGGGCGCACACGCTGCGTGGGGCGCTCCCGCCAGCGCGGACTTGAGGCCAGGCCGCGTGTGGGCGCCGGTGCTTCATCGGCGCGCATGCGTGGTCTCGCCGCGACTTGAACTTCCCCTCCGACGACGGGTTTAGTCCAGGCTCACCGGTCGGGACGAAGGAATCTGCGCATGGCCGACAAACCTCTGCGTAGCCAGCGGAGCTATGGAAAGCTCGATCGCGACGGTTTCATCCACCGCAGCTGGATCAAGGGCACCGGCCTGCCCGAGCACGTCTTCGACGGCCGGCCGATCATCGGCGTCTGCAACACCTGGTCGGAGCTGGTCACCTGCCAGGTCCACCTGCGCGAGCTCGCCGAGTTCGTGAAGCGCGGCGTGTGGGAGGCCGGCGGGGTGCCGATCGAGTTTCCCGCCATGTCGCTGCCCGAGACGCAGATGCGTCCCACCGCCATGCTGTTCCGCAACCTCTTGGCCATGGAGGTCGAGGAGAGCATCCGCGCCAATCCGATCGACGGGGTGGTGCTGCTGGGCGGCTGCGACAAGACCACGCCTGGCCAGCTGATGGGGGCCGCCAGCGTCGACCTGCCCACCATCGTGCTGTCCTCGGGGCCGCAGCTGGACGGCAAGTTCCGCGGCATGAACATCGGCTCGGGCACCGACGTCTGGCGCTTCTCGGAGATGGTCCGCGCCGGCGAGATGACGATGACCGAGTTCATCAGCGCCGAGGCGGGGATGAGCCGCTCGAACGGCGTCTGCAACACCATGGGCACCGCCTCGACCATCTCGACCATCGTCGAGGCCATGGGGCTGTGCCTGCCGATGAACGGCTCGCTGCCCGGCGTGGACTCCCGGCGCAAGGCGCTGGCGCACATGACCGGGAACCGCATCGTCGAACTGGTGCGGCAGGACGTGCGCCTCTCGCAGCTCCTGACGCGCGAGGCGTTCGAGAACGGAATCCTGATGCACGCGGCCTGCGGCGGCTCGACCAACGCCGTGGTCCATCTGCTCGCCCTGGCGGGACGCGTCGGCGTGCCGCTCGACCTGCACGACTTCGACCGCATTGGCCGCGAGACGCCGCTGCTGGTGAACCTGATGCCGTCGGGCAAATACCTTATGGAGGAGTTCAACGACGCGGGCGGCGTGCCGGGAGTGATGAACGAGCTGGGCGCGCTGATGCGCCGCGACGTGGTGACCGCGTCCGGCCAGACCGTCGGCGAAATCGCCGACGCCGCCCAGGTCTGGACCCGGGAGGTGATCGGCACGCGCGAGGCGCCGATCGGCCCCTCGTCGGGGGTCTGGGTGCTGCACGGCAACCTCTGCCCGGACGGGGCGATCATCAAGCCCAGCGCCGCGACGCCGGCGCTCCTCACCCACCGCGGGCGGGCGGTCGTGTTCGCGAGCATCGAGGACTATCACGCCCGCATCGACGACCCGGGCCTCGAGGTCGACGAAAGCTCCGTCCTGGTGCTCAAGGGCTGCGGGCCGAGGGGCTATCCGGGCATGCCGGAGGTGGGAAACATGGCCCTGCCGCCCAAGCTGCTTCGCCAGGGCGTGCGCGACATGGTGCGGATTTCCGACGCGCGGATGAGCGGAACCGCCTATGGCACGGTGGTGCTGCACGTCGCGCCGGAGGCCGAGGCGGGCGGTCCGCTGGCCCTGGTGCGCGACGGTGACGAGATCGTGCTCGACGGCCCGAACCGGTCCCTGCAACTGCTGGTCGACGACGCCGAGCTGGCGCGCCGCCGCGAGGCGTGGGAAGCGGCGAGGACGCCCTCGCCGTTCACCCGGGGCTGGTACCGTCTCTACATCGACACCGTGCTGCAGGCGGACAAGGGCGTCGACCTGGACTTCCTGGTCGGCAAGTCGACCGCCGACGTGACGCGGGAATCCCACTGAGATGGCGGATACGGCCGTCCTGCTGGCCTGCGACTGGGGCACGACCAACCTTCGCGCCTGGACGCTGGACGCCTGGGGCCGTGTGCTGGCGAGCCGCGACTTCGAGCTGGGCGTCTCCGGGCTGAAGCCGGGGGAGGCCGTGGAGACCTTCCACGCTTGCGTGCGGCCGGCGTTGCAGGCGGAGCGACTGCCGGCCCTGCTGTGCGGCATGATCGGATCCAATCTCGGCTGGACGGTCGCGCCCTATCTCGACTGCCCGGCCGGGATGGACGAACTCGCCGGCGCGCTCGTCGCCCCGCCGGGCGCGGACGGCTGGGTGCGGATCGTCCCGGGCGTGCGGGGCGAAGGCCTGGCCGGGGCCGGCGACGTCATGCGCGGCGAGGAGACCCAGCTGTTCGGCTGGCTGGCGCTCAACCCCGGGCGCGCGCGCGGCCGCCAACTGGTCTGCCATCCCGGCACCCACGCCAAATGGATGGTCGTCGAAGACGGCCGCATCACCCGGTTCGTCACGGCCATGACGGGCGAGTTGTTCGCGGTCCTGCGCAAGCACAGCGTCCTGCGCAGCGAGGCCCCGGCTGACGACCCGGCCGCCTTCGCCGAAGGGCTGGCGGCGGCGGGGGAGGGCGATGCCTTGGCCGCCCGCCTGTTCACCGCCCGCGCCCGGGTGGTCGGCAAGGGCAAGCCCGCCGAGAGCACTCCCGCCTACCTCTCGGGCCTGCTGATCGGCGCCGAGGTGGCGAGCGTGCCGGGCCTGCTCGGGGTGGAGCCCGGAACGCCGGTGGCGGTGCTGGGCGACGCGGTGCTCTGCGGCCTCTACCGCAAGGCGCTCACGGCGCGAGGCGCGCCGTGCGAAGTGTTCGACGGCGAGGCGGCGGCCGTGGCCGGCCTCCACGCCCTGTACCGGAAAGGAACCGCGTCATGAGTCTCGGCCTCGATGAGGCGCTGCAGCAGTGCCCGGTCGTCGCGATCGTCCGCGGCGTCCGGCCCGAGGAGGTGCTGGAGCACGCCCAGGCGCTCTACGATGCTGGGATCCGGGGCGTCGAAGTGCCGCTCAACTCGCCCGAGCCCCTGGACAGCATCGGCAAGCTCGCCGAGGCCTGGGGCGATCGGATGGTCGTGGGGGCGGGCACGGTGCTGACGGCCGCTGGCGTCGATGATGTGGCGCGGGCCGGCGGCCGGATCATCGTCTCGCCGAACGCGTCGGGCGAGGTCATCCGCCACGCGGTCGAACTGGGCCTCGATCCGGCGCCCGGCTTCGCCACGCCGACGGAAGCGTTCCACGCCATCGCGGCCGGCGCCAAGCACCTGAAGCTGTTTCCGGCCGTCACCTACGGCCCGGCGCACGTGAAGCAGATCAAGGCGGTGCTGCCGCCGGAGGCGGTGGTCTGGGCGGTGGGCGGCGTGGGCGCGGGCGAGATGGCCGCGTGGTGGGAGGCTGGCGCGCGTGCGTTCGGCCTGGGCGGGGAGCTCTACCGGCCCGGGCAGACGCCAAAAGACACCGCCGAGAAGGCCCGCAAAGTGGTCGAGGCGGCGCGGGCGCTGCGCTGAACGAAACGGGCGGCCCGGCAGTTTAGCGCGGCGAAGGAGCCTCCCCATGCGACAGCTAGCCAAGTTCTCCATCTCCGTGCGCGAACAGGATTTCGTCCTGCACCTCGAAGACGACACCGGCCAGGCGATGGATTTCGCCGCCTCGCCGGAGCAGCTCGACACGGTCATCGACGCGTTGGACGAACTGCTGTCGGAGGATGAGGAAGAGCTGTTCGAGGTCGAGGCCGAGGCGCCGGACCGCCCGACGCGAAATTAGCCGCGCGCGCGCGCCGGGCGGCGGGGACGCCCGCCGTCCGCCAGGGCCTCCGCGTCGGGCGCGAACTCGGCTTCCGCGACGATCGCCGCATAACGCGCGATAGCGCTCTCGAGCGGCGCCATGACCTCGCCCCGCTCGGTGGCGAGCGGGGCGTGTTTCGGGCGCTTCGCCGGCCAGGCGAATTCGCCGGCGTGGCGCCCGCGGATCAGGTCGGGGTCGAGGCCCAGAGCCCGGGCGAGCTGGCGCGCGAACTCCGCCCACGAGACCGCGCCGCGATTGGCCAGATGGCGCAGGCCGGTCTCGCCGTCGATCAGCAGGTCGAGCGTGGCGTCGACGAGATCCGGGACATAGGCGGGCGAGACCACCAGGTCTTCCGCCGCCTCGAAGGTGTCGCCGGCGACGAGCGCGCGGACCAGGGCGCTCGCGAAGTTGTAGGGGTCGTAGGGGGAGAAGAAGGCCGCGGTGCGCACGACCAGCGCCGGCCCGCCGAGCGCCAGGATCTCCTGCTCGGCGCGCGCCTTGCTTCGCCCGTAGACGTTCAGCGGCGCGGGCGCGTCGCTCTCCACATAGGGCCGCCCAAGCCGCCCATCGAAGACGAGATCGCTGGAAAAGCTCACCATGGGCGCGCCGCCGTCGCGGCAGGCGCGGGCGAGCCGCGCCGCGCCCTCGGCGTTGGCCGCCATGCAGGCGGCGTCCTCGCGTTCGGCCTCGTCCACCCGGACCCAGCCGGCGGCGTTGATGACCGCCCAAGGCTCGATGCGATCGAGCGTCCGCCGGATCGCATCGTCGTCGTGCAGGTCGAGCTGCTGGCGCGAGGTCAGCTGATAGGCGAGGCCGCGCCACTCGCAGGCGCGGGCCAGCGCCTTGCCCAGCGTTCCCGTCGCGCCGGTGATCAGCAGCGGCGCGGCGGAGCCCGGCTCCGGCCGCCATTCCGCGCGCGGCTCGGGCGTCTCGGGCGTGCGCAGAACCGGCAGGAACTCCAGGCGAATGTCGCGGCGCCACCAGCCCGCACCCGTCGTCGCCGGGTGCGGCTCGCCGCCGGCTTGGCCTAGGCGGACCAACTCGGCGGTCACCGCCGTCGGTCGCGGTTCGGGAGCGCGGACGTCGAATGCGCCCACCTCGTAGTGACCGGCCTGGCGGGTCAGCAGGCTGTTCCAGTCGAAAGCGCCCAGCAGCGCCCAGGCGGTCAGCGCCCGCACCTCGACGCCGCGCGCCCGCAGCCGACCCGCTGTTTCCCAGCCATCGCGGAGCCACCGGATCTGCTCGTCCCGCGTGCAGCCGTTGTGGCTCTCGGTGACGGCAAGCGGCAGGCGGTAGCGCGCCCAGGCCTCCTCCAGCGCCCCCTCCAGCCCGCCCGGCGCGGGCAGGGTGACCCGCACAGCCTCGACGTCGGCGAAGGCCATGAAGGCGTTGCCGCCGACGCGGTGCGGCGGGTAGCGCTCGATACGGTGGTCGAGGAAGCGGTCGCTGGTGAGGTAGTGGTTCACGCCGATGACGTCGGGCGCGCAGGGACGGTCGGCGATCGCCCGCAACCGCTCGCCGAGATCGAAGCCGGCCAGGCGCTCCCAAAGCGCGTGGTCCGGCGTGATCCGCCCGGTCAGGAGGTCCCAGGTGATCCAGCGGCGGGCGTTGTCGAAGTCGGCCTGATGGGCCAGGGCTCGCGTCGAGTAGCTGCGCCCAAGGTCCTCGGTCTGCACCAGCCGCGCCCGCGGATTGACGGCGCGGATCTCGCTCATGGCCGCCTGAACGCCCTCGATCTGAGTCAGCACGGCGATCCAGAACGCCCGCTCGTCGGCCTGGTGCGGATACCAGTGGCCGTAGAGGGCGGAGAACCGCGCGGTCGTCAGGGGCTCGTTGATCGGCGTCCACTCGTCGATCCACGGATAACGCTCCGCCGCGGCGCGCGCATAGCTCGCGAACAGCGCCGGGAACGCCGGGTCGACGAGGCTGGTGTACCTCGGGCCGGATCCATGGTGCAGCAGTCCGGCGATCGGTCGCATGCCGAGCTCGCGGATCCGCGCGAGCCGCTCGTCGGTCCATCGCCAGTCGAAGGCGTCTGGAACCTCAGGCGCCGCGCGCTCCCAGAGCACCGGATAGCGCAACGCCTTGAGCCCGAGGGCGGCGAAGCGCTCGAGGTCGGAGATGCGTTGTTGGTGTCCGGAATGGACGGTCTGGTCATGATAGGCGTCGCCGACGCGGTTCACGGTGCATTCGTGACCACCCCACAGCTCCAAAGCGTCCATGAACCCTGGCTTTCCCGTGGCGCTCTGAACGAAAGTCGCGCAGCTGCAGCAAAGTTCCGCACTGCAGCAAATGGTTGTTCTCCTCCGCCTGTGGTCATGGAACCGCCTGAAAGGCGCGGGTATTAGGCGGTCATGGATCGGGGATCGAAGGGCGCCGTGCTGGTTGCAGGCGGCGCGGGTTTCATCGGCGCGCATACCGCCAAGGCTCTGCACGATCGCGGCTATCTGCCCGTGGTGTACGACAGTCTCAGCTCCGGCTTCCGCGAGGCGGTCCGCTGGGGTCCGTTCGTCCATGGCGACATCCGCGACACCGCCGCGCTCGCCGATGCGATGAGGGCCCACGGGGTGAGGGCGGCCATCCATTTCGCCGGCCTGATCGAGGTCGGGCGATCGGTGGTGCGGCCGGACCTGTTCTGGGAGCACAATGTCGCCGGCACCATCTCGCTGCTGGCGGCGATGCGCGACAGCGGCGTGGAGCGTCTGGTGTTCTCATCCAGCGCCGCCGTCTACGGCCAGGGCGGCCGCGGCCCGCTCGACACTATCCCGGAGAGCGCCGACAAGGCGCCCGCCAGCCCGTACGGCGACACCAAGCTCGCCTGCGAATGGATGATCCAGGCCCAGTGCCGGGCCTCGGGCATGACCGGCGTGGCGCTGCGCTATTTCAACGCCGCCGGCGCCGACCCTTCGGGCCTGATCGGCGAGGCGCACGAGCCGGAAACCCACCTCGTCCCGCTGGCGATCGCCGCGGCGCTGGGCGATGGAAAGCCGCTGACGGTGTTCGGCGATGATTTCGACACGCCGGACGGCACCTGCCTGCGCGACTACATCCACGTCAGCGACCTGGCGGACGCACACGTGGCGGCGCTCGAGGTCGAGCTGTCCGCCGGCGCCTTCGAGGCGGCGAACGTGGGCACGGGCCACGGCGCCTCGGTCTTTGAGGTGGTCAAGGCGGTCGGCCGCGCCGTCGGCCATCCCGTGCCTCACAGCGTCGGCGCGCGCCGGGCCGGGGATCCGCCGAGCCTGGTGGCCGACCCGTCGCGGGCGCGAGAACTGCTGGGCTGGTCTGCGGCCCGGTCTTCGCTTGACCAGATCGTGACCGACGCGCTCCGATGGGAGCGCTCGCCAGTCTACGGAGCCGGCGTCCGCGCGCTTCGCAAGTCGCAGCCCGTCCTGCCCTAAATACGCGGTAAGAAATCACCGCGGCGCCATGCGTTCGGCGCCCCCGAGGAGCTGTCACGCCAGGCCGGCTGCTCGCTAAATCGACCCCGTTAAGGCTGCGGAACTCGCCCGGTTTCCGGGTGTTAGGTGAGCGGGCTTCGTATGTCGATCTACGTAAAAAGGACTGCGGTTTTGAACACTCAGTGGTCTCCGGGCGCTGAAGGCGCTGCGCCATTGCATCCGCTCGCCGGACCTCATTCCCCTAGTCGTCAGACCCTCATTTGTTTCTCTCACCTGCGTTGGGACTTCGTCTTCCAGCGCCCCCAGCACCTGATGACTCGGTTCGCCAAGACGCGGAAGGTGATCTTCTGGGAAGAGCCTCTCGCCGAAGCTGAGTTGACCGCGCCCGCGATCGAGACGCGCACGTGCCCGGAAAGCGGCGTCATCGTCGCCACGCCGCGACTGCCCGAGGCGCTGGACGCCGGCGCGCGGGAGGCAACGCTGCGCGCTCTGCTCGACGAACTGCTCGCCCGGCACGAAGGCGAGCTGATCCGCTGGTACTACACGCCGATGATGCTGGGCTTCTCGCGGCATCTGGAGGCGGTCTGCACCGTCTACGACTGCATGGACGAGCTGGCCAACTTCAAGTTCGCGCCACCGGAGCTGACGGTCCTCGAACGCGAGCTGATGATCGCCGCCGACGTCGTCTTCACCGGCGGCTACTCGCTGTGGGAAGCCAAGCGCGACCGGCATCCCAACATCCATCCCTTTCCCTCAAGCGTCGACCGCGCTCACTTCGCCAAGGCGCGTCGGCTGCGCGAAGAGCCGGACGACCAGGCGCGGATCGTCTGGCCGCGGCTGGGCTTCTACGGCGTGGTCGACGAGCGGATGGATCTCGACCTGCTCGCCGCCCTGGCTGACGCCCGCCCGGAGTGGAGCCTGGTCGTCGTCGGCCCGGTGGTGAAGATCGACCCCGCGAGCCTGCCCAGGCGGCCGAACCTGCACTATCTCGGCGGCCGTTCCTACGAGGACCTGCCGCGTTATCTGGCGGGCTGGGATGTGGCGCTGATGCCGTTCGCCATCAACGAGTCCACCCGCTTCATCAGCCCCACCAAGACGCCGGAATATCTCGCGGGCGGGCGGCCCGTGGTGTCGACCCCGATCGTCGACGTGGTGCGCCACTACGGCGACCTCGAGGCGGTGAAGATCGCCTCCAGCCCGGACGAGTTCATCGCCGCCTGCGATCACGCCCTGGCGCTCTCGCGCATCCGCGGCCCTTGGCTGACCGAGGTGGACGCCGCCTTGTCGGCGCTCTCCTGGGACGAGACCTTCCTGCGGATGAACGCCGAAATCGCTCGCGCGACCGCAGGGCGGGCGCAGGCGCTGGCGGAGCTGGCGAGGGACGGCGCCGTCGCGGCCCCCGCCGTGCGCCCGGCCTCTCGCGCCAAGCCGTTCGACTATCTGATCGTCGGCGCCGGCTTCGCCGGCTCGGTCCTGGCGGAGCGGCTGAGCAGCCAGCTCGGCAAGCGGGTGATGCTCGTCGACCGGCGCCCGCACATCGGCGGAAACGCCTATGACGAGAAGGACGCGGCGGGCGTGCTGATGCACCGGTACGGCCCGCACATCTTCCATACCAACTCCGACGAGGTGGCCAGCTATCTCTCGCAATTCACCCGTTGGCGGCCCTACGAGCACCGGGTGCTGGCGTCGGTGAAGGGCGGGCTGCTCGTGCCGATGCCGATCAACCGCACGACGCTCAATCTGCTCTACGGCGCGGGCCTGGAGACGGACGAAGAGGCCCAGGCCTTCCTCGCGAAGCGGGCCGAGCCGGTCGAGAAGATCCGCACCTCGAAGGACGTGGTGATCTCCGCCGTGGGCCGCGAACTCTACGAAACCTTCTTCGAGGGCTACACCCGCAAGCAGTGGGGAATGGATCCGTCCGAACTCGACAAATCCGTCACCGCGCGCGTCCCCACCCGCACCAATGTCGACGACCGCTATTTCACCGACAAGTTCCAGAACATGCCGGCTGACGGCTACACCCGCATGTTCGAGAACATGCTCGACCAGAAGGGCGTGGAGCTGGAGCTGGGCGTCGACTTCGAGGATGTCAAAGGCGAGGCGGTCTACGACCGGCTCATCTTCACCGGCCCCATCGACGAGTACTTTGGCTTCCGCTTCGGCAAGCTGCCGTACCGGAGCCTGAAGTTCCGGCATGAAACTCTTGATCAGCAATGGTTCCAGCCGGTTGGGACGGTCAACTATCCCTCCCAGGCCGAGCCCTATACGCGGATCAGCGAGTACAAGCACATGACCGGCCAGACGATCGGCAGAACGACGATCACCTACGAGCACCCGAGCGCCGAAGGCGATCCCTACTATCCGGTGCCCAGGCCCGAAAACCAGGCGCTGTACAAGAAGTACGAGGCCCTGGCGCTCGGGACGCCCAACGTGCAGTTCGTGGGCCGGCTGGCGACCTATCGCTACTACAACATGGACCAGGTGGTGGGGCAGGCGCTCGCGACCTTCCGGCGCATCGCCGAGCGGGAGGGTCAGGCGACCATCCTGGCCCAGACCACCGGACGCGCCATCGCCGCCAACTGACTGGGCCGGCTCCTAAATTCGCCTGCGGAAAGGTTCGATTCACCCTGACTGTTCCGCAGGCGGAGCAGGCGTGCTATCGGCCCACGGAAGTTGGCCGGCGAGCTTGCGCACATGAGCGACATCGAAACCGAACGCGCGCGCGAGGCGGCGCGGGATCTGGTCAATCTGCTGAGCGCCTATGAGCTCGAACTCAGCGCTCTCGAGCAGGAAACTCCGGGCGTCACCCCATTGCGTCAAGCCGTTGGCGAGGCGCTTGCACAGGTGGCCTATTGGATCTCGGATCAGGACGCCGAGACCGTCACCACGCTGCGCACAAGGCACTAGCCATTCAGGACCCCGCGCTCATGACCCGCAAACCCGAGGCGCTCGCCGATCCCGTAGATCTGGCCGTCGGCGCCCGCATCCGCCTGCTGCGCAAGGTGCGCGGTCTGTCCCAGCAAGCGCTCGCCGAGGCTGCGGGCGTCACCTTCCAGCAGATTCAGAAGTACGAGCGCGGCGCCAATCGCGTCAGCGCCTCCATGCTCGCCCGCATCGCGGCGGCGCTCGATACGCCGGTGTCGGAGATGTTCGGCGAAAGCGGCTCGCCGAGCAGCGCGGTCGACGAGGTCGCCGCCATGCTGTCCCAACCTGGCGCCATCGACCTGCTGCGGGCCTTTTCGATGCTTCCGCGCGGACCCGTCCGCGCCTCCCTCGTCGATTTCGTCGAGTCCCTGAAGACGCTGCGCGCCCCGGCCTAGAAACTTCCGGACGGGAACCTGGGCTTCGCCCAAGGGTTGCTCCCCGCGAGCCGCCGCCGCAGCGGCGCAACAGCGGGAGGAAGCCGATGGCCAGCATCTACGACGATCGCAGCCTCGACAAGCAGGACGCCGAGGCGCCGTCGCGCGGGCGCAGCCTAGGCGAGCATGTGTTCATCTGGCTGGCCTGGGCCGTGGCCGCGGTGTTCTGGGGCGCGACCCTGACCACGATGGTGGGCATCGTCCGGGCGATCGGGCAGACCCCGGCGGCGGCCACGGGCGGGGCCGACTTCGGCGGCGTAGCCTGGCTGATCATCGACGTCGTGTTCGGCATCGTGCTGCTCGGCGCCGCTCTGGCGTTCGCCTCATGGATGTATGCGCGCCGGGACCGGCGCCTGGATCCAGCGGGGGAACTCGCGACCGCCCGCCTCTATGACGCCATCGAGCGCCAGGGCGGGGAGGACATGACCAGCCGTTCGCCCGACGGTCCTGATACGCACCGCCCCCTTCCACGTCATTCCTAGCGCGCCGAATCGACATTCGCGTGTAAATGCCGTCTCCACTTTTGCCCAAGCCGCTCTAGGATGTGCGCGCGACTCAGCTCTAGCTCGCATTTCCAGGGGGCGGACGCCTCAAACCAGCTGGGGGAAATCCATGGCCGATACGAAGAAGACGAACGCCCTGCAGAAGCCGCTCACTCCGTCCTCGGAGCTCGCCGCCGTCGTGGGCGCGGGCCAGCTTTCGCGCGGTGAAGTCGTCTCCAAGATCTGGGACTACATCAAGAAGAACAATCTTCAGAATCCCGCGAACAAGCGCGAGATCGTCGCGGACGCCAAGCTGAAGCCGGTGTTCGGTGGCAAGGATCGCGTATCCATGTTCGAGATGAACAAGCACCTCGCTCAACACCTCAAGTAGGATTCTGGGCCGCCCTTGGCGGTTTGTTGAACGATGTTATCGGCCCCGCATGGCGCAAGCCCTGCGGGGCTGTTCTTTTTTGGCTCGATGTTTGATCAGCCGCGCGTCAGGTGGTCGCACCGGACCGCTGCTTAGGTTGACCTTAAGGCTTTTGGCGAAAATCTTGCTGGGACCGGGGCGTAACGAGTCAAGTCGGGGTCATTACGGATGGGCATCGAGTTAGCGCGACGCGGGCTGCTGCTTGGCGCAGGTGCCCTGGCGGCCGGCGTGGCCGCGCCAGCGATCGTTCGGGCGCAGCCGCTGGCAGGCGTGCGCCGCGCCGTCCTGCACAACCTGCACACCGGCGACACCTTCAACGAAGTCTTCTACGCCGATGGCCGCTATGTGCCGGGCGCGCTCGCCGAAGCCATGCGCGTGCTGCGCGACTGGCGTAACGGCGAGGAGCATCCGATGGATCCGCGCCTCTTCGACGCCCTGCACGGAATCAGCGACCGGCTCGACACCAACCGCCCGTTCCAGGTGATCTCCGGCTACCGATCGCCCCGCACCAACGCCATGTTGCACGCCCGCAGTTCGGGCGTGGCGGAGCGGAGCCAGCACGTGCTCGGCAAGGCGATCGACGTGCGCATGGAAGGCGTGGCGCTGCGCAACCTGCGCGCCGCCGCGCTCGACGTGGGCGCCGGCGGTGTCGGCTACTATCCGGTTTCGAACTTCGTGCATGTCGACGTGGCGCGCGTTCGCCAGTGGACGGGCGCCTGACCTGAGCTGAGCTCGCCTTATCGGGGCGATCATCTGAACGTCACTCGGCCCTTCTAGGCTCGCCGCCCAAATACAGGGGGAGGCGCCGCCGTGGGTCTCGTGGTCTCGCGTTACTTCGTGCTGCAGCTCACGGTGCTGCTCACCTTCTTCTTTGCCTGTCTGGGCTTCGCCGCAGGGCCGCTGTGGTGGCTCCCGCTGGTCGTGCTTGCGCCGCTGGCCGCCGTCGGCGTCCATGACCTGGCCCAGAGCAACCACGCCATCCTGCGCAACTATCCGATCATCGGCCACATCCGCTTCATGCTCGAAGCGGTGCGCCCGGAGTTGCGCCAGTACCTGATCGAGGACGATCGGGACCCGGTGCCGTTCAGCCGCGAGCATCGCGCGCTGGTCTATCGCCGGGCGAAGAACGTGCAGGACGCCCAGCCCATGGGCACCGTCATGGACGTCGGCGCCGTCGGCTACGGCTGGATTTCGCACTCGATCCGCCCGGCCACCATCGCCGACCACGATTTTCGCCTGCGGATCGGCGGGCCCGATTGCGGCCAGCCCTATTCCGCCTCCGTGCTCAACATCTCGGGCACCAGCTTCGGCGCGATGGGGGCGAACGCGATCATGGCCTTCAACCTGGGCGCCAAGCTGGGCGGCTTCGCGCACAACACCGGCGAAGGCTCGATCAGCCCCTACCATCGTCGCCATGGCGGCGACGTGGTCTGGCAGGTGGCCACCGGCTACTTCGGCTGCCGCTCGGCGGACGGCGGTTTCGACGCGGAGAAGTTCGCCGCCCAGGCGGCGGACCCGCAGGTCAAGATGATCGAGATCAAGCTCAGCCAGGGCGCCAAGCCCGGGCACGGCGGCGTGCTGCCCAAGGCGAAGATCACCGCCGAGATCGCCGCCACCCGCGGGATCAGCCGTGACCGTGACTGCGTGTCGCCGGCCAGGCACACGGCCTTTTCCAACCCTCTTGAGCTGGTCGGCTTCCTCCAGAGCCTGCGTGAGCTCTCGGGCGGCAAGCCGGTCGGGCTCAAGCTGGCGATCGGCCATCGCTACGAGTTCCTGGCCATCGTCAAGGCGATGCTGGAGACCGGAAACGCGCCGGACTTCATCGTCATCGACGGCGGCGAGGGCGGCACCGGCTCGGCGCCGGCGGAACTGAGCAACCACGTGGGCCTGCCGCTCAACGAGGGCCTCAGCTTCGCGCACAACGCCCTGATCGGCGCGGGGCTTCGTGACCGGGTCCGACTGGGCGCCAGCGGCAAGCTGGTCACCGCCTACGACCTGTTCCGGGTCTTCTCGATCGGCGCCGACTACGCCATGAGCGCGCGCAGCTTCATGTTCGCCGCGGGCTGCATCCAGTCGCGCGCCTGCCACACCAATCATTGCCCGACGGGGCTGGCGACCCAGGATCCGCTGCGCCAGCGCGCGCTGGTCGTGGAGGACAAGGCGCCCCGCGTGGCCAACTTCCATCGCAACACCCTGCGCGCGCTGGCCGAGCTGCTGGGCGCCGCCGGCCTCTCGCATCCCTCCGAGATCAAGCCCTGGCACCTGCAGATCCGGCACCAGAGCGGAGCGATCGTGCGAGGCGACGACATCTATCCGCCCGTCCCCCCGGGAGCGCTTCTGAACGGCGAGGTGGAGGGCGATCTCGGCCGCGAGTGGGCGCGCGCCCGCGCGGCGACCTTCGAGCCGGCCTTCATGCGCGACGCCGCGGCCGTGGGCCGCGTTCCCGCCAACGCGATCCAGGCGCAGGGCTAGCGTTGCCCCCTCAGTCGCCTTCGGCGACAGCTCCCCCGCTCAAGCGAGGGAGGATCTAGGCGCAGGCGGGAGACGGAGGGGGCGTTCGGGCGTCAGTCGCCGATCTCAGCCAGCTCGTAGGGCGTGGTCTGGTACATCTCGTTCAGCCAGTTGGCGAAGAACAGGTGCGCGTGGCTGCGCCAGCGGTTGACTGGCGGCTGGGTCGGATCGTTTCCGGGGAAGTAGTTTCGCGGCACGGGCGTGGCGCGGTCGGCGGCGGCGTCGCGATCGTATTCCGCCGCCAGCGTCGTCGCCTCGTATTCCAGATGGTCGAACATGTGCAGGGCGTTGTGCGCGCCGTCCTCCAGCAGGGCCGGGCCGGATTCCTCGGACTCCAGCAGCACCTTGAGCGCGCCGTCGGCCGGCAGGTCGCCGCGGCGGACCTCGGCCCAGCGCGAGACCGGAACCTCGATCTCGTCCGACAGGCCGCGCAGATAGGGGGAGGCGGGCGCGAGGTTGCGGTGGCGGTAGACCCCCCAGCGCTTCTCCTCGAGCACGTGCTTGTCGACGCCGTGGAAGTGCTTCACAGCCGCCTGCGCACCCCAGCAGATGGTCAGGCAGGCATGGGCGTGCGTCCGGGTCCAGTCGAGGATCCGGCGCAGCTCGTCCCAGTAGAGCACCTCCTCGAACGGCAGGGTCTCGACCGGAGCGCCGGTGATGATGAAGCCGTCGAACTTCTGCGCCCGGACCTCCTCCCAGGTTCGGTAGAAGGCCGCCATGTGCTGGGCCGGCGTGTTGCGCGGGCGATGGCTGGTGAGCTGCACGAGGCTGAGCTCGACCTGCAGCGCGGTGCCGCCCAGCAGCCGCGCGAACTGCGTCTCGGTGCGCGGTTTGTCGGGCATGAGGTTGAGCAGGCCGATGCGCAGAGGCCGGATGTCCTGCCGGACGGCCGCGCTCTCGCGCATGACCACCACGCCTTCGGCTTCAAGCGTCACGCGGGCGGGCAGGTCGTCGGGAATCTTGATCGGCATCGCTCGTTCGCTCTCGTCGTTTCGGCGCGGGGACGGAGCTCGGATGACCCGTTTCGTTGCCGCCTCGGCCACATCCTCCCGGAAAGGGAGCGCCACCTTGCTCGGGAAGCAGGTTGGCGTCGGGCTTAAGGCCCGACTCTTGATGCGAGCTTGTCTTTAAGCCTAAGCCTGCCTGGGGGCAATGGCTGGGGCGGGCCGGGCGTCTCCGCGGGCCGCCCCGGCGAGCCCCAGCGGCGTAGCTAGTAGCTGAGCTTCGGGTACCAGTCTGTCCCACGCCCCTCGGGGGTCAGATCCAGCACGTTCCAAAGCGGCATCAGGTCGGGCGCGGTGGTGGGATCCTCGCCGGGGTCGGCGGGCACGGTTCCGGTCTCGACGCTCCAGAAATGCCGGATCGTCCCGTCGCGGCGGGTGAACACGTTTATGGCGGCGGTGTCGGTCCCGTCGTCCATGATCGCGTGATAGTCCTGGCTGAACTTGCCGTTGACGTCGGTATAGAGCGGAAGGTTCCTCCAGCCGCGTTCCACCTTGAACGCCACCTGCCGTTCGATCGGCGAGAGGGCGACGACGGCCATCGCGGCGCGCTGGCGGATGTGGTCGGCGTTGCCGTCCAGGCTGCTGAGCAGGGCCGTGCACATCGGGCACGGGCGCGCACGCTTTGGCCCGTACATCCAGCTGTAGACGAAAAGCGTGTCCTTATCCCCGAACAGGTCCGCGAAACCGACCGGAATGGCGCCCTGAACGCTGCTGGCCTCGCCGAGGAACTGATAGTCGCCTTTCACCTCGCCGCCCGGCGGCAGCGCGCGCCGCAAGGCCGCGACGCGAGCGACCTGCCGGCGCAGTTCGATTTCTTCGATCAGCAAGGCCGTGCGCGCCTTGCGATACGCCGCGTTCTCGTTCGGCTGGTGAGCGTCGCTCTGTCGGACGAGCTCTTCGGCGGGTTGCAGCTTGGGGGCGCCGTCGGCCATGACGAGTCTCCTGGTTGGAGCTCTTTGAACTGGTCACGCCGCCGCTAAAGTTCCCTGGATCTTGCCGACATGGCGGCGCGACGGCCGCGGGCGCCTAGCGGAATATCCAATCGCTCTGCATGCTGAGCGGCGTGGACACGCCGACGAGGTCTGCGACAGCGACGAGCGGGTGCGGCGCCGCCGGTCCGTCGGGATCCACATTGACGATCGTCCCGCCCGCGCCGTCGTTTGCGAACGTCACCCAGCCGTCGATCACCGGGGCCGGCCCAGCGTAGCCGGTGAGCAGCGCCCGCAGGTCGAGCACGTCCTGGCCGACCGTGAAATCCGTGATGCGCGCCGTCGCCGCCGGCGAAGACGCGAACTGGAAGACGTCCCGTCCCGTCCCGCCCGTCAGGACGTCGCGGCCGCCGTTGGAGACCAGGACGTCGTCCCCGCCGGCGCCGTTCAGCGTCGCGCCGACGCCGTTGGACGTGATCAGGTTGTTCAGCCCATTGCCCACGCCCGATTGCCCCGAGGCGCCTGTCAGCACGAGGTTCTCGACGTAACCGGGCAGGGTGTAGGCCTTAAGCGCCGTGCGCACCGTATCGACGCCCTGGCCGGCGTTCTCGACGACGGAATCCTTGGCGTTGTCGACCAGATAGGTGTCGTCGCCGGCGCCCCCGCTCATGGTGTCGGCGCCGCCCTTGCCGTCGATCAGGTTCGCGCTGTTCGTGCCCGTGAGCCGGTCGCCCTTCGATCCCCCCAGCACCGACGTCGTCGGCGCGGCGCTCGTCGGCAGGCTCAGGACCGTGGCGGCCGTCACCGGCGCGATGTCGAGCTTTGTCACGCCGCCGGCGCCGTAGCCGAGGAATGGAACGGACCAGGTCGATCCCAGGCTCGATCCGTCCTGCAGGCCGACCTGGGGATAGGCTTCGAAATTGTCGCTGACGGCGCCGCCGACATTGTCGAGATAGACGCGGGCGTCTTCCGAGTAGAGGCCGACGCGTCCGCCGCCGTACGGCCGCTCCTGGTCGGTGAAGCTGACGATCTGTCGACCGTCGACCGAGATGGTCATGGTCGAGCCGGCCTGGATCACCGAGAAGCCGTACCAGGTCTTGAGCGCGAAGGAGACATCCGAGCCTGTGGCGAGGAAGCGCTGGCCGCCCGGGTAGCTCGGGTCGCGTTTCCCCAGCTCCCAGCCGTTCGTCTTCAGGGCGAAATAGTAGAAGTGGTCGTTGTCCGTGTAGTCCCACACCATCCAGGCGGTTTCCCACGGGTTGGCGGCGCCTCCGGTGCGCAGCTGCTGGTCCGTGAGCACCTGGGCGCTGTAGGTGAAATCGCCGCTGAGGGCGGCCTGGCTCACCACGAGGGCGGCATGGGTTTCCCCAGCCGAGGTCGCCGCCGCCGGCGCGAGCGACAGGAACTGAGACGTATTGGAACTCTCGAGCGCGGCCATGACATCCCCCAACTGAAGGGGAGGGTAGGGCGTTTGGCGGCCAAATCTAAGCGGCTAATCCTCCCAGGCGAGTTCAGGCCGAGGCGCGCTTGGGGGCGAAGTCCGCTGCCTCGTCGGAGGCCGCATCCGCGCTGGCGGCCACCGGGGGCATGCGGTTGAAGGCGTCGAGGGCGGCGATCTTGTAGGCCTCGGCGAGGGTTGGATAGTTGAAGGTGTTCTCGACGAAGTAGTCGAGCGTGCCGCCGAGGTTCAGGACCGCCTGGCCGATGTGGATCAGCTCAGTGGCCCCTTCGCCGACGATATGGACGCCCAGCAGCTTCCGGTCCTTCAATCCGAAGATCATCTTCATCATGCCGGACTGCAGACCCATGATGTGGCCGCGCGAGGTTTCGCGGAAGCGCGCCATCCCGCACTCGTAGGCGAGGCCCTTCTCGCGCGCTTCTTCTTCGGTCAGCCCGATCGTCGAGATCTCCGGCACCGCATAGATGCCATAGGGGAAGAAGGCGGGCGGCTCCGCCAGCGGCGCGCCGAAGGCGTGGCAGGCGGCGATGCGGCCCTGTTCCATCGAGGTCGAGGCGAGGCTCGGGAAGCCGATCACGTCGCCGGCGGCGTAGACGTGGGGCTGGCTGGTCTGGAAGGTGCGCGGGTCCACCTCGATCCGTCCGCGCAGGTTGACCTCGACGCCGATCGCCTCCAGCCCCAAGCCCTTGGTCGCGCCCACGCGGCCCGCCGCGTACAGCAGCATCTCGCTGCGGATCCGCCGCTCGTCGTGCAGCACCGCGACCGGCCAGCCGGAGCCGTCCATCTCCACCCGCTCGACGCGGCAGCCCAGGCGGAAGTTGACGCCGCGCTTGCGCAGCTCGTGAACGAATTCCTCGATGATGTCCCGGTCGATGAACTCCAGGAAGTTGCGGCGCGGCTCGACGATGGTCACCGGAACGTCCAGCGCGCTGAAGATGGTGGCGTACTCCAGGCCGATCACGCCCGCGCCCACCACGGTCAGGCTGCGCGGCACCTTGAGCTGCTCGACCAGCGCGTCGCTGCAGACGATCGAGGTGTCGTTGAACGGTATGGTGTCCGGTCGGTGCGGCTTGGTCCCGACCGCGATCACGAAGCGCTCCGCCTCATAGACCTCCGGCGCGCCGTCGACCGTCACCGCGATATGATGGGGGTCGAGGAAGCGCGCCTCGCCTGCGAGCGTACGGACCCCATTGCGCGCGAACTGGTGCTCGAGGACGTCGATCTCGTAGTCGAGGGTCATGCGCAGCCGCGCGCCGAGGTCCTTGCCCTCGATGTCCTTCTTCACCCGATAGGCCGAGCCGTAGAAGCCGCGCTCGCGCCATCCGGAAAGGTTGAGCACCGTCTCGCGCAGGGTCTTGGAGGGGATGGTGCCGGTGTGCACCGAGACCCCGCCCACCCGCAGCCGGTTTTCCACCACGAGCACCGACCGGCCAAGCTTGGCGGCCTGGATCGCGGCGCGGCGGCCGGCCGGACCGCTGCCGATGACGATCAGTTCGAAGCCCATGTCGCGCGACCGCTGCAAGGGCGCCGGCCTCTCTCGTTCAGAATCAAGGCGGGCGACGTGAGAATCCAGGCGAGCACGAGTTCGCTGACGCTTGCAAGCCGCACGCCCGCGACCTGCGCGCGCAGGCGCTCTGCAAGCCACGAACCGGTCAGATGTGTCGTGGAAACCGGCAGGCTGCGGCTACCGACGGGGCGCGCCATGGAGCCTGCGAAAATCAGTAGACGTCCGGGACGTACATTTCCGGCGGGACTGGGTGGCGCTTGTACTCGGCGTTGCGCACGCGCTCGGGAAGCACGACCGGCTCTTTCGGAACCATGTCATAGGGGACTTGGCCGAGCAGGTGGGCGATGCAGTTGAGGCGCGCGCGGCGCTTGTCCACCGCCTGCACCACCCACCAGGGCGCGTCCGGCGTATGGGTGCGGGCCAGCATCTCCTCCTTGGCGACGGTGTAGGCCTCCCAGCGGCGGCGCGACTCCACGTCCATCGGCGACAGCTTCCACCGCTTCATCGGATCTTGCAGCCGCATGTCGAAGCGGAACTGCTGTTCGTCGTCGGTGATGGAGAACCAGTACTTCAGGAGCACGACGCCGGAGCGGATCAGCATCCGCTCGAACTCCGGCACGGAGCGGAAGAATTCCTCGTACTCGTCGTCGGTGCAGAAGCCCATGACGCGCTCGACGCCGGCGCGGTTGTACCAACTGCGGTCGAACAGCACCATTTCGCCGGCGCTGGGCAGGTGGGCGACATAGCGCTGAAAGTACCATTGGGTCCGCTCGCGCTCGGTGGGGGCGGGAAGCGCCGCGACCCGGCAGATACGCGGATTGAGGCGCTGGGTGATGCGCTTGATCACGCCGCCCTTGCCGGCCGCGTCGCGGCCCTCGAAGAGGACGACGATCTTCAGGCCCTTGTGCTGGACCCAGTCCTGCAGGCGGACCAGTTCACCTTGAAGCCTGAACAGTTCGCGGAAATACAGTCTGCGTTCGAGCCGGTCGCCCGCCGTGTCCTCGCGCAGCGCCTCGAGCTGGTCTTCCGAGAGTTCGAGTTCGAACTCCTCGTCATAGCCGTCGGCGATTTCGAGCTTGATGCGTTCGAGATCCGTCAGGACGTCCGACTGCTCGTGATCCAACGGCATACGCGCCACCCTGTCCGCCTTGCGCGGGGATGGTGGCGCGCGCCGGCAACGTTAAGATGACAGTCGGCCCGTCATGGCGTCTCCGGCGCCTGGTCTTCGATGCCGCGCTCCTCCAGCGCCTCGCGGGCCGCGCGGGTGACGAAGTAGTTGGTGAAGTGGCTGAACCTGACGCTGGGCTTGCGCGCCGGCGTCCAGCCCAGGATCTTGGCGGCGTTGGCCACGACCTTCGCCACGTCCCGGGTCTGCACGGACCCGTCCTCCATCCCAGGGAGGCCCTCGCGCAGCGTGACCCTCTGGCGGGGCCCGAGGCGCTCCCAGGCCTTGTCCAACACCGCCCCGCTGTAGCCGCGGCTTCCAAGGTAGGTTCGGCTGGATTGCTCCACCGCGGCGAAGGCCATCAGCTTGCCGGCGTAGCCGCCGATCGCCTGCACGTCGTCGCCGGCTTCCACGGCGCCCGCGCAGAAGGCGTAGGCGCTCATCACCGCCTCGGTCGGGATCGAACCGGCGGACTCCATGCCGCGATCCTCATAGGCGACATAGGCGCGGTCGCGGGTGGCCAGGGGAAGCGCCTGCCATAGGCACTCCGCGGCAGGTCCGTTGCGGGCGTCGGCGGGAGCGGCCGTGACGAGCGCGGCGACTACGGCGAGGGCTTGGACGCCTGGCCAAGTTCCGCGGGCGATCTCGGGCATGGCCTTTGGGCCGCGCTGTCGTCCAGCCCCTAGCCGATAGGCTCGGACGAGCTTGCGGCGCCGGCGCTCTTGGGCGTGACGGTCGGCGCCGCGCCGTCCGACGGCGCCGACGAGTTATCGCCGTCGAGCGTGGTCATGCCGACCGCGGCGGCGTCCTCCTGCACCTGCATGTCGGGGGCGATCTTCGGAACCGAGACCACCTGCGGCTGCTTGACGGGCGCGGGCAGGGGCTCGGGCGCTGGCGCGGGCGGGGCGGCGGTGGTGATCTGCACCGCCTCGGCGTTCCCTTCCGAGGTCGGTTCGGCGCGCTGGCCGCGCCCGACGAGGATGCCGATCAGCAGCGCGAGCACCAGGACGCCCACCAGCAGCAGGACGCGACCAAGGTTCTTCATGAGCGAAGGCCTCCTCAGACCTTAGGCGCGTCGAGCACCCCGATTCGCTGCAGCAGCAGCCGGTCCCAATTATACGGATCGGAGCGGAAATTCATTGCGCCATCCGGCGAGGCGAACGCGGTCCAGTAGAAGATGAACACCGGCACCGGCGTGGTGAGGCGCGCCCGCACCGTCTTCGCCTTCTCGACGGCGCCGGCGATAGTCTCGGGCGTCCAGGCCGGATCGCCGGCCAGCAGGGCCTCGGCCAGTTCCTTGGGCTTCTCCAGCCGCACGCACCCGTGGCTCGCCTGGCGGCCGTAGCGTGCGAAGGTCGCCTGGGTCGGCGTGTCGTGCAGATAGACGCCGTAGGGGTTATCGAAGTCGAACTTGTAGCGGCCGAGCGCGCTCTTGTCGCCGGCCCGCTGCTGCAGCCGGGAGCCGCCGCCCTCCGTCTTGATGACCACGAAGGCGTTGCGCGCCAGATAGCCTGGGCTTTTCCTTTCCTTGGGCCAGAGCTCCTTGGTCGCGATCGAGGTGGGCACGTTCCAGGGCGGGTTCAGCACCACCGAATGGATGTTCGAGAACAGCATCGGCGTCTCGTCGCCGGGGCGGCCGGAAACCGCCTTCATCGACAGAACTGGCTTGTCGTCCTGGAACAGGGTGACGATCGCCGCGCCTGAATTCACCTGCACGCGGGAGGGCGGCATCGTCGGCGGCAGCCAGCGCCAGCGCTCCAGGTTGGCGACGATCTGCAGCACCCGCTGGCCGACCGGCTGGTTGAGCGCGGCGAGCGTCTCGGCCGTGACGACGCCGTCGGGCTTGAGGCCGAAGCGGCGCTGGGCGCGGGCGATCGCCTTCTGCAGATCCTCGTCGACCAGGGCGGGGCCGTGGGCGTCCACGGCGGAATCCTCGGCGGCGAGCCGTGCGCGAAGGGCCGCGGCGCGCGGTCCCTTCTCGCCAAGACCGAAGTCGGGTCCCGCCGGCACGGCCTTCCATCCGCCTTTCGCGGCGATGGCGCGGTAGGCGGCCAGGCCGCGGCGCAGGCCCCCATAGCCGGAGTAGGGCGGCGGAAGGCTGTCCAGCCATTCCTGCAGCCGGTCGGTGGTGAGCGCCGCGGCGAGGTCAGGGCGCGGATCGTAGGCCGGCGGACGCACGCCCCAGAGCTCGGGGAAATCCGCCGGCGCCAGGCGGCCGACGTGCACCTCCTTGGCGTAGCGGAGCAGGGCGTTCGCGATCGCCTCCGACGGATCGCCGACGCTGAGGCGGCGCGGCGACAGGCCATGGGTCTCGGCCGCGTTCAGCACGCGCAGCGCCGTCGAGATCTGGGCGGTGCTGAGCGGCGGCAGGGGAACCGGCGGCGGAGGCGGAGGCGGCGGCGGCGGCGTGATCGCGGGCGGCGGAGCTGCGGTCTGAGCCACGGCGGCGTGCGCGAAGGCCGCGGCGGGCAGGGCGGAAATGAGCAGCGACCTGCGGCTGAAGCGGCGAGCGGTGAAGACAGTCATCAAGGGCCGCTTATGGCGTCAAACGAGGGTGAGATCATCTCGATATGGCGATCTTCCACAGCCGTTCCAGAGTGATTTCGCCGCGCTGCGGCCGATATTCACAGTCTGTGGCGCGCCGGCGACACGCAATCTTTGATTGATACCACAAGCGTGACCGGCGTCGGCCCCACTGGAATATTGTCGGCGCCCCGCGGAAGATCTGCGTTGAACGCGGATGGCGGCCATGCCTATTTCGTCACACGGCGCCGGGACAGGCCCGCTGGGAGGAAGCGTATGGTGATGCGGCGCGTCTGTGGCCTTCCGGCCGGAGCTGATCGGCTTGAGCGGATCTACGGCTTCCTCGGCCTGGAGCTGCGGCCGGCGATGCGCGAGGCGGTGACCCGCTGGATCGCCGTCAACCGCAGCGGCGCGCACGGCGTCCACCGCTACACCGCAGAGCAGTTCGGACTGACCGCAGGCGGGATCCGAGACGAGTACGACGTCTACATCAAGCGCTTCGGCGTCCCGATTGGAGCTTAGACCGCATGCTGTCCGGGGAAAAAATTCTGATCACGGGACCCGCCGGCAGGATCGCCCGCCCGGTCGCGGTCGAGCTCGCCAAGCATAACGAGGTTTGGGGGATCGCCCGCTTCAGCGATCCCGAGGCGAGGGCCGAACTCGAGGCCGCCGGCGTCAAGACGCGCACGGTCGATCTGCTGTCTTGCGACTTCAGCGATCTGCCGGAGAATTTCACCTACCTCGTTCATATCGCGGCGAATTTCGACAGCGGCTCCTACGACCGCGCCATCCAGATCAACGCCGAGAGCGCCGGCCTGCTGCTGCAGCACTGCCGCAAGGCGAAGGCCGCGCTCGTGATGTCGACGCTCAGCGTCTACAAGCCCCATCCCGATCCGTGGCACGCCTTCGAGGAGGGCGATCCGCTGGGCGACATCATGTTCCGGTCGCCCCCGAGCTATTCGATCTCCAAGATCTCCGAAGAGGCTGTGGCCCGCTTCTGCGCCCGCGCCTTCAACCTGCCGGTGACCATCGCCCGCATGGGATCGGCCTACGGCGAGACCGGCGGACTGCCGGTGTCGCACCTGCGCGCGCTGGTGGAGGAGCGGACGATCGAGACGCGTTGGGACCCGCAGCCCTACAGCCCGATCCACGTCGACGACATCGTCGACCAGGTCGAGGCCATGCTTGGCGCCGCGAGCGTGCCGGCGACCATCGTTAACTGGTGCGGCGACGAGCCGGTCTCGGTGCAGCAGTGGATCCCCTACATGGCCGGCATGCTCGGCCTCACCCCGAAGGTGACCATCCAGCCGGTGCCCGGGGCCTCGCTCGGCTCGGTCGGGGACGTGACCAGGCGCCGGGCGATCACCGGGCCGTGCAAGGTCAAATGGCAGGACGGGTTCCGCCGTACGGTGGAGGGCCTGTATCCCGACCTCGTCAAGGCGCGCTGACATGAGCATCCATCCGCGCATCTCCGTCAGCAACATCAGCACGTGGAAGTGGTCGGTGGCGCAGGACGCCGCCTTCCTGAAGGCGATCGGCGTCGGCGCGATCGGGCTGATGTCGCGCAAGCTCGACCCGGACCCGGAGGGCGCCATCGCCGCCCTCCAGGACGCGGGGCTCGTCATCACCCAGATCGCCGCCGCTGGCCTCGACAAGCGGCTCATCGCCCCCGCCGACGCGGACGGCTCGCCCGCCTTGCGCTCGCTGAAGTCCACCATCGACATCGCCGCCAAGCTGGGCTGCGGCTGCTATTTCACCGCCGGAACCACGCCCAGCCGCATGCCGACGGACGAGGCTTTCGACCTGCTGGTGGCGGCGGTCCCTCCGGTGAAGGCCTACGCGGACCAGCAGGGCGTTCCGCTCTCGCTCGAACACAGCAACGTCGGCCTGCGGGACAACGGCTTCGTCAACACGCTGCGCGACGCCTTCGAGTTCGCCGAGCGGACGGGCCTCGGCGTCGACGTCGAAATCCAGAACTGCTGGGTCGAGCGCCGCCTGCCCGAGATGATCCGTGACAACATCGGCCGGGTCACCCTGGTCCAGGTGAGCGACTACCGCGTCGGCGAGACCCCGCGGATGAACCGGCGCGTGCTGGGCGACGGCGACATCCCGCTGGAGTGGCTGCTCGGCCTGCTGCTCGACTCCGGCTACAAGGGCTACTTCGAGATCGAGACGCTTGGCCCCGCCATCGAGGAGGAGGGCTACGAATCCTCGCTCAAGCGCAGCATCGCCTGGCTCGACGAACGCCTGACCAAATGGGGCGTCTGATCCGATAGCGCCGGGGTCAGATCAGTCCGGACAGCGGCGAGGACGGATCGGCGTACATGCGCTTGGCCATGCGCCCCGCGAGGTAAGCCTCGCGGCCGGCGATCACGGCGTGCTTCATGGCCTGAGCCATCCGGATGGGGTCTTTGGCCTCGGCGATGGCGGTGTTCATCAGGACGGCGTCGCAGCCCAGCTCCATGGCCACCACCGCGTCGGAAGCGGTTCCGACACCCGCGTCGACCAGCACCGGGACGCGGGCCTGTTCGATGATCAGGCCGAGGTTGAGGGCGTTCTGGATGCCCCGGCCCGAGCCGATCGGGGCGGCGGCGGGCATGATCGCCGCGGCGCCGGCGTCCTCCAGCTTGCGGGCGTAGACCGGATCGTCCGAGCAGTAGACCATCACCGAGAAGCCGTCCGTCACCAGCAGCTTCAGCGCCCGCAGCGTCTCCTCCATGTCGGGAAGCAGGTGCTTGGTCTCGGACAGCACCTCCAGCTTGACCAGGTCCCAGCCGCCCGCCTCGCGCGCCAGCCGCAGCGTCCGCACCGCGTCCTCGCCGGTGTAGCAACCGGCGGTGTTGGGCAGGAAGGTGAAGCGGTCGGGCTTCACATAGTCGACCAGCATCGGCCGGCTGGGATCGGACAGGTTCACGCGCCGCAGCGCCACGGTCACGATCTCCGCGCCCGCGGCCTCTGCGGCCGCGGCGTTCTGGGCGTAGTCCTTGTACTTCCCCGTGCCGACGATTAGGCGCGAGCGGAAGCTGCGGCCCGCCACCGTCCAGAGGTCGTCCTCACGCGCGTCCGCCGGGCTGTGGGATCCGTCCATGTCAGCCGCCTCCGATGAAATGCACGATCTCGATGCGATCGCCGTCTTGCAGCACCGTCTCGGCGTAGGCCGACCGCGGCACGATCTCCAGGTTGCGCTCGACCGCCACCTTGCGGCCGTCGAGGCCGAGCGCGCTGACCAGGGCGGCGACGTCGCCGACGCCCTCGAAGCTGCGCGCCTCGCCGTTCACGGCCAGGGTCAGGGCGAGGCTCATTCCGCCGGCGTCGATGGAACCAGGATCTCACCGCCCGATTCCCGGAACTTGCGGGCCATTTCGCCCATCCCGGCGTCGACCTCGTTCTGGCCCAGATCGTTTTGAGCATTGGCCGCGTCGCGGATGTCCTGGCTGATCTTCATCGAGCAGAACTTGGGGCCGCACATCGAGCAGAAGTGGGCGGTCTTCATCGCCTCCTTCGGCAGGGTCTCGTCGTGGTATTCGCGCGCGGTCTCCGGATCGAGGCCGAGGTTGAACTGGTCCTCCCAGCGGAACTCGAACCGGGCGCGGGAGAGCGCGTCGTCCCAGGCGCGCGCCGTGGGATGGCCCTTGGCCAGGTCGGCGGCGTGGGCGGCGATCTTGTAGGCGATCACCCCGTCCTTGACGTCCTGGCGGTCCGGCAGGCCGAGGTGCTCCTTCGGCGTGACGTAGCAGAGCATGGCGGTGCCGAACCAGCCGATCATCGCCGCGCCGATCGCCGAGGTGATGTGGTCGTAGCCGGGCGCCACGTCGGTCGTGAGCGGGCCCAGGGTGTAGAACGGCGCCTCGTGGCAGTGCTTCAGCTGCTCGTCCATGTTGGCCTTGATCTTGTGCATCGGCACGTGGCCGGGGCCTTCGATCATCACCTGGACGCCGTGCTTCCAGGCGACCTTGGTGAGTTCGCCCAGCGTCCGCAGCTCGGCGAACTGGGCCTCGTCGTTGGCGTCGGCGATCGAGCCCGGCCGCAGGCCGTCGCCCAGCGAGAACGACACGTCGTAAGCGCGCATGATCTCGCAGATCTCTTCGAACCGTTCGTAGAGGAAGTTCTCCCGGTGGTGGGCCAGGCACCACTTGGCCATGATCGAGCCGCCGCGCGAGACGATCCCGGTGACCCGCTTGGCGGTCAGGGGGATGAACGGAAGTCTCACGCCTGCGTGGATGGTGAAATAGTCGACGCCCTGTTCGGCCTGCTCGATGAGGGTGTCGCGGAACACCTCCCAGTTCAGGTCCTCGGCGATCCCGCCGACTTTTTCCAGCGCCTGGTAGATGGGCACGGTGCCGATCGGGACCGGCGCGTTGCGGACGATCCAGTCGCGGATGTTGTGGATGTTGCGGCCGGTCGACAGGTCCATGACCGTGTCGGCGCCCCAGCGGATCGACCACACCAGCTTGTCGACCTCGTCGGCGACGGTGGAGAGCACCGCCGAATTGCCGATGTTGGCGTTGACCTTGACGAGGAAGTTGCGGCCGATCGCCATCGGCTCGAGTTCGGTGTGGTTGATGTTGGCGGGGATGATGGCGCGGCCCCGGGCGACCTCGTCGCGCACGAATTCAGGGGTGCAGAAGTCGGGGATCTCGGCGCCGAAGCTTTCGCCGTCCTTGATGAAGGCGTCGCCCGCCTGCCGGCGCAGGTTCTCGCGGATGGCGACGTACTCCATCTCCGGCGTGACGATCCCCCGCCGGGCGTACTCCAGCTGGGTCACCGCGGCACCCGCCTTGGCGCGGTAGACGCGGCGGGGCGCGGTGAACTGCGGCGCCAGCGTCTCGCCCTTGGCGAAGCCGTTGTCCTCGGGCTTCACCTCGCGCGGGGCTTCCACGATCTCGACGTCGCCGCGGGAGACGACCCAAGGCTCGCGCGTGCGCGGCAGGCCCTGTTCGATGTCGATGCGAACCGTAGGATCGGTGTAGGGGCCGGAGGCGTCGTAGAGCGTCAGCGCCGGCTCCTTGGCGCTGGGATGGACCGCCACTTCCCGGAACGGCACACGAATGTCCGGCCACAGCACGCCAGGCTGATGGACCTTCCTCGATCCGGGGCGCTCCCCGGTGGGAATGGCGGCGGCTTCCAGGCTTCCGGCAGGCTTGTTCATGGCGCGGCCTCGCTCCGTAGAGGGCGGATCAGCGGCGAGGAATGGAGGAGGTTCCTTCCCTTCGCCGGCATGACCCGGATCAGGTTCGACGAGTCGCGGGCTCACCCGCCTCTCAGCCGCTCAAGCGCGGCCCCCCGAGGAAGGCCGCAACTTTAGGCCGGACGGGCGGCGATGGCCAGCGGCCATTTCGTACGAAAATCCGTAACGGCTTCGCCGTGGCCACTGCGCGTCGAAACTCGTCCAGGGCTTCAAAGGCGCTCGCCTGGCAGGCGAACTGAGCAGCGGCGGGGCGCCGTCGCCGCGGATGCAGAGGCGTTTGCGAACTTTTGGTTGCGGGCCCCTTTTACGCCCCTTTTGCCGCTAACGTACCGCCGTTCTCAACGCCAACACCGGAGGCGAGCTTGGAGCAGCAAGAGGCCAGACTGGCATACGAGACGCCGATGCTGACCCGCATCGGCACCTTCGAAGAGGTGACCCGGCAGACCAGCGTAGGCGATCACCTCGACGTCGCCCTACCGGCTGGGACGCCGCTGAGCGAGGTCATGACCCACATCTCCTAGTGCAAGCTCATGCGGCCGGTCGGGCTCGCCGGCCGCATGCAGCTCGCATTCCCGACCGCTTCAACTCTGGTCGAAGCGGTCGGCGTTCATCACCTTGACCCACGCCGCCGCGAAGTCGCTCGCGAACTTCTCCGGCGAATCCGCGCAGGCGTAGACCTCCGCGAACGCCCGCAACTCCGAGTGCGAGCCGAAGATGAGGTCGACCCGCGTGGCGGTCCATCGCGGCGCCTTGGTCTTGCGATCGCACCCCTCGAACGTGTTCTCGGCGCCGGCCACCGCCTGCCATTCCGTGGCCATGTCGAGCAGGTTCACGAACCAGTCGTTGGTCAGCATGCCGACGCGATCTGTGAAGACGCCGTGCTTCGAACCGTTGGCGTTGGCGCCCAGCGCGCGTAGGCCCCCGACCAGGGCTGTCATCTCCGGCGCCGTGAGCCCCAGCAGCTGCGACCTGTCCACCAGCGCCTCCTCGGGCGCCATCAGCTGGCGCTCGCGGACATAGTAGTTGCGGAAGCCGTCCGCCGCCGGCTCCAGCGGGGCGAAGGACTGCGCGTCGGTCTGCTCCTGCGAGGCGTCCATGCGCCCGGGCGTGAAGGCGACCTTCACCGGGGTTCCGGCGTCCTTCGCCGCCTTCTCGACGGCCGCGCTCCCGCCGAGCACGATCAGGTCGGCGAGTGACACCTTCTTGCCGCCGGCAGCCGAGGCGTTGAAGTCCTGGCGGACCCTGTCGAGGGTCTGGAGCGTGTGGGCCAGTTCGGGACGATTGTTCACCTCCCAGTCCTTCTGCGGTGCAAGGCGGATACGTGCGCCGTTCGCGCCGCCGCGCTTGTCCGAGCCGCGAAATGTCGAGGCCGACGCCCAAGCGGCCGAAACCAGCTGCGGAACCGTGAGGCCCGAGGCGAGGATCTTGGCCTTCAGCGCCTCCACGTCCGCCTCGTCGACCAGTGGATGGTCCACGGCCGGGATCGGGTCCTGCCAGATCAGCGTCTCCTTCGGGACGAGCGGGCCGAGGTAGCGCTGGATCGGCCCCATGTCGCGGTGGGTGAGCTTGAACCAGGCGCGGGCGAAGGCGTCGGCGAATTGCTCCGGATGCTCGTAGAAGCGCCGTGAGATCTTCTCGTAGGCCGGGTCGAAGCGCAGCGAGAGGTCCGTGGTCAGCATGGTGGGCAGGCGCGTCTTGCCGCGGTCGAACGGGTCGGGAATGTCGGCCGGGGCATTCTTGGCCTGCCACTGCCAGGCGCCCGCCGGGCTCTTGGTCAGCTCCCATTCGAACTTGAAGAGGTTGTCGAAGAAGCGGTTGCTCCACCGGGTCGGAGTCTGGCTCCAGATGACCTCCGGGCCGCCGGTGATGGCGTCGGCGCCCCAGCCGGCGCCGTGCTTGCTGCGCCAGCCGAGCCCCTGGTCTTCGATCACCGCGCCTTCGGGCTCCGGACCGACGAACGAGGGATCGCCCGCGCCGTGGGTCTTGCCGAAGGTGTGGCCGCCGGCGATCAGCGCCACCGTCTCCTCGTCGTCCATCGCCATGCGGGCGAAGGTCTCGCGGATGTCGTGCGCCGCAGCGATCGGGTCGGGCTTGCCGTTCGGGCCTTCCGGATTGACGTAGATGAGGCCCATCTGCACCGCGCCCAGCGGGTTCTGCAGCTGGCGCTCGCCGCTGTAGCGCTCATCGCCGAGCCACGTCCCCTCGGGTCCCCAGTAGAGCTCTTCCGGCTCCCAGGTGTCGGCGCGGCCGCCGCCGAAGCCGAAGGTCTTAAAGCCCATGGATTCGAGGGCGACGTTGCCGGCGAGGACGAACAGGTCGGCCCAGGAGATCTTGCGGCCGTACTTCTGCTTGATCGGCCACAGCAGACGGCGCGCCTTGTCGAGGTTGGCATTGTCCGGCCAGCTGTTCAGGGGGGCGAACCGCTGCTGGCCACCGCCTGCGCCGCCGCGGCCGTCGGCGACCCGATAGGTCCCCGCGCTGTGCCAGGCCAAGCGAATCATCAGGCCGCCGTAGTGGCCGAAGTCGGCCGGCCACCAGTCCTGGGAATCCCTCATCAGCGCGTGCAGGTCCTGGATCACCGCGCCGAGGTCCAGGCTCTTGAACTCGGCGGCGTAGTCGAAGGTCTCGCCCATGGGGTTCGAGCGCGGCGAAGGCTGCCGCAGCATCTGGAGGTTCAGGGCTTCAGGCCACCAATCCCGATTGCTCCTTCCGGAGCGTCCGCGGCCAACCGGGCACGCGCCTGCGTTCGGGGTTCCAACCGCGTCGTTCATGTCGTTTCTCCAGCCGGGAGCCGCTCCGCCATCTCAGATGTAAACGCACAAGCGGCAGGGCCAGAGGCGCCCTCGCGGCGACGTACAGACTTTGCCATGAGCGGCGCCGAGAATTCGCGGCGCGCCTCGCGCTCGCAGGCGAGCAGCAGAGACCACCGATGAGATCGACGCGTTCACAATCCAGGTCCCGCAGGACGAGATCGACGCGCTTCGGGCGCGGCTGGCGGCGACTCGCTGGGCGCCCGAGCTTGACAACCCGGCGGCGGGCATTTCGGGGCGGCGGAGGAACCGAGGCTGATGACCGAAGACATCCGCGCCTTCGTGCGGCCGCTGCGGCAGATCGCGCCCCGCTAGTACGGCTCGCGGTACATCGACGGCTTGGCCACATAGAGGCCGTCGAACAGCGCATTCGGCGTCGGCCCGCGGCGATAGGGCTGGGCGGCGCGGGTCTGCATGATCCCCTCGCGTTCCCGCAGGTGGTACATGCTCTCGCGGCGGCCGGTGTAGTCCAGCGGCTGGCGCAGCATCCAGATGATCCCCTCGGCCGCCACCTCGGTCGGCTCCCAGTCGCCCCGGTCGGCGCCCGGCGTATTGGCCACGAAGCCTTCCGAGGCCACCGGGACGTCGATGCGGAAGCAGTTCACCGCGATCCCCATGGGGTGCAGCTCGCGCGCCGCGTCCAGCGTCAGGTGCTCCAGCGCGATCTTGGAGGTGCCGTAGGCGATGCCGTCGGGCAGCGGCACCATCGCGGCCATGGAGGAGACGTTGACGATGCCGCCGCCGCCGCGCTTGGCCATGTGCGGGTAGGCCTCGCGGATCGCGATGTAGGGCGCCCAGTAGTTCACGTTCATCGTCAGCTCGTGACGGTGGATCGGCTGGTCGAGGCCGCCCACGAAGGTCACCGCGGCGTTGTTGACAAGGATGTCGACCCCGCCGAACGCCTCGACGGTCCGCGCCACCATGGCCGCGACGTCCGCCCGGTCGGCGAGGTTGGTGGGAACGGCGAGGCCGCGAACCCCTTCGGCCTCCACCCGCGCCACGGTCTCGTCGAGCGTGCCGGCGGTCTTCTGCGGGGCCTCCCGGGTGGAGCGCGCGGCGCAGGCCACGTGCGCGCCGGCCTTGGCCAGCGCCACCGCCGTCGCGGCGCCGACGCCGCGGCTGGCCCCGGTCACGATCGCCACCTTGCCCTTGAGGTCCATGTCGCCGTCTCCCTGTGTTGTGCGGCCACCATAGAGGCGATTGCTGAGCGGCGGGCAGGGGATCTAGTCTGTCGGGAAGCCTCAGCCGAAAAGAGCACATGAGGGAAGGACCTCAGGGATGAAGTGGGGGATCACCTTCGCCAGCACGGGTTTTCCGGACCCGGAGGCGGCTGTCGCCATGGCTCAGGCGGCGGAGGAGAACGGCTTCGAATCCCTCTGGTGCCCTGAGCATGTCGTGATGTCGAAGGGCCCGGACGCGACGCCCTACCGCGGCGTGACCGACGGCAAGATGGACCGGCTCGCGCGCCGCGGCGGCATCCCCGATCCGCTGATCTGGCTGGCCTTCGTCGCCTCGGCGACCAGGACGATCCGGCTCGCCACCAACGTCCTGGTGCTGCCCGAGCACCAGCCGGTGGTCTTCGCCAAGGCGGCGGCCACGCTCGATCACCTGTCCGGCGGGCGCGTGGCGTTCGGCATCGGCGTCGGCATGTTCCCGGAGGAGTACGCCGCCGTCGGCATGGAGTTCAAAAACCGCGGCAAGCGGATGGACGAGTACATCGACGCCATCCGCGTGCTCTGGCGCGACGACGTCGCCACCTTCCACGGCCAGTATGTGAGCTTCGAGCAGATGGAATGCCGGCCCTGGCCGGTGAACCGCGCCATTCCGCTGCACATCGGCGGCGCCTCCGACGCCGCGATTAGGCGCGCCGCGCAGAAGGGCGACGGCTATTTCCCCTTCGTCTATCCCGACCAGGAGCTGAAGGTGGTCCTGCCGCAGCTGATCGACCGCGTCCGCAATGAGGCCCGCGCCTTCGGCCGCGCCCCCGACCAGCTGGAGTTCACCTCCGGCGGCGCCCGCACGGTCGAAGAGGCCAAGTGGTACGCCGAGGTCGGCGTGCACCGCATCACTCTCGCCATTCGCGGCAAAACCATCGCGGAGGTGAGGGACGAACTGCGCCGCTTCGCGGACCAGGTGATCTCCAAGACCACCGCGCTGTGAGCCGCGGGCTCAGAGCGGCGGACGGCGCGCGTGCCAGGTGGTCGCCGCGCGTGGCAAGCGAATGACGTCCGCCGAGGTTCGCGCTTCTCTTACAAGCTGCGGAGAACGGGATTGACGCTGGGGCGAGGTTTACGATCATCCTCATGAGACCGATAAGGCCGGCGAGCGGCCAAGGGAGGATGCGGGCGTGGGCTTCTATTCGCGCTACGTGCTGCCGAACATCATCGCCTGCGGCTGCGCGACGCCTTCGCTGAGAGAGCGGCGCGCCGGGATCGTGCCGGACGCTGCCGGCGTGGTGCTGGAGCTGGGGTTCGGCTCGGGCTTGAACCTTCCGTTCTACGACCCGGCGAAGGTGACGAAGGTGTACGCCCTGGAGCCGGAGCCAGGGATGCTGGTCAAGGCGCGCCGCAAGGCCGCCGCCGCCGCGCTGCCGGTGGAGGTGCTGGCGGAGAAGGCGGAGGCGCTTTCCCTGCCGGAGGGCAGCGTCGACACCGTGCTGGTCACCTTCGCGCTGTGCACCATTCCGGATGCGGTGGTTGCCCTGGCCGGCGCGCGGCGATCGCTGAAGCCTGGCGGGCGGCTGTTGTTCTGCGAGCACGGCCGCGCGCCGGACGCGGATGTCGCGCGCACGCAGGACAAGCTCGACGCGACCTGGGGGCGATTGTTCGGCGGCTGCCACCTGACCCGCGACATCCCCGCGCTGGTCCGCGCCGCCGGCTACAGGATCGAGCGGCTGGACGAAGGCTACATGCCGAAATCGCCGCGCTTTGCAGGCTACACCTACCGCGGCGTCGCGGCGCCGGGCTGATGCCCGCGGCCTTCACCGTGGGGATCGACATTCACTAAGTTGTTGAAAAGTGGTGGGTGTACAAGGATTCGAACCTTGGACCCGCTGATTAAGAGTCAGCTGCTCTACCAACTGAGCTATACACCCGTCCCGGCTCCGGTCCCGGCTTTGCGAGGCCCGGCGGCGAGGGCGCGGAAAATACGCGAAAACGCGGCATTGGCAAGCGCCGTGGCCAGATTGTCTAGATTGGTTGGGAAGGGGTTGGTTTCCTTGGACTTTTCCTATCTGGAGGGCTTCGTGGGCGGCGAGGTCTCCATTGTGCTGGAGGTGCTGGCCGTCTTTTGCGAGCAGGCGCCCAAGTGGGAGGCGGGGCTGGATCCCGGCAATACCGACTGGCGGGCGGTGGCGCACACCGTCAAGGGCGCGGCGCGCGGCATCGGCGCGAACGCGCTAGGCGACCTCTGCCACGCCGCCGAGTTCGGCGCCCCTGAGGACCTGCCGCCAGTGCGTGCTGCGCTGGCGGCGGTGGTCGCCGACATCGCCGCGTATCGAGCGGCGAAGGGCTGATCTGGACGCCACCTCAGCCCGCCTCGCCGCGGATCTCGTCCCAGCGCTCGAATTCGTAGGCGATGCAGCGGTCGATGAGGGTGCGCCACACCGGCTCGGCGATGGCTTCGGAGAGGCCGGCGCGGCGCGCCTCGGCCTTCACCTTGGCGACCACGTCCTCGATGCGCGCGCGGTCGAGCACGCTGTCTCGGTCCGCCTTGATGCGGGCGGCGGCGTCCATGTAGCGCTGGCGCTCGACCAGCAGGGCCACCAGGGCGCGGTCCAGGGCGTCCACGCCCTGGCGCACCTCGGCCATGGTGGCGCATTCGTCGGGGGGCCGCCGTTCGTCGGTCTGCAAGATCATCGCGTACTCTAACGTCTCGTCAGATGCCGGCGCCGTTGTCGATCGCCAACATCGCCGCCTCGTGGGCCTGGGCCTCCGCCTCGATCCAGCCGATGAAGGCCTTGACCTGGGGGAGGCGGCCCTTGGCCTTGGGGTGGACGAGGTAATAGGCGAAGTCGACCGCCGTGGCGATCTGCAATGGCGCGACCAGGCGGCCGGATTCCAGGTCCGCCTGCGCCAGCGTCCGCTTGGCGAGCGCCACGCCGCGGCCGTTGGCGGCGGCCTCGATCACCAGGCTCGACTGGTTGAACCTGGGCCCGCGGTTGCCGTCGACGCCGCGAAGTCCGCGGGCGGCCAGCCACATCGGCCAGTCGGGGCAGCTGTCGTCGAGGTCGGGGGAGCCGTCGTGCAGCAGGACGTGGTTCTTCAGGTCCTCAGGGCTCTCCAGCGGCGTCTCGTGGGCGAGTTCGGGGCTGATAACCGGGATCACGCTCTCGGCGATCAGCCGGCGCACCTCCAGACCCGGGTAGCGCCCAGCGCCATAGCGGATCGCGACGTCGACCTCGCCGGCGGTGAGGTCGATCAGTTCCATGCCGGCCGAGAGCCAGACGTCGACCTGCGGGTGGGCCTGCTCGAAGGCGCCGAGCCTGGGCACCAGCCATTTGGCGGCGAAGGAGGGCGGGGCGGTCAGGGTCAACCGGCGTCCGTCGACGGCGGCGGTGAGCAGGCTGGCGGCCTCCGCCAGGCGATCGAAGGCCTCGCGCAGGGCGGGGAGGGCGGTCTGGGCCGCGTCGGTCAAGAGAAGGCCACGCGGGGTGCGCTTGAAGAGGGCCGCGCCGACGTAATCCTCGAGGTTCTGGATCTGCTGGCTGACCGCGCCGGGCGTCACGGAGAGCTCGTCGGCCGCCCGGCTGAAGTTGAGATGCCGGGCTGCGGCCTCGAACGCGCGGAGCGCGTTCAACGGCGGCAAACGTCGGCGCTCGTACGGACGTTCCATGAGTTTTCCTAAGGGCTGCGGAAGAAGTCCTCGGCTTGCGAATTGGCCTGCCCGTCCCCTATTTGCAAGCGTCCGCCGGTGTCTTGACCCTTTTCGTCGGGGACAAAGGCGGGACGGGCGGGCAGTCCGTCCCGTGTTGATTCAGAGCATTCGGTTTTAGAGAAGCTTAACCCCATGTCGCATCGCGACCCCAAGTCGAAAGCGCGGAGAGGCCTGGTGGCCCTGGGCGGCGCGGCCCCCCGCGGCGGCGGCGCGATCTGGCTGGTGGGCGCAGGTCCCGGCGATCCGGAGCTTCTGACGATCAAGGCGCTGAAGGCGCTGCAGGGCGCGCAGGTGGTGGTCCACGACGGCCTGGTTTCCGACGAGATCCTCGACCTGGCGCCCGCCCAGGCGCGGCGGATCTCGGTCGCCAAGCGCAAGTCGCGCCACTCCTACAGCCAGGACGAGATCAACCGCATGCTGGTCGCCTTCGCCCGGGACGGGCTGAGGGTGGTGCGGCTGAAAGGCGGCGATCCCTTCATCTTCGGCCGCGGCGGCGAGGAGCTGGAGGCTGCGCGCCAGGCCGGCGTTCCCTGCCACGTCGTCCCCGGCGTCACCTCGGCGCTCGCCGCCGGCGCTTCGGCGGGCGCGCCGCTGACCCACCGCGGCGCGGCCCAGTCGGTGACCTTCGTCACCGGCCACGCCGCGAACGGCGGCGAGCCGGACCTGGACTGGGCGGCGCTGGCCAGGCCGAACCACACGGTGGTGATCTACATGGGCCTCTCCATGGCCGCGCCGATCGCCGCGCGACTGACGGCGGCGGGCCGCGCAGGATCGACGCCGGCGCTGATCGTCGAGAACGCCTCGCGGCCGGACGAGCGGCGGCGCGTCACCACGCTCGCCGGCTTGGCGGAAGCGGCCGCCTCGCTTAAAGGGCCGGCCCTGCTGATCGTAGGCGAGGCGATGGCGCTGGCGCAGGCCGGCGACGCGGCGCCCCCCCTCGAGACTTTGGCGATCGAGACTCTTCTGAAGGAGGCCCGGGCATGAGGGCGCTGACGGCGAACCGGCTCGACGACGGCGAAGCGGTGTTCTGGAAACAGGGCCGCTGGGTCGTGCGTTTCGCGGACGCCGAACTGTTCGAAGGAAAGGACGAGGCCGAAACGGCGGAGGCTGCGGCCAAGTCGCAGCAGACGATCGTCGTCGACCCTTATCTGATCGACGTGATCCCCGCCGGCGACGTCTGGGCGCCGCTCAGCTACCGCGAGCGGGTGCGGTGCCTTGGCCCCACCAACCATCCCATGCATGGCAAGCAGGCCGAGGGCGGCCACGACATCGACGCCCTGGTCCACGCCGAGGGCGCGGCCCGTTCGACCGGCCGCGTCAACCTGATCAAGCGGAAGTAAGCGCATGTACCGGTACGACACGATTGACAAGGAATTCGTGGCCGACCGCGCCGCGGAGTTCCGCGAGCAGGTTCAGCGCCGCCTGGCCGGCGAGATCACCGAGGACCAGTTCAAGCCGATCCGGCTGATGAACGGGCTCTATCTGCAGCTGCACGCCTATATGCTGCGGATCGCCATCCCCTATGGCGCGCTGACCTCGACCAAGCTGCGCAAGCTGGCCTACATCGCCAAGACCTACGACAAGGGCTACGGCCACTTCACGACGCGCACCAATCTGCAGCTCCACTGGATCAAGCTGAAGGACGCGCCGGAGATCCTCGACCATCTGGCCGAGGTCGAGATGCACGCCATGCAGACCTCCGGCAACTGCATCCGCAACGTGACCGCCGACCCCTACGCCGGCGCCACGGCTGACGAGCTCGATGACCCCCGCGTCTGGGCGGAGACGATCCGCCAGTGGTCGACCCTGCACCCGGAATTCAGCTTCCTGCCGCGAAAGTTCAAGATCGCCGTGACCGCGGCGGCCAAGGACCGGACGGCCACCAAGATCTACGACATCGGCCTGCACCTGCGGCGCGGCCGTAGCGGCGAGCTGGGCTTCGAAGTGTTGGTGGGCGGTGGGCTCGGCCGCACGCCGCACATCGGCTCGACCATCCGCGAGTTCCTGCCGACGCGGCACCTGCTCTCCTACATGGAGGCGATCCTTCGGGTCTATAATCGCCACGGGCGGCGCGACAACATCTTCAAGGCGCGCATCAAGATCCTGGTCGCCTCGCTTGGCGCCGAGGAGTTCGCGCGCCAGGTGGAGGAGGAGTGGGCCAAGGGCGACCCGTCGCGGATCGACCTGCCGGACACTGAGCTCGCCCGCATCCGCGGGGCCTTCGCGCAGACCTACGAGACCCTGCCGGCCCGCTCCGAGGCGCTGGAGGCCGCGAAGGCCGCCAATCCGGCCTTCGCCCGCTTCCTGCGCCGCAACGTCCATCCGCACAAGCAGCCCGGCTACGCCCTGGTCGACGTCTCGTTGAAGGTGCCCGGCCAGACGCCGGGCGACATGACTTCGGAGCAGATGGAGCTGGTCGCGTCGTTGGCCGAGCGCTACTCGCTGGACGAGGTGCGCGTCACCTACCAGCAGAACCTGCTGCTGCCGCATGTGAAGTTGGACGAGGTGGAAACCGTCTGGCGCGAGCTGGACGCAGCCGGGCTGGCGACGCCCAACATCGACCTGATCACCGACATCATCGCCTGCCCGGGGCTGGACTACTGCGCGCTGGCCAACGCCCGCGCCATCCCGATCGCCCAGCACATCGCCGAACGCTTCGCCGAGCCGGAGCGGGCCGAGGCGGTGGGCGAGCTGAACATCAAGATCTCGGGCTGCATCAACGCCTGCGGCCACCACCACGTGGGCCACATCGGCATCCTGGGCGTCGATAAGAAAGGCGAGGAGTTCTACCAGGTCACCCTGGGCGGAACCGCCGACGACAACGCGGCCCTGGGCGCCATGCTCGGCCCGGCGCTGCCCGCCGCCAAGGTCGCCGAGGCCGTCGAGCAGATGGTCGAGGTCTATCTGCGCGAGCGACGGGACGGCGAGCGGTTCGTCGACACCTTCCGCCGCACCGGCGTCGCCCCGTTCAAGGAGGCCGTCTATGCCGACGCTCATTAAGCTTCAGGGCGGCGGCATGGTGCTGGCCAACGACGCCTTCACCCATGTCGCCGACGACCAGGAGCTGCCGCAGGGCGATGTGATCATCTCGCTGACCCGTTTCCAGGCGGACGGCGAGCGCCTGATGTCCGAGGGCCGCTCGGTGGGCGTGCGGCTGGAGCCCGCCGAGGAGGCCGAGGCGCTGGCCTACGACTTGCCGAGGCTCGCCCTGGTGGCGTTGGCCTTCCCGAAGTTCCGCGACGGGCGGCAGTATTCCAACGCGCGGATCCTGCGTGAGCGGTACGGCTACAAGGGCGAGATCCGCGCCGTCGGCGACGTGCTCCGCGAGCAGGCGGGCTTCATGGTCCGCTGCGGCGTCGACGCCTTCGAGCCGGCCGACGGCTCCGCGCCCGAGCAGTGGGAACGCAAGACCCGCCGCTTCCGCCACGTGTACCAGCGCGCGGCGGACGGACGGGCGCCGGCGTTTGCGGAGCGGGGCGAATGAACGTGGCCTACGACACCATGGAGCGCGCGCCGAACCTGGCGGCCCGGCTCGACGCCGAACTGCGCCACGCGCACCCGCGCACCATCCTGGAGGCGGCGCTCGACGCCTTCGGCGACCGGCTGGCGCTGGTCTCCTCCTTCGGGGCGGAATCGGCGGTGCTGCTCGACCTCGCGGCGAAGACGAAGCCGGATATCCCGGTGCTGTTCCTCGACACCGGCATGCAGTTCGGCCAGACGCTCGACTACCGCAAGAACCTGGCGGCGCATCTGGGCCTGAAGGACGTGCGCGACCTGCGCCCGCACTACCAGGACCTGGCGACGATCGATCCGGAAGCCAAGCTCTGGCAGACCGACACCGACGCCTGCTGCAATCTGCGCAAGGTGGTGCCGCTGGATCTGGCGCTGCAGGACTTCGACGCCTGGATCACCGGGCGCAAGCGCTTCCAGGCGGCCTCGCGGATGAGCCTGCCGGTGGTCGAGCAGGACGCCACCCACGTGAAGTTCAATCCGCTCGCCAACTGGACCAAGGCGGATCTGGAAGCCTACGCTTCCGAGAACAATCTGCCGGCCCATCCGCTTGTCGCCGCAGGTTATCCGTCCATCGGCTGCTGGCCCTGCACCCAGCCCGTCGAGGATAGCCAGGACCTGCGGGCCGGCCGCTGGGCTGGCGCGCAGAAGACCGAATGTGGCATTCACCTCGCCCGTGCGCCAGGCGCCGTCGCCAACCCGGGCGGCGACATCTGACCGGACTTCGAGAGGCGATATGAACGATACGACCGTGGCGAAGCCCGCCCTCAAGGCGAGCGGGGCGTTCTATGTCGAGACGGTGACCTGGGTTCAACACTGGACGCCGGAGCTGTTCTCCTTCCGCACCACCCGCGATCCGGGCCTGCGTTTCTCCAGCGGCCAGTTCGTCATGGTCGGGCTGATGACCGAGGAGGGCAAGCCGCTGGTTCGCGCCTACTCCATCGCCAGCCCCGCCTGGTACGACGAGCTCGAATTCTATTCGATCAAGGTGCAGGACGGCCCGCTGACCTCGCGGCTGCAGAAGATCCAGGTCGGCGACCAGGTGCTGGTGGGCCGCAAGCCCACGGGCACCCTGGTGCTCGACGGGCTGAAGCCGGGCAAGCGGCTCTACATGCTGGGCACCGGCACGGGGCTCGCGCCGTGGCTGTCGCTGGCGCGAGATCCCGAGGTCTACGAGCGCTTCGACGAGGTGATCGTCACCCATACGGTGCGCAATGTCGCCGACCTCAACTACCGCAGCCTGTTCGAGGACGAGCTGAAGTCCGACGAGATCCTGGGCGATCTCATCGGCGACAAGCTGACCTACTATCCGACAGTGACGCGCGAGCCCTTCAAGACCCAGGGGCGGATCACCGACCTGATCACCTCGGGAAAGATCTTCGAGGATCTCGGCGTGCAGCCGCTCGATCCGGCCGTCGATCGGCTGATGATGTGCGGCGGCCCCTCGGTGCTGGCCGATCTGAAGCAGATCCTGGTCGACCGGAAGTTCGACGAGGGCTCGATCGCCAAGCCCGGCGACTTCGTCCTCGAGAAGGCTTTCGTCGAGACCTGAGCGCGGGGGCGCGCGCCCGTTTTTAAGTCGTCCGCTCTAGACAAACTGCCAGCCGAGCCGGAGGCTGGCGGCAATTCGACGGCGTGCGCCTCGGCGGTCTTCCCTCCATCGCACCCCCGCCTTGCGGCGGACGGGTCGAGAAAAATCATGGGATGGGGAGGCTTCCGTCTTGATCACGGATCACCTCGATCTCGCCGGACGGGTCGCCATCGTCACTGGCGGCGCCGTCTCGGACGGCTGAGCGCCGCCGCCCGGCAGCCTCAGCGCGGCGGGCAGCCCTTGAACTCGCCGACCTTGACGGCGGTGAGGGTGGCCAGGTTGAGGGCCTTGATCGGGTTCATCGACGCGGCGCTGAAGCCGGTGAAGAGGTCGATGCGCTTGCCCTTGATCGCGCCCCCGGTGTCGGACGCATACCAGTAGCCGTCGTGGCGCGAGCCGTCGGGCATCTTCAGGCCCACGGTCTCCTTGATGTACAGCACCGAGCCCTTGGGGATCAGCTGCCGGTCGACCGCAGCGGTGCGCATCGCAACCACCTTGCAGCCAAGCGAGTCGAGGTTGCCCACCCCCTTGGCGCCGGCGTGATACAGGGTCGCCTTCACGTTCCAGCCGGGCGCGCCCGGCATGGAGCCCGTCACCACCGACATGATCATGTCGCCGACCGGGTCAGGCGCGGCGGCCTTGGCGTCAGCGGTCGTTGTAAGCGCGAAAGCCGAAACTACGGCCAGGGCGGCGAGGCGGCGTCGCATGACGGCGTCTCCTTCGTCGTTGAACTGGTCGAGGGCGAGACTAGCCACGCCCGTCGTGAGGGGCAACCCCTGTGCGGCATAATGATGCCGCGCCCCAGATAAGTCACATTCGTGAATGTGGCGTTATCTTCCGGCTTTATTGAAGATGTACATGTTAACCCGGGCAGGTGGAGGCTCCGACGTGCTCAGGATCTACGGCGACTCGATTTCGGGTAACTGCCTGAAAGTCAAATGGACTGCGGATCATCTCGGCCTCGCTTACGACTGGATCGAGACCGGGGTTCTGAATGGTCAAACGCGCACGCCCGCCTTCCTGGCGATGAACCCCGCCGGGCAGGTTCCGGTGGTCCTGCTCGCAGACGGGCGCCCGCTTGCCCAATCCAACGCCATTCTCCTGCACCTGGCCGAGCGGTCGGCCCGGATCCCGGCGGACGGCTATGCGCGGGCGAAGATGCTCGAGTGGATGTTCTGGGAGCAGTACAGCCACGAGCCCTACGTCGCGGTGGCCAGGTTCCAGGTGCGCTACCTCGGCCGTTCCACAGCGGAGCTCGAGCCCCGCATCGTCGAGCGCGGGATAGCGGCGCTGCAGCGGCTGGAGCAGGCGCTGGCGCAGACGCCCTTCCTGGTCGGCGACGACCTCAGCCTCGCCGACATCGCCCTGGTCGCCTACACGCGGGTGGCCGGGGAGGGCGGGTTCGAGCTTGCGCCTTATTCCAACGTCCGCACCTGGATCGGGCGGGTGGAGACGGCGCTGGGGATTTAACCTCCCGTCGCGAATAGCCGCGAGATATGGGAGCGCATGCTCCGCCTTATCGCATCCGCCGTGCTCTGTTTCGGAGTCGTCCTTCCCGGCCAGGCGCTCGCCTGGGGCGCCAGCGGCCACCGCATGGTCGGCGAGATCGCGATCCGCGCCTTGCCGGCGGAGCTTCCGCCCTTCGTGCGGACGCGCGGGGCGGCGCTGGCGGTCGGCGAGCTGTCGCGCGAGCCCGACCGCGCGAAGGGTGCGGGCGAGATCCACGACGCGGACCGCGACCCGGCCCATTTCATCGACGTGTCCGATGACGGAACCGTGCTGGGCGGCCCGCGCCTCGACGCTCTGCCGAGGACTCGGGCGGACTACGAGAGCGCGCTTCGCGCCGCCGGGAGCGACAGCTGGCAGGCCGGCTACCTGCCCTACGCCATCGTCGACCGGTGGCAGCAGCTGGTGAAGGACTTCGCCTACTGGCGGGTGCTGGCGGCGGCCGAGCGTAATCCGGCCTGGGCCGCCAACCGGGCCTGGTTCGCGGCCGACCGCGCCCGCCGCGAGGCGCAGATCCTGGAGCACGCCGGCGAGCTCTCGCACTTCGTGGGCGACGGCGCCCAGCCCCTGCACGTCACCGTCCACTTCAACGGCTGGAGCGGGCTTCCGAACCCGCAGGGGTACACCACCGAGAAGATCCACGGCCCGTTCGAGGGCGCCTTGGTGCACGCCAGGGTGCGGCCCGAATCCGTCGCCATGCGCCTGGCGCCGTTCCACGCCTGCGGCTGTTCGATCGCCCAACGGACGGCCGACTATCTCGGGGCGACGAGCCGGCTGGTCATCCCGTTCTATGAGCTGGAGAAGGCGGGCGGCCTGCAGCCGGGCGACGCGCGCGGCCCGGCGTTCGCCCGCGACCAGCTGGCTCGCGGCGCCGCCGAGCTGCGTGACCTGATCGTGGAAGCCTGGCGCGCCAGCGCGACGGAGGAGGTAGGCTGGAGGCCGGTGCAGCCGGCCGACGTCGCCGCCGGCCGCGTCGATCCGTTCCCTTCGCTCTATGGGACCGACTGATGAGCATTCCCCAGTTCGGCGCGCCGGAACCTGGCCGCCACTATCCGGATCGGCCCGCAGCCTTCGCCGTGATCGAGCGAGACGGACGGATCGCCTGCGTGCAAGTCGCGTGGCGCCACGATGGGCCGAAAGTCGACTTGCCGGGGGGCGGGCTGGATCCGGGCGAAAGCCCCGCCCAGGCGGCCGCCCGCGAATGCGGCGAAGAGGCGGGCCTAAAGGTCGCGGTCGCCGACCAGCCCTTCGCCCGCGCCGACCACTATTTCATCAGCGGGGAGGGCAAGCCTAACAACACCCGCGGCCAGTTCTTCGTGGGCCGCATGGAAGGCGAGGCGCCGGAACTGAAGATCGAGGCGGATCACAGCCTCCTGTGGCTCGATCCTCTCGAAGCGCTGAAGCGGCTGGACCGCGAGTCTCACGCCTGGGCGGTCGCCGCTTGGCTCAGGCTGAACGCCGCCTAGTTGCGCGAGGCTTGGCCCGGCCGCTCGCCGGCTTGCGCGAGCCGGCCTGGGCGGCGCGCCGATCCTCGCTGGCTCGGGCCGCGGCTCGCTTGATCACCTGCGGCCGGTGCTTCTCGCATTCGGCGAGGATGTCCTCCAGCTCCTTGTCGGAGAGGTGCTCGATGCCGATGAAGTCGTTCTTGGCCTGGGTGGCGCGGATCAGTTCGTCGAGCTTGGCCTGCAGGGCCGCATTGTCGCGATTCTGCGTGTTCTGGATGAGGAACACCATGAGGAAGGTGACGATGGTGGTCCCGGTGTTGATGATCAGCTGCCAGGTGTCGGAATAGTGGAAGATCGGGCCGGTCAGCGCCCAGATCACGACGATCAGGCAGCAGCCCAGAAAGGTGATCGGCCGGCCGGCCCAGCGCGAGACCGCGCTAGCGATCTGGGCGAAACTTTCGCTGAAGGAACGCATGGAACTGACGCTCTTCTCCGTGTGTTTGCGTCGCCCTCGTTGAACGGTTACTGCGAAGGCCTGTTCCGGAGGCCCCATGGCTGAGCATCCCGCCCAACTCATCGACGGCAAGGTGTACGCCGAGCGCGTGCGCGCCCAGGTGGCCGAGGAGGTCGCCCGGCTACGCCGCGATCATGGAATCCAGCCCGGCCTGGCGGTCGTCCTGGTCGGCGAGGACCCGGCGAGCCAGATCTACGTGCGCTCCAAGGGCGAGCACTCGTTGGCGACGGGCATGCATTCGGTGACCCACCGCTTGCCGGCCGACACGGCCCAGGACGAACTGTTGAAGCTGGTCGCCGACCTCAACGCCGATCCGCTGATCCATGGAATCCTGGTCCAGCTGCCGCTGCCCAAGCACCTCGACGAGAAGACGGTGATCGCCGCGATCAGTCCGGACAAGGACGTCGACGGGCTGCACGTGGTCAACGCGGGCCGGCTGGCCAGCGGACTGCCAGGCCTCTATCCCTGCACGCCGCTGGGCAGCATGATCCTGCTCCGGGAAACGCTAGGCGACCTGACCGGCAAGCGCGCCGTCGTGGTCGGCCGCTCGGTCCTGGTCGGCCGGCCGATCGCCCAGCTCCTGCTGCAGGCCGACTGCACGGTCACCATCGCCCATTCGCGCACCCAGAACCTGGCCGATGTCTGCCGCGAGGCTGACATCCTGGTCGCCGCCGTGGGGCGGCCCCGCATGATCCGCGGCGACTGGATCAAGCCGGGCGCGGTCGTCATCGACGTCGGCATCAATCGCGTCCCCTTCGACGACCCGGAGAAGGCGGCCCAGGGGAAGACCAAGGTCGTGGGCGACGTCCACTTCAAGGAAGCCAGCCTGGTGGCCGGCGCGATCACGCCGGTCCCGGGCGGGGTCGGACTGATGACGGTCGCCGTGCTCCTGCAGAACACGGTCACCGCGGCGCGGCGGCTCGCCGGGCTCGATTAGGCCCGGCGGCCGACGGCCAGCGAGGCGGTCGCGCGGATCGCGCCGGGCGCCTGGGCCACCTTCGCCACCACCTCGAGCAGCCGGTCCGGCGTGATGGGCTTGGCGAGATGGCCGTCGGCCCCGGCTTCGAGCGAAGCCGAAACATGCTCCTTCATGGCGTTGGCGGTCAGCACGTAGATCGGGGTGCGCGCGGCTTGGCGTTCGGCCTCGGCGCGGCGGATCACCCGGATCGCGCTCAGCCCGTCCATCACCGGCATCTGCATGTCCATCAGGATCAGGTCGAAGGTCTGGCTGTTGAAGGCGCTGACGGCCTGCGCGCCGTCGGCCACGGAGGTGAGGTCGACGCCTACCGTGTCCAGGATCAGCTCCACTACGCGGCGGTTGGTCGGATGGTCCTCGGCCAGGAGAACGCGCAATCCCTCGCCGCTGACCACCGGGTCGCCGGGCTCGTGCTCGGCCACAGCCAGGCTCACGTCCGCCCGCGCCAGCGGCAGGCGCAGCACGAAGGTGGAGCCCGCGTTCGGCGAGGATCTGGCGGAAAGCTCTCCGCCCATGGCCCTGGCCAAGGTCCGCGAGATCGCGAGGCCAAGCCCGCTGCCGCCATAGCGGCGGGTGATCGAGCCGTCGCCCTGTTCGAAGCGGGAAAAGAGGCGGGCCGCCGTCTCGTCGTTGAAACCGATTCCCGTATCGCTGACCTGGAAGCTGATCTCGCCCTCACCGGAGGCGAAGACCTCCAGGATGATGCGCCCGGCGCCGGTGAACTTGACCGCGTTGCTCAGCAGATTGGAGAGGATCTGGCGGATGCGCGGCGCATCGCCGAGATAGGTTCCCTCGGCGGCCGGATCGAGGCTGACGTGCAGCTCCAGGCCCTTCGCCTGTGCGGCGGCGTCGAACAGCGAGGCGCAAGCCTTGACGGCCGCCTCCAGCTTGAAAGGCTCGTGGCGGATCTCCAGCACGCCCGACTCCACCCGCGCCAGGTCGAGAATATCGCTGAGCAGCGCCTCCAGAGACGTCGCCGAGGCGGCGACCAGTTCCACCATTTCGCGCTGGGCGGGGGAGAGGTCGGTCCGCGCCAGGGCGCCGGAAACGCCCAGGACGCCATTGAGCGGCGTTCGGATCTCATGGCTCATGTTCGCCAGGAACTGGGACTTGGCGATGGAGGCGGCCTCGGCGGCGTCGCGCGCCGCCTGCAGCTGTGCGGCCCGGCGCCGCTCCCAGAAGTAGAAGCCCACCGGGATGACGACCAGCACGCCCACCAGCGCTGCAAGCGCGCCGCCCAGGGAGCGGACCAGATCCGCGCCCGGCGCCTCCGGCTCCCAGGCCAGCCGGGCCACCGGCCGCCCCTCGAAGTCGCGGATCGCCGTGCTGGACAGGCCGGGGCCGACGGCCGCCCCGGCCGGGATCAGCCGCATGCTCTTCAGCATGGATGCGGACCTGAGGGATTCCAGGAAGCGGGCATCGATCGCCTGTCCGACGATGACCACCGGCGCATGGGCGCTGGGCTTGGCGTGGCCGAAGTCCGGCTGCACGAGGGCGGCGCAGACCGTGTAGTAGGTGTCGCCGATCCGGATGACCGTGCTGGCGTCAACCGCGTTGGAGATCAGGCTCTTGGCAGGACCCGCCGGCCGCCGGATTCGGACTTCGCGTTCCCGGATCGAAGCGAAGAGAGGCGCGAGATCGCCGCTCATCCGGCGCCAGGTCGCATCCGGGTCCGGGCCGGGAATGTGGCTCAGGACCGGCCGGCCTTGGCCGTCGAGCACGACGACGATCTCGTAGCCGCCGGTTTCGTTGAAGAACGCCACCATGTTCGCCTCGGCCCAGGCGCGGTCGAACCGGTTGTCGAGATGCGCGACGGCCTCGTCCCAGATCGTTTCGGTCATGACCGCCCCGGCCATGGCCTTGCGGCGTAACTCCCAGGCGTTCGCGGCCAGACGCTCCTCGTGGTTCGCCGACACCTGGTCCGTCCGCGCAGCGGCGGTGTGCATGAGCCAGGCGATGCCTGAGATGGGCGCGAGCAGGCAGGCCAGGAGAACCGCAATCAGGAGTCGGCGGCGATCCGGCTGAACGATGGATTGACTGGCGCTCACCGTGGCCCCGCTGCAGAACAGGGTCAGAAAGCATCGTTCGGCCTAATCTTCCGTGAACGCCCGCTGGGGCTGTACAAGCTCTACTTCAGCGTGCGTCAGCCCGCCGCAGGCGCCTCCGCCGCAACCTGGCTGTTCGCCCAGGCGACGACGTCGCCGAGCACCTTGGCGAGCGCCTCGTTATAAGCCGCGACAATTGAGCCGACGCGATTGCGCTCGGCGGGCGCGCGCGCTTCGAAGACCCGCTCCAGCGCCTGGCCGGGGGCCGCGCTGCGCGCCAAGACCGCCCGGATCCGGATCAGGACGGTCGGAGAGCCGTCGCCGCCATAGCGGGTCTCGAAGTTGCGGACGTCCAGGCGGAGCGCGAACTTTGCGCGCGAAGGCTCTCCGCGCGACACCAGCCTTGCGCGGCCGACGCTGGAATCGAAGGCTGCGGCCACCGCCTCGTCGAACAGCGCCTCGGCCGGGGCCACCCAGCGGACCTCGGCGATATAGGCTGCGCGGTCGCCGGTGATGGTCAGGATGCGGTCGCCGGCGGATTCGCGCTGGAACTGTCCGGAGGCCCGGAACACGCCGACCGTATTCGTCCGCTCGGGCGTGGCCGCGGCCGGAAGGCCGAAGCGGTAGAGCTGAGAGGGCTTCGATTTGGGCACCAGGGAGACGCAGCCGGAGACGGCGGCCGCGAGGGTGACGGCGAGGGCGATGCGGGCGGGTCTCATGGCTTCACCTTGATGTCCTCGCCGGCCGGCTTGCCGAGCGCGCCGGTCGGGCTGGCCTGCACCTCGTTGAGCAGGGCTTGGAGCGAGCGGGCGGCATTCTGCAGCTCGATGACGGAAGCCGTGATCTGGGGAAGGCCGTTGGTGGCGAAATCCTGGGTGGGCCCCTGAAGGGCGGTGACCATGGCCCGAGTCTCGGCCGCGGCCGCCCTGGTCTCCGCCGCGGCGTCGGCCACGTTCTTCATGGTGCGCCGGCCGTCGCTGTTGAGCACCTCGTCGGCGGACGCGGTCAGCTTGGTGATCTGCTGTGCGGTCACGTCGACGTCCTGCAGCAACTTCTGCGCGTCGGCGATGATCTCCTTTCGTTTCCGGAGCTCGGCCGTGACGCTCTGGGCGTCGGCGACCGCCGCCGTGAAGCCCTTGATGTTCTGGTCGGAGAGCACGCGGTTGACGCGGTCCAGCGCCTCGATCGTCCGGGTCAGCACCGTGCCACCGCCTTCCAGGAGGTCGGAGAGCGCGCTGCGCTGGCTGCGGATGACGGGAATCTGGTCCTTGGGCACGGTGTCCTTGAGCAGCGGCTTGGAGGGGGTTCCTGCCGTGATCTGCACGTAGTTCACGCCGGTGATGCCCTGCGGTTCCAGCGTGGCGTAGCTGTCGACCCGGATCGGAACGTCGGAGGTCACCCGCGTGCGGGCGATCACGCGCGAAGGATTGGTGCGGTCGAGCGCGATCTTGGTCACCTCGCCCACCTTGATGCCGTTGAAATGCACTTCGCCGCCCTGGCTTAGACCGCGCACCGGACCCTGGAAGAGGATGTCGTAGGTGTCGTAGTCGCGGGTGAACTGCAGCCTCGCCAGCCAGACGACGAAGATCACCAGGCCCACGAACAGGATCAGCGAAGACGCCCCCACGAGGGCGTAGTTGGCGTTCTTTTCCATCAGCGTTCGGCCTCGATCCTGGCGGCGGCGCGCCCGCGCGGCCCCAGGAAGTATTCGCGGATCCAGGGATGGTTGGATTTCTCGAGCTCGCCGACGGGCGCCACGGCCACCACCTTCTTGTCGGCCAACACCGCGACGCGGTCGGTGATCTCGTAGAGCGTGTCGAGGTCGTGGGTGATCATGAAGACCGTCAGGTCGAGGCTTTCGGAGAGGTCCTTGATCAAGCCGTCGAAGGCCGCCGCGCTGATCGGGTCGAGGCCGGCGGTGGGCTCGTCAAGGAAGAGGAGCTCGGGGTCGAGGGCGAGCGCCCGGGCGAGGCCGGCGCGCTTGCGCATGCCGCCGGAGAGCTCGGCCGGCTTCAGCGCGCCGGCCTCCGGCTGCAGGCCCACCATGGCGATCTTCAGGTCCGCCAGCTCGTGGATCCGCGCCTTCGGCAGCCGGGTATGCTCGAACATGGGCGCCGCCACGTTGTCCCGAACGCTGAGATTGGAGAAGAGGGCGCCTTGCTGGAAGAGCACGCCCCAGCGGCGGTTGATCTCGCTCCACCGGCGGCGGGAAGCGTGCTCGAGATCCTGGCCGAAGATGCGCACTGCGCCGGCCTGCGGCCGCCGAAGGCCGATGACGGTGTTGAGCAGCACCGACTTGCCCGCGCCCGATCCGCCGACCACGCCCATGACCTCGCCCCGCTTGACCGAAAGGTCGAGGTGGTCGTGCACGACGTTGTCGCCGAAGGCGTTGACGAGGCCGTGGACCTCGATGGCGGGCTCGTCCGTCCGCGGTTCGCCGTTCGGGCCGAACGCGTCCTGAGGCGCGGGCCCGTTCAAATGTCGAGCTCCATGTAGACAAGGGCGAAGGCCGCATCGATCATGATGATGGCGAAGATGGCGTGCACCACCGCGGCCGTCACCCGCCGGCCGAGCGATTCGACGTCGCCGCCGACCTCGAGGCCCTGGCGGCAGCCGATGCCGGCGATGACCGCGGCCATGACCGGCGCCTTCGAAAGCGCCACCCAGAAATGGTTCGGCCCGACATTGTCGACGATCCTCTGAAAGAAAAAGGTCGGTCCGAGCCCAAGCACCGTCCAAGTGACCACCAGCCCGCCGAACAGCCCGGCGACGGTGGCGACGAAGGTCAAAAGCGGGATGGTGAGCAAGAGGGCGGTGAAACGGGGAAACACCAGCGCCTCGTAAGGGTCGACGCCCAGCACCTGCATGGCGTCGATCTCCTGCTGCATCTTCATCGCTCCGATCTCGGCGGCGAAGGCCGACGCGGAGCGGCCGGCGAGCAGGACCGCCGTGATGATGATGTTGAACTCGCGCAGCACCGCGATGCCGATCAACTCCACCGCGAACACCTCGGCCCCGAACTGGCGGAGCATGTTGGCGCCCAGCAGGCCGACCACCGCGCCAATGAAAAAGGCCGTCGTGGCGACGATGGGAATGGCGTCGAAACCCGCTCGCTCCATCAGCGACACGAGCGCCGGCAGCCGGATCCGGCGCGGGTTGACGATGGCGCGGGCCACCACCACCAGGAGGTGGCCCAGGAACACCATGGTGTCGGTCGCCTCGATCGCCATGTCGACGACGCCCTTGCCGACCCGCACGGTGAGGTCGTGAAGGCTGCGCGTGCGGCGCGCGCTCGGCGCCGCCTTGGTCCGCGCGTCACGGACGAGCTGCAACAGCCGCAGGGTCTCGGCCCGGGCCTCGACCCGGTCGGGGTCGAAGCCTGGACCCAGCGCGCGCAGCAGGGCGTAGGCGCCGGCGGTGTCTAGGCGGCCAGCCTGGCGAAGGTCGATGGTCAATTCATCCGGCGCGCCCCGAACGGCGTCGGCGAGGGTGTCTTCGGCTTCGGCGAGATTGGCGGCGATCCAATCGCCGCGAAGGCTAAGCCGACGTCCTTCCGGATCGAGACTGAATTCCGCAGGTCCGTTCATCAGCAGCGCGCGACTCCGCGGGCGGCGCGACCGCTTCGACGATTCGCAGCCCTCATGTACGCCACTCAGGCGCCCCCCGCCAACGCCGTATGGCGCAGGTTGTTCCGATAGGTGTTCGCCGGGTTCGACGCGACATACGGCCACGGTCTCGCACAGGTCGAGCTTGCGGCCAAGTTGGGCCACCTTTTGGCCCCAGTCCCACCCGATGCATGGTCTGCAGGGCGCCCGCCGCGACGCTTTGCGCCAGTTTGATTGGGTGGAGAGTAGATTTTGAACCGCCAGATCGAGTTCGCCGGCAAGTCCGGAGCGCGCTACCGCTACACGCCTCTGGAAGAAGACCGATTCATCCCGCCGGCGGGGGCCAACTTCGTCATCGCCGACCTGGCTGGCGACGGACCGAGCATCGTCTACGCCGGAGAGACGGACAATCTCGCCAGCCAGGCCTGGCGCAAGGTGCTCGAAGAAGCGCGGAAGACCTACGCCGAGGCCAAGGTGCTCACCCGGCTCAATGTCACCCGCGCCGTGCGCGAGGCGGAGCGCGCCGATCTAATCGAGCACTACAATCCACCGTTGAACCGCGCCGCGCCGAACTAACGCGCGAAGCGTGATCCCAGGCGCGAGGCGCCTGCACGCGCACTCCAGAGCGTCGCTAGCGGATCGATCGGGCCGCTCCGGTGCAGCGTGACGCGTTGCGGTCCGCAACTCTCGAGGTCGGCGCGCGTTTCGCCGGCCATCGAAGGTTGGCTGTACCTGAGCAGAAGATGAACGACGCAGCAAAGCGTCAGTCAGGCGCAAGGGTGCAGGATGTGGCGTAGGTAATGGAGAACAATATGAAGAAGCTTGCTCTAGTCGCCGTGGCGGCTGCGACCGCGATAACTGGCTCGATGAGCAGCGGTATTGCGGCGGCTCAACCGGATCACCGTGACCGCCATTATCGAGGTGACCACGATGATCGTCGCGACCGCGAGTACAATCGCAACTGGGACCGTTGGTACAACCATGATCGCTGGCGGGGCGGGGTCCGCTACTACGGCGGCAAGTACGGCTACAACGGCTATCGCGGCCATTGGCGCAGCGGGCAACGCTATCCCTACTGGCGCGACAATCGCTATGTGATCGAGGACTATCGGGCCTATCGCCTGCCGCCGCCCCGTCCGGGCTATCGCTATTATCGCGACGACAACGGCGACATCGTGATGGCCGCGATCGCTTCGGGAATCATCGGCCTGATCGTCGGCTCGCAGATCAACTGACGCCATCGCCCTCGGGAGGTCCACGTTCGGCTCCCCCTGCCTCGGTTAGACCGGGGCAGGGCGGTCATCGCCGGCGCGACCGAAGATTTTGTGAACGCTGGTTTTCGTGCTTCGCCTTGGAGGCTAAAATCACGGGTTCCTCCCCCGTGAATCAATCGCCTCCGTGATCCCGATCTCCACCCTCCGCTTCGCGCTACGCACGTCGAACAGCTACCTGATCGACCTTCTCGTCCATTCGCGGGGACAGCGCGACTTCACGGACGCGCTCATCCTGGCCGCCATGGTGCAAAGCAATTCCGCGACCCTGGCGGGAGACGTGGCGTTGCAGCAGCGCTACGGGGTTTTCGAGGCGCCGCCGCCGGCCTCGGTGCGACGGCCGATCAGCATCAGCGCGGTGTCCGCATCCCTGGGGCTTCCCTTCGAAACGGTGCGCCGGCGGATGAAGCGCCTGGTCGCGGCCGGCGTCTGCGACCACTCGCCCGACGGGGTGAGATACTCCGACGCGATGCTCGCCTCGCCCGAGCACCTGTGCATTCTCGAGGCGCACTACAAGTTGACCCGAGCCTTCTATGGCCGTTTGCGGCGCGCCGGCGGCATCGAGCTGTTTTCGCCGCCGCAGGCGCCGGCCTGGGCCGACGATCGTCCGCCCCTGCGCGTCGTCTACCGCCTGGCCAACGACTATTTCCTGCGGATGATGGAGCATTTGATTCCGCAATTCCCCAATCTTTCGAGGGCGTTCATCGTGCTCGCCGTGGTGCGGCTGAACACCGCCGGCTTTCCGGACACCCTACGGGGCGGAGATGGGTTGGACCCTCGGGACTATATCCCCGACAGCTATCGAAAGCCGGCGCGCGCCAGCGCCGTGGCCTCGGAGCTCGGGTTGCCCGGCGAGACGGTCCGGCGGAACCTGATGGCTCTGGTGGAGGACGGGCGCTGCCGCAAGCTGCCGGGCGGCTATATCGTGCCCGCCGAGGTGCTCGCCCGCGCCAATGTCATCACCGCCTGGGACGCCAATCTGAGGGACCTGGCGCGGCTGTTCGGCGATCTTGCGGAGACGGGCGTGCTCGCCCTCTGGGACGCCGAGTTGGATCACCATACGCGGCCGCATCTCAAATCCCCGCGCGGATCCTGAGCACGCACGGCCGCCGGGCGCCGCGCCGGGGCGGGAGCACGGCAACCGCCTTGGCTTTGGCGGGTTTCCTTGCGGCGTAACAAGGAGCACCCCATGGCCGAGAAACAGACCGAAGAGCAGGCCAAGCGCGCTTTCACCCATGGTTCGAGCGGCGCGACGGCGGACATGGCCGTCGAAGGCCGGCCCAAGCCCGAAGACCGGCACATCGAAGTTCCCCACGCCCGCGAGGCGGAGCCTTTGCCCGAGGGCGAGAAGCACGACCAGCTCGCCGACAAGAAGGCGCAGGCGGAAAGCGACCAGGAAGCGCTGCTGGACGAAGCCATCGAAGAGACCTTTCCGGGCAGCGACCCGATCAGCCCCAAGCACATAACCTGAAGGGCGCATGCGGCGGCGCCTTCCACGGAGGGCGCCGCGCATTGCGCGGCCTGGTCAGCGCCGGGTCTGCGCGGCGCCGACGGTGTCCGCCATCCGGGCGCCGCGCAGGCCCATCGGGCGGGGCGCGCCGGTGGTCGTGTCGACAGCGGTCTGGTGCTCGATCTCGGAATTCAGTTCGGCGCCGGCCAGGACGACGATGCTCGACAGGTAGATCCACATCATGAAGCCGATCACCGCCCCCAGCGAGCCATAGGTCTTGTCGTAGTTGGCGAAGTTGTCGACGTAGAGAGAGAACAGCGCCGACGCCGCCAACCAGAACGCCACCACGCCCACGCTGCCCCAGCTGATCCACCGCCACCGGACCGGATCGCGGCTGGGGCCGTAGCGGTAGAGGAGGGCGAGGCCGAGGGTCAGCGCGATCGCCAACGCGGGCAAGCTGATCCAGCCGAACAGGTCGGCGGCGGACGGGCCGGCTAAGGCCGCCACCGCGGGCTTGGCCGCGATCAGACCCACCGCGAGGATCACGAACCCGAGGAAGCCCAGGGTGAAGCCCAGCGAGATCAGGGTTCGCCGGAGCAGCGATCGGCGCTCGGCTTCTTCGTAGGCGATGTTCAGGCCGGTGATCAGCGCCTTCACCGCGCCATTGGCGCTCCACACGGAAACCAGCAGGCCGGCGGCGAAGGCGAGCGACTGGCGGCCTTTGTCTCCCGCAGCAATGCGCACCATCTGCTCGCCCAGGAAGTCCAGCGCCGCCGGAGGCAGCACGAAGTAAAGGCTTCGCAGCTGTTCGCGAGCTTCCGCCGGATCGGCGAACAGGCCGTAGAGCGAGACGAAGGCGGCGAGGCCTGGGAACAGCGCCAGCAGGGTGTAGAAGGTGACGCCCGCGGCGACCAGCGGCACCTGATCCTCGGCGAACTCCTTCCGCGTGCGAACCAGGATGTCCTTCCAGCCGCGCTTTGGTATCTCGGCCGGCGAGGTCGCGCGCCGCCCGCGGCCGGGCTCCGGAGCCGCGCGGATGGCTGCGTCGGAGCGGGTTCGCAGGTTCGAGAAATCGCGAAGCAGCGCCACCCCGACGCTTGCGAGGACGGCGAGGGGCGCGAGGTCCCATGCAAGGCCGCCTCGGCTGCGTGCATGCCGAGACTCGACCGTCCTTCGCCGCAGCCCCATCACTCCCTCCAAACACCAGCGTCGCGGCAATGCGTGAAGGTTTCGGCGGTTCCGGCGGCGAGCGCCGAGCAAATGCCTTGGGTATACACAGGTAGATCACTATCGTTCCAAGCCGACAGATAAGGGAGGAACGCATGCGTTTAGATGGCAGGGTCGCGGTGGTCACCGGAGGGGCCTCCGGCATCGGCGAAGCGAGCTGCTTCGCCCTCGCGGAAGCGGGCGCGCGGGTTGTGGTCGCGGACGTGAACGAGGAGCTTGGCCAGGCCGTCGCCGCAGCGATCCGCGAAAAGCACGGCGAGGCCCAGTTCTTCGCCTGCAACGTGACCGACGAGAACGCCGTGGCCGCCATGGTCACCTTCGCCGAGGAGACGTACGGCGGCCTCGACTGCGCGGTGAACAGCGCCGGCGGCGGCGCGCCGCCAACGCCGCTGATCGATACGCCGACCGAGGTATGGCGGCGCGTCTGGGAGCTGTGCATGCTCGGCGTCGCCTTCAGCATGCGCTACGAGGCCGCCGCCATCCTGCGCCGCGGCAAGGGCTCGATCGTCAACATCGCGTCGGACTCCGGCCTGTACGGCACCGCGCAACTCGGGCCCTATTGCTCGGCGAAGCACGGCGTCGTCGGCGCCACAAAGTGCGCGGCGATCGAGTTCGGCCCGAAGAACCTGCGCGTGAATGCGATCTGCCCGGGGGTGATCGACACGCCAGCCATGAAGCGTGCGGCCGCCAGGGGCATCAACTGGAGCGAACTGGTCCCCAATCCCATGGGGCGGATGGGCGAGCCGCACGAGATCGCCGACGCCTGCCTCTGGCTGGTGAGCGACCGGTCCTCCTTCGTCAACGGGCAGGCCATTTCGATAGACGGCGGCCTCTACGCCGGGTGACTTTCGCCACGCGGCCCCGCCACGGAGCGGCGGCGCCACAATAAATCTCGCCGGCGAACGCGTCGGCCCAACCAGACAACGGAGGAACACATGACTGAATCGCTTTTTGATCTCACCGGGAAATTCGCGCTCATCACCGGCGCCACGAAGGGCATCGGGCGAGCGATCGCCGAGGCCTTCGTCGACCACGGCGCGACCATCGCCGTCACCAGCCGCAAGGCCGCCGACGCCGAGGCTGCAGCCGCTGAGATCAACGCGCGCGTCGGCCGCAAGGCCGCCATCGGCGTCGCCGCCGATCTGCACGATCGAGCCACCCTGATCGCCGCCTATGACGCCGCGCTCGAGCATCTCGGGCGCATCGACGTCCTGGTCTGCAACGCCGCCACGGTGCCCTCCAACTACGGGGCCGCGGACGAGACGCCGCTGGAGGAATACTCCAGCCTGATGGAGAGCAATATCGTCAACAACGCCGCCCTGATGCTGCATGCGTCGAAAGCGATGAAGGCGCGGCGCGACGGGGTGATCGTGGCGGTGAGTTCGACGGGCGGCATCAACCCGACCTACGGGGCCATGCCTTATGGCGTCTCCAAAGCCGGACTCAACTTCTTCGTCAAAGGCCTGGGCGGCGAGCTTGCGCCCTACAATGTGCGCGTGAACGCCGTGGCGCCCGGGCTGACCCGCTCCTGGTCGATGGAGCAGTCGGTGAAAGCCCATCCCGAGGCGATGGCGAACTTCACCAAGCGGGTTCCGCTCGGCCGCATCATCGAGCCGAAGGAGATCGCCGCGGGCGTCATCCTCCTGGCCACGGAGGGCGGCAAGGCGATGACCGGCCAGATCATCAGCATGGGCGCCGGGGACCGCGGCTACGGCGCGCCGGAGATCGCCTAGCCGAGGTCAGGCGCTGGCGCGCAGCGTCTCATAGGCTTCGTGGGCCGCCAGCCATTCGGCCTCGGCGGCTTCCACGGCGGCCTGGGCGGCGTCGCGCCGGCGGCCGAGGTCGGCGGCCTTGGCCGGGTCGCGGGCGAAGAGTTCGGGGTCGGTCAGGGCTTGGTCGATGCGCGCGAGATCGTCCGCAGCCTTGGCCAGCGCAGCCTCGGCGGTCTCGGCCCGCCGCCTGGCCGTTCCGGTGGGAACCTTGCTGCGGGCGGGGGCGGGCGCGGGTTCCGGCGGCTTCACCGGCTCTGCTCGGACCTGGGACGGCGCGCGAGCGGCGACGCGCGCGCGGTCCAGCACGAGCCGCGCATAGTCCTCCATGTCGCCGTCGAACGGGGCGATGGTTCCATCCGCCGCCAGCCACAGACGGTCGGCGACCAGCTCCATCAGCGAGCGGTCGTGGGTGATCAGGATCACCGCGCCTTCGTAGTCGTTGAGCGCCTCCAGCAGGACGCGCCGGCTGTCGATGTCGAGGTGGTTGGTCGGCTCGTCGAGGATGAGGAGGTGAGGGGCCTCCATCGCCACCAGATTCAGCAGCAGTCGCGCCCGCTCGCCCCCGGACAGGTTGGCGACCGTGGTCTCGACCTTGCTCACGCCGATGCCGAACGAGGCCAGCACCGCCCGGCGCTTCGCCTCGGTCGCCTCGGGCAGGGCCCGGCGGATGATGTCGAGGGGCGTGTCGGTCGGGTCCATCGCCTCGATCTGGTGCTGGTGGAACCAGCCGACCTTCAGCTTGCCGGAGCGGTGCAGCTGGCCCGCTTCCAGCTTGAGCGCGCCGGCCGCGACCTTGGCGAAGGTCGACTTGCCTGCGCCGTTGACGCCCAGCAGGCCAATGCGGTCGTCTAGGTCGAGCCGCAGGTTCAGATGCTTCAGGATCGGCGGGCCGTCGTAGCCCGCGACGCCATCCTCGATGCGCAGCAGCGGCGGCGCCAGCGGCCGTTCCGGCGATGGCAGAATGAAGGGGGCGACATGCTCCTCCACCACCGCGGCGATCGGGGGAAGCTTGGCCAGCATCTTCAGGCGCGACTGGGCCTGGGTGGCCTTCGACGCCTTGGCGCGGAAGCGATCGACGAAGCTCTGCAGATGGGCGCGGCGGGCGTCGATCTTGGCCCGGTTCGCCTCCTGCAGGCGCAGCTTCTCGCCCAGCTGCCGCTCGAAGGCGTCATAGCCGCCGACGTAGAGTTCCAGCTTGCCGTCCTTCAGGTGCAGGATGTGGTCGCAGGAGTTGTTGAGCAGCTCGCGGTCGTGGCTGATCACCATTGCGGAGTGCGGGTATTTGCGCAGCCGCGCCTCCAGCCAGAGCGCGCCCTCCAGGTCGAGGTAGTTGGTCGGCTCGTCGAGCAGCAGCTGGTCGGGCTCGGCGAACAGGGCGGCGGCGAGCGCCACGCGCATCCGCCAGCCGCCGGAGAACTCGGCCATCGGCCGCGATAGGTCTTCCTGCGAGAAGCCCAGGCCGCTCAGGATTTCCGCGGCGCGCGAGGGGGCGCGGTCGGCGTCGATCTCGATCAGCCGCCCATAGATGTCGCCCAGCTCGTCGGGCGGGGCGGTATCCAGCCGCGCGAGCAGGCTGGCCCGCTCTTCGTCGGCGGCGAGCACGGTGTCGAGCAGGCTGACCGGGGTGGCCGGATGCTCCTGATCGACGGAGCCGATGCGCGCCTGGCGCGGCAGGCTGATGTCGCCGCCGCCCGGCTGAAGCTTGCCCAGGATCAGCTTGAAAAGGGTCGACTTGCCCACCCCGTTTCGCCCGACCAGCCCCACCTTGGCGTCCTTGGGGAGCGCGACGGTGGCCTGGTCGAAGAACCGGCGGCCCCAGGCGTCGAAGACGAGCTCGTTGATCTGCAGCATGGAGACGTTGCGCGGGCCGGTGGGGGAGGAGGCGGGTCTATAGCAGACC